>Ga0209253_10003501_pt1 | contig 13815 bp, 12 predicted proteins | sample FrelakmetBRP12BR_FD_187145 | JGI IMG/M metagenome (GOLD analysis project Ga0209253, IMG submission 187145) | Freshwater lake sediment microbial communities from the University of Notre Dame, USA, for methane emissions studies - BRP12 BR (SPAdes)... | ecosystem: Environmental > Aquatic >...
CACGGGCATCCCGCGCTTGTTGACCCATGCAGCAGCCCCGGCACCCGCCGTCCGACCAGTGGCGAAACAGGTGGTCAACAGATAGCCTCCGGTCGGCGCCTCCCAATCCAACATTTCTCCCGCACAAAACAGTCCTGGCAGCATGCGGACCATCAATCGTGTATCGAGCGCTTCGAATGGCACCCCGCCTGCCGTACTGATCGCTTCCTCCAGCGGACGCGATGCGATAAGTTTCAGCGGTAACGATTTAATCGCAGCAGCCAGGCGAGCCGGGTCTGCGAAATCTTCTTTCGAGACCACTTCACGAAGCAATCCTGCCTTGACACCTTCGATGTGGGCCTGTCGCTGAAGATGCGTCGCCATCGTGCGTTTTCCTCGCGGCCTCGACAGGTCGTGGGTCAGGCGCGGCACGTCGCGATCGGGAGCCAGATCGAGATGCAGCGTTGCCTTCCCCTTGGCCAGGATTTCGTCGCGTAGAGAGGCGGATACCGTGTACATCACGCCGCCCTCCACGCCGGTTTCCGTGATCACGAATTCCCCTGGATGCCAGGACTCAGCACCGGCATCATTCCGCAGAATAACCGCCACCGACTTAACCGGATGCCCGGCGAACTTTGTTCGAAAATGCTCGCTCCAGCCCACGTCAAATCCGCAGTTTGCGGGCTTCAACGGCGCGATCTGAATACCGCGTCCTGCCAACAACGGCACCCACGAAGCATCAGAGCCGAGCTTCGGCCAACTGCCGCCGCCGAGTGCAAGCACGACCGCATCGGCCTTAACTGAACGAGTTCCCTCTGGCGTGGCAAAACGCAGAGCTCCCTGCTCATCCCAACCGGACCACCGATGACGCATGTGGAATCGCACACCGGCCCGGCGCAACCGGCGGAGCCAGGCACGGAGCAACGGCGCGGCCTTCAAATCCTTGGGAAACACGCGACCGGAAGAACCCACAAATGTTTCGATACCGAGACCACTGGCCCAAGCCCTGACCTCGTCAGGCCCGAACGATGCCAGCAACGGCCCGACCTGTGCGCGACGCGCACCATAGCGGGAGAGAAACTTCTCGGACAGTTCCGAATGGGTAAGATTCAGGCCGCCTTTCCCGGCCAAAAGAAACTTGCGACCGACCGACGCCATCGCGTCATAGAGATCGACTTCTACCCCCGCGGCACATGCCGCCTCCGCGGCCATGAGCCCGGCCGGTCCACCGCCGATAATGGCAATTTTCATAGTTGTTCCAATCATGGTGTCTTGTCTGATTCGTCCAGCCAGTCCGGCGTCCTCAATGAACACATCGCGGGACCCTACATGCCGGCGCGAGATGGGTCAAGTACAGGCTTGGCCAGCTGAAGAAACGCTAGGGTTTTACCGTTTCAACCCGCCATACTCAACCAATGGATGAACAGACTGCGGGTGGAGTGGTTGAGTTACGAGTAAGTCACCGTTATGTCCTGGCTCACCCCTGGGTGGTCCAGGCCATCGGAGGATTCTTGTCTGCCTATTTTATGGAGCATCCAGACTTTCGCGTGCAACGGCATCTGGAGGAACGGGAGTCCGGCGGCCACCTCTGGGTCTGCGAGGTGCCTCCCAGCATGAAAGTCCTCAGGCTGCTGAAGCGATTGAAAGAAGATATCCCCCCCTGTCACGCCCAGCAGATCGCCACCGATCCGTCCGCAGTTCCACGCTATCTGATTGATTGCCCTGAACAGAGCATCCCGTCATAACATCAGGCCCTTGGTTGCACGTTCACGAAGAAACGCTACTTCCTAGTGGCGAATGAACGTGAAGGAATGATACATATCTCCTATGTATTGGAAGCTTGTCCTCGGGTCCATTATTCTGCCGCTCGCGATGGGCGCATGCGCCCTCTCGACAGCTTCAACGCTGGATAGCCGTATTTCTCAACTCCCCCGACCCGATCACATTGTGCTCGTGATTGAAGAGAATCACTCCTATCGCCAGATCATTGATTCGCCCGATGCGCCGTACATCAACGAGCTGGCTACCCAGGGTGCCCTCTTCACACAGTCCTTTGGCGTCACCTATCCCAGTCAACCGAACTATCTCGCACTGTTTTCAGGATCAACACAAGGCATCGCCGACAACTCCTGCCCCCATACCTTCACGACCGCCAATCTTGGACATGCGTTGCTAGCGGCGGGACGGACATTCGCTGGATATTCGGAAGACCTTCCCGAAGCCGGTTCGCTCATCTGCAGCGTGGGACTCTATGCACGCAAACATAATCCCTGGGTCAATTGGCAGGACAGCCCAACCAATGGACTCCCGGCAACGGTCAATCTTCCGATGGTGAGTTTTCCCACCGATTACGCGACACTCCCGACCGTGAGCATCGTCGTTCCGAACCAGATCAACGATATGCACAACGGGAAACATCCCGAGGCGATTCAGAACGGCGATCGGTGGCTTCAGGAACACCTGAAGGCCTATGTCCAATGGGCGCAGCAGCACAACAGCCTGCTGATCGTAACCTGGGATGAAGACAATAAGAGTGAAGGCAACCGAATCGTGACGCTCTTCGTCGGGCCCATGGTACAAGCCGGTCGCTACGACCAGAAGATCTCTCATCACAACGTCTTGCGCACGATCGAAGACCTCTATGGCCTGTCACACTCCGGTGCAAGCGCCGACGCGGCACCCATCACCCAGATCTGGAAGCTCCAGTCCCGGCCGTGACCGTCTTCATGACTGTGTTGTTGATGCCGCGAGTCCCGCGACAAGTTGAAGGGAATTAAAGGCAGAGAACGACATGACGGCTGATTGGGATCAGCTTTTGAAACCAGTAGGATTACCACTCTGCCAGCGCCAGGCATCGGTACACATCGCACCAAGACCACGTTCGGCTCGCCAGCCCAATAGTTCAAATGCCCGCTGGGGGTCGGCATAACAAGAAGCAATGTCGCCGGGGCGCCTGGGCGCAATCGTATACGGCACTGACCGGCCGCTAGCCTGCTCAAACGCCCGCACGATATCCAACACGCTATAACCGATACCCGTTCCTAAATTTACGATCAGACAGCCGGTCCGCTCTTGTGGTCGCTCCAATGCCTTCAGTGCTTTGAGGTGCCCCAAGGCGAGATCCACCACATGAATGTAATCCCGCACGCCTGTCCCATCCGGAGTGGGGTAATCGTTGCCCCACACATTGAGAGATGCTCGTCGTCCCACGGCCACCTGAGCCACAAAGGGCAATAAATTATTGGGGATGCCCTGAGGGTCTTCACCGATTAAGCCGCTGGCATGAGCGCCCACCGGGTTGAAATACCGCAAAATGGCCAGCTTCCAAGAGGCATCGCTCCTGTACAGATCGCGCAAGATTTCTTCAATCATCAACTTTGAGCGGCCATAGGGATTGGTGGCAGAAAGCGGGTGGTCTTCGGTCAGCGGCAACCGGATCGGGTCGCCATAGACAGTGGCGGAGGAGCTGAACACCAGGGTCTTCACGCCACACTCACCCATGGCCTCCAGTAAACGTAGTGTGCCCACCACATTATTGTCGTAGTAGGCCAGCGGCTGTGTCACCGACTCCCCCACAGCCTTGAGGCCGGCGAAGTGAATTACCGCACTGGCCCCGCTTTCCTTCAAAGCTGCCACTAATGCGGCACGGTTGCGGATGTCGCCTTGTACCAGGCGCAGTCTCTTTCCCGTGATCCGCTCGACCCGCGCCAATGCTTCTGGATGGCTATTGCAGAAGTTATCGAACACCGTCACTTCGCAGCCGGCATCAAGCAGTTCCACGCAGGTATGGGACCCGATATAGCCTGCGCCGCCTGTAACAAAAATCATAATGGCCTACCCCAGTGAGAGATGACTGCAGCCTATCAGACAGATCAAGAGCGTCAAGAAATGACCGGCATTCTGCTCACCCCTCCTCACTCAAACCATTGAGACGAGGCTTGGCATGTTGATGTCGGTCAGCCTCTGGCAGAAGATGCCGGGGAAGAAACCAGGCACCAGCGATCACGGTCGGCACCACTGCGCTCGCGATGACCGCCGCCACCAAAAACGAATATTGCTCCTGCGTCACAATTTCGTGCGAGAGCCCGAATAGGGAGGCGATCGTGCCAAACGTCAGCCCGGTCGACATCATGAGTGTGTAATACCACCGCTCACTCCGATCCTGTCGAAAGACTGCGATGACGGGATAGAGACCGAATATTTTCGCGACCACCTTCCCGAGCAGAAGTACGACAAACACGAGCGGGGCTGCCAACAATGCCGGCAACGACACCAGCGTCCCGGCTCGGAGGAAATAGAAGGGCGTGAGAAATCCGACTGTCAATGTTCGCAGCCGTCTGATCCACTGAGTATCTCTCGCTGCGCTGCCCGCTAACACCATCCCAGCCAGATAGGCAGGAAGGACCGCTTCGCTGCCGGACCACAAGGCGAGCGCGCCTAAGCCGAACAGGACGAGCATGATCCATTTCGTTCGAATCGCAGCGGTTCGGTGCGCGTAGACCCTCGTGATCCAATGGGTGACTTTGGGGAGCGTCACCAACACAGCAGCGGTGGCGAGGATGAACACGACCGTCTTATAGGTAAAGGGCGAAAAGAGCAGGCCTAGGGCAATGACCGTTCCAAGATCAGTAATGAAACAGGCACCCAAGATCCCCTTTCCGAAATCGGTTGTATTGAGTCCGGTATCCAACATAACGGCATAGACGACGGCCATAGACGTCGTCGACAGCGCCACGCCGCAGAGCCAACTGGCCGGAGCGCTCCACCCGAGCAGATAGTAGGCCACCGCGGCGCAGCCTAGAAATGGCGCGGCAAAACTAACTAGCCCGACTACCGTCACCTCAGTCAATTTTGTGCGGAGCACATCTGGATCGAGTTCAGCCCCGGCAAGAAATGTCAGGAAGACCGCTCCGGTGGCAGCCAGAAAGCGGATCCATTCCTGATTAGCGCCGAGAAGATCGGCGTAGCCGAGCCAAGCAAGCACGGCGGCAACCGTCACTCCGACACAGATTTCGACCAGGGCGATAGAGATACGAATGTGGTAGGCGACCAGAGCAGACAGGACAGCGAGCGCGAGCCACAGCGAGGCGGTGGTAAACAACTGTTCCATACAGGAATGTTCCTCGATGAACCATGCAAGGCCCTTGTCCGGCACCAGCATGAACGACGCGGTCACCAGACGGTTACCAAGCCTGCACGTTCTGTTTTCGTATTCAGGCCTGAGGCTTCTCGACTGCCGGAGCTGTTGGTTCGCCGGAAAGCTTCTTGTGGAGGTGTTTTCGACTGAGCGTCGTAATCAAAAAAGCGAGCCCGATCGCGAAGGGCACGAACAAGGCGGAGGCAATATGCGCGTTACGGAGCCACCCCATCTCTTGAAGCCCCTTCAACAGATAGCCCATGAGGCCGCTGAGGTAATAGGCGATCACAATGACCGACAAGCCTTCCACCGTATGCTGGAGGATCGCCTGGCTCTTCGTCGTCTTGTCGACGCTCACCAGGAGGGTCAAATTCTGGGCTTGGAGCATGAGATCGACGCGGGCTCGAATGATCGAAATGATGCCTTCAAACCCGCTACGCAGGGTGTCGATCCGCTTCAAGAGTTGCTGGTAGCCCTCCGCCACTCCTGTGACCCCACTCAAAACATAGTCGGACATCGGCCGGTACGAGGGAAGCGTACGTTCGTCGAGCGACGCCAGCGTCCGGTGAACAATCTTATCGTAGGGAACAGAGGCAGACAGCTCGAAGTGCAATTTGCCGGACAGTCGGGTGGTCTTCAGCAAGTCTTGCGTCAGCGCATTGAGCCACCGCTGGAGCGTCAGGGAATCGGCGTGGCCGATATGCCCCGCGATGATTTCTCGCTGCTTCAAGTGCACCTGTTCGAACTTATGGGCCTGGTCGATGGCAGCCGAAAACAACGGCTTCTGCATCAGCAGCAAATGGTAGTAGGTTTCGATTCTGACAATCGCATCGACGATGTCTTTGAGGTGAGATCGGGTCGCCCTGGCTGACCCCACACTGACCCAATAATGTTCCCGCCCATATTCGTCAGGTGTAAAACTGGTCACCAGCGCGGTCTCCTCATCGAGAATCCGGCTGCCATACAGGACCGGGCCTGGAAACTGCGGGCGCAACGCCTCGCTGCGTGGCAACGTCTCAGCCATCAGCACGATGTCGAGACGGCAGACTTCTGCACCGAGCGGCGTGATCGGAAACCGATAGTCAGGGAAGGTCATCGGGCCAAACGTAATCTTCGCAGCCCGGGGGGAAGGAATATGCCAGATTTGATAACTGTAGTATTCCGTGTGTGCTTGCCAGATCACAATAAGCCGATCACCGGACTCCGCCGTCTTGACGCCATACCCGAACGTGTCATGCAGGACCATCGCGTCCGCGGAGACCGTAAAGGTCTCCAGGAGAGAGGTGAACTCGGCACGACTCGCAGGCCGCTGCACTGGTGGGTCGGCCATGCGAAACGCTTTGTAGTGGACGTGCGCAGGGGCTTGCAGCCACTCAGCTAACGGCATCTGTGGCCGCTCATGCAGCTTTCGTATCAGCTCGCTGGTATCCGGCTCAGTCATACGACAACCCTATGGAGTGAATGAGGAAGGGAAAACGTTGCCAGGCTACTGTCTCGCGAGCAGCCCTGTCAACCGATTGTTAGCTGAAACCTATTCATCCGGCATGTTGGAGTCGCTGAAATGCTTCATGCTAAATCGCTTTCAAGATACTGACCAAATAGCCGCCTTCAAGAAAGTCTGCATCCTTGGTCTGCTCGTAGACATCCAAAATTACCGCTGACGGGTAATAGACAGACGAGAGCAATCTGAAAAATTTGTGCGGTTTCAGATGGGATTGTTTCGCGCTCAGCGACCCTTCCTCGAACCGGGTCGACAACTGGTCGAACCGCTTCAACTCGTGCCTGTCACCTTGACTATAGTCCACGCGAACGCACAGGCCCCCCTTCTGCAGCAGAAGGCGCAGGTTCCGCGCAACTACTCGGCTCATGAACAACCCGTCGTAGAGGGTCTCTACATCTTCCCCCTCCCCTTCCTGTTTCATGGCTAACAGACCTGCGAGGGACCGATCCTTCCGAAAGAGCTGTTCAAACTGACGACGCTCGCTGGGCACTGCCACGATGTTGGGGAAGGTGTAGACAATGATGTTCGCCTTGGGGCTGGAAACGGAGAAGTCCGGCAGCTGTGCGCGACGAAGCTCGATGGGTGCAGGACGGCCCTTTCGCTTGGCACGAACCCAGGTCTCAGCCTCACGTAGCATCACCTTCGACCCGTCGATGCCGAGGAACTCCCAGGCCGGGAGCAGATCGACGAGTCGCTTCATCAGGAGGCCGGTGCCACATCCGTAATCGATGATCAAGCCGCTGTCCTTCTTTGCACACTGAACCACTTGGTTCGCAATATTTTTGTAGGCGGCCACGTGCGCCGCATTGCGCGTCTGATCTACCCACCATTGTCCGACGTTCGTGTTGTAGGCCCCAAACCCAGAGGCCAGTTTCTTCGTGAAATCAATCTGTGACATGAGTCTCCCAATACAAGGTGTTCTTGAGCAGGATGCTGAAATGCTGTGTTAGTCGTCGAGGCTCGGACGGAGAAGGAAGGGGCCATAGACTAGGGCGAACAGGAGATAGGCGCCACTCCAACTCATCGCGGCGAGTCCAAGCACAAGGTGTGAGGAGTCGAGGGACGGACCGAATACCCGTAACACCGCACCAAGGTTGACCAAGAGGTAGATGCAGACCGTCAGAGGCCCCGCATGCTTAGGCCGTCCCGTATGGCCCAGGCTGGCGCGGGTCATGACGGCCAGGGTCATCGCGCCCACGGCGCCGGTCGTGAGCGCATGGATGGCATCTGTTGTCGGTAGGCCCACGCCGAGAATCGCGCCCCCCAGTACCAGCAGCGACACCACCACCCACCCAAAACCCAGATGCAGAGCCAGTACCAAGGGCTCGCGCCACGTGAGCCAGCCGTACCAGCGCAACAGGCGGCCCAGATTGAGCAACCCGGCCGCCACCAAGACCCAGCCCGTCACCAGGGCATGCGGCTGAACAATCCAGGAGACAGCGGCGAAGCCCACGAACACAACCGACAGGCCATCGAAACGGGAGAAGGGTGCAGGCTGTTCGGTCTTGCCCTGCTGGGAAAGAAATTCGCGGGTGAAGTTGGGGGTGACGCGCCCACCAATGAGAGACAGCAGCACCAGGACCAGCGCAAGGCCCATTCGCTCGGCACGGTCCGTCTCGGCGCCGCTCAATGCCCACACATGAAACAGGACATTGGCGCAGGCATACAGACCGACGAGCACTCCGATTGGTGATTGGAGCCAGCTCTTCCCCGCGATGATCTCCCGCCAGGCCAGCCCCGCCAGGACGACCAGGAACCCTCCATCAATGACGGCGGACAAGAGCGGCGACAGAAACGGAACGGCCATCACCACGCGCCCGGCCAACCACAAGACCCACAACGACAATAGTTCGCCTCCTCTGATCGGCGTACGGTCGGTCCAGTTGGGGATGGCCGTGAGCAGGAAGCCGGTGATCACCGCGGGCAGAAAGCCAAAGACCATCTCATGCACATGCCAGTCTCGCACAGCTGAGAGGAGCTCTGAATCGTCGACTCCCGTGAGAATCAGGATCCAAGCCGGGACCGCCAGCCCAGCAAACAGCGCCGCACTCAGGAAAAACGGGCGAAATCCATATGAAAAGAAGGCCGGCCCCTGATAGCGCGATGGATCGTTCATCTGGTCAGTCATAGATCTAGAAGAAGCACCCGTGAAAATCGGGGTAGTCTACGTGTTGTCAGGAGCCCGATCAACTGCCCTCAGCCGAATGTCAGGGGAAGCGCCCTGTCGGCGTCTCAATAGCGGACTGAGTGAGCTACCGGACGTGATTGTCAGGACTGCCCAGTCTGTGGTTTCATCACGACCATGGCCACCTTCCCCACCCTCAAAACCGATCGGCTCTGCCTCAGGCAATTTCAGTTGAGCGATGCGCCAGAGGTGCAACGTTTGGCCGGAACAAAAGAGGTCGCAGCCGGCACCTTCCTCCCCCATCCCTATCCCGATGGCACCGCCGAGCAATGGATCGCGAGCCAGCAGCAGGAATTCGACGCCGGTACGTTTGTCAACTTTGCGATTGTGCTCCTCGCGCACGACATCCTGATCGGGTCGATCGGGTTGGCCATCGTTGCCGAACACGAGCACGCACGCATGAGCTACTGGCTCGGCCTGCCTTACTGGAATCAGGGGTATGCCACGGAAGCGGTACAGGCGGTGCTCGCCTATGGGTTCAACCAGCGGCAGCTGCACCGGATCTACGCTCCGCACTTTCTGAATAATCCCGCATCAGGTCGGGTACTCCAGAAAGTCGGCATGACCTACGAAGGCAGGATGCGCGAACATTACAGGCGCTTCGGCGAATTCGTGGAGGTTGAACTGTACGGGATACTCGCGCAGGACTTTCACCACTGACAGATCGCCCCACGCAGTCGGCGATCAACGCAAGCGACAGAGGAACACAGGGTCACCTCGACAACCGGGTGCGGTGACCCCGCAACCCGGCTGTCGAAGCCCTGCCGAAGGAAGAACACACGTTGCGCTGGATCGCCAAGTCCGCAGGCAGCGGTCCCATTGTCACAGGCCGTCCAGGCCGGTTCATGAGTTGATCGCAGCGTTGACCCCGAAAGTAGCTCGACAGCGCGGTGCAATGCCGATGGCCGACCAAATTCATCGCCGTATGAATCATGATCCCCTCAGATTGCAGCCATTCTGCAAAATCGACAGATCGGAAAGCCAGCGGGTCCACGTGCTAGGTTGAGGTGGGTGACTACACGGAATGACAATGCGACGAGTATCTCTTTGTCGATCAACTGAGCCAACGCATCCTGACGGCATCGTTGAAAAAGTTCATATTTCCATGCATTTTACCCTGCTTCCAGTTAATGTAATCTTCAGCAAACCGGCAGTGAGGCACTCAGGTCGCCTTTAGATTTGAATCGAACATACCGATCTCGTAAGGGCGTCATGGCTGCACGTTCACGTAGGTATCGCCCATAGAACACACTTGCTCGTTGTGTTCAGTCCAAAAGGATCTTGTTTCCAGAAGATGGACTCCCAAAAAATACAATCTCGGAAGGCCCGCGTGCTTCTCCGTGTCCGCGTCGAGTTCGAGGGAGGACTCTCCGGTCATGAAATAACAGGCGATGGCCATTCCACTGACCTGAATGCCACGGGATGTAGCGTGGAGAGTACCCACGGCCTTCCCCCTGGCATCTATCTGACCATGCGCATCCACCTGTCCGATTCTGCTCAACCGGTGAACGTGACCCTGGCGCGAGTGCGCTGGACCAACGACACCTCGTTCGGCGTCGAATTCATTCAGTTGCCGCACAACGATCAACTGCGCCTCAATGAATTGACCCTGGACGCCCTCGAGGACGAGGCCACGCCGATACCTCAGGGACCTCTCAGTCCTCAGGCGGGTCGATACACGATCCTGCTCGTCGACGATGACCCTGCCATGCGTCACCTCTGCGCCACCATGCTGGCACGAGATGGGTTCAATGTCTTACAGGCTTCTGGCAGTACGGAAGCCATGGCAATCTGTGCGGAACATGTGGGAGATATTCACATTGCATTAGTCGATGTACTGTTACAGCCACCAGCCGTTCAAACATTAGATTGTTCTCGGGTGCATGGCCACACCCTCGCCAAGGATCTCACGGCTAAGCTCAAGGGACTCCGTACGATCATGATGTCGACCAATTCCAAAGCCTCGCTCGCCAACAATGGTATCGACCTGAGTGAGGTTCCCTTTCTCCTCAAACCGTTCAGTCACGAAAAAATGGTTGCCGTCATCCGGCAACAATTGGAGAGCCGCACACGTTCTGTGGCTCCGTAGCCCGTACCGGATCGATTCCTGCGACCCCTTTCCTGCCGAATACGCTCAATCATCCCAACCCATCGAGAGAACGGTGCTTCGGATCGGTCCCTGTTCATGTCCACCGTCCCTCCTGCACAATCACGATACAACGTGTGCTGTCAGCTATGACAAGCCTCACGTGATTGCATGCGGTCGAGTCGGTGAGGCCGACGGGCCGTCCCCGCTTCTCCCGCTCATGACGTTCAGGGCTACACCATTCTTGCGAAGAAGATCGATGTGTAGCGGGAACAGAATGAAGCCGTTAGCTTCCCGACAGGCTCAACCCGCAGGGACTGTAGAAATAGTTGCGGCACCGGCACTCCATGAACGCAGATCGTCGTTTCAGCATCTTTTTCCCCTTCCCTCCTAGTCACCTCCCAGCGAACAACTCAGCTGACAGAGCGAGTCCTACGTAATGACCAACATGACCTAGTGCGGCCCTGGCTGAATGCCCAGGTTTCACAAAGATCTCTTCGTGATAGGTTGCACTGTAGTCAGAGGGAAGCTCGTGCAAACATTCGCGTGATCGACGATATGCAAAGCATTTGTGATTGCCTCGATATCGTGTCCCGGCGGAACGGTTATGACGTGGTCCTAGCTACGGACGGGAAGACATCATAGTACATCCTCGTTCCATACTCCTCATTGACGACAACGACCAGATCCGTGCCCTCCTCCGCCGGGTACTGGAAGAAGCCGGGTACTTCGTCATGGATGCGGCCAATGGGCGTGAAGGACTCCGGCAGTTCCGACAGGCTCCCGTCGCGCTTGTGATCACAGACCTGCTCATGCCTGACAGTGACGGATTGGAAGTCACGATGACATTGCGTCGTGAATCGCCCCACGTCAAGATCATCGCCCTGACTGGCGGCGTGGGCAATCTCAACCTCCTCGAAGTGGCCAAACTCCTGGGTGCGCATCGAACGATGAAGAAACCCATTGAGATGACCGAATTGCTGGAAGCCGTGCAGCAGGAGTTACAGGAAGGCTCGCTGCAACAAGACCTTGGATCACAAGAAACTCCGTGATCGACGCAGCCTAGTGACCATCAGTGTGTGAAGGGATACAAAGATAGCAGTCAGCGTCCCGGCAGGTTCAACTTGCGGGAATGGACTGCAGTGGCGTAACTGAGTGTCCACGGAATGAGGGGAAGGGCAATCGGGATGAGCGGGCCGTCGAGTGAGTTAAGAGGCTAAGCGTGGATAGTCGGTATAGCCCTTCTCATCTCCCCCGTAAAAGGTCTCGGCTTGAGGGTCGTTCAAGGGGGCACGTTTAGCGAACCGTTCCGGCAAATCAGGATTGGCCAAAAAGAGCCGCCCGAAGGCAATGAGATCGGCATCTCCGCTAGCAAGAACAGCCGTCGCCCGTTCGTAGGTATAACAGCCACACACCATGTAGAGCCCACCGAAGAGATCTCGCAAGTGGCGGAAATTCACCGACTGCCCGGTCGTGACGCCGGACTGATCCATCTCCACCACATGCAGATAGGCCAGCTTGAGCGCGCCGAGATGCTTGGCCACATAGCCGAACGTGTTGTCAGGATCAGAGTCATACATGCTATTGAATGGATTGACCGGAGAAATCCTGACGCCTACCCGCTCCCGTCCCCAAACCCGAGTGACGGCCTCGACCACTTCCAGGAGCAACCGCGCACGGTGTTCAATTGAGCCGCCATAGGCATCGGTGCGATGGTTCGATCCGTCGCGCAGAAACTGGTCGAGGAGATACCCATTCGCTGCATGGATTTCGACCCCGTCAAATCCAGCATCGAGCGCATGCTGGGCTCCCTGACGATAGTGAGCCACAATCCCCGGAAGTTCCGCGATGTCCAGAGCCCTGGGCGTGACGAAGGGTTTGAGCCCTTCATACGTGATCGCGTCGCCCTCCGGCTTGATTGCAGACGGAGCCACAGGAAGCGCCCCGCCAGGCTGCAGCGACGGATGCGAAATACGCCCCACATGCCAGAGCTGCAAGAAGATGCGCCCGCCTTCTTGGTGCACCGCCTCGGTGATCGTGCGCCAACCCTGTACTTGTTGAACAGAATGGATGCCAGGCGTATTCGGATAGCCGACCCCTTCCGGACAGACCTGCGTCGCCTCGCTGATGATGAGACCTGCCGAAGCCCGTTGCTGGTAATACCGCACATTCATTGGCTGTGGCACCTGCCCCTGCCCGGCGCGGTTGCGCGTCAGCGGCGCCATCACCATCCGATTGCGCAACTCGTAGGGGCCCAACTGTATCGGAGAAAACAGATCCGTACCCTGGTTCATGCCATATCCCATTTCATGGTGAGAGGTAACTATACGTTCTCGTCCAGCCTTCTAGATTGAGCGCACAACAATAACACAGATGGAACGGGAGCGGCCTGATGACTTCCGTTGCTCGCGCAACGTGCGCGAGCACAGGAGACCAACAGTCCACCCTCCCCCGTAGTTTTCTGCTCTGCCAGGTGATAAAACATCATGTACTCAGGTGTTCAGGCTGAAGGCTGAAGCGATAAATTATCTTTCATCAAAACATTCAGCCTAAAAGCCTTCAGCCTATCTACCTGAGCCGTTACATGAAACATATCTCCATCTGATGCCTAGCCTAGGAAAAGGACCGTCCATGTCTTTGCCGATCGAAAAGTCGTCGTCCGATGAACTGGCCAGAGAAGTCGCGCGGCGACGCACCTTTGCCATTATTTCGCACCCGGACGCAGGAAAAACCACGCTGACTGAAAAGCTCCTTCTCTACGCCGGCGCCGTCCACCTGGCCGGGGCGGTCCATGCGCGGGCGAATCAGCGCGCGTCGAAATCGGACTGGATGGAGCTGGAACAGGCGCGCGGCATTTCCATTACCTCCACCGCCCTCCAGTTCGACTATCAGGGTGTGCGGGTCAACTTGCTCGACACGCCTGGCCA
>Ga0209253_10003503_pt1 | contig 13812 bp, 8 predicted proteins | sample FrelakmetBRP12BR_FD_187145 | JGI IMG/M metagenome (GOLD analysis project Ga0209253, IMG submission 187145) | Freshwater lake sediment microbial communities from the University of Notre Dame, USA, for methane emissions studies - BRP12 BR (SPAdes)... | ecosystem: Environmental > Aquatic >...
AAGGTAGAGGTTTCACACCCGCCCAAGCTGGTTTGATCCTAACAGCTCAACCACTTGTCATGGCTGTTATTGCTCCCATCAGCGGTACACTCTCAGATCGGATTGGCACCCGCCTGCCTACAGTTATTGGGATGGCGATACTATCCGCAGGCTTGTTTTTATTATCACGACTTGGACCTGAATCCGAAATAATTACGATTATGATCGCATTGGCTGTCGTTGGTCTTGGGACTGGAACATTTATTTCACCGAATAACAGCGCATTGATGGGTTCAGCCCCGAAAAACCGGCAAGGAATTGCAGCTGGAATATTAGCGACTGCACGAAATTTTGGTATGGTCTTAGGGGTAGGCATAGCCGGGGCAATTTTTTCAACCACTCTAGCTCGCGCAAGCAGTGGTTTGGTTATTTTTAGTGGAATAGCTCAAAACGAGGCATTATTCAAAGCACTTCAATTAAGTTTTCTGACAGCTTCGATAATCACTTTCCTGGGGGTGATAACATCCATGGTCCGGACTGATAACAAAACTTAGATTTATGTAGTTTCTCATGGTATAAAAACCTAAAACCTGAGACATCAGTGTAAAATTTCCATCCAGAAATGGTATGTATGTTAGGTTAATGGCCTAATTAAATAAAAAGTACCCCTGGGCAGACTCGAACTGCCGCATTTGGCTCCGGAGGCCAACGCTCTATCCTCTGAGCTACAGGGGCACAAGTTTTTTTATTTTACCATGATTCATTTTCCCCCTCTTTCGTGGTTAGCATGGTAAATTCAAGAAGGAACCTGGAACCTCATCTGTTCCAGAATACCTCGGAGGTGGTCGATCTCAGAAGGGTCATGCACTTTCTCACCCGGGAGAGTAGCTTGATGTTTCTTATACGCAAGCTCAACCGCTGTTGAATAAAAGCGATTTACTAAATGAAATTGACCAGAAAACAACGCCTGTATACGGGCGGATGACTGAGCCCAGGCAGAGCATGCAGTTTTATACTGGGACGGAGAAATGGTCCCATTTGCTACTTCTTCACCCAATTGAGATATGATCCAACGTTGCTCACGGAATAATGCCCAAATGATAAAAATTCCCATCACAAGCCAGCCTGACCAGTCAAAGATCAATCCAATTCCAAGGCCTTGTAAGCCTTGAAAAACGGTTGAGATGCTGTTGTGGATCGAATGGGTTATGATTGCGATGCCCAATCCCAAGATGGGAACGAATATGATGATCCAGGGATTTCGGTTGAGGCGGGCGATTGCTAAGCCGATCCCAATGAATGCAGTATAAAATGGGTGCTGCCAGCCAACAAGAATTACACGAATGAAGAGCATCCAGAAAATTCCGCTCCATCCATTTTCCTGAAAACCATAGGTGTAAAGATAATAAACGTTTTCGGTAGCAGCAAAACCGAGGGCTGTTATTGCTGCATACACGATCCCATCCAGGATCGAGTCAAATTCGCGGCGGAAATATAAAAAAACTAGCAGGCATGCTATACCTTTTAAGGTTTCTTCAATGATTGGGGCAATGACAGAGGAAGTAGAAAGGTCAGCAAATGTTTGTGAACCCGTAAACATGTATATTCCTAGGCCAAGGAATGAGTTGACTGTAAATGCTGCTCCCGCGGCAACGATGGCACCCCAGATGAACACTCCGCCCAGTAATAAAAACGGCTCCTTCTCATAACGGTCGGTCCAGAAAACCAAATATGCAAATAAGAACATGGGTAGGAAACCGAGTAATATGGATAGAATTAGACCCAATATCGGCACTTCTATATCGCTCCCGATGAAAACTTATTCAGTTTAGCATAACCAGAAAAGAGGTGCAATTTTACTGACTGTTTAAGATTAATGCTTCTCGATGGACATGGGTATTTTCATACTTAATACCCAGTTCATCGAGTACTTCCTCGGGTCTGCCTGTGGCTGATTCTCGTACGGATAGACGGAGGTGTAACTTCTGAGCTCCTCTTTCACCTTCTGGAAGAAGAGATATTTCTTCAATTAATGGGCGGAGGTCGTAGGATTTCTCCCTGCGTACACGATACAAGTGCTCTGATTTTACTATCTTGTGGACCCGTTCAAATAAATCAGGGATAAGATCCAGGAATGTAATGATGTAAGTTGATGAGGTAACCTGGGTTTGTAATGCTGGAGTGTGAAGATCAACTCTTTCAATCCTGTGCAACCTAAGACCTGGTGGAAGAACTGCCGTAATTGCCAGGTTGATTTGAGACAGTTCAATCACATTTTCCAACCATGCGTCGATCAATTCACAATCACTGGTGAAACCTAATGGCAAAGCACAGGCTAAATTGAGGCGCGGCTGAGGATGAAATCCTTGGCTGTAAGCTAGAGGTAACCCAGACCGCCTGAAGGTTCGTTCCCATGAACGAAAAAGATCCAGGTGTCCCGTGTAGCGCATGGGTTCGTTTTTCGAAAATTTAATCCTGATTCTCATCAGGTCGGAGTTGTTCATGGACAAAGATTTACATCTACCTTGGTTTAAGAGCCATTGCTTTGGGTGGAGATTTTACCTCCGGGCACATCCAAAGATCACCTGGATTTTCACGCCGGATATTGGCAAAAGCAGGCAGGATCCCACAAGCAAAACATTGCTGACGGCAATCTGAACGTGTTATGGAAACCTGACTTAATTGAAAATCCTGCAGTAGATATTTTTTCCGAACACCTGTATCGATATGGTCCCATGGAAAAACTTCATCTATTGATCGATTACGGTGGGTATAAAAAGATGGGTCGATCTGACAATCAGTAAAAGCCTGATTCCAGGCATCGAAATTTAATTGATCCTGCCAGGCATCAAATCTGGCACCGTTTTTCCAGGCTTGAAAAATCACATCTGAAAGGCGACGGTCTCCCCGGGAGAGCCAGGCTTCCAATAAAGTAACATGCGGATCAGTCCAAGTGAGTTTTATATTTCGGTGGCGAAGCTCTTGTTTTAACAATGATTGTTTTGCTTGAATCTGTTCCACGGTATCACATGACTCCCATTGAAAAGGAGTATGTGGTTTTGGTATAAAAGTGGAGACACCCACATTCAATTTAGCGCGGTTACCGATAACCTGACGACCTTGTGCAAATACTGCTTTGCAGAGTTCAGCGATCGCACGCACATCTTCCAGTGTTTCTTCGGGATGGCCAATCATAAAATAAAGCTTTATGGTCGTCCATCCGCGAGAATATATCTGATGGGCGGTATCGAGCAACTGTGCGGTGCTGAGAGGTTTGTTGATGATATTACGCATGTGCTCCGTAGCAGCCTCTGGAGCAAGTGTAAAACCTCCATGGCGAGATTCCTTAAGTAAATCCATCAGGTCCACTGAAAAGGAATCAATTCTCAGAGAGGGTAGGGAAATTCCGAGGTGTTTCCCGGAGAATTTTTCTGCTACGGTTTTCACCAGCTCGGAGATATTTGTATAGTCAGAAGATGATAGGGAGAGTAAACCAATTTCTTCAAATCCAGTATTTTTCAATGATTCATCAATGGCGTGTAGGATCTGCTCGACACTGCGCTCTCGTACCGGTCTAGAAACCATCCCTGCATGGCAGAAACGGCAACCTCGGGTGCATCCACGCATGATCTCTACTGCAATTCGATTGTGAACTGTTTCGATATTGGGTACGATAAAATGGGTTGGGGGTGGTGGTAGGCAGCCAACTATTCTCTTCCGAACTGGAAAGTTAACCCGCTCCTCGATTTTTTTTACAAGGTTGATGGTCCGATCTTGTTTATATGTAACTTTGTAAAAATATGGGACATAAACACCCGGTATAGAGGATAAACTGATCAATAAATCCTGGCGCAAGGAATTGGTTTTTTTCCAATTCTGGTAGGCATGGATGATCTCATGAATAACCTCTTCACCTTCACCAATCACAAAAGCATCAATAAAAGAATACATCGGTTCTGGATTAAAGGTTGCGTGTCCTCCTGCGATAACCAGCGGATCTGTTTCGTGCCGATCTTTGTTGAATAAGGGAATCCTCGCTAAATCTAAAGTACTCAATACATTGGTATATAGGGTCTCATATGGCAGCGTGAAAGCAAGGATATCAAAGGCTGATAACGGGAAGCTGGATTCAAGTGAATATAATGGAATACCAGTTCTCCGCATTGCTGCGTCCATATCAATCCAGGGAAGATAGGCACGTTCTGCAAGTGCATCAGAACGCTGATTTATTAATTCGTAAAGGATTGCCAACCCAAGATTTGACATCCCGATATCGTAAATATCGGGAAAAACGAGTGCCAGGTGGGTTTCAATGGAAGCCCAACCTTTAACCACCTGGTTTAATTCTCCACCGGTATATCGCCCAGGTTTTTGGACCGTGGGTAGAATTCTATCGAGTCGCGTTTGGATTTCAGCTGGCGTTATCACTAAATTACCTATAAAAAAAAACCTAATGGAATTATGAATTTACCTGGAGTGACTGATTATATCTTAAATGGTCCGTGTCTCCTTTCTAAGCCCATGGTCATCTTGAGTTAGAAAGAGATATGGCAAGAAAATATATTAGAAACCAATGCCAGGAAATTGATGAGTTTTAAACTAGTCTTCAAATACCCACTGATCGATGGCACGATCCCAGTTGACTAATTCATCAGGCTTGAACCAGAGAGCGACTTCCTTTATGCCATTTTCAGGTGTATCGGATGCGTGAGTCAGGTTCCGCCCAATCTCAAGGGCGAAATCATGGCGAATGGACCCTGGGGCGGCATCTGTTGGGCGGGTAGCACCCATGGTTTGACGAATGGCATGGATGGCATTCGGACCTTCCCAAACCATTGCCATCACAGGTGCAGATGTAATATAACGGATCAATCCCTCATAAAAGGGTTTCCCTTGGTGAATTGCATAATGTGTCATTGCAAGATCATCGCTGACCGCAATGAATTTCGCAGCAACCAAGCGTAAGCCGCGTCTTTCCAACCTCAGGATTACTTCTCCAATCAAACCTCTTTGAACTGCATCCGGTTTGACCAATACTAAAGAACGTTCCATATGAGCCTCCGAAATTTGATGATACGCGCAACGTGAAACGTAATCGAATACGTTTCACGTGTATGAAGATATTTTCGATAAATTATTACCTGACCAGATCTTCCGCCTTCGTATAGGCGTCTAAGGCATCCTGCAAATTATCTGATCGGAGATGTGCATCACCGAGCACAATCCAAAGATTAATATCGACTGGGTAGCGATAAAGTGCTTCCTGGACATCCTTGATTATTTCTTCAAGGTGATGATTTTGTCTAATGATACCCGTATAAGCTTCGGCAGCCTGCGCAGGCGAACCCTGGTTTATTGCAGTACGCGCGATTTCTAAAGCAGATAATTCAACCTCGGGTGTTTCAACGCCAGGGACTACCGGTTGTTCGGTTGGTAATACAATCTCCGTTTCGGTTGCTACTAACTCTTCAGACAAAGGTAGTAGGGGTTCTTCTTCAGGTATCCAAGCTGATTCCGATGGTTGAGGTTCAATTGCATTTATATCTCCAGGTTCAACCACCAGAGCCTGCTCTTCAGTCCATTCAGGAATCGGCTCCAAAGGTAAAGCTGGGAGTCGCCTGGTAACTGCTAACCCACCAGGAACAGCCGTTTCATCGGTTGGTGCTGTTTCTTCTATCCCTTTCATCCAGTCGGGAAGATCTTCCCCCTTCAAAGCCTGGTCTTCCTGAGTTAAATCGGTAGTTTCTGTGGCAGCTTCCGTTAGCTCTGCTGCGATCAACCAGGCAGGAACCTCCTCTGCTTGAGGTTTCTCTGGTTCAGGGGAGATCGTTGGGATCGATTCTTCAACCTGTTCTTCAATTTCTGAAGGTTCACCTAAGCCTTTTATCCAATCAGGGATCTCTTCAGCAGGGATCGCCTGTGGTTCTTCTGACAGTGATTCTTGAGCAGGTATAGTCTCAGCTGAAACCGTCTCTGCTTCGAGTTTCACCCATTCAGATGGCAATGTCTCTTCTTGTTCGTTTGTTTTTACTTGGTCTTCCTCTTTTGTACTTTCAAGGATTGTTAATCCTGCCAACCAGGCAAGTGCAGCGTTTTCGCCGATTTCCCCAGACGTCTCACCTGATTCGCTTTCAGGAATACTGGCTTGTTCGATTTGAGTTTGTTCCTCAAGAATCACCGGTAAATTATCTGTTGTTACTTCAGTTATTTCTAAGGGCATTTCAACCTGGGGTGTTTCTCCAGCTTGTTCAAGCTGCTCAATAGCCGGCATCTCTTCTACAGCAGGTGGTACTTCGAAAGTTGGTAGTTCTTCGATAATTATCGGTGCCTCAGCCCCGATACCTTCTCCGGAAACAGGAGCAGAGGGACTTCCTGGTGCTTCTCCAGCGAGTTCCTTGATCCAATCAGGTAGCTCTTCAGAAGGCGAAGCTGGTAATTCTTCAGCTCCCAATCTCTCCTGGGAATTTGGTGTCGCAGAGGCTTCTGCGAGAGAATCTACGTTATTGACCTGGTCATATTGTCCGACTGACGAAAAATCACTTTTCTCAAGAGGTGGTGATTCATCTTCATGAACCTGATCTTCAATAAAAGCAGGAGCAACAAGAGATAACTTTGCTATTTGTTCCGCAGCCTGTTCAGGGGATGCATCAGGTTGATAAGCAGTATCCAGATCTTTAAGCCAATCGGGCATTTCCTCGTCCAAGATTTCTGCAGGAGTTTCTTCTGATATGGCTGAAGCAGCTGGCGTGTCAGGTTTTGCTTCATCTAACCATTGGATAATCGAATCTGTTGGTCCTGGTTGATGTTGTTCCAACCATGGCAGGGATACATCCTTCTCTAACGGTTGTCCGGCGGGAGGTTCTTGTTCTAACATTCCGTCCGGAGCACTTCCACGCAACCAATCTGGAATATCTGCTTTTTCTAGTTCTTCTTCAGGTTGAACCGCGATTATCGGAGGCTCATTGGTTTCTCCGGCTGGTCCTTCGATATTCTCACCTGGAGAAGGTTTCCAACCAGCATCTTTCATCCAGTCAGGAATATCACTCTCCGGTTTTGTGTCGTCGGTAATAATTCTTTCAACCTCCTGCGTATCCCAAATAAATGGTGAAACACTGGGTTGAGGCGTTTCTGCAATTTCAGGAGCTTCTGGTGTAATCGGAGCGTCAGTTCCCTTTAACCAGTCGGGTAGAACTTCTTCAGGTTTTTTATCTAATGACACACCCAAGGAAGTAGCCCAAGTTGGTTGTGCTGGAGCCTCACTCATTTGTATACCCGATTTCCATTCCAGTTTTTCAATATTAACTGCGTTTTCAGGGACCTGGTCTGAGGTGATGGCATCCTGAGAGGCATAAGCAAAATATGGATCCATTGAAACGGCAGTCTGCCTGTAGTTCTTATTCATCCCCGAATGTTCAGAATCTGGAAGAGAGACTGCCAAAATTTGATTGGCTGCCAGGCAGAAAGGTAATTTCTTAAGAACCCCTATACAGGCATTGATGGCATCACCTTGCTGGGAAGTTTGATAATACATCTCTGCAAGTAATAGCTGTAAATCATAACGGTTTGGATCTTCAGAGATGGCTGCACGCAATTCAGCAACTGCTTGGTCAAGTAATCCCCCCTTGGCATACATCCTGGCCAGTGCCCCGCGGGTTAACCGGACCTTTGGAGGTTGCATTCCATCCCTACGACCATACAGGCGGCGCAACTCATCCTGGATGGCAGTATTTGAAGGTTGAGCTTCGTATGCAAGCTCCATATGCCATATTGAAGCATCCAGGTTGTTTTCATCCTCTCGAATAATGCTCATCCCAACATTCGCGAGAAAATCATCAGGGATGCCAGACAATACCCTCTGAAAAATATCCGTAGCATCACTGATACGTTGTTGCTCCAAATGAGCTTTCCCCATCAGACGATAGGTAGCTATATGTTTTGGAAAGGTAGCCAGGATATGCCGGCAGTGTGCCACAGCTTCATCCAGCTGACCATTATCGATCATGCCTTCGATCTCACGGTTATATGCACGCAAAGGAATAATTGCCATAGCTGTACGCTCCGAATATTAAGTATGCCTTATTCTGGCAGAAGATGCAAGTGTTTGACCAATTATAAAAAAAATCCCTCCCAGATCTGGGAGGGATTTTTGACGATTATTCGATTTGTTTTTGTAATGCGGAGGCAGGCTTTTTACTTTGTAAAATCGCCCAGCCAACCGCTACCAACAGAAGAAAACCTACCCCATAAGAAACGACACTCGACTGGCTATATTTCACGATGACTGGAGCTGCGATCAGACTCACCAGGTTGACAACCTTGATCATCGGATTCAAAGCCGGACCCGCAGTATCTTTCAACGGGTCACCAACCGTATCACCGACCACACCAGCTTTATGCCGTTCGGATCCTTTCCCAGTATTCGCCTGGATATCGCGTGGTTCATCCTCAATCGATTTTTTAGCGTTGTCCCAGGCACCGCCTGCATTTGCCATGAAGACAGCCAATAATTGACCGCTCAGGATAATACCAGCCAGGAAACCACCCAGTGCTTCGACTTGCAGGATCAAACCTACGGCAAGCGGGAGCAGGACAGCAATGGTTGCCAGCGGGATCAATTCCTTCTGGGCTGCTGTTGTCGAAATACCCACAACCTGGGCATAATCTGGTTGGACTTTGCCTTCCATTATCCCCGGAATTCGGAATTGGCGGCGTACTTCTTCAACGATCAGACCGGCTGCGCGCGTGACTGCCCGGATGGAAAGAGAGCTAAATAACCATGGCAGTGCACCACCCAACAGCAATCCAATAAATACACGCGTGTCCGAAATCCGAATCGCATCCATCCTGTCAAATCCAAGTTGGATTTGGACACGACCCACATCTGTAATGAAGGAAGCAAACAGACTAACCGCTGCGATGACTGCCGAAGCGATAGCAACACCTTTGGTGATGGCTTTGGTGGTATTACCGACAGCGTCCAGGTCTGCCATGATCTGACGGGCTTTGCGGGTTTCTTCATCGTCCATATCATGCCATGCCATTTCACCGATGCCATTCGCATTATCGGAGATGGGGCCATATGAATCCATGGCAACGTTATTGCCAGTATGGCTGAGCATACCAATGCCAATCATAGCGACAGCATATAATACATAGACCGTTCCGTCACTGTTATAGAGCAAGTGGGCGAGGATAAAACTGATGGCGATTACCAGGAGCGCCCATACGCTTGATTCCATTCCAACGGACAGACCGGAAAGAATGGTTGTCGCCGGACCACCTCGAGTGGAATCTACAATCTCCTTGACTGGGGGCCGTTTGGTGGATGTGAAATAGGAGGTGAGAGGATTGAATGCAACTGCCAATCCGACTCCAATGGCGGTTAGGGCTGCTAACCTCCAATCATCTGCGTACCATAGAGCAAGGAGGAAAGCCCAAAAAACTGTGTTGATGCTGGAGACTTCGTAGGAGCGGAACATGGATTCTTCAGCATCATGCGCACGCAGGAATTTGATGGGGAATTTTTCCCAGATTGGTACCGTGAATGTCCCAAGAATTGAGCTGATTACACCGATGGCACGAATGATTAAAGGATAGATGATCCAATATAAATCACCAGTCAGGGCGACCAATGCCAGACCAAGAATAAGGCCGGAGACGATGGTTACTTCATAACTTTCAAAGATATCCGCAGCCATGCCAGCGCAATCACCTACATTATCACCAACGAGGTCTGCAATGACCGCTGCGTTACGTGGATCATCTTCTGGAATATCCTGTTCAACTTTGCCGACCAAATCAGCCCCGACATCAGCAGCTTTTGTATAAATCCCACCACCCACGCGCATGAATAATGCCAGCAGTGTTCCACCGAAGCCAAATCCGAGCAGGGCATCCGGAGCAGCTCGACCGAAGACCATAAAAATCATCGTCCCTCCTAACAACCCTAAACCATCGGTTAACATCCCGGTGATCGTACCTGCATAATAGGCAATGGAGAGTGATTCATTAAAACCTCGTCTTGCAGCAGAGGCAGCCCGTACATTAGCCTGGATTGCCATGCGCATCCCTAGCTGGCCGACGATCAGGGAGAAGGATGCCCCCATCACAAAACCAACCGCCCGAGCTACACCGATGATGAGCAAGATTTGTTGATAGGCCTGTGGCATAGCTGCCTTGGTGATCCCCTCTGCACAGGTGGTTAAAGCGTTCAGGTCATGGGCATCTACACCTTGAAGAAAGATACAATGCCACTCTCTGGCTTCAAGGGAAGGTGGAACGATATAAACCGATAAGAAGAGTGCTACCGTTAATACAAGGATCAGGGGTAGAATCGAACGTAATTGACGATTCAAGTAGCTATTTGCACCAATGCGGATCGCATTCCAAACCTCCTGCATTTTGGCAGTTCCTTTATCCTTTTTAAGGACATTCCCGCGCAGGATCCAGGCGTACAGAAGGCTGATAAATGCCGTGATTACAACCCCAATGATAGCTAATTGCTCAAAATCACTTAATCCATGCTTGGCTAATCCCAATATATTCATATCTCCTCCTCTACAAATTTATTTGATTAAACAAACAAAATTCCCACACGCACATGCGTCTGGGTTGCACGAAGGCGATAATTCCTGAACCTTATGGATTTATTAATTTCTCCGTGCAGTGGCGTTATTTTACCTAATCAAATAAAAAAAGTCAATTCACACCTAATATGATTTAGAGATTAGCATTTCATTAGACTTTATCGAACTACTTGACTTTGCTCCTTTTTTTAATGTATAGTCTTACACAATGACTTGTTCGATTAAGCAAATAGAATATGCTATTTTTAGTTATGCATAATCTATTTAATGGCACAGCTTCCGGGAGTTCGGTAGCCGTGCTTTTTCTTCGTCTTGATAGGAGAATCTATGATTGAAGTTGAAGGGTTGACAAAAGATTATGGACCACGGCGTGCAATCAACAACCTGACTTTCAATGCCAATCCTGGCGAAATTTTAGGTTTCCTGGGTCCTAATGGTGCTGGAAAAACCACAGCGATGCGTATCCTCACAGGATTCATGCCACCTACCATGGGTAGTGCCAAGGTGTGTGGTTTCGATGTGGTGGAGCAATCGCTAGAAGTTCGGAAACGGGTGGGCTATTTACCTGAAACAGTGCCTTTGTATCCTGATATGACAGTTTTTGAGTATTTGAAATACATGGCTGATTTACGACATATAAAGAATGCAGAAGAGCGTGTTGATGACGTGTTGGAAATTGTCCATCTGGAAGAACGGGCTAACGGGTACATTAGTAATCTATCCAAAGGTATGCGGCAAAGGCTTGGTCTTGCACAGGCGCTGGTTCATGAACCTGATGTACTGATCCTGGATGAACCAACCATCGGCTTGGATCCTGCTCAAATAAGAGAAGTACGTACCTTAATTCGTGAGATTGGTAAACGCAGGACAGTATTACTCTCTACTCATATCCTTTCTGAAGCACAACAAATTTGTGATCGTGTATTAATCATCAACAAAGGCGAAATAGTTGTTGAGGATACGCCCATGCATTTACAGGCTGGTTTGGCTGGAGCACAGCGTATTGCAATACGAGTTCTTGGTGATGATGACGGGTTAGAAAAAATAATCGCCGAGATTTCTGGAATTGTGGGGGTCTCAACAATACAAGAAGGTTTAATCGAAGCAGAATGTGCTCCTGGGAAAGATATACGCCCCGAAATCGCCCGGAAAGTAATTACGGCAGGTTTTGATTTGCTTGAACTAAAATCAATCGATCTAAGCCTTGAAGATATTTTCATTCAATTAACACGAGATGAACCTGAACCGCCCAGTACGGATGATTCTTTAGAATAATTGTAGCTATTTAGTAAATTCTATTTATTATTGAAATTAAGGAAGGATACTCATGCGCAATGTGTGGATAATCGCCCGTCGGGAGTACAAGCTTTATTTTATCAGCCCGGTCGCTTATGTCGTGGCTTTCTTTTTTATCCTTCTGTTGGGATATTTTTTCTATCGCGCATTGGGTGATGCAATTATTCAAGCAGCATACCAACCCTACGCTCCAACCGTTCAAATCATCATCAGCCCGATGGTGACCTTGTTATTGTTCGTTATGCCCGCCATCACGATGCGAACGATCTCTGAAGAAATCCGGATGGGAACTATCGAACTTTTATTGACTGCGCCGGTAAAAGACTGGGAACTGGTGGTCGGAAAATGGCTGGGGGCATTTTTATTTATGCTAAGTTTGCTTGCCATAACATGGATTTTCCCGATCGTTCTGAATTTTTTAGTTAGACCTGGGGTTGATCAAGGGATTTTAATATCTGGATACTTGGGTTTGGTTTTAATCGTCGCATGTTTGACAGCCATTGGGGTCTTTGTATCTTCATTGTTCAACAATCAGCTGGTGGTTTTCTTCATTAGCTTGTTAATAGTTCTCTTTATCTGGGTAATCCGTCCTGGAACGAATGCTGCTGGAGGACTAGGTGAGCAGATATTAACTTATATAAACTTCATTGGTCATTACATGAATTTTTATCAAGGAACCATAGATTTGATTGATATCGTTTATTACCTGAGCCTAACTTCACTTGCCCTTTTTCTGGGAACTGTATCCGTTGAAATCCGGAGGTGGCGCTAATGAAACCAAAATGGCGTCAAATTATTCGTAAGAGTGCGATTGTAATTGCATTTACAGCATTGGTTTTAGCGGTTGGATTATATATCGTTCAACATGAATGGAATCTTTATCTACAGATATTGCTTGGCCTGTTCATTATTGGACTTGCGGTATATATAGCCCTGGATCCTGGTTCAGTGCGTGCTGCATTAACCGGTAGGCAAGCACGGCATGGGAGCAACGCTATAATTCTCGGAGTGGCGTTCCTGGGAATACTTATTGTTATTAATTACCTGGTTTATGAAAACACGAAGCGATGGGATCTTACAGCAGATCAATCTAACACATTAGCTAATGAAACAGTAGATGTCTTAAAAAGCCTGCCTGATAAAGTTGTCGTAAAAGCCTTCTTTTCATCTGACTCAACATTAACTTCTTCGAAGGAAAATGCTAAAACACTTTTTGATCAGTACGTTTACTCAGGGGATGGACGATTTCAGTATGAATTTATTGACCCGTTAAAAGACCCTGTATCAGCACAAGATGCAGGTATCACGAAGGATGGAACTGTTGTAATTTATATGGGGAAGAATAAACAACCCTTGTCGAATATTTCGGAGCAAGAACTTACTGGAGCAATGATCCGGTTAATGAACCCTGGCAGTCATGTCGTGTATTTCCTTTCCGGGCATGGAGAATACCCAATTGAGGGTAGTGGAGATCAATCATTTTCTCAATTAAAAACAGCACTGGAAGCAAAAAATTATACAGTCTCAGGTCTTAATTTACTAACCTCACAGCAAATCCCTCCCGATGCGAGTGTCATTGTAATTACTGGTCCAGTAAAGCCGCTTGCTGAAGCAGAGGTGAACCTTCTTGATACTTATCTTAAAATCGGTGGTTCTATGGTAATAATGGAAGAACCACCCGTTGTAACCCAAATTGGGGAAACAACTGATCCATTAGCAAATTACTTAGAACAATCATATGGAATAGTACTTGGCAACGATATGGTCGTGGATGTACAGGCAGCACAATCCCTTCAACAACCTTTTATCGCAATCGCCAATCAATATGCGGAACATGCAATAACACAAAAAATGAGCAACATGGTGTCAATGTACCCGACAGCTCGAAGTGTTATGAGTGACGATAGCACGGGGACTGACTATACTAAAACTGTTTTAGTTACGACGGCAG
>Ga0209253_10003504_pt1 | contig 13811 bp, 14 predicted proteins | sample FrelakmetBRP12BR_FD_187145 | JGI IMG/M metagenome (GOLD analysis project Ga0209253, IMG submission 187145) | Freshwater lake sediment microbial communities from the University of Notre Dame, USA, for methane emissions studies - BRP12 BR (SPAdes)... | ecosystem: Environmental > Aquatic >...
GGGCCGCGCCCGCCGCCGGGAGAGTGGCCCGAGGACTAGCCGGTCGCGTCGTCCCCGCCCGCGAGGTCCACGGTCGAGGCGCCACGGGCCGCCGGCTTTCGCTGGACCCGCTCCGCGGCCGCACCCTAGACTCGCCGGGGGAGGCGACCATGTCCAAGGGCAAGCGCGGCCGCGGCGGTGACGACGGTGCGGTCCCCGCCCACTACGAGGGGCCGGAGGTCCTCGGCGCGCTCCTGGCCCGAGCGGGGTCGCCGCACACGGCCGAGGAGGTTGCGCAGCACTTCACCGAGGCGCTGGCCGCCGGGGAGCCGCGCAGCGACGTCATCCCCTCGCTCTTCCCCGAGGAGCCGCGCTTCGGCTCGCCGGAGGACGCGCGCCGCCTCTACTCCAACCTCTTCGGCCTCTGGCAGCGCCTGGAGTCGGGCCTCCCCGCCGCGGACGACGCGCCGGAGGTCGTCGAGCCCCCGCCGGTGCAGCCGCCGGACCGCGGCAGCGTGGACGGACGCGAGCTGACGCCGGAGTTCGTGGAGCGGGCCTGGCGGTGGCTCGCCTCCCTCCCGGTGCGGGAGGAGACGCGGCTCCGCGACCGGTTCTCCAACGTCCAGCCCGACCTCTCCGAGTGGCTCTTCCAGGTGGACCTTCCCGAGGTCGCCCTGTCGGCGACGCAGGACCTGGCCGTGGAATCGTGGGCCATGATGGAACGGGCCTTCGACGACCGGCTCGGCGTCGTCGACTGGAAGGAGATCCGGGAGCTGGAGAGCGAGCCTCCGCCGCTCGAGGCCGTGCAGCCGGCGCTGGCCGCCTACCTGGCCGAGCAGCTCGACAACATGGCCGACGACGACCCGGAGTTCGGCCCGCCCGAGCAGGCCCAGGTGGAGCGGGTGCTCGCCACGCTGGTGGCGGTCCTCACCCGCGTCGTCGCCGAGGACTGACGCGCCAGCCGCCCGCCGCCCACGGCCCGCCGGCCGAGGCCCGGCGAGCGCGGCCCGCGCCTAGGACTTGAACAGCTCGGCGAGGAAGGCCTTCAGCGCCTCCCATGAGCGCCGGTCGGCGGTCGCGTTGTAGGCGAGGGGCTTGCTGGGGTCGGTCCCGTGGGCCGGATTCGTGAAGGCGTGGACGGTCTTCGAGTACTTGACGAGCACCCAGTCCACGCCCGCCGCGCGCATCTCGTCCTCGAAGGCCTTGACCTGGGCGTCGGGCACGTACGGGTCGTCCGCGCCGTGGAGGACGAGCACCTTCGCCTGGATGTTCTTCGCGTCGGCCGGCGTCGGGGTCGCGAGGATCCCGTGGAAGGTCGCCACGCCCGCCACCTTGGCGCCGCTGCGTGCGAGTTCGAGGACGGTCATCCCGCCGAAGCAGTAGCCGATGGCCGCGATCTTGGTGGGATCGACGTTGGGCTGCTTCTCCAGCTCGGCGAGCCCTGCCTGGACCCGGGAGCGCAGGAGCGCCCGGTTGCCGCCGTACTTGCCGGACTCCGCCTTTGCCGCCTCGGGCGTCGCGGGGCGGACGCCCTTGCCGTAGATGTCGGGCGCGAAGGCCACGTAGCCCATGGCCGCAAGCCGCTCGACGCTCTGGCGGGTGTGGGGGTTGATCCCGTTCCACTCGTGGACCACGAGGATGCCGGGCTTCGTCGCCGGGCCGGCGGTGTCGTAGGCGAGGTAGCCCTCCAGGACGGTGTCGCCCTGCTTGTACTCCACGGTCCGGGTCTTCACCTCGGCGAGGGCGGGGGAGGCGATCATGGCGATGGCGGCGACGGCGATGAGGGATGGGGCGGTTCGCATGAGCCAGTCCTTAACCGGCGAACCGCCGCCGTCAACGCTCGCAGGCCATCTCCCCCGGCCGGGGCGCTACTGCGGCAGCCCGTCGAGGAACCCGAGCAAGGCCTGGTTGTAGGCCTCGGGGCTCTCGATGTTCGGCAGGTGTCCGGCGCCGGGAACCTCGACGAGCTTCGCCCCCTTCACCGCGGCGGCCATCTTCCGGGACTCGGCCGGCGGGGTGAGCCCGTCCTCGGCCCCGACCACCACCAGCGTCGGGCAGGAGATGGCGGCCAGCGTCGGCGTCGAGTCGGGGCGCCGCGCCATGCCCCGCTGGGCCGCGGCGACGCCGGCCGGCGTGCCCTGGCCGATGAGCGCGCGCACGGTGCTCACCGCGGCGGCGTCGGGGTGGGGCCTGAGCAGCTTGGGCGTCATCTCGTCCGCCACCCAGTGCAGCCCCTTCTCGAGCGCGCTCTTCGCGAAGGCCTCGCGCCCGGCCGCGCCCTCGGGCGTGTCGGCCCCGGGCCGGGTGTCGCACAGCGCCAGCGCCCGGAAGAGGCCGGGGAGCCTGCGGTAGAGCTCGAACGCCAGGTAGCCACCCATCGAGAGCCCGACCACCGCGGCCCGCTCGACGCGGATGCCGCCCAGGAGCGTCAGCAGGTCGTCGGCGAGCGCGTCCATCGTGGACGACTCGGCGCGCGGCTCGCTCTTCCCGAGCCCGGGGTAGTCGGGCGCCACCACGCGGTAGCGCGGCGACAGGGCCGCCACCTGGCGGGCCCACATCCCCGCGTTCAGCGGGAAGGCGTGCAGGAGCAGCACCACCTCCCTGCCGCTGCCGCTGTCGAGATAGTGAAGTCGCGTGCCGCCGAGGTCGGTGGTGGGCATGGGGGCTCCTCCGGGAGCCCCCATCATCACTTCGAGGTCCGGCCCTTTACAACCTCGACCTGGGCAGTAGACCCCGAAATCCGCCCACCCCGAAGGGGCTCGACCCGCCCGCCCCGGCGCTCGGCGCCGCCCCGGCATGCTTCAGGCGCGGATCCGTCCTATATCCACCTCACCCATGAGCACGGAAACGGCGCCCTCCCCCGCACGGCAAGGGGTGGGCTACTTCGAGCGCTTCGGCGTCACCGAGCGGACCCTGCGGGAGGTCCTGGCGGCGGCGCTCTGCCGCGGGGGCGACTTCGCCGACGTCTTCTTCCAGCACCGCGTCGAGAACAGCCTGGCGCTCGAGGACGGGGCGGTGAACCGCGCCCATGGCTCGGTGGAGCTGGGCGTGGGCGTCCGCGTCGTGAAGGGCCAGCAGACCGGCTACGGCTACACCGAGGACCTGTCGCTCCCGGCGATCCTCGACGCCGCGCGCACGGCGGCCGCCATCGCCGACGGCGCCTCGCGCGACGCGCCCGGCATCCTCCACCTCGTGCCCCGGCGCGCCAGCCTCTACCCGGCCCGGCTGCCCGGGGACGCCGTGGGGGCCGGCGTGGCGGCCAAGCTGCCGCTCCTCGAGCAGGTGAACGCGCGGCTCTTCGCCGCCGACCCCTCGGTGCGGAAGGTGAACGTCTACCTGCAGGACGAGCAGGGGGCGATCCTGGTCGCCGACTCGCAGGGACGCGTCGTCGAGGACGTGCAGCCGATGACGCTGATGGCGGCCTCGGTCCTCGCCGAGCGCGACGGCCGCCGCGAGCAGAACGGCTACAACGTCGCGGGCCGCGCCGGCATCGAGCTCTACACGCCGGAACGCATCGACCGCATGGTGCGGCAGGCCTGGGAGCGGACCGCCATCCTCTTCGAGAGCGGCCAGCCACCCGCCGGGGAGATGCCGGTGGTGCTCGCCGCCGGGTCCTCGGGGATCCTGCTCCACGAGGCCATCGGTCACGGCATGGAGGCCGACTTCAACCGCAAGGGCATCTCCATCTACGCCGACAAGCTCGGCAAGCAAGTGGCGGCCCCGTTCGTCTCCATCGTCGACGACGGCACCGAGCCCGGCGCCAGGGGCTCCATCCACGTCGACGACGAGGGGAACCCCGCCGGCCGCACCGTGCTGGTGGAGAACGGCGTGCTCGCCTCCTACCTCCACGACGCCATCTCCGCGCGCCACTACCACGTGGCGCCCACGGGCAACGGGCGGCGCGAGAGCTACCGCTCGCCGCCGCTTCCGCGCATGCGCTCCACCTACATGCTGCCGGGGCCGCACCGGAAGGAGGAGATCATCCGCTCGGTGAAGAAGGGCATCTACTGCCAGACCTTCTCGAACGGCCAGGTGCAGATCGGCGCCGGCGACTTCACCTTCTTCGTGAAGAACGGCTGGCTCATCGAGGACGGCCAGCTGACGCGGCCGGTGAAGGACGTGAACCTCATCGGCAACGGGCCCAGGACGCTCGAGAAGGTGGACATGGTGTCGAACGACCTGGTGGTGGACGAGGGGGGCTGGACCTGCGGGAAGGACGGCCAGAGCGTGCCGGTGTCCCAGGGGCTGCCGACCGTCCGCGTCTCGTCGATGACGGTGGGGGGCCGGGGCTGAACCCCGGTGACCGACGATGTCCGCACCCCTCGCCTCGACCGCTCCCGCCGCCCTCCCCACCACCGGCGCGAACGCCCAACTCGACGCCGCCCGCGAGGCGGTCCGGCTGGCGCTGCGCCACGGCGCTCGCGAGGCCGCCGCGGCCGTCTCCCGCGCCCGCCAGGTGGAGCTCACCTGGCGTGATGGCCAGGTCGAGAACGTCACCGAGGCCACCACCCGCGGCCTGGGACTCGACCTCTACGTGGACGGCCGCTTCTCCTCCGTCTCCACCAGCGACCTGCGCCCCGAGGCGCTCGACCGCTTCATCGCCGAGGGCGTGGCGCTCACCCGCACGCTCTCGCCCGACGAGAGCCGGCGCCTGCCCGACCCGGCGCTCTACCGCGGCCAGGCCCGGGTCGACCTGCAGCTCTTCGACCCGTCGCACGGGGCGCTCTCGGCCGCGGCGCGGCGCGCCATCGCCGAGGAGGCGGAGGCGGCGGCGCGCGCCGTGACGGGCGCGGAGCGGATCCTCTCGGTCGCCGTCGCGCTCGGCGACACCGCCGGCGAGCGCGCGCTGGTGGCCTCGAACGGCTTCGAGGGCTGGCGGCAGGGCACCGACCACGGCCTGTCGGTCGAGGTGAGCGTGAAGGACCCGGACGGCCGCCGCCCGGAGGACTGGGACGCGGCCAGCGCCCGCTTCCGCAGCGACCTGCCGTCGCCTTCGGCCCTGGGGCGCGGGGCCGCCGAGCGGGCGCTCTCCCGCATCGGCTCGGCGAAGGGGCCCTCGGCGGTGCTGCCCATGGTGGTGGACCATCGGGCCGCCGGGCGGCTGGTGGGCGCGCTCTTCGGGGCCCTCGGCGCCTCGTCGCTCCAGCAGAAGCGCTCCTTCCTGGAGGGCAAGCTCGGGGTGGCGGTGGGCGGCCCGTGGCTCGACCTGGAGGACGACCCGCTCGTCGTCCGCGGCATGGGCTCGCGCCTGTGGGACGGGGAGGGACTCGCCGCCCGGCGCTTCCCGGTCTTCGAGAGGGGCGTGCTCGCGAGCTACTACGTCGACACCTACTACGGCCGGAAGCTGGGCATGGCGCCGACCACGTCGCGGGCCTCCAACCTCGCCTGGCGGCTCGGTGACACCGACCGTGAGGGGCTGCTCTCGCGCCTCGGCGACGGCGTGCTCGTCACCGGCTTCCTGGGCGGGAACTCCAACGCCACCACCGGCGACTTCTCCCTGGGCGTGCAGGGCTTCCGGGTGCGGGCCGGGCGGATCGCCGAGCCGGTCGGCGAGATGAACGTCTCCGGCAACCACCTGGAGCTCTGGAAGCGGCTGGTGGCCGTGGGCGACGACCCGTACCCCTGGTCGGCGATGCGCACGCCGACGCTGGTGTTCGAGGGCGTGCAGTTCGCCGGGCTCTGACCGGCAGGTCTGGCGCGGCCAGCCCGGCGCCGTCACTCCTCCGCGCCGCTGCGCAGCACCCGCTTCGGCGGCGGCATGGGGCCGAGCGCGCGGACCACGAGCAGGCCCGCGGGCCGGCGCGCCGGCTGGCCCGCGGCGAGCGCCGTCGTGTCCTTCTCCGCCTCGGCGACCGCCCGGGCGAGCCAGCTCGCCACCGCCGGATCGGATGCGAACGACTCGCAGACCGCGGCGAGCACCTCCATCGCCACCGCCCACTCGGCGGTGAGCTCCGCCGCGCCCAGCGCGTCCGACAGGCGCAGCGTGCCCGAGACCGCCGGCCACACCTCCTCGGGCGCGCCGCCGTCGGCGAGGATGCGCCCGGCCTCGCGGAGGAAGCTCGTCATCGCTCCGTCGAGGAGCCCGGGGAAGACCTGGCGGCGCGACGAGGCCCGGGCGAGCCGCCAGATGCGGGTGAGCTCGTCGGCCGACTGCGCCAGGATCCGCCCCGCCGCCCTGGGCCCGGTGCGCCCGGTCACGCCGCACCCCGGAGCCAGGCCCAGGCGGCCGCGGCCTCGCGCTCGAGCGCGTCCAGGTCCTCGGCGAAGAGGTGGGTGGCGCCCTCCACCACCGCGAGCCGCCGCCGCGCTGACGCCCCGTCCATCAGCCGCCGCACCTCCGCGACGCCGCCGAACTCGTCGCCGGCCGCCTGCACCGCCGCCACCGGCTTGTCGCAGCTGCGCAGGAAGTCCATGGCGAACGTGCGCGAGGCGACGCCGGCGAGGAGCAGGCCCTTCACGCGCGGCTCGGCGCAGCCGGCGAGCGCCGCGATCCAGGAGCCGAAGGAGAAGCCGCAAGAGAAGAGCGGGAGCGCCGGATGTCGCTCGGCGAGCCACCCGAGGGCCAGGCGAGCGTCCTCGGTCTCGCCCGGGCCGGCGTCGTGGGCGCCCTGCGACAGGCCGACGCCGCGGAAGTTGAGGCGCAGGGTGACGCCGCCCTCGCCGCGCGCCGCCCGGGCGAGCCGGTAGGCGGCGTGGCTGTGCATCGACCCGCCGAAGAGCGGGTGGGGGTGGAGCACCAGGGCGGCGAAGCGCGGGGCCGCCGGGGCGGGGGGCTCCTCGAGGAGCGCCTCGATACGGCCGGCCAGCCCCTGGAGGTCCACGCGCACGCGACCCCTCCATACACCGTCGCGCGCCGGGTTTCACCGGGTCCGATGCGGGCGGTGGCCTGGCTGCGTGACGGGAAGGGGCAGGCCGGAACCGGCCTGCCCCCTTCACGCGACCGGGTCGGGTCTACCGGGCGAGCGCGACGGGTGCTCCGACGTCGCCGTCCGGTGTCGCGCTGCGCTTCGGGGCGCAGTGGATGCTCACGGTGGTGGGTGCGTAGATGGTGAAGGTGATGGTCTGCACCAGGCCGTTCACGAAGGTCTGGACGTTGCGGACCTCGGCGAGCCCGCCTGGGCAGGCGCGCGCCGTGTCGTGGGGCTGGCTGCCCTCGATGAGGCCGAACAGGAAGGTGCTGTTCCAGGCCTCGTAGGCCGGCGCGGGCTCGGCCGGCTCCTGCTGCACGTAACGGATGTGGAAGCACGCCGAGAGCGAGAGCGCCGCGAGGGCACCGAGGATCAGCCGGGTCATGGCGCGCTCCCTTCCAGGGCGACCGGCGCCGCCTGCGACACCAGGGCGCCTGGTTCCCAGGCCTCGGCCCGGGCGCCGGCGCACTCGATCTGGATGGTGCGCGGAATGTAGATGCCGATGGTGATGACCCCGAGCAGCCCGTCCACGAAGCTCTGCTGGTTCATCCAGCGCGAGGCGCCGCTGGGGCAGGCTTGCTTCAGGTTCACCGTCTTCTCGCCGATGAGGCCCCACAGGTAGTAGTGGCCCTTCTCCTCCATCTTGGGCCCACCAGGGGCCAGGTTGGTCTGGTACCTCGCCGTGTAGCAGCCCGACAGCAGGACCAGTACGGCCGCTGCCGCTGCCACGTCTCTCGTCGCCATGTGGCTTCCTCGCTCCCCCCTCCGGGTTCGCTTGGGGTGCAGGAGCGCCCATTGCGGGAACAGGCGCAAGTGACCTGAAAGGGGCGACACCGGCGTTGACTCACGCGGCCTACCCTCTAGGGACGCGGATTCCGCCGTCGGCCGGCAAGGGTGGTATGGCTGCGTCCATGGACCTCGCCGCCGGAACGGCCGGGTGGCTCGCCGCGACCGCGCTCGGGCTCCTGATCCTGCGCGCGCTGGCGGCGTCCTTCGAGGCGGCGCTGGCGGCGCTGGGCTCGCCGCGCGCCGAGGCGCTGGCGGCCGACCCGGCGGCAAGGCTGCAGGCGAGGTCCCTGGGCCGGCTCGTTGCCCAGCCGGAGCGGACCGCGGCCACCATGCGCCTCTTCGTGGGCCTCGTCTCCATGGGCGCCGGCGCGCTCGTCGCGCTCGCCGCGCTGGCGCTCCCCTCCGGGTGGCGCATCCCCGGCGTCGCCGCCGGCGTGGTCGCCACGGCCCTCGTCACCGTGGGGCTGGCCGCCGCCGCCCGGCGGATCGGCGCGGTGCACGGCGAGCCGGTGGCGCTGGCGCTTTCCCCCGCGGTCCGTGCCCTCTGCGCGCCGCTGGCCCCGCTGGCCTCGGCGATGGGGCTGCTGGTGACGCCGCTGGCCGGTGGCCGCGGCCAGTTCTCGCTGCCGCTCCCACCGCTCGAGGAGATGGAGCGCAAGCTCGCCGACTACGCTCGCAAGGAGAACAACCCGGCCGACCACACCAGCGAGCTCATCCAGAAGGTCTTCGAGTTCCGCGAGAAGGTGGCCCGCGACGTGATGCTGCCCCGCACCGACGTGGTGGCCATCGACATCGACACGCCGGTGCCCGAGATCATCCGCATCCTCACCGAGGAGGGGCATTCCCGGATCCCGGTCTACAAGGACTCGCCCGACCAGGTGGTGGGGATCCTCCACGCCCGCGACCTCGTGCCGCTGCTCGCCCACCCCGACCTCATCGTGCTGCGCGACCTGGTGCGGCCGCCGGTCTTCGTCCCATGGTCGAAGCCGGTGCAGTCGCTGCTCCGCGACATGCAGCGCAAGCACGTCCACATGATGGTGGTGGTGGACGAGTACGGCGGGGTCATGGGCGTGGTGACGCTGGAGGACGTCCTCGAGGAGATCGTGGGCGAGATCCGGGACGAGTGGGACGTGGACGAGGGCAAGGCCATCGAGGCCCTGCCGGACGGGAGCTTCTCGGTCCAGGGCACGGCCACCATCGCCGAGCTCAACAAGGCCACCGGCGCGAGCGTTCCCGAGGACGGGAGCTACGAGACCGTGGCCGGGTTCGTGAACTCGCTGGCCGGCGCCATCCCCGCGCCCGGCGACAAGCTCGCCTGGCGCGGGTGGACGTTCACCGTGAGCGAAGCCGACCGGCGGCGCGCCACGCGGGTGCGGGTGGCCCGGAGCCGCCGCCCCGCGGCCTGATCCGTCGACGCGGCCGGGCCGGGCCCAGGGCCGGCGTGACCAGGTCCCGTCCGCCGTGGTAGGACCGCCGGACCCTCCGGAGGTGACCGTGTACGTCCTCGCCGTGGTCCGCTGCCGCAAGCCGCTCGACGAGGTCCTCGAGGTGGTCGACGACCACCGCGCCTACCTGCGCGCCCTCCAGGAGAAGCGGGTCCTGATCGCGTCGGGGCCGCTCGACCCGCGCAACGGCGGCGCCATCCTCTTGCGGCTCTAGCCGCGCCGGGCCCGCCCCCAGGGCGAGCCGCAGCCCCCGCCGCACCGGATCCCCGTGACCGACCCCCTCCAGAGCGCCGCCCCGACGGCACCTCCCGCGCTGGACCGCTGGGCGGCCCTGGTCCTGCTCAGCCTGGCGATGTTCGGCAACTACTACGTCTACGACACCATCGCGCCCATCGCCGACCTGCTCGAGAAGCAGCTCGGGTTCGACGACGAGCACATCGGGCTCCTGTACTCGGTCTACAGCTGGGCGGCGGTGCTGGTGCTCATCGCCGGGGGCGTGCTCATCGACCGCATCGGCACCCAGAAGTCGGTGATGCTCTTCGCGGCCGTCACCTTCGTCGCCGGGGTGGTGACCGCGCTCTCGCCGCGCTTCCAGGTGATGGCCGGCGGCCGCTTCCTGCTCGGCCTCGGGGCCGAGCCGCTCATCGTGGCGGTGACCACGGCGCTCGCCAAGTGGTTCAAGGGCAAGGAGCTCTCCTTCGCCTTCGGCCTGAACCTCACCATCGCCCGGCTCGGGTCGGTGGCGGCCGACAACTCGCCGACCTGGGCGGGGCGCTGGTTCGGCAACTGGCAGGAGCCGCTGGTGCTGGGCGCGGCCCTGGGCGGCATCACCCTCGTCGGCGGCGTCGGCTACTGGATCCTCGAGGCGCGGGTGTCGCGGCGCTACCGGCTCGGCGCGCCCGCCAGCACCGACAAGCTCGTGCTCCACGACCTCTTCACCTTCGGGAAGCCCTACTGGTACGTGGTGGCGCTGTGCCTGGCCTTCTACTCGGCGATCTTCCCCTTCCGCTCCTTCGCCTTCAAGCTCTTCATGGACACCCGCGGCGTGAGCCGCGAGGCGGCCGGCCAGCTCAACAGCTTCCTGCCGCTGGCGGCGATGATCGCCACCCCGCTCTTCGGCATCCTGGCCGACAAGATCGGCCACCGGGCCCTGCTCATGGCGGCGGGCTCGGCGGCGCTCGTGCCGGTGTACCTGCTGATCGGCTACAGCGACGTGCCGCTCGTGCTCCCCATCGGCCTCATGGGCGTGGCCTTCTCGCTCATCCCCGCGGTGATGTGGCCGTCGGTCGCCTACCTCGTGCCCGAGCAGCGGCTCGGCACGGCCTACGCGCTCATGACCCTCATCCAGCAGGTGGGGCTCGCCGGGATGAACTGGCTCATCGGCAAGGCCAACGACGTGGCCCTTGCCAGCGCCACGAACCCGGCCGGCTACCGGCCCGGCCTCTGGATCTTCACCGCACTGGGGTTCGTGGGGCTCCTCTTCTCCTGGAGGCTCTGGCGCTCCGAGCGCGGGCACGGGCTCGAGACGGCCAGGGCCCGAGCGACCTGACGGCGGTCACATCGCGTTTGCAATCTGGATCCCGAGTCTCTAGACTCCGATATCGGCGCAAGATCGCGGGATCGTTCGCTGATCGCGGGTGCCTCGCGGCCGGGAGAGCCGTCGGAGGCGTGGATGCCGGGCATGGAGTTCCGGTGGGTGGGGTCGGAGGCGGGTTGAGCGGGAATCCGGAAGATCTGCTGCGCGGAGCGCTCGAGAAGATCGTCTACTTCGAGTGCCGGCTGGCCCAGCTCGAGAGCGAGCTCCGGGCCGCCCGCGACGTCGCCGCGCGGGAGAAGGACGGGGCTGCCGTGGCGCGGGAGCGGGAGGTCGCGGCCGCCGCGGCGCTCTCGGCCGCGCGGAGCGCGCTGGAGACGGCGCAGGCCCGCGACGCCGAGCTCGCCGACCGGGTAAGGCTCCTCGAGGCGGAGCGGGAACGCTTCCTGACCGGCCTCATCGACCAGGCCCGGATCGCCGGCGCCCCCGGGCGCCACGGCGAGGTGGCCGGCGGCGACGCCGGGGACGCCGCCGACCTGGCCGGCTTCATCGCCGAGCTGCGCGGCGAGGTCGAGGCGCTGCGCGCCTGGAGGGCGGCGGGGCTGGCGGCCGGGCTGAGCGTCGAGCCGGCCCCGGCGGCACCGGCCCCGGACGCCGCACCGCCGGCGGTCCCCGAGATCGCCCGGCGCTTCCAGGACTCGGGCCGCATCGGCCTCTCCCGCGGCGACGTCTCGCGGCTGGAGCGGGCGCTGCCGAGCCGCGCCGAGCGCTCCCTCTACGAGGCCTCCATGGAGGACCTGGCGTCCTCCGACCCTCGCGACCGGCGCCGCGCCGCCGCCGCGCTGCGCGCCACGGCCTCGCGGGCCGCCGCGCCGCTCGTCGCCGCCGCGGTGGGGCGCGAACGCGACCCCGAGGTGAAGGTGGCGCTGCTCTCGGCGCTGGGCGCGATCGGCGAGGCGTCCGCCGCCGACATCGCCGCCCGCGAGCTCTCCGACACCCGCCCGGCCGTCCGCGCCGCCGCGCTCGAGGCGCTGGCGGCCCTGGCCGGCCCGGCCGCCGAGCCGCGCCTCGTCGCCGGGACCGGTGACGTGAGCGCGCTCGTCCGCCGCCGCGCGGTGATGCTGCTCGGCTTCGCGCGCGGCGCCGCCTCCGAGGAGGCGCTGGCGAGCGCACTCTCCGATCGGGACCCCGGGGTGGCCCGCGCCGCCGCGCTGGCGCTCTCCGGCCGCCCCACCGCCTCCGCCCAGGGCGCGCTGGCCCGGGCCGTGGATCACCGGCAGGAGGGGGTGCGCCGCGTCGCCTCCGAGGCGGTGGCCCGCTGGTCGGGCGAGACCGTGGCCGCGTCGGCCACCGCCGAGGAGCGCCGCCGGGCCGCCCGCCGCATCGCCGACCGGCTCTCGGCGCTCGACACCGGGGCGCTGCGGGAGGCGGTCGTCGCCGGTGCGCCGGCCGCGGCGTGGCCGGTGATGGCATCCGCCAGCGCTCCGCGCGACGGCGCCGCCGGCCTGTTGGCTGCGGGCGGCGCGGCCCGAGCCCCCGCCCACGCCGTCGCGGTGGTCACGGCGGCTCCGGCCCCCGGCGACCGCTCGCCGCTGGAGGAGGCGGTCCTCTTCGAGATCCGCGCCGCGCTGCGCGGGCGCACCCCCGTGGAGATCGCCCGGCTCGTCCCCGGCGATGCCGTCGGGGCCCTCCACTCGCTCGTGGCGCGCGGCGCCGTGGTGCTCCGCGGCGCCCGCTACTTCCCGGCCTAGGAACCCCCAAACGCATGGACAATGTTCGCTACACGCCGAAACGCCTCGCCGAGATCTCCGGCCTCACGCCGAAGCAGGTGACCGAGACGCTCGGCAGGCGCGACGGCTTCGGCCCGAGAGACCTGCCGGCGCTGCGCAAGGCCTCGAAGCGCCCCCCGGAGCGGTTTCCGTTCCGCAGGCAGCTCTTCCTGAACTTCAAGGGCGGCACCGGCAAGACCTCGCTCTCCACGTCCTACGCCTACCGGCTCGCCGAGCGCGGCTACCGGGTGCTGGTCATCGACCTCGACAGCCAGGGCCACGCCACGCGCTGTCTGGGCGAGGAGGGGGCGAGCTTCCCGCGCACCCTCTACGACGTGCTGGTCCGCAAGGTTCCGCTCTCCGAGGTGGTGATCGAGACCAAGATGCCCGGGCTCTCGCTCGTGCCCTCCAACCTGGCCATGAGCACCGTGGACCTGGCGCTGATGCCGCTCGCCGGCCGCGAGTTCAAGCTGCGGAACGCCATGAAGGACGTGGAGAGCTCCTACGACTTCGTGGTGATGGACGCGCCGCCGTCCTTCGGGCTGCTCAACCTGAACGCGCTGATGGCAGCCCACGACCTCATCACCCCGGTACTCGCCGACTTCCTCTCCTACGATGGCCTGCGGCTGCTCTTCGAGACCGTGCAGGGGCTCGAGGACGACCTCTCGCATCAGCTCGAGAACATCTTCATCTGCGTCAACGCCTACAACCAGACCTTCCGCATCGCCCGCGAGGCGGTGGATGCGCTGAAGGAGCACTACGCAGACTACCTGCTCGGAAGCATCGTCCGGCAGTGCACCAAGTTCGCCCAGGCCTCCAGCGAGGGGTGCCCGATCTTCGGCTACGACCCCGATTCCAAGGGCGCCACCGACATCGAGGCGATGCAGCAGGAGGTCCTGGACCGGATCCGCGCCGGGCTGGCGAGCCGCCCCGGCGCGTCGAGGAGTGCGCGATGAGGAAGGCATTCGACGCCAACGTTCCCAAGATGAAGCCGCGGCTGCGCCCGATGGGGGTGGCCGCGGAGACCCTCGAGCCCGAGGCCGCCGCGCCGCCCGAGCCAGGGCCGGAGGCCGCCGCGCCGCCCGCGCCGGCGCCCGCCGGGATGGAAGCCCGCGCCGCGCCGCCCGCCCGGGTGCCGGCGCTCGAGACCTCCCGCCGCGCCCCGCCGCGCGCGCAAGCACCTGTCGAGCCGCGTGCACCGGCCGCTACGGCCGGACCCGCGTCGCGCGTCGAGGTGGCGCCGCGCCCCGAGCCGCGCACGCAGGCCGCGCCTCCGGCCCCGCCCGCCGCCCAGGACTTCGCCGAGCGCCGCGATCGGCTCGAGAAGATCAAGCGCAAGGTCGCCGAGGCGGCTCGCCGCGGCGCGCCCGCCGCCGCCGTCGCGCGC
>Ga0209253_10003505_pt1 | contig 13808 bp, 8 predicted proteins | sample FrelakmetBRP12BR_FD_187145 | JGI IMG/M metagenome (GOLD analysis project Ga0209253, IMG submission 187145) | Freshwater lake sediment microbial communities from the University of Notre Dame, USA, for methane emissions studies - BRP12 BR (SPAdes)... | ecosystem: Environmental > Aquatic >...
TCGGGGCGGCCCCCCGCATAGTCATTCGGCAGGATCAGGCCGAGAGTGCCGAGTTGACGCTCGGAATCCGAGGGCTCGAAGCGGATGCCCGGGCCGCCGCGCAGGCCAAACTGCTGGGGATCTTCGCGAAACTTCCCCCACGCCTTGAGCAGAGCCGCTGGCAGTTCCTTGCAGTCGGGCGCGATGAGCAGGAGCACACGACCACCGATCAGCGCGTCGCGGATGAACGTGCCTTCGTCGGTGCTGATGTGGTCGCTGCGCAAGCGTGCGACCGTCGCTCGCTGGTTGTCGAGATGCTGCACGACGCTTGCGCAGACCGCCTCCGCCGGGATGGCTGGGTCATGGAAGAGGACGAAGGCGGGCTCCTCCATCCGAACCATGACACCAACACGTTCGAGGAACTTCATATCGTTCTCCTGTCGCTACGTGCGTATAGAGCGCGAGCCGGGACCAAACGCCTGGTACGATGCCAGCGAGCCATCGCCCGGGCATGAGCGACCGCCAGTGCGGGTCACCTGCCGCCCGAGCGCCGAAGTGCGGCTTCGGAGGGGCACAGCCTCGACGTGCAGTCTCGCGTTGCAAGCAGTTAAGGACATCGCTCTTCGGGCACGCGCGAGACACCTGCGGCATCATAGGCATCCTTCGTTCCGACGAAAAAGAGCTATTCGAATGTTCCGGCCGCTTGTCGCGCTTCTCGCCGGTGCTGCGCTCGCCGGCTGTGCCAACATCGACTACACGGGAACGGGCCGGCCGCTTACTGCCGACGCCGTGAAGAACGCAAAGTATAGGGTGGTGCACAACGGCGGCGAGCCGTTCGTGCTCGTGAACGGGCGCAATGAAGCGGTGCCGACGCGCGCGGCGGACCGGAAGATGAGCGTGGCCATGGCCGACCCCATGGGCTTCGGTGATCTCAACGGTGACGGCGCCATCGACGCGGTCGTCGTACTGGTTTCCGACCTCGGCGGGTCGGGAAGCTACGTTACGCTCGCCGCGGTGCTCAACGATCGTGGTCTTGCCGATCACGCGGCGAACGCGGACCTGGGCGATCGAACGCGCATCAAGTCGATACGGGTGGAGAAGAGCCTCGTGACCGTCGACGTACTCCGCGCCGGCCCCGATGATCCGCTCTGTTGCCCCACCGAGCAGGCGACGCTTCGCTTCATGTTCGAGGACGGGCGCCTGAATCCGCTCTGACCGGCTGTTTCGCGGGTCGCGGCGTATCTTCAAGCCTGGATGGATGCCGGGCTGCTACCGTACGCGCTGGGAGGCTCGTAGAATGATGGAAAGAAGATCGCGGCCGCCGTGCGGCGATTTCTCGGAGATTGGGGAGAATAAAAGGGGGCGTGCCCTCTCGTAGCGTGCCGACTAACAAGAGAAGATCGCTGCCGCGCTGCGGCGATTTCGCAGAGATTGGGGAGCACGAGAAGGGTATGCCTTCTCGTAGCCTCCACCAGGAAGGGGAAACAAGATGGGCAAAGGTGATCTTCGCACCCGGCGTGGCAAGCTCTACAACGGCTCGCACGGGAAGTCGCGCTCGCGGAAGAACAACAAGCCGGTCAAGTCCAAGCAACGAGGGATTCCGCGTTAGTTGGCCACGCGTTGGCGGGGCCATCCCGAGGGCTCGGCGCAGCGCGCCGAGCGGGGGATCTCATGGCCCGGTGGCGGGCTCTCTCGGCCCGGTCCGCTGGACGGACGTCGGAGTTCCGTCCTGCGCTTCCATCACGGACGCGAGGGCGTGATCGGCACGCGACCGCACACCTGACGTAGGAAACAGGATCTGATGCAACGCTTCCTCGTCATCGCCGGTGTCGTTCTGCTCGCGCTGGGCGTGCTCTGGCCCCTCGTTTCCAAGCTCGGGCTCGGCCGGCTGCCGGGCGACATAAGCATTGAGCGCGACGGCTTCAACTTCTACTTTCCGGTGACGACGAGCATCATCGTCTCGCTCGTCCTGTCGCTCGTTGTGTGGCTGTTCCGCAAGTGAGCGTCCGAGCTCGGCCTCGCGCCGGTCGAGAGTGAGGCGGAGGTCCTCCTGCGGGACTGAACGGTGGAACGCTGCCGGGGCCGGTGAGGCCGCTCAGGCCTCGATCCGTTTCTCCTCGAACCAGCCGTAGAGCGTAGGGACGACTACAAGGGTGAGCAGGGTCGACGTGATCAGGCCGCCGATCACAACGATGGCGAGAGGACGTTGAACCTCCGCGCCCGGACCCGTGGCGAACAGGAATGGGATGAGGCCGAGCATCGCGACGGTCGCCGTCATCATGACCGGTCGGAAACGGAGTTTCGCGCCTTCCACCACCGCTTCGTGTTTCGGAATTCCCTCCTCACGCAGCTTCCGGATGTAGGACACGAGGACGACGCCGTTCAGCACCGCGATGCCCCAGAGGGCGATGAAGCCCACCGAGGCCGGGACGGACAGGTACTCGCCGGTCAGGAAGAGCGCAACGATGCCGCCGATGGACGCGAACGGCAGGACGGTGATGATGAGCGCGGCGAATCGCAGCGAGTTGAACAGCAGGAAGAGCAGGAAGAAGATCGCGGCGATGGTGATCGGCACGATGATCATCAGGTGGCCCAGCGCGCGCTCCATGTTCTGGAACTGTCCGCCCCACTCGAGATAGTAGCCCTCGGGCAGCTCCACGCGTCGCTCCACGGTCTGCTTGAGCTCGGCAACGAAGCCCCCGAGGTCGCGCCCCTTGACGTTGATGCCCACCACCATCCGGCGCTTCGCGAGCTCGCGGCTGATCTGCGCGGGGCCGTCGAGGACCTCGATTTTCGCAAGGTTCTCGAGGGTCACCTGCGCGCCATTGGGCGAGGTCAGCAGGATCTTGCGCACATCCTCGATGCTGTCGCGGAAGTGCTCGGGTAGCCTCACCACGGCGGCGAACCGGCGCTCCCCCTCGAAAACCTCGGTGGCCTTCTTGCCTCCCACGGCAGTTTCGATCACGTCCTGTACGTCGGAAACGTTCAGCCCGACGCGCGCGATCGCCTGACGGTCGATGGTGACCGCGAGATATTGCTGACCAGTCACGCGCTCGACACGGAAATCGCGCACGCCGCGGATGCCCGAGGCGACGCGCGCGATCTCGTCCGCCTTCTGCTTGATGACAGCGAGGTCGTCTCCGAACACCTTGACCGCGACGTCGGCCCGGACCCCGGTGACCATTTCGTCGATCCGGTCGGAGATCGGCTGCGCCATCACGAGCTGGACGCCCGGGATCACCTTGAGCTTCTCGATGACGGCGTCCGCGATATCGTCCTGCGTCCAGCCGGGGGGCCATTCGTCGCGCGGCCGCAGGCTGATGATCGGGTCGGTTTCGTTCAGGCCCGCCGGATCCGCGGGGCTTTCGCCACGCCCGAGGCGGGACACCGCCGTCTTCACGCCGGGCACCTCGCGTACCAGGCGCATCGCTTCCATCTCCATGTTGATCGCTTCGTCGATGGAGATGTTGGGCACCTTGTCAAGCACCGGCGAGAGCGAGCCCTCTCTCATTTCGGGAATGAAGGCGGTGCCGAGAAACGGCACCAGGGCGATCGCACCCGCGAAAGCGGCTATCGCGGCAACCACCGTTATCTTTGGGTTTCCCAGCGCCCAGTCGAGCATCCGCACGTAGCGTTTCTTCAGGAACGTGATCAGGCGGGTGTCGTGCTCGGCCCCGCCCTTGAGCAGGAATGAGGCAAGCGCCGGGGACAGCGTAAGCGAAAGCACGAGCGAGATGGCGAGCGCGATTGCAATGGTGTAGGCGAGGGGCGCGAACATCTTGCCCTCCATGCCGCGCAGCGTCATGAGCGGCAGGAACACGAGGATGATGATGCCAACCCCGAAGATCACCGGGGTGGCCACCTCCTGCACGGCATCGAAGATGATGCGCGCGCGGCTTTCTCCCTTGCGGTGGGCGAGCTGCGCGAACGCGTTCTCGACCACGACCACCGAGCCGTCGACCATCAGCCCGATCGCGATCGCCAGTCCGCCCAGCGACATGAGGTTCGCCGACAGACCGTAGTAGTTCATGACCATGAAGGTCACGAGCGGTGTCAGGACGAGCGTTGCAACGACGATGAGACTCGAGCGCACGTCGCCGAGGAACAGGAACAGGACCACGACGACCAGGACGACGCCCTCGAGCAGGACCTTGGTCACCGTCCAGAGCGCGGAATCCACGAGCTCCGATCGGTCGTAGTAGGGAACGATCTTCAGGCCGTCGGGCAGCATGCCGCGGTTGTTGATCTCCTTCACGCGCGCCTTGACGCGGGTCACGATCTCCTTGGCATTGCCCGCGCGGATCATCATCACGATGCCGCCGACGGCCTCGGTGTAGCCGTCTTTGACCATCGCGCCGTTGCGCACCTCTTCGCCGAATGCGACCTCGGCCACGTCGCGGATGTAGACCGGGGTGGCGCCGTATTCCTTCAGCACGATCGAGCGGATGTCGTCCAGATCCCGTACGAGACCGATGCCGCGGACGAGGTATCGCTCCGAGCGCTGCGGGAGTGCGCCGCCGCCCGCGTTGGCGTTGTTCCGCGCCACGGCATGCCAGACATCCTGAATGGTCACACCGTAGTAACGCAGTCGATCGGGATCGACCAGCACCTGATACTGCTTGACGTACCCGCCGGTGGAGTTGATCTCCGCGACCCCCGGAATCGACCGGAGCAACGGCCGGACGACCCAGTCCTGCACCGTGCGGCGCTCGACGAGCTCCGCTTTGGTGAGGGGCCGTTCGCCGTCGTCCGGCCGCTCCAGCGTGTACTGGTAGACCTCGCCGAGCGCAGTCGACACAGGCCCGAGCACGGGCACCACGTCTTCGGGCAGCCGTGCGCCGACCTCGAGCAGGCGTTCCATCACGAGCTGCCGCGCGAAGTACACGTTGGTCGCGTCGGTGAACACAAGCGTGATGAGCGACAGGCCCGGCTTGTTGAGCGAGCGCAGCTCGGTGAGCCCGGGCAAGCCCGTCATGGCGATTTCGAGGGGCACCGTGACGAAGCGCTCCACCTCTTCGGGGGAACGCCCCGGCGCCTCGGTCGCGATCTGCACCTGGACGTTGGTGACGTCGGGGAAGGCATCGACCGACAGCTTGCGCGCGGCATTGATCCCGAACGCGAGGAGGATCGCGGCAACCGCGAGCACGATCAGCCGCTGCTTGAGCGAGCTGCGGACGATCGCATCGATCATCTACGACCCCTGGAGCTCGAGGCGCTTGCGCTCGTTGTTCAGGTGGAACGCGCCGTCAAGGACGATCTGGTCGCCGTCGGCAAGCCCGCCCACCAACACCCGGTCCCCGCCATGCTCGCCGCCGAGCACCACCGATCGCAGCTGGAATCTTGCCGGCCCGGTTGCGACGAAGACGTAGTCGCGGTTCTCCTCCCGCACCACGGCCGCTGAGGGAACGGTGCGCTGCCGGGTCGGCTTGCCCTTGATCGACACCGTCGCGAGCATCGCCGGCTTGTACTCGCGATCGGGATTGGGGAGATCCATTCGCACCCGAATCGTCCGGGTGTCGGGATTGACGGTCGCGGCGACAAACGACACTTCGCCCCTGAGGAGGCGGCCGGGCAGGGCGGCGACCTCCGCCTCGACCGTCTCGCCGGCTCGCATCATTCCCGCGTTCTGTTCCGGGATGTCGGCAACGAGCCAGACGCTGGAGAGGTCGGCGACAATGAAAACCGTGTCGGCAGGCTGCACCACCTGGCCGAGCGTCCCGCGGCGCTCGATCACCGTCCCCGCGATGGACGAGACGACGGTCGATTGCGAATTCACCGTGCGCGTTGCGGCGAGGCGCAGGATCGCCTGCTCGGACATGCCGAGCACTTTGAGCTGCTCGCGCGCTGCGCTCACCTCGGCTTCCGCTTGGGCGAGCTCGTTCTGACGCCGCTGCAGCTCGGCCTGTCCGATGACGTCGGCCTCGAAGAGTTGCTGCGCGCGCTGCACCGAACGTTCGGCCAGCAGCTTCTGCGAAAAGGCCTTGAGGAAACCCAGCTGCGTCGAGGACAGCTCGGTCGATGAAAGGTGCGCGAGGACCTGTCCGCGCTTGACGTTCTGGCCGACCACGGCATCGAGCTGCGTGATCCGCCCCACCACCGATGAGCCGACGCGCGCAACACGCTGCTCGTCCACCTCGATACGGCCGGGCACACGCAGGGTTTCGCGGATCTCGGCGTTGCCGACCGTGCCGACTCTGAGCCGCTCGACGAGCGCGGGAAGCGCGCTTACCGCAAGCGGAGCCCGCTCGGCTTTGACGGCGGACGGCGGAGCGGGCGGCTCCTCGTCGGCGCAGCCCGCGAGCGCGAGCGCCGCCACGGCGACCAGCGGCAGCGCGCGTTCAAGCAAGCGCAAGACCCATGGCCGCAAGAACCTACCCTGGGCGTTGCTTGCGGACCCCGCCGTCCTGGATCCGGTCCATACTTTCGACGGCGGTCACCCAAACGAGGCCGTCGCCCCTGAGGCCGGTGCTGGAGGCGCCGATGATCGCGCCGACGATCGCATCGACGAGCTCGTCCGGTGCCACGATCTCGATCCGCACCTTGGCCGAGAAGTCGCTCAGCTCCGCTCGGATGCCGGCCTGGGGCGGCGCCACGTTGGTCCCACTGCAGCCCTCGGCCCGGGACACCGTCATGCCGGGGAAATGGTCGATCCGCCTCATGGCTTCGCGGATTCGCGCCACCCGGGCCGGTTGAACGATCGCCTTGATTTCTTTCATGGGTTGCACCTTTTCCCTCGGCCCGGCCGTGTGTTGGATGCGCTGATTGCGGCTCGATTCAATCGGCGACCCCGCGCGGGGCGCGCGAATACCGGCTACGCCACGGCTACGCCTCGATCCGTTTCTCCTCGAACCACCGATAGAGCGTCGGCACGACGACCAGGGTCAGCAGCGTCGAGGTGATGAGCCCGCCGATCACCACGATGGCAAGCGGCCGCTGTACTTCCGAACCCGGTCCGGTTGCGAAGAGGAACGGTATGAGCGCGAGCATGGCGATCGTGGCGGTCATGAGCACCGGCCGGAACCGTTGCGTGCAGCCCTCGACGATGGCCGCTGTCTGACTCATTCCTTCCTCACGCAGCGACCGGATATACGACACGAGCACCACGCCGTTCAGCACGGCGATGCCCCAGAGCGTGATGAAGCCCACCGATGCCGGCACGGAAAGATACTCGCGCGTCAGGAAGAGGGCAAACAGGCCGCCGATGGATGCGAACGGCAGCACCGTGATGATCAGCCCCGCGAAGCGCAGGGAGTTGAACATCACGAACAGCAGGAAGAAGATCGCCGCGATCGTGATCGGGATGATGATCGAGAGCCGTTTGGTCGCGCGCTCGAGGTTCTCGAACTGGCCGCCCCACACGAGATACGAGCCTTCCGGGAGCTTCACCTGCGCGGCGATCTTCGCCTGCGCCTCGGCGACGTAGCCGCCGATGTCGCGGCCGGCGATGTTCGCGCCCACCACGATCCGGCGCTTGGCGGATTCCCGGCTGACCTGCACCGGCCCGTCGACGAGTTTCACCGTTGCGAGGTCTTCGAGCGGCACGATGGCGCCGTTCGGAGCCGTGACCAGCGTGTTGGCGATGACGTCGACGTTGTTGCGGAACGCCTCCGGGAACCGGACCACGAGCTGGAAGCGGCGCTCGCCTTCGTAGACCTCGGTCGCGACCCGGCCGCCGATGGCGGTCTCGATCACGTCGTGGATGTCGGAGGCGTTGAGCCCGAAGCGGGCGATCGCCTGACGATCGATGTCGATGGTGAGGTACTGCTGGCCCGTGACGCGCTCGACGCGCAGGTCGCGCGTTCCGGGAATCTGGTTGAGCACGCGCGCGATCTGGTCTGCGGTCGTGCGCAGTTCGCCGAGGTCGTCACCGAACAGCTTGATCGCCACCTGCGAACGCACGCCGGTCACCATCTCGTCGACGCGCTGCGCGATCGGCTGGCTCATGATCAGGTTGATGCCCGGGATGTCCTTGAGCTTCTCGCGGATCGCATCCTCGAAGTCGGCCTGGGTCCAGCCGTCGGGCCACTCGTCACGATCCTCGAGCGTGACGATCGGATCGGAGTCGTTCTGGGCCTGTGGATCCGCGGGCGACTCGCCCCGGCCGAGCTTGGACACGACCATCTTCACGCCCGGGATCTCCTTGATCCGGCGCATCGCCTCGGTCTCGATCCGGATGGACTCGTCGAGCGACATGTTCGGGACGCGCGAGATCCCCGGTGTGATCGAGTTTTCCTGCAGCGTCGGGATGAACGACTTGCCGAGCAGCGGGAAGAGCGCCACGCTTGCCGCGAGCAGCGCGATGCTCGTGCCGACCGTCTTCTTGGGGTTGGCGAGCGCCACGTCGAGGAGACGCAGGTAGTGCTTCTTCAGGAACGCGATCGGCTTCGTGTCCCCTTCGTGTCCGCCCTTCAGGAAGAACGAACAAAGCACCGGGATCAGCGTGAACGCGAGCACCAGCGCGACGGAGAGCGCGATCGCGATGGTGTACGCGAGCGGCGCGAACATCTTGCCTTCCATGCCCTGCAGCGTCATCAGCGGCAGGAACACCAGGATGATGATCCCGACCCCGTAAATCACCGGCGTGCCGACCTGGCTCGCGCCCTCCAGCACGACGCGCGCTTTCGATTCGGCCTTCGCGTGAGAGAGCTTGGCGAACACGTTCTCGACCACGACCACCGCACTGTCCACGATCAGGCCGATCGCGATCGCCAGCCCCCCGAGCGACATCAGGTTGGCCGAGATGTCGAGCTGTCGCATCGCGATGAACGTGATGAGCGGGGCGAGGACGAGCGCGGCGACCACGATCAGGCTCGAGCGCAGGTCGCCGAGAAAGATGAAGAGCACGATGACCACGAGCGCGATGCCTTCGAGCAGAACTTTCACCACCGTCCACAGCGCGGCATCGACGAGCTGCGAGCGGTCGTAGAACGGCACGATCTGCAGCCCGCCCGGCAGCATCTGCTTGGCGTTGATCTCCGCGACGCGCGCCTTCACGCGGGAGACCAGCTCCTTGGCATTGGCGCCGCGCAGCATCATGACGATCCCCGCGACCTGCTCGCTCTCGCCATTCTTGATGATCGCGCCGACGCGCACCGCGGCGCCGATCTTGACCGTTGCGACGTCACGGATGAACACGGGCGTCGTCCCGGCTTCCTTGAGCACGATGTTCTCGATGTCCTGCACGCTGCGGATCAATCCGACGCCGCGGATGAGGTATTGCTCGTCGTAGGAGGGCAGGATGCCGCCGCCGGAGTTCGCGTTGTTGCGGGCGAGCGCGCCGTACACGTCCGCGAGCGTCACCTTGTAGTGGCGCATCCGGTCAGGATTCACGAGCACCTGGTATTGCTTCTCGTAGCCGCCCTGGGAGTTGATCTCGGCCACGCCGGAGATCGAGCGCAGCATCGGCCGCACCACCCAGTCCTGGATCACCCGCCGCTCCATGAGCTCCTGCTCGGTGAGCTTGCGACCGATGTCCGAGGGGTGCTCGAGCGTGTACTGGTATACCTCGCCCAAGCCCGTCGAGACCGGACCGAGCACCGGCGTCACGCCTTCGGGCAGGCGCGCGCCCACCTCGATCAGGCGCTCGAGAACGAGCTGCCGGGCGAAGTAGACATCGACGTCGTCGCGGAAGACGAGCGTCACGATCGAGAGCCCGTTGCGGTTCAATGAGCGCATCTCGTTGAGGCCGGGCAGGCCGGTCATCGCGATCTCGATCGGCACCGTCACGAAGCGCTCGACTTCCTCGGGCGATCGCCCCGGCGCCTCGGTCGCGATCTGCACCTGGACGTTCGTCACGTCCGGGAACGCATCAACCGAGAGCGTCTGCAGCGCGCGCACGCCGAATGCCGCGAGCGCAAGCGCGATCACGACCAGGATGACCCGTTGCTTGAGACTGCCGCGGATGAGGTTCTCTATCATGAGGGGCTCGCTCGCGTCAGCTCTGGTCCGAGCGGGTGCGCTCGATGTTGAGCTGGAACGCACCTTCGACGGCGATCTTCTCGCCCAGGCGGACGCCCGAGCGCACCTGCCGCACGCCTTTTGCCTCCGGCCCGAGGTCGACTGCGCGGAGCAGGAACCCGTCGGGCCCCGTTTGCACGAAGACGTAATCCTTGTCGCCTTCGCGGACGACGGCGGAGGCCGGCACCACGGGCTGGCGCTCCGACTTCCCCTTGATGAGCACGGTCGCGAGCATCGCCGGCTTGAAGCGGCGATCGGCGTTCGCCAGATCCATGCGGACCTTGATGGTGCGCGTCTCGGGGTTGATGGTCGCCGAGACGAAGCTGAGGTTGCCGGTGATGCGCTGGCCGCCGAGCGCGGAGATCTCCGCCTCGACGAACTCGCCGATGCGCACGAGCTCCGCGTGCTGCTCGGGCACGTCCGCGACGAGCCAGACGTTGGAGAGATCGGCGACGATGAAGATGGTGTCGGCGGGCTGCACGACCTGGCCGAGCGTCCCGCGACGCTCGATCACCGTCCCCGCGATGGACGAGACGACGGTCGACTGCGAATTCACGGTGCGCGTTGCAGTGAGGCGCAGGATCGACTGCTCGGGCATGCCGAGCACCTTGAGCTGGTCGCGCGCCGCGCTCACCTCGGCTTCCGCCTGGACGAGCTCGTTCTGGCGCCGCTGCAGCTCGGCCTGTCCGATCACGTCGGCTTCGAAGAGTTGCTGCGCGCGCTGCACCGAACGTTCGGCGAGCAGCTTCTGCGAAAAGGCCTTGAGGAAACCCAGCTGCGTCGCGGACAGCTCCGTCGATGACAGGTGCGCGAGGACCTGCCCGCGCTTGACGTCCTGCCCGACCATGGCATCGAGCTGCGTGATCCGCCCCACCACCGACGAGCCGACGCGCGCAACACGCTGCTCATCGACCTCGATGCGACCCGGCACGCGCAAGGCCTCGCGCACCTCGGCTTCGGTCACGGGAGCAATCTTGAGCCGCTCGGCGAGTGCGGGCGGCGCGGTCACCGCGAGCGGATTGCGCTCCTGCTTCGCGGCGGCCGGAGGCGCACCAGGCTTCTCTTTGCCGCAGCCCGCGAGTGCGAGCACGACGACAACGGCGAACAGGGCAACGGTACGGGTCATTGGCGGACGGGCTCCAGCTGGGAAGAGCGCAGCCGTTCGATCTCGATCAGCGCCGACTGCAATTCGAAACGCGCGGCGAGGAAGTCGGCGCGCACCTGGCGCAGCACGCGCTGCGCGTCGAGCACATCGATGAAGCCGCGCTCGCCGAACCGGAAGGCGGCTTCGGCGACGCGCAACGCGCTCTCCGCCTGCTTGAGCAGGCCGCCTTCGAACGCCGCTATCTGCGCGCGGGCCACGTCGTACCGGCTATACGCGGCCTCGAGCGCCGAGCGCACTTCGATGCGCGTCTGCTCGGCGGCGATAGTGGCCTGCTGAAACGCGGCAACCGCTTCGCCGACCTGCCCCTGCCGCTGGTTGAAGATCGGGATCGGCAGCGACACACCGACTCGGAACTTGTCGAGCTCCGGCTCGCGCTCGACCCCGGCGCGCAGGGTCGGCTGCGGGATGCGCAGCGCCCGCTCAGTCTCCAGGCGAGCCTGCGCGCGACGCACTTCCGCCTCGGCCTGAGCGATCGCCGGGTAGCGCGAGAGTGCCTCGGTCCGCAACTGATCCAGCGGCGGAAGTGTCGGCGCCTGTGCGAGCTCGCCGACGACGTCCAGTTCCAGGGGAAGTGGGGCCCCGATCGCCGCGCGCAGAACCGCGATCGCCTGCGCGACGCGAAGCCGCGCGCTGTTGGTGGTGTTGATTGCGGCCGCGAGCTCGGCGTCGGCACGCGTCAGCTCGAACCTCGGCGCCTCGCCGACATTGACGCGCACCTCGATCCGGTTCCTGATCTGCTCAAAAAGGCGTTGAGTGTCGAACGCGAGCTCGGCCTCGGCCTTGCGGCGAAGGACATCGTAGAACGCCTGGGTGACCAGCGCGCGCAGGAGAAGCCGCGTCTCGGCGAGGCCCAGCTCGCTGCCTGCGAGGCCCGCCTCGGCGCTGCGGATGCGCGGCTCGCGCACCCAGGGCAGATCGAGCGGCTGAGCGAACCCGAAGAACGTAATGCTGCCGCTCGGCACGTTCGGCACCCGATCGGTCTGCCGCCCGCCGAGCAGCTCGGCGTCCGGGTTGGGGTACTGGCGCGCGGTGACCACGCCGGCGCGCGCGCCTTCGACTCGCGCCGCGGCGATGCGCAGTCGCGGACTCGACTCGTCGGCAAGCTGAAGCGCGGTGGCGAGCTCGAGGCGCGTCGCCGTCGGATTAGCGATCTCCGCGCGTGGCAACGACCCTGGCGTCAGATCGAGAGGCGCGGCCGGCGCGTTTTCCGAACGTGGCGGGGCGAGCGGCGCATTCGCGCGGGGTGGATCGGCACCCGAGCCGGCCGAAGTGCCCGGAACGACGCTGTTCGCGCCGTTGGTGCGCGGTTGCGCCGCCACGGGGGCGGCGAGGGCCGCGGCTAGCAGGATCGCGCCCGTGAAGGCAGGTCTGGTCATCGCTGAATCCTCTTCGCGCTCTCGCATCACCCAGCATCGGTGCGAGGGGCGGTTTCTTGTTCGGCGTCGAAGCCGTCGTGTGCGCCCGCCCGAGATGGATGGGTGCAACGAAGGTCTTGCCTGTAGCGGAAATCCCGAAACCCAGGCGCCGGGTCGCAAGGACCGTATTGACGGCGCGCGGGGGAGGCTGAGGGCCTCCCTGGCTACTCCCCTTCAAACGCCTGATTGGAGCGGGCAGTGCAGCGAAAGTTCATCGGCCAGGGAAAACTGCAATTTTTGCACGAATCTCGCCGCCCTCGCTCCCTCCGACTCCGATCCCGTGGGTCCCTGTCGCGAGGAGTGCGCGCTACACGCGACGTCGTCTCGCATCCCTCGCAGCGCGGACCTCGGCGGCGCGGTGTATGTCTTGCGCGCTGGTTCGACCGAAGAATGCCGCCGCCGCGGCGGCGCACCCGGGCGCCTCGAATTCGCCGCGTGCCTCAGAACTCGATCGGGTCGACGTCGATGTGCCAGCGCGCCTCGCCGCGCGTCTTCAGCGCATAGAGCTCGGTACGCCAAGCCGTCATGAAGCGCTGCAACGCGCGGCGCGAGCGCGATTGAACCAGGACGTGGGCGCGCTCCCAGCCCGACAGCCGTGGCATTGCCATGGGCACTGCTTCGTACACGAAAACCTCGTTGCGCTCCCGGGGCGCAGTGCGCAGCGCATCGCGGAGCAGCGCGATCGCGTCGTCGGGCTCGTGCGCCTCGGCGCGCAGCACCGCCTCGTGCACGACTGGCGGAAAGCCGGCGGCGCGGCGCTCTTCGAGCAACGCTTCGGCAAAGCGCGCGAATTCGTGCTCGACCACCGCGCGATAGAGCGGATGATTCGGATACCGCGTCTGGATCAGCACCTCGCCGGCGCGCTCCGCCCGTCCGGCACGGCCAGAAACCTGCTCGAGCTGCGCGAAGAGCCGCTCCGGGGCGCGATAGTCGTGGGCGACGAGCGCGGCATCGGCGTTCAGCACGCCGACGAGTGTCACGAGCGGAAAGTCGTGGCCTTTCGCGAGCATCTGGGTGCCGACGAGGATGTCGGCCCGCCCCGAGCGGATGTCGTCCGCAAGCTCGCTCCAGCGACCCTTGGCGCGCGTCGCGTCGCTGTCGATGCGCAGCACGCGCGCCGCCGGAAAGCGCGCTTCGAGCGCGGCTTCGACGCGTTGCGTGCCGCGCCCGAACGGCACGAGATCGATGTTCCCGCACGCCGGGCAGGCACGCGGAATGGGTTCGGCATGGCCGCAGTGGTGACAACGCAGTGTCCGCTCGCGGAGATGCACCACGAGATGCGCGGCGCAGCG
>Ga0209253_10003506_pt1 | contig 13807 bp, 14 predicted proteins | sample FrelakmetBRP12BR_FD_187145 | JGI IMG/M metagenome (GOLD analysis project Ga0209253, IMG submission 187145) | Freshwater lake sediment microbial communities from the University of Notre Dame, USA, for methane emissions studies - BRP12 BR (SPAdes)... | ecosystem: Environmental > Aquatic >...
TTCGAACCCTGGATACAGGTTTTGGCCCGTATGCTCCCTTAGCAGGGGAGTGCCTTCGACCACTCGGCCACGTCTCCGGGAGAGGCTGGATTGTATCGGTCCGCGCCCTGCGGCGTCAAACCGCGCGGCGCGAAAAAATGCGGAAAAACCGGCAGTTAGGCGCGCGCCGGCGCCTTGTCCAGCTCGAAGGCCTTGTGCAGCACACGCACGGCGAGCTCGAGATACTTCTCGTCGATGACGACGGAGATCTTGATCTCGGACGTCGAGATCATCTGGATGTTGATGCCTTCGTCGGCGAGCGTCTTGAACATCTTGCTCGCGATGCCGACATGCGAGCGCATGCCGATCCCGACGACGGAGATCTTGCAGATACGATTGTCGCCGATGATCTCGCGCGCCTTGAACGTCTTGCCGCGCTCGCCCGCCAGGACCTCGAGCGCCTTCTGGTACTCGTTGCGATGCACCGTGAAAGAGAAATCGGTGTGCCCGGAGGCCCCGATGTTCTGCACGATCATGTCGACGTCGATGTTGGCGGCCCCGATCGCGCCGACGATCGCGTAGGCAACGCCGGGCCGATCCTCGACGCCCATCACCGATATCTTGGCCTCGTCGCGGCTGAACGCGATGCCCGAAATGATTGCCTGTTCCATGGTTTCGTCTTCCTCGAACGTGATCAGCGTGCCGTGCGACGTGGTCTCGGGATCCTCGAACGACGACAGCACGCGCAACTTGACGCTGTACTTGCCGGCGAACTCGACGGAGCGTATCTGCAGCACCTTCGACCCGAGGCTCGCCATCTCGAGCATTTCCTCGAACGTGACGGTGTCGAGCCGGCGCGCCTCGGGGACGATGCGTGGGTCGGTCGTGTACACGCCGTCGACGTCGGTGTAGATCTGGCACTCGTCGGCCTTGAGCGCGGCGGCGAGCGCGACGCCCGAGGTGTCCGAGCCGCCGCGCCCCAGCGTCGTGATGTTGCCCTGCGCGTCGACGCCCTGGAACCCGGCGACGATGACGATCGTCCCCGCCGCGAGGTCGGCGCGCATGTTCTCCTCGTCGATCGCGAGGATCCGCGCCTTCGTGAACGCGCTGTCGGTCAGCACCTTGACCTGTCCGCCCGTGTAGCTTTTCGCCTTGAGCCCCATGGCCTCGAGCGCGATCGCGAGGAGCCCGATCGTCACCTGCTCGCCGGTGGCGGCGACGACGTCGAGCTCGCGCGGGCTCGGGCTCGGCGACAGGTCCTTCGCGAGCGCGAGCAGCCGATTCGTCTCGCCGGCCATGGCCGACACGACGACGACGAGCTGGTGCCCTTCGCGATGGAAGCGGGCGACGCGCCGCGCGACGTTCTTGATGCGGTCGGTGCTGCCGACCGAGGTGCCGCCGTATTTCTGGACGATCAGGGCCATGGGGGTCGATGTCGGGAACGGGGGTCAGGCTCGACGCTCGCGGCCGAACCGCGCAGGAGCCCGCGTTGGTTGGAGAGTCTTCTGACCCTGCTATTCGATCCGGCGGAAGGCGAGCGTGGCGTTGGTGCCGCCGAAGCCGAACGAGTTGGAGAGCGCCGCGCGGATCTTCATGTCGCGCGCGATGCGCGGCACGAAGTCGAGATCGCACTGCGGATCCTGGTTGAAGATATTCGCCGTGGGCGGAGCGAGCTGGTCGCGCAGCGCGAGCACCGTGAACACCGCCTCGACCCCGCCGGCGGCGCCCAGCAGGTGCCCGGTCATCGACTTGGTCGAGCTGATGGCGAGCTTCCGCGCGTGATCGCCGAACGCGCGCTTGACGGCGAGGCACTCGGCGATGTCGCCGAGCGGCGTCGACGTCCCGTGCGCGTTGATGTAATCGATGTCGCCGGGATTGAGCCCGGCGTTGCGCATCGCGTTCGTCATGCTGCGCGCGCCGCCGTTGCCGTCGTCCGGCGGCGCCGTGATGTGGTGCGCGTCGGCGCTCATTCCGTAGCCGGCGAGCTCGCAGTAGATCCGGGCGCCGCGCGCCTTCGCGTGCTCGTATTCCTCGAGCACCAGGATGCCCGCGCCCTCGCCCTGCACGAAGCCGTCGCGATCGACGTCCCACGGGCGGCTGGCCGTGGCGGGATCGTCGTTGCGCGTCGACAGCGCCCGCGCGGCGCAGAACCCGCCGACGCCGAGCGCGCTGATGGTCGCCTCCGTGCCGCCGGCGATCATCACGTCGGCGTCGCCGTACTCGATGAGCCGCCCCGCCTCGCCCAGGCTGTGGTTCGCCGTCGAGCAGGCGCTGACGATCGCGAGGTTGGGCCCCCGATAGCCGTAGTGGATCGAGACGAGGCCCGCAACCATGTTGATGATGGAGCCGGGCACGAAGAACGGGGTGATCTTGCGCAACCCGCCGGCCATGTAGGCTTCCTTCATATTCTCGATCAGCGGCAGTCCGCCGATGCCCGAGCCGATGCAGACGCCGACCCGCTCCTTGTCGCCGCGATAGTCCTCGAGGCCGGCGTTCGCCACCGCCTCCATCGTCGCGACGAGCCCGTAGTGGATGAAAAGGTCGTAGCGGCGGGCCTCCTTCGGCGACAGGTGCTTGCCGACGTCGAAGTCCTTCACCTCGGCGGCGATCCGCGTCGGGAACGTCGAACAGTCGAAGCGCGTGATCGGGCCCACGCCGGAGCGCGCGTTGCGGATCGAGTCCCAGGCGGCGGCGAGCCCGATGCCGACCGGCGAAACGATGCCCATTCCGGTGACGACGACGCGACGGCGGGTCATGGCGGCGGCTGTCGAACGAGGTTGCTCAATGCGAGGGCCGCGGAAGGCGCGGAACGCCGCGGCGGGTGGCCGGACGGTCCGCGGCGGCCGGGCACGCGCAGCGAGCCCGGGTCCGGGGCGCGCCGAGAGCCGGCGACCCGGCGACCGCGGCGCCGGAAATCACTTCTTGAGGTGCGTGCCGATGTAATCGATCGCCTGCTGGACCGTCGTGATCTTCTCGGCTTCCTCGTCCGGGATTTCGGTCTCGAACTCCTCCTCGAGCGCCATCACGAGTTCAACGGTGTCGAGCGAGTCGGCGCCCAGGTCGTCGACGAACGACGATTCGTTCTTGATTTCCGCTTCGTTCACACCGAGCTGCTCGGCGACGATCTTCTTCACCCGTTGTTCTACGTTTTCCATGCTTCTCCCTCCCGTTGCCGGGGTGTCGGATTTGAACCGCGAGATTTTACCAGAACGGGGCGATTCGGGTCGGATTCGGCGGCGCCCTTCCCCGCCTCCCCCGAGAACCTGTCCCGGGATGTGTTCTAGGTCATGTACATGCCGCCGTTGACGTGCAGCGTCGCGCCGGTGATGTAGCCCGCCTGCGGCGACGCCAGGAACACGACGGCGTGGGCGACGTCCTCGGGGGCGCCGAGGCGGCCGAGGGGAATCTTCTCCAGCAGCTTCTCGCGCTGCGCATCCGCCAGCGCCCGGGTCATGTCGGTGTCGATGAAGCCGGGCGCGACGCAGTTGATCGTGATGTTGCGGCTGCCGACCTCCTGCGCCAGCGACTTCGTGAAGCCGACGAGCGCGGCCTTCGACGCCGCGTAGTTGGCCTGCCCCGCGTTGCCGCTCGCGCCGACCACCGAGCCGATCTGGATGATCCGGCCGTGGCGCGCCTTCATCATCCCGCGCAGCACGCCCTTCGCTAGGCGGAACGTCGCCTTCAGGTTGGTCGTCATGATCGCGTCCCACTCGTCGTCCTTCATCCGCAGGACGAGGTTGTCCCGGGTGATACCGGCGTTGTTGACGAGGATCGCGATGGAGCCGAAGCGGGCGTCGACGTCGGCGAGCGCCGCGTCGACGGCTGCGGCGTCGGCGACGTCGAGCCGGATTCCGGCCCCCGCATGGCCCGCCTCCTTCAGGTAGGTGGTGATCTTCCCCGCTCCGTCGTCGGTGGTCGCCGTTCCGACGACCGTCGCGCCGGCCGCACCGAGCGCGAGCGCGATGGCGCGGCCGATGCCGCGCGTCGCGCCGGTCACCAGCGCCACCTGCCCGTCGAGGATTGCCTTCGCCATCGCCCCTCCCCCTTCGATCGATCAGCCCGCGAGCGCCGCCAGCGTCGACGCGATGTCCGTGTCGTCGGTGAGCGCAAACGACTTGAGGTCGCGCGCGATCCTCTTGTTGAGCCCGGTGAGCACGCGCCCCGGCCCGCATTCGACGACGTGCGTGACACCACGTGCCGCGAACGCCTGGATGATCTCGACCCAGCGAACGGGGCTCGCGGCCTGTTGCGCGAGCGCGTCGCGGATCGCGTCGGGGCTCGCCCGCTCCTGCGCGTCGACGTTGTGCAGCACGGGGATCGCCGGTGCGCCGACGGCGACCGTGGCCAGCTTGCCGGCGAGTCGTAGCGCCGCCGGCTTCAGCAGCGAGCTGTGGAACGGCGCGGACACCGGCAGCAGCACGCCGCGCTTCGCGCCCCGCGCGGTCGCGACCTCGATCGCCCGCTCGACGGCGGCCCGGTGGCCCGCGATCACGACCTGCTCGGGAGCGTTGAAATTGACGGGCTCGACGATCTGCCCCGCACCGGATTGCGCCGCCGCCTCCGCGCAGGCGGCGCCGACGGCCGCCGCATCGAGACCGAGGATCGCGGCCATCGCGCCCGCGCCGGCGGGCACCGCGTCCTGCATTGCCTGCGCGCGGAAGCGCACGAGCGGCAACGCGTCGTGGAACGCGAGCGCGCCCGATGCGACCAGCGCCGTGTACTCGCCCAGGCTGTGGCCGGCAACGACCGCCGGGAGCGACCCGCCGGCGGCCACCCACGCGCGCCACACCGCGACGCCGGCCGTCAGCATCACCGGCTGCGTGTTGACCGTCTGGTTGAGATCCGCCTCCGGACCGCCCGTGACCAGCGCCCACAGATCCTGGGCCAGCAGCTCCGACGCTTCGGCGAAGGTCGCGCGAACGGCCGGGTGGGCGTCGAAGCCCGCCATCATCCCGACCGACTGCGAGCCCTGGCCCGGAAACGTGAATGCGATCTTCATCGTCGTCTCACCACGTCAGGAAAACGGAGCCCCAGGTGAACCCGCCGCCGACGCCGATCAGCAGGACGCGATTCCCCTCGACGATGCGCCCGTCGCGCACCGCCTCGTCGAGCGCCAGCGGCACCGACGCCGCCGACGTGTTGGCGTGACGATCGACCGTCACCACCATGCGCTCCGCCGGTATGCCGAGCTTCTTCGCCGTCGCGTCCATGATCCTGATGTTCGCCTGGTGCGGGATCAGCCAGTCGACCGCGCCGGCGTCGACGCCGTTGGCGGCGAGCGCCTCGGCGCCGACCTGCGCCATCACGTTGACGGCGAACTTGAACACCGCCTGGCCGTCCATGTGCACGAACGGCGAGCCCGCGATCGCGCCCGCGTTCAGCGAGCCCGGCACGCAGAGGATCCGGTGCTGGCTGCCGTCCGCGTGCAGGTGCGCGGACAGGATGCCCGGCACGCGCGACGGCACGAGCACCACCGCGCCGGCGCCGTCGCCGAAGAGCACGCAGGTGCCGCGGTCGTTCCAGTCGAGGATGCGCGAATAGATCTCGGCGCCGACGACCAGCGCGTTGCGCGCGCTGCCCGTGGCCACCATCCGGTCGGCCACCGCCAGCGCATAGACGAAACCGCTGCACACCGCCTGCACGTCGAACGCCGGCCCGCCGCGCGTGCCGAGCTTCGACTGCAGGATGCACGCGGTCGAGGGGAAGACCATGTCCGGCGTGGTCGTCGCGACGACGACGAGATCGACGTCGGCCGGCGCCAGGTTGGCCGCGGCGAGCGCCGCGCGGCCGGCGTGCAGCGCGAGATCGCTGGTCTGTTCCGCCGGCGCCGCGATCCGGCGCTCGCGAATGCCGGTGCGCGTGCGTATCCACGCGTCGTTGGTGTCGAGGCGGCGTGCGAGATCCTGATTGGTCAGGACCTGCGCCGGCAGGTAGCTGCCGGTCCCCGCGATGCGGCTATGCATCGCTGATCGACGCTTCGGGCGCGGTTGCCGGCGCGGCGGAAGCCGGCCTCATCGCGGGCATCGCCGCGACGCGCTGTGCGATCTTGTCGAGCACGCCGTGCGCCGCCTCCGTGTAGGCCTTGCGCAGCGCGTGCCTGAACGCCAGTACGTCGGCCGACCCGTGGCTCTTGACCACCACGCCCTTCAACCCGATCAGCGTCGCCCCGTTGAGGCGGCGCGGGTCGACGCGGTTCTTGAACGAGAGGAGCACCGGGTACGCGACCAGCGCGGCGAGCCGCGTGAACACGTTGCGGGTGAATTCCGCCTTCAGCATCTCGTAGAGCATCGTGACCAGCCCCTCGGAGGCCTTCAGCGCGACGTTGCCGACGAAGCCGTCGCAGACGACGACGTCGGTCACGCCCTTGTAGATGTCGTTGCCCTCGATGTTGCCGAAGAAATTGAGGCCGGACGCGCGCAGGAGTTCCCCCGTCTCCTTGGCGAGCTCGTTGCCCTTGATTTCCTCCTCGCCGACGTTGAGGAGCCCGACGGTGGGCCGCTCGATGCCTTCGACCGCGGCGGCCAGCGCGGTGCCCATCACCGCGAACTGCACGAGCTGCCCGGGCGAGCAGTTGACGTTCGCGCCGAGGTCGAGGACGGTGACGACCCCGCCGTCGCGGGTGGGCAGCTGCGCGGCGATCGCCGGGCGGTCGATGCCCGGCAGCGTCTTCAGCACGAAGCGCGAGATCGCCATCAGCGCGCCGGTGTTGCCCGCCGAGATGCAGGCCTGCGCGACCTCGTCCTTGACGAGATTGATCGCGACCCGCATCGACGAGTCCTTCTTCTTCCGCAGCGCGTCGGCCGGCGGCTCGTGCATCTCGACGACTTCGCTCGCCGCGTGCAGCGACAGCCGCGACAGCGCCGGCGACCGGAGCCGCGCGAGCGCCGCCTTCATCGGCGCTTCGAGGCCGACGGCGATCACCCGCGCATCCGGCGTCTCCTCGAGGAACTGCAGCGCCGCGGGCAGCGTGACGGGCGGCCCGTGGTCGCCCCCCATCGCGTCAACGGCTACCGTGACCGGCATGTGGGAATGGATTGGTCGCGCTGGATCGGTGGGGCGCGCCCCCGGCTTGCCGCGAACGCGCAAGCGGGCAGTTTACCCGCCCGCGCGCAAGGCGGGGCAGCGACGGTCCCCGCCGGGGCACCGACCGGGCGCCGGTGCCCGGTCTACTCGTCGGCCTTGGTGGTGACGACCTTCTTGCCGCGGTAGAAGCCCTTGGGGCTGATGTGGTGGCGCAGGTGCGCCTCGCCCGTGACCGGCTCGACCGCCAGCGGAGGATTGGTCAGGGAATCGTGCGCGCGGTGCATGCCGCGCTTCGACGGCGATTTCTTGTTCTGCTGGACAGCCATGCGTTTCTCCTATCGTGGTTCGCGCGGTGCGCACTGCGCCCGCGCGCGGTCACTTCTTCGCCTTCTTCCCGGCGCCTGTCTTGAGTGCAGCGAGCGCTGCGAACGCCGTCGGCGGCGCGGCGCTCGCGGCTTCTCCCGCCGCGAACCCGGTCCCGACACATTCGGCACGCTCGCAGCGCGGTGCAAACGGCAACGTCAACAGCAATTCGTCCTCGGCGAGCGCCACGGGGTCCAACGGTGCCGCCGCCAGCACGACCTCGTGCTCGTCCTCGGCATCGAGCGCCGCGAGCTCGCGCTCGTTCCGCGCGAGCAGGACCAGCGTGCGCTGCACCACGGGCCAGGTGAAGGCCTGCAGGCACCGCTGGCAGACCAGCGGAACGGCGCCGTCCAGGCCGATCTCGAGTGCCGGGCGCCCCAGCGCATCGGTCTTGCCCGTGACCCGCCAGGACACCTCGGAACACCCGCCGTCGGGCGCCAGTCGATCGGCTGCTCGCGGCAACGACGCCCCATCCAGCACTCCGGCGAGATTCGCCCCGCGCAGGGCGAGGTCGAAGGCGTCGAACGAGCCGCCGCGACGTCCTGCCGATTCGTGCCGCCCGGCCATGCCTTCCTCCGTTCCGCCCGCCTCCCGCCGCCCGCCGGCGCCGGTCCCGGCCGATCGAAAACGTTGGATAATAGCGTGTTTGCCGACGTCTGTCAAAAAAGTGCCTGCAAAAACAACGATCAAACCGAACGCGACCGCTGCGGCCCGACCGCGCCGGCGCCTGGTGCTCGCATCGACGTCCCGGTACCGCCGGATGCTGCTCGAGCGCCTCGGCATCCCCTTCGTCGCCATCGCGCCGGTCGCGGACGAAGCCCCGCTGCCGGGCGAGACCCCGGCGGCCACGGCATCCCGGCTGGCGGAAGCCAAGGCCCGCAGCGTCGCCGCAGCGCATCCGGGCGCGCTCATCATCGGGTCGGATCAGGTCGCCGACTGCGGCGGGCGCCCGGTGGGCAAGCCGGGGTCGCACGAGCGAGCCGTGGCGCAGCTCACCGAGCTTTCCGGCCAGACGGTCGTCTTTCACACCGGCCTCGCGCTGCTGGACGCGGCGACGGGGCAATGCCAGGCCGCGCTCGTCGACGTGCGCAGCACCTTCCGCGTCCTCGCCCCGGCGGACATCGAGGCGTACCTGCGCCGCGAGCGGCCCTACGACTGCGCCGGAAGCGTCCGCTCCGAAGGCTTGGGTATCGCCCTGTTCGAGAGCGTCGCGAGCGACGACCCGACCGCGCTGATCGGCCTGCCGCTGATCCGGCTCACGAGCATGCTGCAAGCCGCCGGCGTCAAGGTGCTTGGGGAGCCAGCATGAGCGCGCCGGGCCGTCCCAAGCGCGAATTGCTCCCTCTCGGAGGGATGGCGCGCAGCGCCAAGGGTGCACTTCCACCCGCGGGCCGCCTGTTCCTCGTGCCGAGCCTGCTCGGGGCGATCGCCCCGGAACAGGTGCTGCCCGCGCACACGATCGCGGTCGCGCGCCGGCTCGCCCACTTCGTCGTCGAGAACGCCAAGCCGGCGCGGGCTTTCCTCAAAGCGCTGGCGCCGGAACTTCCGTTGCAGCAGATCGGCATCGAGGAGCTGGGCGAGGCGCCGCTCGCGCAGCGCTGCGCGGCGCTCCTCGCACCGGCCCGCGCGGGTCGGGACCTCGGGCTCCTGTCCGATGCCGGCTGCCCGGGAATCGCCGATCCCGGCGCGCTGCTCGTCGCGCAGGCGCATCGGGAGGGGATTGCGGTGGTGCCGCTGGTCGGGCCCTCGTCGATCGCGCTGGCGCTGATGGCCTCGGGAATGAACGGCCAGGGGTTCACGTTTCACGGCTATCTGCCGGTGAAGGCAGCCGCGCGCGCGCAGGCGATCCATCGGCTCGAGGCCGACTCGCAGCGCACCGCGCACGCGCAGATCTTCATCGAGACGCCGTACCGGAATGCCGCGCTGCTCGAATCCCTGGTGGCGGCGTGCAAGCCGGCAACGCGACTGTGCGTCGCCGCGGACCTCACGCTTCCGACCGAATCCGTCGTGTCCCGAGCGATCCGCGAATGGCGCGGTGCGGACTTCGCGCGCTACGCGAAGCGACCCGCGATCTTCCTGCTGCAGGTCTGAGTCCCGGACGACCCGGGGCGCGGGAAAAAGGCCCCGTTCGCGCTCGCGGGACTACGCGGGCGAGTCCTTGATGTAGCTCATCAGCATCCGGTTCTCGAAGCTCTGGTCTTCGTAGACCGCCTTCGCGACGTCGTGGAACGAGACGACGCCGAGGAGCGTCGTGCCGTCCATGACCGGCACATACCGAGCGTGCCGCTCCAGCATCATCCGCCGCAGCTCCATCACGTCGATCGTCGGCGAGGCCGTCAGCGGCTCGCGCTCGACGATCGCGCTCACCTTGAGGTCACCCAGCGTGCCCGCGCGTCCGGCCAGCGCCCGCAGCACTTCGGCGAAGGTCACGATGCCGGCCATCCGCCCGTGCTCCATCACGACCAGCGACCCGATGTCGAGATCCGCCATCACGTTGACGGCATCCAGCACCGGCGCGTCCGGCGCCGTCGTGTACAGCGCGTTGCCCTTGATGCGCAGGATCTCGCTGACCAGCATGGCTTCCTTCCGGGGTCTCTTTTGGGGGCATCGCGCGAGCCGGTCAGGGTACTCCCCCTCCGGCGGCCCGCGCAACGGCGGGACCCCCGCCTACTTATAGAGAGTGTTCGGCAGCCACATCCCGATGCCGGGGAAGATGTAGAGCAGCGCCAGCGCCAGCACCTGGATGGCCATGAACGGCATCATCCCGGCGAAGATCTGGTTGAGCGTCACGTGCTTGGGTGCCACGCCCTTGAGATAGAACGCCGCCATCGCCACCGGCGGCGACAGGAACGCCGTCTGCAGGTTCAACGCCACCAGCAGGCCGAAGAACAGCGGGTCGACGTTGAACTTGGCCAGCAGCGGGATGAAGATCGGCATGAAGATGACGATGATCTCGGTCCATTCCAGCGGCCAGCCCAGGATGAAGATGATGAACTGGCTGAGCAGCATGAATTGCAGCGTGGTGAGCCCGAGCGACAGGACCCAGCGTTCGATGATCTCCTGGCCGCCCAGCAGCGCGAATGATGCCGAGAAGATCGACGAGCCGACGAACAGCCAGCAGACCATCGCGCTGGTCTTCGCCGTCAGGAACGAGGATTCCTTGAGGATGCCGCCGAGGTCCGAGAGCGTCTTCATCACCGCACTGCCGCTCTGTGCCTGCTTCGCCGCCACATAGCGATAGATGCCGGCCAGCACGAGGCCGCCGAATGCCCCCACGGCGGCCGCCTCGGTCGGCGTGGCCAGGCCGAAGACGATCGAGCCCAGCACCGCGATGATCATCACCGCCAAGGGGAAGAACGACGCCAGGAGCATCTTGAAGATCTCCAGGCGTTGCCAGTTCATCAGCGCGTTGACGAGCACGAGGCCGACGATGCCGAGACCGAGCACGATCCAGTACCAGGTCGGTGCCGGGACGCGTTCGGCGGCGGCCGGCGCACTGGCCACCGCAGCGGCGGCGGCCGCAGCCGGCGGCGGGGCGGTTGCCGCAGGTTCGGCCGGGGCCGGCTGGGCCCGCGGTTCGCCGAGCCCGGCACCCTCCTTCGGCGGTTCCTGCAGCCCGCCTTCCTCCTTCGGCGGCTCCTGCAGGCCCGAGGACTCCGCGGACGCCTCGTCGGTGGTCACCACCGCCCCGCCCGCCTGAACCAGACCGGTCGTGTCGACCACAGCCAGCGGCGCGGTCGCCCCGGCGTACATGATCAGCAGCAACGCAACGATGGAGATGGTGGGTAGCAACGAAACGAACAGCTGTCCGGCGACCTGACGCTTGGACACCGACGGAACGCTGAGGGCCCCGAACAGGCCCGCGATGACGTTGCGGCTGCGCGCGCTCAAGGTCTGGGACAGCGGCGGCAGCGGGACCCGCCGCTCGGCTTCGGACAACGGCGGCGCGAGGTGCGGCTTCAATTTGGCGACGATGATGACGTAGCCGACGTACAAGGCGGCCAGCATGATCCCCGGGAAGAACGCGCCCGCATAGAGCTTGACGACCGAGACCCCGGCGGTGGCGCCATAGACGATCAACAGCACCGAAGGCGGGATCAGGATGCCGAGGCATCCGCCCGCGGTGATGGCGCCGGCGGCAAGCTTGATGTTGTAGCCCGCGCGCAGCATGGCCGGCAGCGCGAGCAGCCCCATCAGCGTCACGACCGCGCCGACGATGCCGGTGGCCGTGGCGAAGATCGCGCAGGTGACGATGGTCGCCACTGCGAGCGCCCCGGGAATGCGCGCCAGCGACAGATGCAGGCTCTTGAAGAGCTTCTCGATCAGGTTGGCGCGCTCGACCAGGTAGCCCATGAACACGAACAGCGGAATCGCGATCAGCACATCGTTGGACATGACCGAGTAGGCCCGCTGCACCATCAGGTCGAGGATCTGCTGGACGGCCAGGTCCGGGTTCACGCTGCGATAGGCGATCCAGCCGAAGAACACCCCCATGCCCATCAGCGTGAAGGCGGTCGGGAAGCCGAGCATGATCGCCACCACGATCAGCGCCAGCATCAGCAGCCCGAGGTGCCCGAGATCGTCCCGGCTCAAGTGCCCGTCGGCGAAATTGGCCCAGGGTGTGAAGGTCACCACCGTGACGAGGATGACCGCCATCAGCGAGAAGCCGAACCAGAGTTCCTTGCGGATCTTCATTTCGCGCTTCCTTGCTCAATGACGAAACGGTCGAGCTTGGCGATGTCCTCGTCCTTCACGTGCACCATGTCCTTCAGCTTGTCGACGTCGACCTCCTCCACGTCCTCCTCGCGCGAGGGCCACTCGCCCTGCCTGATGCAGATCACGCAGCGGATGATCTCGACGATGCCCTGCACCAGCAGGGCCAGGCCGGCGAGCGGCAGTATCATCTTGAACGGATAGATCGGCGGGCCCTCGGCCGTGATGTTGGAGGTCTCGCGGATCGCCCACGACTCGGCCGCGAAGTAGTAGCCGGCATAGGTGAGGGCGAACACTCCGGGAATGAAGAACAGGATGAACAGGATCAGGTCGATCGCGGCCTGGGTGCGCGGCCTGAAGAACCCGTACAGCACATCGCCGCGCACGTGGCCGGCCTTGGCAAGCGTATAGGCGCCGGCCATCATGAACAGGGTGCCGTACATGATGATCATGACGTCGAAGGCCCAGGAGTGCGGATGGTCGAGCACGTAACGCGAGAACACCTCCCACGTGATCATGAACGTGAGGCCCACGATCAGCCAGGAGAACGCCTGGCCGATGAAGGTACTGATCTTGTCGATCGTCAGCAGCAGTCTCTGCATAGCGCGGCCTGCCCGAAAATGGACGGCCACCCGGACACTCCCCGGATGGCCGCTATTTCATGCGAAAACCCTCAAGCCTTCTTGGGCGCAGCCGCCGGCGCTCCGAAGAAATGGTTCATCGCCATGCGACGGCTGATGATGGTGTCCTGGTCCCACTTCACCGCGCGCTCGGCGAATGCCCGCTGCGATTCGACGATTTCCTTGAACAGGGCGTTCTCCGCCGACTTCTTCACCAGGATCGCGTCCCAGAGCTTGAGCTGCGTCTGCAGGACCGCATCGGGGGTCTTGTAGAACTTGACCTTGTCCTTGGTCTGCAGCTCGATGTAGTCCTTCGAATAGCGGTCGATCGCCTTCCACGACATGTCGGCGGACGAGGCTTCCACGGCGTAGGCGATGATCGACTTCATCTTCGCCGGCAGCGCGTCGTACTTGGTCTTGTTGAACGTGATCTCGAACGTCTCGGCGCTCTGGTGGTAGCTCTGCAGCATGCACACCTTGGACACGTCGGGGAAACCCAGGATGCGGTCGGACGTGGCGTTGTTGAACTCGGCCCCGTCGAGCAGGCCGCGGTCCATCGCGGGCACGATCTCGCCGCCGGGCAGCGCGTTGACCGCCGCGCCCATCGCGGTGAACAGGTCGATGGCCAGGCCGTTGGTGCGGAACTTCAGGCCCTTGAAATCGTCGGCCTTGGTGATCGGCTTCTTGAACCAGCCCAGCGGCTGCGTGGCCATCGGGCCGTACAGGAACGACACCACGTTGCCGCCGATCGAAGCGTAGAGTTTCGTCAGCAGTTCCTGGCCGCCGCCGTACTTGTGCCAGGACAGCAGCATGTTGGCGTCCATGCCGAACGCCGGGCCGGAGTTCCAGAGCGCCAGCGCATTCTGCTTGCCGTAGTTGTAGCCCAGGACGCCGTGGCCGCCGTCGAGCGTGCCCTTGGAGACGGCGTCGAGCAGGCCGAACGCCGGCACGACGGCGCCCGCAGGCAGCACTTCGATCCTGAGCTCGCCGCCGGTCATGTCGTTGACCTTCTTGGCGTAGTCGAGCGCGTATTCGTGGAAGATGTCCTTCGACGGCCACGTGCTCTGCCAGCGCATCGAGATCGGGGCGGCCTGTCCCGTCGCGATCAT
>Ga0209253_10003507_pt1 | contig 13805 bp, 13 predicted proteins | sample FrelakmetBRP12BR_FD_187145 | JGI IMG/M metagenome (GOLD analysis project Ga0209253, IMG submission 187145) | Freshwater lake sediment microbial communities from the University of Notre Dame, USA, for methane emissions studies - BRP12 BR (SPAdes)... | ecosystem: Environmental > Aquatic >...
GTTCCATTTTCTTTATCTCAAAGGTGCGTGAAACGAACACATAATATGCCAGACAAGCCATCTACTTACTTGACTGCAGAGGGTGCAGCGAAACTCGCAACTGAACTTAAAGACTTGAAAGGCCCTCAGCGCGAGGCCATCGCCAGGCGATTACGTGATGCCATCCAGATGGGTGATCTTTCTGAGAATGCTGACTACCATAAAGCCAAAGAGGATCAGGCCTTCCTTGAAGGACGCATCCAGGAACTCGAATTCCTTTTTAATAACGCTATTGTAGTCGAACAGACAAATGAGCCAAAGGACATTGTTTCCGTAGGAACTCATGTCACCGTCCAGGAAGAAGGCTTCGATCCTGAGACCTACCATATGGTCGGTGCGAAGGAGGCCGATCCGCGGGCCGGGAAGATTTCTCACGAGTCCCCCATAGGGATGGCGTTGATGGATCATCGGGTAGGCGATGTGATCGATGTTGAAACGCCTGGCGGGAAGATCAGATTAAAGATCCTGAAAATTGATTGAGCGGTCCTCACGGACCGCTCAATTCGTAATTAGCGTTTTTCTTTCTAAACAATAAGGCAGTTTATTGTGCCAGGGGGGCCGTTTTTGACCAGACAGATATTTCCAAAGTCAGGCGATCAAAATAACTCTCTTCCGGCAACGCACCTTGCCCATACTCGGTATCGGAAACTGTGGCAACCATTTGCAAGGCGGCAGTCTCTAACACGACTTGTTTACCCCGTTCCACCATGAATGGCTCGCCTTTGGCTTGCAGACGCTGGAATGTGGCGACATCATTGAAGGCATGCGGGCTCATCAGAACCTTAGTTACGGTCTGGATGTCATTTTTATCAAAAAGCCAGACTTCGAAAGCTTGAACCTTCTTCGGGTCTCCAAAACCAATGGTTTCAGATATGCCAACACCGCATTCGCCCAGAAATTCACCGGAAGGACTATCGATGCTGAAGGAATCATCGAAAAGGTCGTCGCCCAAAGCGTAGGTCGTTATGAATTGAGAAATCGGTTGTTCCTGGCCGCCCGACTCATAGGTTGGTATCGCGGTCTGCCCGCTGATGTCACTCGCCCTCCCTGCGGCAATCATCGAAGCGTTCTGCGTGTTCCGTAAGCGCGGCAGCAGGTATCTCAAAATCCCGTAGCCTACCAGGCCAAATAACACCACGGCTGCCAGAATGATTATAAAGGGGGAGAGTGATGGTTTATTCGCGGGCGCTTGTCCGCCTGCAGCTTCAGGTGTCTGAACCGCTGCCTCCGGCTTAATTACCGTCTCAAATTTTGAAATAGCCTCAGCATTCAAATTTCCGGGATTACTCTTGATTGTCTCCAATATTTTCGCCCCTTCCGCACCAAGAGACTGGTAGCGCTGCATTGCCATGGCATTATCCGGGTGTACGCTATAAGAATCGATCGCCATTCTTAGGTATTGCTCCTGGTAAGCGGAACCCAATTGTGTTGGCGGAACATTCGTCCATTTGACAGGATCGATCAAATATGCATAGATCAACCCAATGATGAGACCTGCCAGTGCGCCAAGTGTGGCAGCGACCCACGGTTTTTTAAGATAATCAAGTATTTTCATATGCTTCTCCTCCGGAATGAACCGCCGATGTACTTATTATACAGAACCTTTCCGATTTAGCAACACCTATTTTCGTCGCATCAGATACAGCCAGCGTTCTGTATCACGAATAGCACTTGACTCCAAAATTGTGAAACACGATTTAAACGCCTCTTCGAAACCAGATTGTGTATATTCTTTGAATATATCAAGGCGGCTTCTCAGCAACTTTTGCACCTGGGAGTCGCTCTTTGGTATATATTCTACAATCAGCCACTCACTGCAAGTCGCAAAAAAGGCCGCCAGGCGAGTTAGGGGCACATTGTTTGAGATAGCCAGGTGGTGTATCAATGCCAATGCTAATGTGACATCAAAGGATCCTCGCTGGAGGAAAGAATCGCGCTCCAAGTTCTGCCAACCAATCGCTGGGCTGGGATTGGTCAGATCGATCACCAATGGAAGAAGATCCTGTTCTTTATTCTCTTTAACAAGCCGGTAATTCACTTCCACTGCGGCTGGGTCAATATCGGCTGAGATCACGTTTGCACCAGTCTCCACGGCGCAACGGCTGAAGATGCCGGTATTTGCACCCAGATCCAATACTTTTTTTGCCTCGATCCTTGACAACCAATCCCCTACAAGGACTTTTTTATGTTCGAATGCCGCATCGCTGTAGTTGTTCGCCGCATAATAGTCGGCCCATTCCGTGCCAGCCGGTTTCCAATCCAATTTACGGACAGTGGCCTGAAGACTTTCGATTAGGCCAAGTAGTGCTTCCTTGCTCATCCTGCGCCCTGCACGTGCTTCGGAAATTGCCACATCCGCGTAACGTCTCTGCGCACTGGCATGCAGATGGATATGCGCTAAAAGTCCCATCCTCCAGCGAGTACGGATTGGCAGCAGCTTACTGGCAAGATCAAGTGGAATTCCGTCAATAAATACTCGCAATAATTGGCTCAGGCGAACATCCCGACATGCCATTAGTGCCAGCGGAGCCAGAAAGTGCTGGCAAAATTGACGATAAGCTACCCAAGGTTCCCCTTCTTGATAAGTTTCAAATGAGAGCGTATCAATCAACACTGGTCTGCCCCTGAAAAACTGGATGTTGTACGCACTGGCATCCTTGAGACTCATCCCAAACTTCAAAGCGCGCTTCTGAATGGAAAGCGTTGCCAGGGCTGCATCTTTGAGTTCCCCGAACGACCATTCGTAGGGGTAGGAGATGAAAGGAACGCGCTCCGGGCACAGCACTTTATAGACCAGCTTTTCATCAGCAGGTTCTATTTCTGACTCGACGTGTGCAATTAATAATCCTGCCTTAACCAGTCTGGCATACAGACCGGATTCCATCAAATGCGTATACTCCTCCCCATACGCTTGGTTCACCTGACGGTAGAGAACGCCGTCACGAGTAAAAAGAAAACCACTCGGGTCGCGGAAGGAAGCGCTATGCACCGGGCTGTTGATTATCGTCTTCTTCATCATCCGTCTCGTTCTTTTTTTTCTTTCTACCAATCCATCGTTTCAATTTGGCCCAATTCGCGCCCACTGCGATGCTCAAACCGGCTATCGCGGCGATTAGAAGTTGGATCAGGAAACTCCCTGAGCCGGGATCAAGGTAGATAAGTATCATGTTTACTCCTGAACTGTTTCTGGAATTATATTTTCAAGCAGGAAGGTTTCTTCGCAAACTGTGCACTGGGCTTCGCGCTTGTTGGCAATCACCAATAATCCGCCGCATTTGGGGCAGGGTTGGGCAAGCGGACGCTTCCAGGAAGTGAAATCACAATCGGGGTAATTGGCACAGCCGAAGAAGATGCGACCCTTACGGGTTTTGCGGGAGACAATCTCACCGCCATCTTTCGGACAGGTCACCCCGATCTTCTCCAGCCAAGCCTCGGTATGGCGGCATTCCGGGAAACCTGAACAGGAGATGAATTTCCCATACCGCCCATAGCGAATAACGAGTTCCCTGCCGCACTCCGGGCAAGCACGACCAATCGGCTCTGGCCCAGTCTTGGTAACCGGCATTTCAGCTTGCGCCTTTGCAACAGTAACAGCAAAGGGTTGATAGAACTGGTCCATCACCTTGACCCAATCAGCATGTCCTTCAGCTACTTGATCAAGATCTTTTTCCATGCGGGCCGTAAATCCCAGATCGATTATTTCGGGGAAATACTGCACCATCAAATCATCTACCAGGATACCAGTCTCGGTGGGGATAAGCCGCCGGTCCACCCGGTCAACATAACCGCGTGCCTGGATGGTAGATAATGTGGGCGCATAAGTTGAAGGGCGTCCAATGCCATATTCTTCCAGAACCTGTACCAGCGAAGCTTCCGAGTAGCGCGGCGGCGGTTGGGTGAAATGTTGCTCAGGGATAAGACGAACCAATTCTTGCTTCTGGCCTTCTACGATCGAGGCTGGGATGCGGACATTCATCTCATCTTCTTCGTCGGGTTTCTTGTCCTCATTTTTGCCTTCTTCGTAGACGATCAAGAAACCAGGAAATTTTACAGCAGAACCAGCCGCCCGGAGAGTATATGTATGCTCCGCTCCTTGTCCCGTCACATCTACAGAAAGTGTGTCGTGCACGGCTGCTTCCATCTGGCATGCCACAAAGCGCTGCCAGATTAATTGGTATAGTTTAAACATGGCAGGTTCAAGGAAAGGCTTGACTTTGTCCGGATCGCGAAGCACTGAAGTAGGTCGAATGGCCTCATGAGCCTCCTGTGCACCAGCTACCTTCTTGGTATATTCTACCGGTTTTTCAGGTAGGAAATCGCTGCCATACCGCTTGGAAATGTACCCGCGCACCTCGTCTCGCGCCATTTCGGCAATATTCGTCGAGTCTGTACGCATATACGTGATGAGGCCGGTGGTACCCCCCTCGCCTACATCCTGACCCTCATACAGTCCCTGTGCCAGGCCCATGGTTCGTTTGGCAGTAAAACCTAATTTGCGTGAGGCATCCTGCTGGAGCGTGGAGGTGATGAAAGGCGCCGATGGCTTACGGCGACGTTCTCCGCGTTTGACACGCGTCACAACATACGCAGTTTTTTCCATATCATTCAGGATGGGCTTAACAACTTCTTCTTTACCCAACCCCGGATCTTTCTCATCGATTTTGGCTAGTTTGGTGAGGAAAGTCTGTTTTTGATTTTCAGGACGCAATTCCGCACCAATTGACCAGTATTCCACCGTGTTGAATGCGTCGATCTCGCGCTCGCGCTCAACGATCAAACGTAAAGCAACAGACTGCACACGTCCGGCCGAAAGACGGCTGCGAACTTTTTCCCATAAAATAGGACTGATGCTGTAACCAACCAGGCGGTCCAAAACACGCCTGGCTTGCTGTGCATTTACTAAATCCATGTTGATGGCACGCGGATTCGCGAAGGCTTCGTTTATGGCATGCTCAGTGATCTCATGGAAAACCACCCGCTTGGCTAGTTTCTGTTGTATTGCTGCGGCTTCCATTAGATGCCAGGATATGGCTTCGCCTTCACGGTCAGGATCGGTCGCCAGATAGATCTCTGCGGCTTCCTTGGCCAATTGTTTGAGTTCTTTGACAACTGTTTTCTTTTCATTTGGAACACGATACTTCGGAGCAAAGTTATTCTTTACATCCACCGATAATTGTGAACGCAGCAGGTCTCGAACGTGTCCGACCGAGGCACGTACCGTGTAACCCTTGCCCAGGAAGCGACCCACTGTCTTCGCCTTGGCCGGTGACTCGACAATCACCAATTTTCCACTGCGCTTGTTAATCCTTTCCGGTTTTTCCATCCCCTCGTGAGCGGGTGTTTTACCAATTCGATAGAGCGTTGTGCCACACACCCCACAGGTACCGCGCGTCACTGGTGCGCCGGCAGCGTTGAACAATGCGATGGGGTCAACTATTTCCCGTTTGGTCTTACACTTCATGCAATAAGCTTCCAAGTATTACCTCCTAAAGATAATCTTCCTGCTGTGTTTTCTTTAGATGTTCAATGACTCGGCGCACCTGTTGAGCCTGATCGCGACGACAAATTAATAGTGCATCGGTGGAATCAATCACAATCAGATCTTCAATACCGATTGTGACCACCAGTTTTTTTTGAGCCGTATAGACCAGTGAATCGTTGGTCTCCAACGCCAGATGTTCGCTGTTGACGACCACGTTGCCATGTTCGTCTGGTAAGAGCACATCGAAGAGTGAATCCCATGACCCAACATCACTCCAATCAAGGCCTCCGGCGGGCAAGACTGCCACACGCGTGGCATGTTCCATGATACCGTAGTCGATTGTTTCCGGTTTAAGCCTGGGCCATTCTGCTTCAAGTACTGCATTTTGATTTGACTTACCCCAAGCCCTGCTAATTCGATCTAGCGCCGCCATAAGATCGGGCATTTGGTGTGAAAATTCTTCCAGGATGCGCTCGACGCGCCAGATGAACATGCCAGAGTTCCACGAGTAATCTCCACTTGCCAACATGGTACGTGCTTTTCCCTCGTCAGGTTTTTCGGTAAATTGAAGAACCTGGTAAACTGGGTATTCGAATTTCTCCGTTAAGGCCGCCCCCCTCATGATATAACCATAACCGCTTGCCGGAAAGGTGGGAGTAATTCCAAGCGTAACCAGGTAATCTTTACGAGCCACCTGAACTGCCACTCGCATCACCAAGCGGAAAAGATCATAATTGCGGATGTAATGGTCGGCAGTCAATACGAGCATAACGGCTTCTGGGTCGCGCTTGTTGAGCACGGCCGCGGCCAGTCCAACAACCGAAGCTGTACCCCTGGGTTGAGGTTCGATCAAGAAATTCTTGCTGGAGAGCTGCGGGGCTTGTTTCTTCAGTTCGTCAGCCTGGTCTTCGGTTGTTACTACGATAATCTGCTCTGCCGAAACAAACCCCTCCAGACGATCCAATGCGCTCTGGAAAAGTGTTCGCTCGCCCAGTAAAGGTAGAATATGTTTGGGATGTTTCTTGCGCGAGATAGGCCACAGGCGGGTCCCACCGCCGCCGGCCATGATGACAGCATAAACGTGTTTCATGCTCAACCCTTATATTCAGCCTGTTCTTCTCGGACTGCCACATAATGCAATCCACCAACCTGTCGCACCAAACCCTTCAGTTCCATCATCACCATTGTTGCCGAGACACGTTCAATTGGCAAACTGGTTTGGTTGCAGATATCATCCATGTGCAAAGGTTCGTGACCCAGGACACTCAACAACTTGGCTTCTAGTTCATTGGCAGGAAGAATTTTGCGTACTTCGCGTTGTTCTGTAACGCGTGTAAGATTTAAAACATCCAACACATCCCTGGGAGAAAGCATTGGGTGCGCACCTTGTTCAATAAGACGATTGGTTCCCTTGCTTTGAGGTGCCAGGATGTTACCCGGAACTGCAAATACTTCACGTCCCTGGTCCACAGCAAATTGGGCTGTGATAAGAGCTCCGCTGGTCTCACCAGCTTCCACCACGACAGTTGCTTTCGAAAGTCCGGAAATGAGGCGATTGCGCGGGGGAAAATTCGCCGCATCCGGCGGTGTTCCCGGAGCATAATCGCTCAAGATGGCTCCACTCGTTATCATTTTTCCAGCCAATTGTGCGTGCTCCGGGGGATAGATCCGATCAACACCACAACCAAGCACGCCAATCGTTCGTCCACCTGCTCTGAGCGCGGACTGGTGTGAAATCGCATCCACACCCCTCGCGAGTCCAGAAACAACCGTTATGCCATTACTGGCTAGATAAGCGGCTAATTCTTCTGTCACCTGACGACCATATGCGCTGACCCTTCGAGTCCCGACAACGGCAACCGCCCATGCATCCTCAGCTGTTAACGTACCTCGAACATACATGACCGGCGGAGGTTGGTCAATTTCCTTCAAACAGCTCGGGTAGTCTTCTTCCTCCCATGTCAGAACAGTGATACCCTGTTCAGCAACCTTGAACATGTATTTTTCCAGGTCAATACTTGCCCGGATTTGAATCACACGTTCAGCCAGCTTCGGGCTGAGCCCAGCGGCCTGCAAAGCATCTGCAGGAGCCTGCCAGGCTAAGCTCAAATCACCGAAGTGGTTTAAAAGGGCTCTCATTCGTACCGCCCCGATCCCTTTAACCAGATTAAATCCTACCCAGTATCGTTTGTCCATTTAGTTAATTGACGGTTTAGATGAGTTGTTTCCATCATCCATCAGACCTGGAAGGATGTGAACTTTCATGGACTTTGAAGCTAGATCTACATCAAGAACCACATCAGAAATGGCTGGGAGCAACAGTTCATGCCCGGCTGTATTTGTTACTACATAAACATCATTTGCTCCGGTTTTCATAATCTCGGTCACTTCTCCGAGAGCTGTCCCATTTTCATCAAGAACAGACATACCTATAAGCTCATGATAATAGTACACACCTTCTGGCAATTCCGAAGACCCGGTTGTTTCAACATATAAAATCTGATTCCGAAACTGACCCACCTGTTCGGGTGTTGAAAAACCGACAAAAGCCAATAATAAGCCACTTTTATGGGCACGTTGGCTTAGGATGGTCAATGGGTGATGTTTCTGACCTGCGTAGACGATAACCTTTGGCTGCAGGTGTTCTGGGAAGTCGGTGTATATTTCCACCAACACTTCTCCAGCCACCCCATGCGGACGGCGGACTTTTCCTACCGCCAAGAAAGCAGGCTCGCCTTCGGCTGGCGAGCCTGCCGGTCTCTCAGCAAGCCGGGACATAAGATGAAGTTATTGCTCCACTACCTCAAGAGTGACCTGGCAGCCTTCCCGCTCTGCGGCCACTCTCAACAGCATACGAATGGCATTTGCCACGCGACCACTCCTACCGATGACACGACCCATGTCCGCTTTGGCCACTTGCAGGTCCAAGGTTACATGGCTGCCGTGACGGATTTCTTCGACCAGGACATCTTCTGGACGATCCACAATAGATTTGGCGATGTATTCAGTTAGTGCTTTCATAAGCATATCATTTTTTTCATCAATGGCTGGGAAATGATAACATTCCTCGCTATGAATTACTTGCTGGTTTTGTTATTGGTAGAACGCGCTGCCTTGGCTTGTTCAGCTTCAGCCAGGAGCGTCTCAATTGACTCGCCTTTTTTTAGACGTTCATAGCGGTCTGACACTCCAATGGTTTTAAACAGCTGTGCCACCGACTCGGTAGGTAAAGCACCGTTGTTCATCCATTCATAAACACGCGCTTCCTTGACTTCCAATGTCCCCGGCTCGGTGCGCGGATTATAGAAACCTATAATCTCAAGGAAGCGACCATCACGCGGACTTTCTTTGTCCGCTACAACGATGCGATATGAGGGCTGGCCTCGTGAGCCAGTACGGCGAAGACGAATACGAACCATCTGTTTGTTACTCCTTTTTATTTTTTTCGTACCATCACAATATTTTCAGGAGACAAGGGTTTTACGGACAACCCCACGCCCGCATCTTCTTGTTCTCGCTCATTTTTCGAGATGATACTTATCTACTAGGTATCGATAAGCACGTGGTGAGGCCTGAAAGGAAGGAAACGTGCCATGTCGGGAACCTGCTTCAAATTAATGGCAGCTTTCGATGCCACTCTTCTATTTTAACACTAACCGAACAGACGAGATAGACCTCTCGTACCTGATTTTTGGAGCGTTTTCATAAGACGCTGCATTTCTCGAAATTGCTTGATTAACTGGTTAACGTTTTGAACCTGGTTTCCAGAGCCTGCCGCAATACGCCGGCGCCGGCTGGCATTCAACACATCCGGGTTACGGCGTTCTTCAGTCGTCATTGAACTGATCATAGCTTCGGTACGCTTATACTGACGCTCCATGTCTTCAGGTGAAATGGTACGGGCAGCTTTGCCCATTTCACCCGGTAGCATATCCATCATCTGGCTCATCGGACCCATCTTTTTGGTTGAGCGCATAATCTCGACCAGATCTTCGAGGGTGAACTCGCCTTTGGCGAGTCGTTCCGCTTGTTTCTGGGCTTGTTTTTCGTCGAAGGCCTCCTCTGCCTTTTCTATCAAACCGATCACATCGCCCATTCCCAGGATGCGTGATGCCAGCCTTTCAGGCTGGAATGCTTCCAATGCATCCAATTTTTCTCCTGTTCCGAGATACTTAATTGGTATGCCCGTTATGGAACGGATCGAAATGGCCGCACCTCCACGCGAGTCGCCGTCCATCTTGGTCATGACCAGGCCAGTCAAAGAGACTGATTGTAGAAAGCCTTCAGCGACATGCAAGGCTTCCTGCCCGATCATCGCATCCACCACCAGTAATGTCTCATTTGGTGGTACCTGTTGGGAGATAGACCGCAATTCGTTCATAAGGGCTTCATCCAGTTGGGACCGGCCGGCAGTATCTACAATGACAACACTATAGCCACCAATTCGAGCTTTGATGAACGCCTTTTTCACCAACTCTGGAGGACTTACCCCTGCTTCGGCAAAGACGGGGACATCCAAGTTCTGCCCCAGGATTCTTAACTGCTCCACGGCGGCCGGCCGGTAAGGATCCCCGGCAACGAGCATCACACGTTCACCCCGCCCCCGCAGGAGGTTTGCCAGTTTCCCAGCCACGGTTGTCTTGCCCGAACCCTGCAACCCTACCAACATCAGCAATCGCGGCTTTTCTCCCGATAGGTTTAACGGAGCAGGTTCCCCCATTGTGTTGATCAATTCTTCATAAACAATTTTAATAATTTGCTGACCCGGATTTAGGGCCTTGGATACTTCTGCACCTATCGCCCGTTGGCGAACTCGTCCTATGAAATCCTTAACAATGTTGTAGTGTACATCCGCTTCAAGTAGTGCCAGACGTACTTCCCGCATGGCAGTATCCACATCTGCCACGGAGAGTTTTCCACGCCTGCGCAATCCGTTAAAAACTTGAGTGAGCCTTCCGGTGAGGTTCTCGAACATATAAAATCTCAAAACATCAAAATAAGCAACAGGGAGGTGGGGTGAGGGACAGCTTACCTGTTCACGTAACCATTCACCTCCACTTATCAGGAATATTCATTCCCTTCATTAAACAATAATTGCCCGAAGGCGGACGGATTTTAGCCCAGAACACGCCGGAGGTCAAGGAAATCTGTGCCGGAAAGGTTTCCCAATGTTGAACGAAAAATATTCCACCAACACTTTTCATCTCTTTCAGGTGGTATGGGAGGAGCGACCATTGAATTGAGTAATATGCCTGCTTGTATCTGTGCCCCGTTCAGTATTGCGATGATTTGGCATTCTAAGTACAATACATCAATATCATTGACAAGGAGAGGCTATGTCTAAAGTTGCAATTGTTACTGATAGCACTGCCTATATTCCCGAGATGCTCCTCAAAGAGTTGGATATTACTGTTGTCCCACTTAATCTCATCTGGGGGGAAGAATCTTTTGAAGATGGCGTGGATATTATGCCGAATGAATTCTATCGACGGCTGGCAAATTCCAAAAGCTTTCCAACAACCTCCCAACCGTCGATATTATCAATGAAAAACAAATTCGAGGATCTTGTATCACGCGGATTTGATGTGCTTGGCATATTTATCTCATCGAAACTCTCCGGAACCGTGGAATCTGCCCTACAGGCGCGTGAATTAATGCAAAAAGGTCAGGACAAGATTGCCATCCTTGACTCGCTCGCCACTACCATGGCATTGGGATGGCCGGTATTGACCGCCGCGCGTGCCGCCAAAGCTGGAGAGAAATTGCTCGGATGCCACAAATTGGCTGAAAAAGCCCGTGACCAGACCGGAGTTATGTTCGTGGTGGAAACCTTGGAGTACCTCCGTCGTGGAGGGCGCATTGGCGGCGCTCAGGCCATGCTGGGAACTATTCTAAATATCAAGCCTCTGTTGGAGCTGCAGGATGGACGAATTGAATCGGTGGAGAAGATCCGCACAAAAGAAAAGGCTCTGAATCGGATGCTTGACCTTATTGAGGAGAAAATATCAGGCCAAACCCCAGTCCGTGTGGCTACCGTTCACGCAAACGTAGAAGCTGAAGCTCTATCTCTTCTTGAGACTGCCAAACAGAGATTTCATCCCGTTGAATCCCTTCATGGCCCCCTCAGTCCCGTTATTGGCACACATGCGGGTCCTGGAACAGTAGCACTTGCCTATATGACCGGATTTTAAAAAAATCATTCATTTATCTGGATAAGGGTCGATCTTTCGGCCCTTATTATATTTCAGGACAAGTTTTCATGCCTTATTTGGCGCGACTTATCTCAGTGCGAGGGGTTTCCCCTCTGTAAGCATTATTATCCCTAAAGGAGAAACCATGTCTAAAGTTGCTATTGTCACCGACAGTACTGCTTATCTACCCGATGATATTTTGAAGAAATATTCTATTACTGTTACTCCACAAATCCTGATATGGGGCGATGAGACCTTCCAGGATGGTGTGGATATCCTGCCAGATGAGTTCTACCGGAGACTCAAAACTGCCAAGGTAATGCCCACCACATCGCAAGTGGCCATTGTTACGATGAAAGCAACCTTCGAAAAACTCCTCGAATCTGGTTACGAAGTTCTGGGTATATTTCTTTCCGCCAAATTATCCGGCACAATTGATTCCGCCATGCAGGCCAAGGAAATGGTCGCCAAGGCGGAAACCAAAATTGCGGTAGTGGATTCAAAGAGTACTGCGATGGCGATGGGATTTCACGTCTTGACTGCTGCTCGTGCAGCACAGGCCGGCAACAGCCTGGTTGAGTGTCAAAAATTGGCTGAAGAAGCCCAAAACCATACCGGTGTTTACTTTGTCGTGGATACGCTGGAATTCCTACACCGCGGTGGCCGTATCGGAGGTGCGCAGGCCATGCTCGGTTCGGCGCTTAACCTAAAGCCTCTTCTGGAACTCCGGGATGGGCGTATCGAATCAGTGGAAAAAATTCGTACAAAGGGCAAAGCCATCAATCGGATGATTGAACTGGTAGTCGAAAAAATCGCAGGTCAGACCCCTGTCCGTCTGGCTACACTCCACGCCAATGCTGAAGCCGAGGCAAAATCTGCCCTTGAAGAAGCCGCTGCTCGACTGCATCCGGTCGAGCAGATTCTGGCCTCCGTCAGCCCGGCCATCGGTACACACGCAGGTCCCGGAACAGTCGGCCTGGCTTATATGGCTGGGATGTAAAAAGCTTCTCTACCTACTGCGGGGTCCGGCTTAATAACGGACCCCTTTTTGTTTTGCAATGCGACGCCCGTTGACGCAATCCCCCTTCAAAGGTATAATCCGCCTTCGGCTCAAACCAAGATAACGGGAGTATTGCTTATGGATACAACGAACACGGCGCCAGAGGGTTCTCTGAAACCGAAAACACATCTGACAGGTAAAGTCATTAAAACCACTATTGCGGGGGCTATCGTGGATATCGGGCAAAAAGTACCCGGTGTAATCCATATCTCGCAATTACAGAAAAACTCAGTCAATCGTGTTGAAGATGTTGTCCAGGTCGGACAGACAATCGATATTTGGGTGCGTCGCGCTCACGATGACCGAATCGAATTGACCATGGTTGAACCTCTGTTACTTGAATGGCGTGAAATAAAACCTGATATGGTTGTTAAAGGCAAAGTGGAACGCTTGGAGACCTATGGCGCCTTTGTCGATATTGGTGCCGAACGGTCTGGGCTTGTCCATGTTAGCGAAATTTCGCACAATTATGTAAAAAATCCCTCCGAGGTTTTAAATATCGGTGACGAGGTTGAAGCAAAAATACTCGATGTTGATCGGCACAAAAAACAGATCCGTTTGAGTATAAAAGCTGCCACGCCCAAACCAGAGGAAGTTCCAGTTGAGGTGGTCAAACCGGAACCGCGCAAGGAACACAACCGCAAAAGTAAGAAACACGAAGAATCCGCTGAAGAACCAGAATTGAAGGTGCCTGAACTCACGGCCTTCCAAATTGCATTTCAGGAGGCTGAGGAACGCGCCAACAAGCGCACCAAGGTCAAGAAATCCAAGACAGGTGCGACGCAGGAGCAGGAAGATATTTTGAATCGCACACTTGAGAATCGCCTGCCAACTGGATGAATATGTCACATCCCATATCCCGATAGGCTACGCCCGTCGGGATTTTTTTAATTCCTGGTTTATAAAATTATTCAACAATTTTTCCGGAAGTTTGTTGCCAACAACACGCTTTCCACTAGAATTCCTGCCCCTTTTCCTGCATTTCCTTCAAGAATTTCTCGCGATTGGCAGAACGGGCTGTTTTTCCGCTTGA
>Ga0209253_10003508_pt1 | contig 13804 bp, 12 predicted proteins | sample FrelakmetBRP12BR_FD_187145 | JGI IMG/M metagenome (GOLD analysis project Ga0209253, IMG submission 187145) | Freshwater lake sediment microbial communities from the University of Notre Dame, USA, for methane emissions studies - BRP12 BR (SPAdes)... | ecosystem: Environmental > Aquatic >...
TAGAAAAGATAAACCTTGGAGCATCTTAAAATGAGTGAAAGACAAAAAACCAAATCATCAAATATGAACTGGTCTCTTCCATTCGAAATACAATTTGAGCTCCGATTGGATGTACCCCCACGATGGTACCCATGGGCAGTATCAGGAGCAGCGATTGTTTTCGCATTGATCATTGGTGGAATAATTATTGCTATTGTAGGTGGCGATCCATTTGCATCGTATGCACATATCGCACGAGCATCCGTGGGAAGTATTGGTGTTTTCTCAGATACATTAGTAAAAGCTACACCTTTAATTCTTGTTGGCCTGGCTTGTTCGCTTGCATTTCGGATGCGTTTATGGAATATTGGTGCAGAAGGGCAATTCTTTATGGGTGCTTTTGGGGCGAGCGCTGTAGTACTTACGCCGCTGCTCCCTGAAAACACATCACCCTGGTTATTTATTCCTGCAATGATATTAGCTGGTATGGCGATGGGTGCACTATGGGGCTTTATCCCAGGTTTTCTTAAAGCCCGTTACAACGTAAATGAAATCATATCAACTTTAATGCTGAACTACATTGCAGTGCAATGGAATAATTTTTTTATTTTTGCCATATGGACCGAAGGCGGATTTCAAATGAGCAGGGTATTCCCACGTGCTGCATGGCTTCCACGACTTACTGATTATGCGGAAAAAATCCCATCCTTCCGGGGTTTGACCGTCCATCTTGGTTTTATATTAGCACTTATTGCGGTAGTTATTGTTTGGTTTATTATATATCGCAGCCGTTGGGGATATGAGATTCGATTGATTGGAGATAATCCGGATGCAGCCCGGTATGCAGGCATCAACATTGGCCGAAACATCATTTTAGTTATGATGGCATCGGGTGCGTTAGCTGGGTTGGCGGGTGTATCCGAGATTACGGGTGTAGTTCACCGCCTCCAAGGAGCAATATCTCCAGGATACGGTTTTACCGGAATCATCATTGCCTGGTTAGCGAAATTAAATCCATTTGCTGTGGTGATTGTTTCGATACTTTTTGGCGCTTTAATCCTTGCAGGACGCGAAATCCAACCATCTGGGATACCCAAAATGATCCAAGGGATAATTTTAGTCTGCCTTATTGCGAGTGATATCTTCCTAAAATATCGTGTACGTATCGTTCGTCGCAACGCCCTTGCCGAGGAGGCTTAAAGTATGGATCTGATTATCATTATGCAAGCAGGCGTTGCGAGTGGTACGGTCTTATTATTTGCGACAATGGGGGAGATATTAGCTGAGCGCTCAGGTGTGTTAAACCTGGGCGTTGAAGGCATGATGTTGATGGGTGCGATGAGTGCTTATAGTGTCACTATTGCAACAGGGAATCCATGGGTGGGTGTTTTAGTTGGGATGATTGCAGCAGGTCTGCTAAGCCAGATTCACGCGTTTATTACGATTACTTTACGGGGAGATCAAGTGGTGAGTGGATTAGCATTAACCTTTCTTGGAACGGGGATCGCCCTGGTTTTAGGAGATGGATTAAGCAAAGCTGGTACCATAGCTTTACTACCGAACTTTAGTATCCCATTGCTGAACAAAATCCCAATAATCGGACCAATTTTCTTTACAAATCAAAATATCCTGGTGTATGTAGGATTTCTCCTAAGCCCACTTGTTTGGTATTACATTAATCGAACCAGACCCGGAATGCATTTACGTGCAGTCGGTGAATATCCTGCTGCAGCAGACGCATTGGGAATTAACGTATTCAAACTGAGGTATTTTTATGTCTTCCTCGGAGGTATGTTTGCCGGATTAGCTGGGGCGACGATTAGCCTAGCTGTTTCACCTGGATGGTTCAGCGAGATGACAACAGCAGGTCAAGGTTGGATCGCGATTGGTCTGGTGATTTTTGCACAATGGGATCCATTCCGAGCATTGTTTGGATCCTTTGTCTTTGGGGCATTACGTCGATTAATCTTAGATATCCAAGGTCCGACTTTAATTTTAGGATTTGCCAATCCATTCTACTATAATCCATATTATGGTTTCTTTCTAGAAATGCTGCCATATGCATTTACAATTATAGTTTTAGTTATCGGGTCGAGAGAGGCTGTCCGGAAACGCCTTGGTGCCCCTGCTGCGTTAGGCATCCCGTATATTCGGGGAGAGCGCGGTTTATAATCCTGTTCAATAGTAGCATTTATAAACTTGAAAGAAGTAGCGATGAATAATTTTAACGGCTATCGTTGTTCTCTCTGCAATGTTGAATATTCACCCACAGAAATAGATTACACTTGCCCGACAGATGGCGGGAATTTGGATGTTATCTTAGATTACAGCAGGATATCGAAATCTTATAGCCCTACTGATATTTATTCTTCGAATGAATACTCACTATGGCGGTATATTCCGTTATTACCGGTGCCGGATCCTGGAGGGAGTGACACTCCGCTGCATTCTGTTGGTTATTCACCCGTTTATAAACCAATTGCTTTAGCTAATCGTGTAGGAATTAAAAACCTATGGGTTAAAGATGAAAGCCGTAATCCTACTGCGTCGTTCAAGGATCGTGCCAGTGCAATAGTTATAGCCCGGGCGCGTGAGATAAAAGCAGATATCGTTGTTACAGCATCCACAGGGAATGCAGGGGCAGCATTGGCTGGTATGGCTGCTGCAATTGGCCAAAAAGCAGTGATTTTTGCTCCACGCACCGCACCACCAGCAAAAATCGCACAATTACTAATCTATGGTGCATCGGTTTATTTAGTAGATGGAACCTACGACGATGCATTTGACCTGACTATCCAGGCGTCTGAAGAATTCGGCTGGTATTGCAGGAATACTGGTTACAATCCTTTTACCGCTGAGGGCAAGAAAACCGCGGCTCTTGAAATCTGGGAATGGATGTCTCATTTTGAGCACGAGCTTACCAAAACGTTATGTGTTTTCGTTTCTGTCGGTGATGGGAATATCATATCCGGATTATATAAAGGATTTTCGGATCTTGAAAAATTAGGCTGGTTGAATCGCACTCCAAGGATATTTGGTGTTCAGGCTATTGGATCCGCTGCGATCTCCAATGCATTTTTTGCAGGAACAGAAAAAATTATCCCAGTTACAGCAAACACTTTGGCAGATAGCATCTCGGTTGATCTTCCTCGAGATGGAGTACGCGCAGTCAGGGCTGCGAAGCAAACTGGGGGTGGGTATGTCGTTGTGAATGATGATGAGATTTTGTCTGCAATCGCAGAGCTTGGAAAGGCTGGAATATTTGCTGAACCTGCTGGTGCTACTTCATATGCAGGTCTTGTGAAAGCAGCTCAATCTGGCTTGATACAGCCGGATGAACCAATCATTGTTATCAACACTGGTAGTGGATTAAAAGATGTTCGCGCAGCAATGCAGGCTGTCAAAGAACCAATCATTATTGAGCCAACAATATCTGCATTGAAAAAAGTTATCGTCTGAATTGGCGGTCAGGAAATCAGACAGGGAACGTTATATATCAATAAACCAATTCAGGACATAAAAATATGGAAACCATGATAGTTTATACCATTATTGCACCAATCTTCAACGAAGAGGGTAATATCCCTGAGTTATATCGCCGGGTCAAGGAGACGATGGATAAGACAGGAGAAATCTGGGAGCTTATCATGGTAGATGATGGTTCCACGGATGGATCAGTGGCAGCGATTCATATACTTTCTGCTCAAGACAGCCATGTAAAACCTGTTATCTTTGCACGCAATTTTGGACACCAGATTGCGGTTACGGCTGGATTGGATTACGCAAAAGGCCAAGCTGTTGTGATCATAGATTCAGACTTGCAAGATCCACCTGAAGTGATCCTTGACTTGATTACCAAGTGGAAGGAAGGCTATGAAGTAGTTTTTGCTCAGCGCACGGAGCGGGTGGGGGAGTCGTGGTTCAAATTATTTACCGCATCACTCTTTTACCGGATGATTTACCGGATCACAGACGTCAATATTCCAAGGGATACAGGTGATTTTCGGTTGCTAGATCGTAAAGTGGTGGATGTCATGAAGAGTATGCGGGAACGACATAGATTTTTACGTGGAATGTCAGTCTGGGTTGGTTTCAAACAAACCGGTGTCTCTTATAAACGCGCGGCACGGTATTCTGGGGAGACGAAATATCCATTCAAAAAAATGGTTAAATTCGCCAGTGATGCAATTACAAGCTTTTCATATTTTCCACTGCAACTGGCAATGTACCTGGGTTTCTTAACCGCCGGAATAAGTATTATTACCATACCATTAGTCATAATTATGCGTATTGTTGGGTCCCACGCATTTTTAGGACAAGCTACTACCCTTATTGCAGTTTTATTTTTAGGAGGGGTGCAGCTTATATCGCTTGGAATATTGGGTGAATATATTGGAAGGTTATATGATGAAGCAAAGGGGCGTCCACTGTATATCGTTAGGGAAGCACCTACGAAAGAATAATGAGGAGTAGACTTATGAAAATTGATTTAACGATTGATAAAGAAGGAAGAAAGCGAGCCATAAAGCGTGTGAGAGAGAGGAATATAGTTATTCCGACCTATGCACAGATGAAAGACCCAAGCCGAGTCTCAGAAAAAATAAAAAAAGAGTTATCCAAGGTTGGCTTATGGGATATAAATCCGCGTAACTTATTTCGTATAACCTGGCATAATGAACCAAAAACTCTGGGTGGAGGATTTGGTGGGGTTAACTTCCTCGAATTACCATCGAGCCTGACAGGGACTCCAGCCCGAATTGTTGTCCTGGTGGGGAGGTGGTTTCCGACCGGAGCGCATAAAGTCGGAGCAGCTTTTAGCTGTTTAGTACCCCGCCTGGTTACCGGTCAGTTTGATCCCTCTACTCAAAAGGCGGTGTGGCCATCAACTGGAAATTATTGTCGTGGTGGGGCTTATGATTCTGCATTGTTGGGATGCGAATCAATAGCGATTCTTCCCGAAGGTATGAGCAAGGAACGTTTCGAATGGCTCGCGAATATTGCCGGTGAAACAATCAAAACTCCCGGATCTGAATCGAATGTTAAAGAGATTTTCGATAAATGTTGGGAGTTGCGTAATTCTGGCCAGGATCTGATGATTTTTAATCAATTTGAGGAATTTGGAAACTATCTCTGGCATTATGAAATCACTGGTCATGCCATGGAAGAAGTATTGCAATTGATCATGGGTCCAAAGGATGAATATCGTGGAATGGCATCTGCAACTGGCTCAGCTGGTACGATTGGGAGTGGGGATTATCTAAAGCAACATTTTCCTACGAGTAAAATCGTTGCCAGTGAAGCGCTTCAATGCCCAACCTTGTTGCAAAATGGTTTCGGTTCACATCGAATTGAAGGCATCGGAGATAAGCATGTTCCTTGGATTCACAATGTAAAAAATACCGATTTAATTGTTGCCATTGATGATAATGCAATAGTTAACCTGGCAAGATTGTTAAATGAAGACGCCGGTCGAATGTATCTAATTAAGCAAGGTGTGCCGGAGAAAATTGTCGGCAATCTGGATTTGCTAGGCTTTTCAGGAATATCCAATGTGCTTTCTGCAATTAAGATGGCAAAGTATTATGAACTGGGTGAGCATGATATTCTATTGACCATTCTAACCGACTCAATGGAATTGTATGGGAGCCGTCTAAAAGAAATGCATCAAGATTATGGCGAATACACCGAAAATAAGGCTGCTGCTGATTTTGCACGCTACCTTTTTGGTGAGTCAACTGACAATATGCTTGAAATGGCATATACTGACCGCAAACGTGTACATAATTTAAAATATTTCACCTGGGTTGAGCAGCAAGGTAAGACGTATAGTGAGATACAAGCCCAATGGTATGATACCGATTATTGGAGCGACATTCAAAAGCAGATTCCGGAAATTGATGCAATGATCAATGAATTCAATGCCGATGCAGCTGTTGAATAAAGGAAATAATTGATACAACCTACATCGCTCGTACTGGTTGCTGTAGTCAATAATCCTCGGGACTTGGAGATCGCTAGACTATTAGGATGGTATCGTATCCCATTGCGTACAGCACCAAAGGTAATCGGAGTAGATTATCTAGCTTTTTATCAGACGGGGTCATTTGGAGATGAAAAGTGGCGAATTGTTTTTATCGCACCCGTGCAAGGTCACGAACTAACCACCCGTTCTGAGTTACTTAAGTCTGAACTAGATCATCCGCGAGCAAATGAGGAATATTATAAAATTCAGATTGGCCCATTGGAAAGATTGTCTAAACCAATTTTAGCAGAGACATGGCGCAGGATAACATTTCTCTACACTACCGGTGAGTATTTGATGGCAGCAATAACAGTGAATGACCTAGTAGTTCAATCTGATGAGCGCCAGTTGCTATGGCAGGCATTACGTGAACGGGTTGAACAGAAATATGGTGATCAAGAATCATCTGAGATTGATCTTCCTGATGAAGTGCTGTCCATTTTGTTGGGTATAAAGGATCAAACGGAATCATATGCAGAAGATTTCTGAAACTATGCTTGGAACCTTATCCAACCACATTGACCCAATTATTCGTTGGAAGACAGCTCGATATCTGATTGAGGAAACAATAACTGATAAAGATATCATGAAAATTCACAAAGAGTTAAATATCTCGCCCATCGTTCGTCAATTATTAGGTGATCAAAAGGATGATGGGCGTATACTTTATCATCCGTATGATAAATGGTTCGGTTCACATTGGGTGTTATCTATCCTTGCAGATTTGGGTTACCCTGAAGGAAATGAAGGACTTAAGCCAATGTTAGAACAATGCTACGAATGGTTATTATCAAATGAACATCAGGCTTCTATCAGGAAGATCAACAATCGGGTAAGACGATGTGCTTCACAGGAAGGTAATTGCGTATATTATTCGCTGGCGTTGGGATTGGCAGATGATCGGACACAGGAATTAGTTGATAGGTTGTTGAAATGGCAATGGGAGGATGGCGGCTGGAATTGCGACAAGAATCCCGGAGCCACAAATTCTTCATATAATGAAACCTTGATACCATTGCGCGGTTTAACTTGGTATGCAAATATCACAGGTGATCCGCATGTGAGACAAGCAATGACTCGTTCAGCTGAGGTCATTCTGAAAAGATATCTCTTCAAGCGGATCAGGGATGGACAAATTATTGACCAGAATTTTATTAAGCTACATTATCCTAATTATTGGCACTATGACGTTTTATTTGCCCTGAAGGTAATGGCTGAGGCAGGTTTCATCATGGATTCACGCTGTAGAGAAGGATTAGATCTATTGGAAAGCAAAAAGACAAGTGATGGAGGGTTCCCAGCTGAAGCGAAATATTACAGAGTGGATGATAAGAGACTTTCTGGTCATTCCAGGGTTGATTGGGGTGGTACCAGTAAAGTACATTCCAATCCATTTGTCACCCTTGATGCCCTGATTGTACTCAAGAAATCAGGTCGTTTAGTTTTATGAATTGTGTATTTTATCATCGTATACTACCCCGTACCTAGAAATTTCTTATTTTGAATACCTATTAATCTAGGCATCCTATGGAAAAATCATTAGTCATTAATGGACAAAGGATAGATTGGGGAGTAAAAACCTATATCATGGGTATTTTAAATCTGACTCCGGATAGTTTCTCAGGAGATGGATTATTAATTCATGATCCCAGTTTAGAAGATTTTCATCTCGATCTTGAACAAATTCTTAATAAAGCTACGTCCATAGTTGCAGATGGAGCAGATATTATTGATATTGGGGGAGAAAGTACAAGGCCGGGCGCTCAACAGGTGAGTGCTGAAACTGAGATCAAGCGTGTGCTGCCGGTTATTAAAATCTTAGCTTCAAAACTTAATGTTATTCTGTCAATTGACACTTATAAAGCTAGAGTTGCTGAGGCTGCAATTAAGAATGGTGCTCACATGGTTAACGATGTATGGGGCTTGCACGCTGATCCAGACCTTGCGGGGGTGGTGGCAAAATATAAAATACCAGTGATCCTTATGCATAACCGCAGTTCTTGGGCACATGCTGAAATTAAAGAACGACTTGGTGGGCATTATATAGGTATCCCCTATGATAATCTAATGGAAGATGTGAAGCGGGAATTATTGGAAAGCGTTGCTATTGCACGCACTGCAGGTATTTTAGACAGCATGATCATCCTTGATCCAGGTATTGGGTTTGGTAAATCAATCGAACAGAATCTGGAGCTTGTTGACCGGCTTAATGAGATAAGAGATTTGGGATTTCCAATTTTATTAGGTCCTTCTCGTAAGTCATTCATCGGATACACCTTGAATTTACCTCCCGACCAACGTCTAGAAGGAACAGCTGCAGCAGTTTCTATTGGAATCGCGCGTGGAGCAGATATCATTCGGGTGCATGATTTTCCATATATGACACGCGTGATACGAATGACCGATGCTATTGTTCGGCGATAGAATAACAATCACCAACACGTGTTATTTTAATTCACGAATAAATTAAATTTACTTATAGATAATAATAACTCCATTTAATGATTTTTCCTCATATTTGGACTATAATCTGTTTCCGCTTTTCTATAAAGTTAAGGAGAAATTATGGAAATTAACCCATTTCAAGCCCAGGATGTAATGGAAACCAGGCAAGGTAAAATTACAATCTTCCGCCTGGAAAGGTTAGAACAACAGGGAGCAACCAGAATATCCCATCTTCCTTTTTCCATCCGCATTATGCTTGAATCAGTCCTCCGCCAATGCAATGGGAAAGAGATAAGACCTGAAGATGTGATCAATCTTGCTGGTTGGATACCTAACCCTCCTATTAGACCAGCTTTACCATTTCAACCTGCAAGGGTGATCATGCAAGATTTTACAGGTGTTCCTTCCATTGTTGAGCTTGCTGCTATGCGCGAAGCGGTTTCTAGAGCGGGAGGTGACCCAAGTCTAATCAATCCGGCAATCCCAGTTGATTTGGTGATTGATCATTCAGTTCAGGTTGATTTTTTTGCCAATCAGGATGCGCTTGTACGCAATGCAGAATTGGAATTCCAACGAAACCGGGAACGATATGAATTCTTACGATGGGGTCAAAATGCCTTTCATAATTTCAGGGTAGTTCCTCCTTCAACCGGGATCGTACACCAGGTGAATTTAGAATATCTGGCGCAGGTTGTAAACACCCAGAGGGTTGGTGATGATCTATATGCATTTCCTGACACCTTGGTTGGAACTGATTCACATACAACCATGATTAATGGATTAGGTGTGATCGGATGGGGTGTTGGTGGGATTGAGGCTGAGGCCGCCATGCTGGGTCAACCCATTGATATGCTTACTCCAGATGTGCTGGGTGTAAAGTTGTACGGACAACTTTCTGAAGGAACAACTGCGACCGATCTGACATTGTGGATAACCCAAATCCTCAGGAAAAAGGGTGTTGTCGATAAATTTGTTGAATTCTTTGGACCTGGAATTTCCAGTTTATCACTCCCGGATAGAGCAACAATCGCTAATATGGCTCCGGAATATGGTGCCACAATTGGTTATTTTCCCGTGGATGATGAAACATTGCGGTATTTAACATTGACAGGTCGCTCAAGAGAGGTTGTAGATTTGGTAGAGCGATATTGTAAAGAACAAGCCCTATTTAGATCGGATGATTCTCCCGCACCTGATTTCACTGATGTTATTGAACTTGACCTTAGTACCGTTGAAACGAGTGTGGCAGGACCAAAACGCCCGCATGATCGTGTTTCGTTGCCGAATGTTAAAAAATCATTCAAAGGATCCCTATCTGCTTCTATTAAAGAGGGTGGTTTTGAGCTTGATGAAATTGAATTGGATAAATCAATAATGTTTGGGGCAAATGGGCATACATTAAAGATGACACACGGGGCTGTTGTGATAGCGGCAATTACTTCATGCACAAATACCTCAAACCCTTCGGTCATGCTTGCGGCCGGACTGGTAGCAAAAAAAGCCGTTGAGAAAGGATTAAGTGTTAAACCATACGTAAAAACGAGCCTGGCACCTGGCTCTCGGGTCGTAACGGAATATTTGGAAAAAGCTGGACTCCTTGAACCGCTGGCAAAATTAGGTTTCAATGTGGTCGGTTATGGCTGCACAACATGCATAGGAAATTCTGGACCTCTTCCGGGAGAGGTTGTAAAAGCTATTACGAGTGAAAACCTGGTTGCTGCAAGTGTATTATCAGGTAATCGGAACTTTGAAGGACGGATCCACCCATACGTGAGAGCTAATTACCTCGCATCACCACCACTGGTTGTTGTTTATGCCCTGGCTGGTACGGTTGATATTGACCTGATAAATGCGCCATTAGGAAAAGATGCAGATGGGAAACCAATATTTATGAGGGATCTATGGCCTTCAAACAAAGAAATTTCAGATGCAGCAATACAATATGTCTCCTCAGAATTGTTTACGGGAAAGTATCAAAGCGTATTCACTGGAAATGAAACTTGGAATGCCATTCGGTCTACTGAAAGTGAATTATACGCATGGGATGAAAGCTCCACATATATTCAAGAACCTCCTTTCTTTAAAGAAGGTACAAATAAAAAATCAAATATCAAATCGATCATTGGAGCCAGGGTGCTGGCAGTCCTTGGTGATTCCATTACTACAGACCATATTTCCCCTGCTGGCTCTATCCCGGCAGATAGCCCTGCTGGTAAGTATCTACTTGCAAATGATGTGCAACCAAGGGATTTCAATTCGTACGGCTCAAGACGAGGGAATGATCGGGTTATGACCCGAGGAACATTCGCCAATATAAGATTAAAGAACCTTATGATTCCAGGAGTAGAAGGTGGCTATACTCTGCACCTGCCTGAAGGTAAAAAGATGAGTATTTTTGATGCTGCAACCATGTATCAATTGGATGACATACCGTTAATAATCATTGCCGGAAAAGATTATGGATCTGGCTCAAGCCGTGATTGGGCAGCAAAGGGAACGAGGTTGCTGGGTGTGAAAGCTGTGGTCGCAGAATCGTTTGAACGCATCCATCGTTCCAACCTGGTGGGAATGGGTGTTCTTCCTTTACAATTTCTATCTGGTGAGAACGTCACCAGCTTAGGGATTACCGGGACCGAAATGTTTTACATCAGAGGGTTGGCTGAAAATTTATCCCCTGGATCAGAAGTAGATGTAACGATGATCAAAGATGATCGAACTTCTATAACTTTCAAGACAACAGTAAAATTAAATACCAGAAGAGAAGTCGACTACTATCGTAATGGTGGAGTTCTAAATACTGTTTTAAAAAAATATATATAAAAACGTAAAATGGTTAATAAACCTATTGGCTGGTTAGATTATCTGTTACATTGTATCCAGACATACCAATGGGATGGTAGGTCGGCTCAGGGCGGTTAATTGACCGGTGATCGGTCACGGTTGTAGATTTGGGTGATGAATTAAAAACAACCGGTTGTGATTGAGAAGATCTGGTATCGACATCAGAAGTATTCTGTATTGGAGCATGACGATAGGTACGGGAGTTATCAGTATGATTGAACATGTGCTCACCAGTTGCTGAAAAAGTACCTATGATTAGAACCTGTATGAACCACACTATGATGGCATCAAAAACTGGGGCGATATTGATCAAAGTATAACTATCAATAACCGCACTCCCCAGAGATTGATAATTTACGATCGCAAGTGAAACACCCCACCAGGTGAGTAGGGCATTCATTGTGGCAGCAAGCAACCAAGCACCGAAGAGGTACCATACTTCTTTCGACTCACCAGTCCCTTTTTAGGGATAAATAGATGGGCGATTCCTGCAAAGTCAATAGCACAGAAAGCGATTGCAAGGATGGTTGCCCAGCGGATACCCATAAAGCGTAGTCCTCCAAGCAGGTCATTGAGTGCATAATCTGTAGTGCTGTAATTATATAGTTCAAAAGCAAGCAGGGCACCAATTATCAGAATACAAAAATACTTTCCACGTGAATAACCAAAGCGATGGGTGATGCGTTAAATGGAGAACGAAGGTTATATTGACTGGTTCATTTAATGCCTCCTTGAAAATAAGAAAATATGGACAGAAAAGAACATAAGTTCTAATTTGCCATATTTATAGAACAAATGCACTAATTGTCAAAGGGGATTAAAGAATCGTATTTTGTTAGATACTCTTCAGCTTTTTTTACCAGGCTCCGATCACCAATATAGATCGGGGTCCGCTGGTGCAGCGATGAAGGGCGAATATCGAGGATACTTTGTTTCCCATCTGATGCGTATCCGCCAGCATGGTTAGCAAGAAAAGCAAGGGGGGCACCTTCATAGGTTAAACGTAGTTTACCGCTAGGGATGCTTGGATCTCGAGTGTCCGGAGGATAATAAAAAATACCACCAGACAAAAGTGTCCGGTGAAAATCTCCAACTAATGAACCGATATATCTTAATGATAAAGGCTTTTGATCACAATCGATTCCTTGAAGCCAATGCGTAAATTTAACAACACCCTGACTCCAATATCTTTCATTCCCATGGTTGACTGAGTAATACTTACTAGGAGTAGGAATCATGATATTTGGATGGGTAAGCAGGAATTCGCCAATCATGGGGTCCAATGTAAAACCATGAACACCTGAACCGCTCGAATATACCAGCATTGTGCTGGAACCATAAATCATATAACCGGCAGCAACAAGCGCACTTCCTGGCTGGAGACAATCCTGGAGTGTACCAGGACCACTTATTGATAAGCGGCGGTAAATAGCAAATATTGTTCCGATGGTAGCGTTGAAATCAATGTTAGATGAGCCATCCAACGGATCGAAAAGAAGCACGTACTTTCCAACCGGGAAACCTTCGGGAATGTGAAGCAAATACTCATGTTCTTCAGAGGCCATGACAGCCATTCGCCCTGTATGATCGTTTAAACGATATATTGTTTGGTCAGCTAGGTGATCAAGTTTCATCACTGTTTCACCCTGGATATTTATGTCTTCCGTGGCACCTAATATATCGGATAAACCTGCCCGGGTGGTTTGGCTGGCGATGTATTTCCCAGCTAAAGCAAGATCATATAGTATATTTGTTAAAATTCCTGTAGCCCCAGGATGTATTTGCTGCTCTTCAAGGATATGTCTTTCTATCGTAATAATCTTCGATTGGTTAAATCTTATATCTGCCATTTCAATCTCCGATATTAATAATTTACTTAGTTTTTCTGCCCCGCAAGACCAGATAAGCCATATATTTAATTATTGCAGAGGTAATGCTGTTACGTGCTAGTGCACCAACAATACTGTATATTGTCCCAGGTACACAGATAACCTTTTTACGGGTTAGTGATTCCAGTGATTTATTAACAACTTGTTCAGAGGTCATCCATAAAAAGCTGGGAATACTCGCCCTCGAAAAATGGGTGTATTCACGGGTGTCGTGGAACTCAGATAGGAAAAAACCTGGACACAATGCTTGGACACGAATATTACTTCTGTGTAATTCATCATGCAGTGATTCAGAAAATCTGATTATAAAAGCCTTGGTTGAGCCATATAACACGCTTCTTATTGGCAAGAGACCGGCTAATGACGAAACGTTGATGATCGCCCCATTATTTTGGGATAACATTCCCGGTATTACTGCTCTACATAACATAACCGGCGCAACCATATGCACTTGTAACATAGAGAGTTCTTTTTGAGGCTCTACGGAGGAAAATTTACCGACAGTTCCAAAACCGGCATTATTAATTAATATCTCAATATTAATTGAATTATTAATACAGTTGATAACACGATCGATATCTTCCGGCAACGATAAATCTGCCTGGAAAGGGGTAATTTTTACACCATA
>Ga0209253_10003509_pt1 | contig 13802 bp, 12 predicted proteins | sample FrelakmetBRP12BR_FD_187145 | JGI IMG/M metagenome (GOLD analysis project Ga0209253, IMG submission 187145) | Freshwater lake sediment microbial communities from the University of Notre Dame, USA, for methane emissions studies - BRP12 BR (SPAdes)... | ecosystem: Environmental > Aquatic >...
TCCTTACTCTGCCCGGTAGGGCAGTTGGGTGCGATGCGTCCAGGATCCGCATAGGACCCTCTAGACACCGCACGGCGATTCTGCACTGCACAAGTTACGATTTCCTGACCGGGCGCGACCAGACCTAGAATCGTTGCCGCCCGGCCTTCACACACGACGCTAACAGTAGTCTTGCCGCAATCCCACGAACGATTGCGAATGAGCTGATTCACCGCGCCTCATGACAACGTTCTGGACGCGCGCAACCAGGCGCGAGCGCGTGACCTCGACGTGCGTGATGCGTTCGGCAGGCGCGAGCCGCGGCCCTCACGCTCGAGACCGATCGCAACGACCGCGCGGCCGGGCTGCCCGAGATAGTGACGACACTCATCTCGTCAGACCTTTGCGAGCGAGACTTCGGTGGCCTTGACCAGCGCGACCACATCGGTGCCGACCCGGAGCCTGAGCTCCTCGACCGAGCGCGTCGTGATCACCGAGGTCACGACGCCATGCGGCGTGTCGACGACGATCTCCGAGACGACCGGGCCCGTGACGATTTCCTTGACCCTGCCGCGGAACTGGTTTCGTGCGTTGATGGCCTCGATAGACATGGCGGTCTCCCTAGAAGAGAAAAGGCAGATCGGCAGACGCAAACGCCGCGCCCACGCGCTGCGTTCGGTGGAGGAGGAGCGACCACCTGCCGGCGCGCGAAGACGCGACGGACTGGACACGGACGACGCGAGCGCTACTAGATGCGCGGCCCGCGCCGATGGAGCGTGCTGCAGACGGCATGAAGCCTCCCCTTTCAGGGCAACGCTTCCAGCGGTCTGGTCAGCCTTGCTTGAACTAGATCGGTCGCTCGCGCGCCGCGGCTATTTGTCGCCGCCGACGCGGAGCTTCGCGCGAGATTCGATCTGGACCACACGCGCGCCGTGAATGATCACCTCCACGGAGCCGTACTCGATGCTCGCAATGGCGCGCAGGATCTCGCGTTGCACGTCCGCCGGAATGCGCTCGGCAATCGCGACGACGTTACGCTTGTCCTGCACGTCCTGCATCGGTCCCCCTGTCCTGCGCTCGCGCTTGTGGGCGTCGCCGGACATCGAATGAATCGCGGTGCCATGATGGTCATCACCTTGCGCGATGGGAACGAATCTCTGCTTCGTTCGTTATCGCGTGAGGGAATATGCGCCGACAAGGCGCAGCTCCATCCGCCCGTCGGTCGTCATCCAGTGCTGCGCGAGAAGCTCACGACAGCGCGGCGCAGCGGTGTGAGCGTCGTCGCCGCCTGACGCCAAGACCGCAATGAGCAGGGCGGCGCTCTCGGGATCTACAGCGCGGCGAGCGCCCGGTCCAGATCGCGCTTGAGGTCGTCGACGTCCTCGATGCCTACCGAGATTCGCACCAGGCGGTCGGTGACGCCGAGTGCCGCTAGCCGCTCGGGCGGGACGGACCCATGGCTCATGGTCACCGGATGCCCGATGAGGCTCTCCACGCCGCCGAGGCTCTCGGCCAGCGTGAACAGTTCGCAGCGTTCCAGAAAGCGCTTGATCCCTTCGACATCGGCGCGCGGGTAGGCCGCGATCATGGCGCCAAAGCCGCGCATCTGGCTCGCGGCGAGCGCGTGCTGCGGATGGCTCGGAAGGCCCGGGTAGACGACCCGTTCGATCTTCGGGTGCCGCTCCAGCCACCGCGCGATCTCGAGCGCGTTGGCGCAATGCCGCTCCATGCGCAGCGACAGGGTCTTGGTGCCGCGAAGCGCAAGAAAGCTCGTGAACGGATCCATGATCGCGCCCACGGCATTTTGCAGGAAACCGAACCTCTCCTCGAGTCCGGCGTTCTCGCCGAGCACTACCACGCCCCCGATGACGTCGGAGTGACCGTTGATGTACTTGGTTACCGAATGCACGACGATGTCGAAGCCGAGCTCGAGGGGCCTGTGCGTCCAGGGCGACGCGAGCGTGTTGTCGCACACGGACAGGATGCCGCGCGCCCGGGCGAGCCGTGCCACCGCGGCGAGGTCCACAAGCTTGAGCAAGGGATTCGAAGGAGACTCGACCCAGATCATCCGCGTGTCGGGCCGCAAGGCTCTTTCGAGCGCGCCATGCTGAACAGGGTCGGCATAGCTTGCGCGCAGGCCCGCCGTGCGCTTGCGCACGCGCTCGAACAGGCGCCAGCTGCCGCCGTACAGGTCGTCCACGGCAACAATGTGGCTCCCCTCGTCGAGCAGTTCGACCACGGTCGCTATCGCCGCGAGACCGGAAGCGAACGCGTATCCGGCGGCGCCGCTCTCGAGCTCCGCGATGCAGCGCTCGAACGCGAGTCGCGTGGGATTCTGGCTGCGCGCGTATTCGAAGCCCGTGTGCACCCCCGGGGAAGACTGCTTGAACGTCGAGGTCGCGTAGATCGGCGATATTACGGCGCCCGTGACCGGATCGGGTGTGTACCCGGCGTGCACGGTTCGGGTGTCGAACCCGCGCTTGCGTTCAGACGTATCGCTCATGGGTCACTCGCCCTCAGTCCGCCGTCGGCGAGAGCCTGAACTCGCTCACTTCCTCGCGGCGAGCGAGCGTGTCGGTGAGTCGGCGCGCGTCGTCGGCGCGGTGCGAGCGGATCACCATTCGGTACCAGCGACGCCAGCAGCGGCACAGCGACTCCCCACGTGACGATTCGGCAATGCTAGGCCGGTGCGCCGGCCGCCACAAGCGGCGGAGATAGCGGAAGCTGCGGGAGCGGCGCGCCAGGACTGGATCCCTGGCAGACCGGCCTCGCACCAGCTCGCCGGTTCTTCTCTTGCACTGGCCGTTGCCGCGACTGGCGCAACCTGGACCCCGGCTTGCCTCATGCCGCGACCTGCTCGTGTGGCGCGCCCTCGGGCTTGATGAAGATGCGCATGCGCTTCGGCCGGGCCACGAGCGTCTCGCCCTCGCGCAGGCCGAGGCTGCGCAGCTGCTCGACGGGGATCTCCGCCTCGAGCGGCGGGCCGCCGTCGACGGGTTCGAGCTCGAGCCGCGCAGAGGAACCGACGGCGAGCGCGCGGGCGAGCCTGACCACGATGCCCGTCGCCCCCGGCGCATAGCGGTCGACCTCGATCTCATGCGGACGCGCGTACGCGACCGCCGGCGCATCGACCGCGTCGGCGTGCTCCGGTGCCGCAAGCGTCGTGTTCCCGACCTTCATGACACCGTCGTGGGCGCGGCCATGGAAGAGATTCACGCTGCCGAGAAAGCCGTACACGAACGGGCTCGCGGGGTGCTCGTACACCGCTTCCGGGTGTCCGACCTGTTCCACCTTGCCGTGGTTCATCAGCACGACGCGGTCGGCCACCTCCAGCGCCTCTTCCTGGTCGTGGGTGACGAAGATGCTCGTGACATGGATCTCGTCGTGCAGCCGCCGCAGCCAGCGCCGCAGTTCTTTCCTCACCTTGGCGTCGAGGGCGCCGAAGGGCTCGTCGAGCAACAGGACCTTGGGCTCGACGGCGAGCGCGCGTGCAAGCGCGATGCGTTGCCGCTGGCCGCCGGACAGTTGGGAGGGATAGCGGTCGGCAAGCCAGTCGAGCTGCACCAACTGCAGCAGCGAATGGACCTTCTCGCGGATTACGGCCTCCGAGGGACGCTCGCCGCGCCGCTTCACGCGCAGCCCGAAGGCAATGTTCTCGAACACGGTCATGTGCCGGAACAGCGCATAGTGCTGGAACACGAAGCCGACCTTCCGCTCCCGTGCATGGCGGTCCGAGGCATCCTCGCCGTGGAACAGGACCTGCCCCGCGTCCGCGGACTCGAGCCCAGCGATGATTCGCAGCAACGTCGTCTTGCCGCACCCCGAAGGCCCGAGCAGCGCGACCAAGTCGCCGGCAGGGAAGTCGAGCGAGACGTCGTCGAGCGCCACGAAATTGCCGAAACGCTTGGTGATGTTGCGGACTTCGATGCTCATCGCGAGGGTCCCTCCGGGTTGATCGGCGCGCCCTCGCGCCCGGTGCGCCACTCGATGAAGCTCTTGAGCGCCAGCGTGACGAGCGCGAGCAGCGCCAGCAGCGACGCGACGGCGAACGCGGCCTGGAACTGGTATTCGTTGTAGAGGATCTCGACGTGCAGCGGCATGGTGTTGGTCTGGCCGCGGATGTGCCCGGACACGACCGACACCGCGCCGAACTCGCCCATCGCGCGCGCATTGCAGAGGATGACGCCGTAGAGCAGGCCCCACTTGATGTTCGGGAGCGTCACGCGCCAGAAGGTCTGCCACCCTCTTGCTCCCAGCACGATGGCGGCCTCTTCCTCTTCCGTCCCCTGGGACTGCATGAGAGGGATCAGCTCCCGCGCCACGAAGGGGAAGGTGACGAAGATGGTCGCGAGCACGATCCCCGGCAACGCAAAGATCACCTGGACATCGTGCGCCTTCAGCTCGGCACCGAACCAGCCCTGCGCGCCGAAGATCAGCACGTAGATCAGGCCCGAGATCACCGGCGACACCGAGAACGGCACGTCGATCAGCGTGGTGAGCAGGTTCTTGCCGCGAAACTCGAACTTCGCGATCGCCCAGGCCGCGGCCACCCCGAAAACGAGGTTCGCGGGCACGGCGATCGCGGCCACCAGCAGCGTCAGCTTGATCGATGAGAGGGCGTCGCGCTCGACGAGGGCCGCAAAGTACGCGTCCCACCCCTTGCGCAGCGCCTCGTAGAACACCGCCGCGAGCGGCACGAACAGGAACAGCGTCAGAAACCCGATCGCGATCGCGACCAGCGTCCAGCGCAGCCACGGCGCTTCGTCGGTGACGCGACGGCGGCTCGCCTGGTGGCGCGGCGCGGGATCCGCGATCGACCCCACGCCGTCGAGCGTCATCGCGCGGCCCCAACTCATGACTTGCGCCCTCGCGTGCGCGACCAGTACTGGAGGAGGTTGATCGCGAGAAGCAACACGAACGAAGCGATCAGCATCACGACGGCCACCGCGGTCGCACCGGCATAGTCGTATTGCTCGAGCTTGGTGATGATGATCAGCGGGGCGATCTCGGAGACGAGCGGGATGTTGCCGGCGATGAAGATCACCGACCCGTACTCGCCGACGGCGCGCGCGAACGCGAGCGCGAACCCCGTGAGCAGCGCGGGCATGATCACGGGAAAGATGACATGCTGAAACGTCTGCCACCGATTCGCCCCGAGGCTCGCCGCAGCCTCCTCGAACTCGCGCTCGAGATCCTCGAGCACCGGCTGCACGGTGCGCACGACGAACGGCAGTCCGATGAAAGTCAGGGCGACGACGATGCCCACCGGCGTGAATGCGACCTTGACACCGTAGGGCTCCAAGAGCGAGCCGATCCAGCCTTTGGTCGAATAAACCGCGGTCAGCGCGATGCCCGCAACCGCCGTGGGCAGCGCGAACGGAAGATCGACGAGCGCGTCGATCAACCGCTTCCCGGGGAAGGGGTAACGGACCAAGACCCACGCAACCAGGAGGCCGAAAAACGCGTTGATGATGGCCGCGAACGCAGATGCGCCGAACGAGAGTTTGAGCGAGGCCAGCACCCGCGGGCTCGTCACCGCCGTCCAGAAGGCGGGCCAGGTCATGGTCGCGGTCTTGAGGAACGCGGCCGACAGCGGTATCAGGACGATCAGCGACAGATAGACGAGCGTGAAGCCGAGCGAGATCCCGAATCCGGGGAGCACGCTGGAGCGCGCCAAACCGCGCGGGGCAGCGCCGCCGGAGATTGCCAACGCGGGGGCGGCCGCGCTCATTTGCGGGGCTGGTAGATCTGGTCGAAGAAGCCGCCGTCGTCGAAGTGCGTCTTCTGCGCCTTCTGCCAGCCGCCGAACACTTCGTCGACCGTGAAAAGCCCGATGGGTCTGAACGACGCCGCGTACTTCTTCGCGATCGCCTCGTTGCGCGGCCGGAAGTAGTGCTTGGCCGCAAGCTCCTGGCCTTCGTCCGAGTAGAGGTATTCGAGATAGGCCTGGGCGACCTTGCGCGTACCCTTCTTGTCCACGACCTTGTCGACCACGGTGACCGGGTTCTCGGCGACGATCGATACCGACGGGTAAACGACGTCGAACTTGTCCCCGCCGATCTCCTTCTGGATCAGTGTGACCTCGTTTTCGAAGGTCACGAGCACGTCGCCGATGTCGCGCTGGGTGAAGGTCGTCGTCGCGCCGCGGCCGCCGGCATCGAGCACCGGGACGTTGCCGAAAAGCTGCCCGACGAACTCGCGCGCCTTGGCTTCATTGCCGCCCTTCTTCAGCACGTAGCCCCAGGCAGCGAGGTAAGTGTAACGGCCGTTGCCCGAGGTCTTCGGGTTCGGGATGATCACCTGGACCCCGGGCTTCACGAGGTCGTCCCAGTCGCGGATGTTCTTCGGATTGCCCTTGCGCACCAGGAAAACCGAGGTGGACGTATACGGGGCGCTGCCGTTGGGAAGACGCTTCGCCCAGTCGGCGGGGATCAGGTTGCCGCGCTCGTGCAGGATGTCGATGTCGTTCGCCTGGTTCATGGTGATGACATCGGCTTCCAGGCCATCGGCGACGGAGCGGGCCTGCTTCGACGAGCCGCCGTGGGACTGGTTGATGGTGACGGTCTCGCCGGACTTCGCCTTCCAGTACTTCTGGAACGCCGGGTTGAAGTCCTTGTAGAACTCCCGCGTGACGTCGTAGGAGACGTTGAGGAGCGTCGCGTCTGCGAACGCGGGCGGAACCAGGGCGAGCAGGATCGCGGCGAACGCGCCGCGGGCAAAGTCAACCAATCTCATGGGAGGCGAGTAACTCGGCGTGAAGCGACCGGCGATTCTCCGGTGCAGCGCACTGGGGCGGAACGAAGTTGAATGTCTATCTTGATAACCTGAAGCTATGAAGATTCGCAACGACGTGGCACTGATCGACGTGGCACTGATCGTCAAAGCGATTGACCGAACTGGGGCTCAACCTCGGTCGGGCCGTGCGCGACAGAGGAACCGGAAAGCCCGCCGGTGCATGAAGTACACTCGCCCCGCGTAGGACGTTGCGGGAGAGAAGGAATGCTGACGAATGGTGGGTCCGCGGGCAGAATCATGGCGGCGCTCCTGATCGGTGCCGGATGCGCCGTCGGCGGCTGGTTCATTGGCCAGGGCGTCGAGCGTTTCCGCACCGCCGACCGCACGGTGGTGGTCAAGGGGCTGGCCGAGCGACCGGTCAAATCCGACTACGCGGTCTGGGGGCTGGCCTTCCGCCGGCCCGGCGACGACTTCGCCAAGGTGCAGACCGAGCTCCTGGCGGATCGCGAGCGGGTGGTGGAGTTTCTCAAGGGGCAGGGCTTCACCGAGGCCGAGATCGAGCCGCGCCCGCTGCAGGTGACCGACCGGCTGGCGCGCGACTACAGCGACCCGCAGAGCCGCTTCCGCTACCTGGGTGTCGGGACGGTGGTGGTCAAGTCTGCGCGCGTGGATGCAGTGGCGGATGCCGCCAACCGCGTCGACCCGCTGGTGAAAGCCGGGGTCACGCTGAGCGGGGAACCCGGGGCCGAGGGCACGGGCGGGCCGCCGCGCTACCTGCTGCGCGGGTTCAACGAGCTGAAGCCGCAGATCCTCGCCGACGCGGTCAAGAACGCGCGCGAGCAGGCCCAACGGTTCGCCCAGGATGCGGGGGCCCGCGTGGGCCGGCTCAAGTCGGCCAACCAGGGCGTGATCCGCATCCTCGATGACGACGGGCAGGATCACGACACGACCAACCGCACGCTGATGAAGCGGGTGCGGGTCGTGAGCACGCTCGAGTTCGCACTCGACTGATCACGCGGGGCAGTGGGGTGGCGCACGCGCGGCCCGGGTCGCGGGCGCGGTCCTGGGCGCATTAGGAGGACAAACGCCCCTTTCCGCAAATTGGGATGGCCCAGACCTCACAGGTCAGGCGGCGGTCTGCTGCAACCCACCGGCAGCCCGTCTTAGATCAGGAGTGCGCCGCCATCAAACCACAGCGCCCCGCCCTGATCCGCGCTTAAGGGCGCCCGTTCGAGCTCCGTGTCCGGCCGGCGGACGGTGAAGCCCTGGACGAGATCGGCGCCCGCCGACTGCGCGCTGGAAAGCCTCGCGGATGTCTCGATGAACTCGACCAGCGCCTGCGCTCCAGCGGCGTGCACGCACTGAACCACCTCGGCAAGGCCGTCGCGGGCGAAATCACGAGCATCGAGTCGAACGACGTCGGGCCGGAAGAAGCTCACTTGCTCCACGGCTGCGACGCCCCCACGGCTGCGAACGGCGACCTTGTAGCCCCGATACCGATAGTTCGCGATCACATGCGCGAGCAACGCGGGGTGGGCGTTGGCGGCCTCGGGCAGGTCGATTACAACCCGCCGCGTCTGAATGCCAAGTCCGCGCAGGACCCGCTCGAAAGCGCGCCCATGCTCGTCGGGAACGGCAGAGAGCAGGCGGTCCTCGACCGCAAGATGCAGCCGCCATTCCTCGGCCGCGGAAGCGAAGTAGTTGATCGCATGAACGGTGCGGCAGAGGCGATCGAGGCGGACGAGTTCATCGTCGGATGCCGCCAGCGCGAACACCTGCCACGGCGACAACTCCGCCGCGCCGTTGCCATGGCAGCGAACGTAGGCGGCGTGTCCCACGATCGCACCGTCCCGCCCGCGCACTGGCTGGAACACGCTCGACAGCTCGGCCGCGTGGAAAGTGCCCACGACTCGATCGTCCGCCGTCCGGTGCAACGGGTGCGCTGGGTGCGCGCCGCGCGGCAACCGGCGCAGATAGGCGGTGACGAGGTCGTAAGCCATCTTGGTCGCTACTTGCCGGGCACGTAGATCTGATCGAAGACGCCACCGTCCGCGAAGTGGGTCTTCTGTGCCTTCTGCCAGCCGCCGAAGACGTCGTCGATGGTGAAGAGACTCACCTTGGTGAACTGGTTGCCGTATTTCGCGGCGACCTTCTCGAGGCGCGGCCGGTAGTAGTTCTTCGCCGCGATCTCCTGGCCTTCGTCGCTGTAGAGATAGCCGAGGTATTCCTCTGCGACCTTCCGTGTGCCTCGCTTTTCCACCACCTTGTCGACGACGGCGACCGGGGGCTCGGCGAGGATGCTCACCGACGGCACGACGATCTCGAACTTGTCCGGTCCGAGCTCCTTGACGGCGAGGAACGCCTCGTTCTCCCACGAGATGAACACGTCGCCGATGCCGCGCTCGGTAAAGGTGATGAGCGAGCCGCGCGCGCCGGAGTCGAGCACGGGGACGTTCTTGTAGAGGGCTCCGACGAAGTCGCGCGCCTTCTGCTCACTGCCGCCCGGCTTCCTGAGCGCGTAACCCCATGCGCCGAGATAATTCCAGCGGGCTCCGCCCGAGGTCTTCGGGTTCGGCGTCACCACCGAGACGCCGGGCTTCGCGAGATCGTCCCAGTCCTTGATCCCCTTGGGATTGCCTTTGCGCACCAGGAACACGATGGTCGAGGTGTAGGGCGCACTGTTGTTCGGCAGGCGCTTCTGCCAGTCGGCCGGAATCAACTTTCCGATCGCGGCAAGCTCGTCGATGTCATACGCGAGCGCCAGCGTGACCACGTCGGCTTCGAGGCCGTCGATGACCGAGCGGGCCTGCTTGCCCGAGCCGCCGTGCGACTGCTTTATCGCGACCGTCTCGCCCGACTTGGCTTTCCAGTGCTTCGCGAACGCCTGGTTGAAGTCCTGGTAGAGCTCCCGCGTCGGGTCGTACGAAACGTTGAGGAGCGTTACCTGCGCGCTCGCGGACCCTGCGCCGAGCAACCCGGCGGCAAGGGCGACGAAAACAGCAGCCGAGCGCCCCGCGCCGGCCACCCGCGCCAGAAAACTACGCTTGTACATCTCTTCACTCCGCATTCAGGCGTCCGCGAAGGCGGACGAACGGCGTGAAGTTAGCCGAGCGCCGGTGCGGCGAGGAAATACTTTCGAGCGCGTTCGTAATGCCGATGGGTTATGAACGGGCACATACAGCCCCACGAACTCTGGGCGGTCGCGCGCGAGAATACGTCGCCGCGGGCTCGCGGCCCTGGGCACCGCGAGCCGGACACGGCCGAAACGTGGGCTTCAGCGCTGCGGCCGCACCTGCGCCTTTTCCATGGCGATCTCGACCGAGTTCTTCACGCCGAGCTTGCGCAAGATGATGTTCAGCGGGCAGAACCCGGTGAATCCGAACTGAAACAGGTTCGCGCCAACGAACACTGTGAGCCACAGCCAGTTTGCGTTGTGGAAAAGCGGGCTTGCCGGCGCTCCGAGTGCGAGCGAGACGAGGATCATGGTGCCGGCAAAGATGCGGATGATGTTTTCTGTGGGCATGGTCAGAGATCAGGAATCAGGGATCAGGAATCAGGAGTCGGTAGTAAGCAGTCAGCCATCGGCCGCCTCGGCGACGTGGTTCGACAAGGGTCGTCGGTGTGCAAGGATGGCAGAGGTCGTCATTTGTCTTTCCCTGTGGTGGCGAGGCTCATACACCTTGCGGTGCGTCCGCGGCACGCGAGCCGACCGGCGCCACCTCAACCTGCCGCCACCGCGCCGCGTAGAAAAGGACCGGGATCACGACCAGCGTCAGCATGGTCGAGACCAGAATTCCGAAGATGAGCGACACGGCGAGGCCGCTGAAGATCGGGTCGTCGAGGATGAACATGGCGCCGAGCATCGCCGCGAGGCCGGTGAGCACGATCGGCTTGGCACGCGTCGCGGCGGCGTTGATCACCGCACGCTGGAACTCGACGCCCTCGGCGACCTGGAGATTGATGAAGTCCACGAGCAGGATCGAGTTCCGCACGATGATGCCCGCAAGCGCAATCATGCCGATCATCGAGGTGGCGGTGAACTGTGTGCCGAGGAGCGCATGGCCCGGCATGACGCCGATGATCGTGAGCGGGATCGGCGCCATGATGATCAGGGGCACGATGTACGAGCGGAACTGCGCGACCACGAGGAGATAGATGAGGATCAGTCCGACCGCGTAGGCGATCCCCATGTCGCGGAACGTCTCGTAGGTCACCTGCCATTCGCCGTCCCATTTGATCGCATACTCCGCGTAGGGATCGGAAGGCTGCCGGATGAAGTATTCGCCGAGCCCGCCGCCCGCCGGGACGTCGAGCTTCGCGAGCGCCGGGCGCATGGCGAACATCCCGTAGAGCGGGCTGTCGAGCGGCCCCGCCATGTCGCCGACCACATAGACGACCGGCAGCAGGTCCTTGTGATAGATGGTCTGCTCGCGACTCGTCTGCACCGGCGAGACGAGCTCGGAGAGCGGGACCAGCGCCCCGTCCTGGGCCTTGACGCGCAGCTTCAGGATCGATTCGACACGCCCGGCCTGCTCCGGCGGAAGCTGTAACTTCACCGGGATCTCGTACTTGGCGGTGCCCGTGTGGAGCGGCGTCACCTCGTCGCCGGCAAGCGCCGCGCGGATCGTGTACACGATGTCCCGCTGCATCACGCCCTTTTGCGCCGCCTTCTTCTGGTCGACACGCAGCACGAGCTTCGGCGCAGCCTCTTCGACCGACGAATCGATGTCGATGATGTCGGGGGTGGTCGCGAAGGTGCGCCGCATTGCCTGCGCGACGTTCTGCTGGCCGGCGTACTCCGGTCCGTACACCTCGGCGACGATGGGCGAGAGCACCGGCGGGCCGGGCGGCACTTCAACGACCTTGACGCTCGCGCCATACTTCGTCGCGATCTTCTCGAGTCCGGGGCGCACCGCGAGCGCGATCTCATGCGACTGGCGGTCCCGAACGTGCTTGTCGAGAAGATTCACCTGCAAGTCGCCGAGCTCGGGCGATTGGCGCAGGTAGTACTGGCGCACCAGTCCGTTGAAGTTGATCGGCGCCGACGTGCCGGCGTAGGCTTGGTAGCTCGTCACCTCCGGAACGGTGGCGACATACGCGCCCATTTCGGAGAGCAGGCGCGCGGTGTCCTCGAGCGCGGTGCCCGTGGGCATGTCGACGACGACCTGGAACTCCGACTTGTTGTCGAAGGGCAGCATCTTGAGCACGACAAGCTGGAGCGCGGCAAGCGCGACCGACGCGAGGATCAGCCCGAGAATCGCTGCGAGCAGGAGCCAGCGGTTGCGGCTGCCCGCGCGCTTGCGCAGGAACGGCGTCATCACGCGCTCGAAGAAGCGGTACACCTTCGGATTCGCGGTGTGGCCGTGGCCATCGCTGCTTTCGGCGTGCGCGACCTTGTGGCGCGATAGAAGCTTTGCGGCAAGCCAGGGCGTGACCACGAATGCGATCGCGAGCGAGATCAGCATGCCCACCGACGCGTTGATCGGGATCGGGCTCATGTAGGGGCCCATGAGCCCGCTCACGAAGGCCATCGGCAAGAGTGCGGCGATGACCGTGAGCGTGGCGAGGATCGTCGGGCCGCCGACCTCGTCCACCGCGCGGGGGATCATCTCTGCGAGCGGCGCGTTCGAGAGCGCCTGGTGGCGATGGATGTTCTCGACCACGACGATCGCGTCGTCCACCAGTATGCCGATCGAGAAAATCAAGGCGAAGAGAGACACGCGGTTCAGCGTGAAGCCCCACGCCCAAGAGGCAAAGAGCGTCGCGGCAAGCGTTAGCAGCACCGCAACGCCGACGATCACGGCCTCGCGCCGCCCGAGTGTCGCCCACACCAGCGCGACCACGGACAGAGTCGCAAAGATGAGCTTCTGGATGAGCTTCTTCGCCTTGTCGTTCGCCGTCTCGCCGTAGTTGCGTGTCAGCACAACGCTGACGCCGTCCGGAATCACCGAGCCCTTGAGTTCCTCGACGCGCTCCAGCACCTTGTTCGCGACGTCGACCGCGTTCTCCCCCGCCTTCTTCGACACCGCAATCGTGACCGCCGCGTGCTCGTCGCCGACACGCGCGGCAGGCGCGTCATTGCCGGCCTTCGCACCTGCGCTCGCCGTACCGGCGCCGTGCCAGACGTAGTGCGTGGGCAGATCGGGACCGTCGGTCACCTGCGCGACGTCTTCGACGAACACCGGGCGGCCCTGGGAGCTGCCGACGACGATGCGGGCGACCTCGCGCGCGGAGCCGAGGAAGTTGCCCGCCTCGACAAGCGTCTCCCGGTTTCCACCGACCAGCGCACCGGCCGGCATCGAGGCGTTGGCTGCGATGAGCGCGTTCCGCACATCCTGCGCGGTGACCCCGAAGGCCTGCAGCCGTTCGGCGTCGAGGAGAACGCGAACGCTGCGGCTCGGGCCGCCGATCGTCCGTACGGTGCGTGTACCGGGAACGCGCTTCAGCTCGACCTCGGCGGCGTGCGCAACGCGCTCGAGCTCGTAGGCGCCGCGCTCGGGGTCGGCCGTCCAGAGCGTGAGCGTCACGATCGGCACGTCGTCGATGCCCATCGGCTTGACGAGCGGCTCGCCGGTGCCGAGGGTGGGCGACACCCAGTCGCGGTTCGACATGATGGTGTCGTAGAGCCGCACCAGCGCGTCGGTCCGGTTCTGCCCGACTTCGAATTGAACGGTCAGGATCGCCATGCCCGGCTTCGAGATCGAATAGACATGCTCGATGCCGGTGATCTGTGCCAGGACCTGTTCGGCCGGCGTCGCCACGAGCGCTTCGACGTCCTTCGCCGAGGCCCCCGGGAACGGGATCAGGACGTTCGCCATGGTCACGTTGATCTGCGGCTCCTCCTCGCGCGGCGTGACGAGCACGGCGAACACGCCGAGCAGCGCCGCGACGAGCGCGATGAGCGGCGTCAGCTGCGAGCCGACGAAGAACCGGGCGATGCGGCCTGAGATACCCATGTGCCGGGATCAGCGATCAGAAATCTGCGATTGGCAATCAGCAACCATTGATCGGTGGTCATGGGGTGAGACAAGCGGTTGCGCGCCCTCGCCCCGTGACCCCTCACGTCACTTTTTCAGCCTGGTGACCCC
>Ga0209253_10003510_pt1 | contig 13800 bp, 13 predicted proteins | sample FrelakmetBRP12BR_FD_187145 | JGI IMG/M metagenome (GOLD analysis project Ga0209253, IMG submission 187145) | Freshwater lake sediment microbial communities from the University of Notre Dame, USA, for methane emissions studies - BRP12 BR (SPAdes)... | ecosystem: Environmental > Aquatic >...
GGACCGGAGACTCGTATGGGCTATCCCCAACGCCTCGTATAAAGCGCGCGCGCTGAGGCAGCAGCTACAATTCCGAGGCCAGCAGATACGATTGGTTGTATAAAAGGTTCACTTGTCGACCCGGTCGTTGCGATTCCAGCACTTGCCGTAACTATTCCTCCTGCAAGTATACCCAAACAACCAGAGCATAATGAGTGATGCCGTATCCGATGTATGTGCTTTTCCAATTTCTTAGAGCGTCCGCATGTTCTTTTTCGATTGGCGGTTTGGCTGCTATGAAAATCACCCCCTTAGTTGTTGTTGGTTAGCCCTTATGACTATTACATCTGTTTTAATTTAAGCAAGCGCGAACTACAGAGGGAAGTGAACAAAGCTTTATAGATTATCAGGCATCAAACAAAACCTGATGGTTATGGTTGATAGATTAGCGCGTAAGAGCGAGTTAGACGACTTAATGAAGGCGGTGGATGCACTTTCAAAGAGGGTCGACGCACTGGACAAGCGGGGAAATTCGTCGTCATATAGGTTCGAGCGCCTAGAGTCCAGAGTAGAGATTCTTGAAAATAAGTTGGCCAGAGAACTGCTTGGCATGAGCGCTAAGATTCCAACATGTCCTAAATGTGGCAAGCAGATGCAAGCAGACAACTACACGTTCTGTCCCTTCTGTGGAACTGCACTTGAGAAATGATGATCGATTAGGCTAAGTTCATGCAGCGCGTGCGCTCAGCGTCGCGGAACGGGAAGAACTCTCCCCTTTCTCAATTTTGCCAGCGGCTCGGCCATAGAACGCTAGGGCACCTGGGGGCACGATTGAGTGTAGTTCCTCAACTGCTTGCTTCATGTACTCAGGGTCTAGCTCACATACAGCCATTTTGTCAGGCATAATAATGAACGCATAATTTCCCATGATGAAATCCACGTCGTAACCTGCAGGCGCGACCCATTTGAAGATGGTGTCAAACGCTTTCAACCATCGGTCACGCAGAATATCGTGCGGTGCATATAGGAATTCGCGACCTTCCTTCCTTACGATTTTATCGTCTACCATGCTGTCCAGAACTCTGTAGATAGTCCTTCCTGTGGGTGCCTTCCCGTGCTTCTTCTTGATTCTGGCTACTATGTCGGCCACGGTTCGCGCGCGCTAACTTCTAGGACACAGAAGCATCGACAGCACAATGATGTACGTGAATCTGGAATCGGCAATCTTCCAAACGGAAGACGACAACTTCCACGTAAAGACCGCAAAGACCCCAGAAGAGATAACACAACTGCTAGAGGTAGGATTCGAATACGTATGCCAGAAAGACGAATTGGTGTTCCTGAGAAAGAGAAAATAGGGTAATATTATGAGGACTAGGGGGTTATGCTGATCTTTATTTCACTTTTTGAGGTTGATAATATCTCGAAGGCTTCTTTGATCTGGTCTAATTCCATTCTTCTGGTAACGAGCGACCTTACGTCGATCGTACGTGACGATATCAGGCTCAGGGCTTTTCTGAAATGGAATGGAGTTGCATGAAACGTTCCTGTAACGGTCATCTCTCCATAATGCAGAATCTCTGTGTCCAGTTGAACATGAGTTCCTGGGGGGCTGCCGCCAAACTCGAGCACCGTTCCTCCTTTCCTGGCGAGCTTCAGAGCCTGTTCCCAAGTCACAGGCGACCCAATTGCCTCGACTACAACATCGGCACCATATCCGCCTGTCAACTGTTTGACTCTTTCAACGACGTTCTCTCTTGCACCGTTGACAATCTGATCCGCGCCAAGGTCTTGCGCGAAACTCAACCTTCCATCGACCAGATCAATCACAATCACCTTCTCAACGCCTATCTTCTTCGCGACCAACAGGTGCAACAGGCCTATCGGGCCAGCACCGACTATTGCCACAGTGTCGCCCAGCTTTGTGTGTGCCTCTTCAACTCCGTGCAGCACACAGGCCAATGGCTCAGCGATTGCGGCTTCCTCGTAGGATACATGCAGCGGAATCTCCTGCATGTTCACCGAAACCATACGTTGCGGAACCTTGATGTATTCCGCGTAGGCTCCCCAAAGCCAAATCATGTTCTCGCAAAGGTTGTATTTGCCTTTCTGGCACATGCCACAGCGTAGGCATGGTGCGCTGTTACCCGCACGGACACGCATGCCTTTCTCGGGCCATTCCAGACCCTCACCGACCTCAGTGACCTCTCCTGCCCATTCATGACCGAAAACTGTAGGCAGCCTAATGACCTTTTCAACGTACCCTCTTTGAAGTATCTTCAGATCTGTTCCGCAGGTTGTCGCTGCCATGATTTTCACGAGAACATCTCCAGACCCGATCTTCGGAGTCTCAGTCTCCTCGAGCCTCAGGTCTTTTATCCCATAGAGCATTGCGGCCTTCATTTCAGTCACCATTCAAAACGACAACTTTCAGGCTCTCGTTACTTTCCATTGCGGTGCTGAATGCATCAGCAGTATGTTCAAGATCGTAGCGATGGGTAATCAGATCTTTTGCTCTTATTCTTTCAGAACGAATTAGGCCAAGCGCCTGTCTTGTCTCCAAGTGTGAAGTCGAATATGACGGGATCAGCTGAACTCCTGAAAAGAAAAGCTCCTTCAGACTCATGTCCAAGGCTTCGCCCGGTGCTGTGGGCGCGAAAACAAGGATTCTACCGCCTTTTCGGCAGACGCCCACCGCTGCTCTATAAGCCTTGAGGCTTGACGCCGTGACAATCGCCAAGTCAACACCTATCTTATCAGTTTCCCCACGGACTACTTCGTCGAGGCTCTCTCTCTGCGGATTGACTGTGACATCTGCGCCAAACTTCTTGGCAGCTTCCAGCCTACGATCAAAGAGATCACTGACAATAATGCGCGAAGCTCCAAGAAGCCTTGAAAGCATAATGTGGATCATTCCGGTCGTCCCTGCGCCGATTATGGCAACCGAATCGTCAATTCGCAACTCGCCCTTTCTTAGGGCTCTTATGCAGCAGGCTAGTGGCTCAATGAGCGTGGCTTCCTCAAAAGACACAGTCTCCGGGATCGCGAGAGTATCTATCTGAAGATTCGGCGCTGGGACTCTGAAGTATTGTGCAAACCCTCCAGGTTGGATGCCTGTGTTGTGAAATTGCTCGCACAAAGTGTAGTCCCCGCGAAGGCAGTAGTGGCACGTCAGGCAGGCAACATGGTGGTGTACAAAGACTCTGTCGCCTTCTTCGAAGTTCTTGACCATATCTCCTTTCTTGGCGATCACTCCGGCCGGTTCATGCCCCAAGACGAGGGGAGCACGTTTCTCGAGATACCAGCTCATAAGGTCTGAACCACACACGCCGCAGGCTTTCATTTCAACAAGAACCTCATCTCCAGAGATCCCTGGAACAGGCATGTCCTCAAGCCTTGTGTCCTGCTGGCTATGATAAACGGCAACTTTCATGTGGGCTCAACTCGTGTTCTGCAGTTGAACACTTAAAACTTTCCGCGCGCGCATTCCGACGTCAATAAGCGAGGACCGATATGCCGTGTCAGCCATCAATTTTAGCAATGCCTGCCTAATCTTCATCCTTCACATGGTAGTTGTCTGGACAGGTTCATTACCGAGCAATCGAGGCGTCACAATGGTCAAGGATGTGAGGCTGAAACTCGCCAAGAAAAGCCTAAGGGAAGTCGCTGAGACCCTCCGAAAAGTAGAAGACTAAGTCCTAGCCTAACGTCAAGTGACTAGGATCTTCTCAATCTCTTCTTTGACTTTCCGTAGGAAGTCAGCCGCGGGGGCGCCGTCTATTATTCTGTGGTCATACGAAAGGCTCAACCCCATCACCGGCTTAACCTTGACTGTCCCATTGGTCACGACAGGTTTTTCTCTTATCGCTCCAATCCCGAGTATTGCCGCTTCTGGCGGGTTGATGATTGGCGTGAAAAACTCGACGCCATACATGCCAAGATTGGTTATCGTGAAAGTGCCTCCTGTCAAGTCCTCTTTTGTCAGTTTCGCGTTCCGTGCCTTAGCCGCCAGTTCAATGACAGCGCTATCGATTTCCTGCAGGTTCTTCCCACAAGCATTGTGCACGACTGGAACAACTAGACCCTGTGAAGTCGCGGTGGCTACTCCTATGTTAACGTCCTCGAAGATCTCTATCTTGTCCTTGACCAACCTAGAGTTGGCCAAAGAGTGCTCTTTCAGCGCTGTTGCCACGGCCTTCAGTACTATGGCCGTGTAGGATACCTTATGTTGCTCATGCAGCTCAGATGCCCTTGAGATGTCAGCTTCCATGAAGAGCGTGCTGTGCGGTGCCGTCTTGAAACTCGCGGAAACGCGTTCTGCAGACACCTTCCTAAATCCATCCAGTGGAATGACCTCTTTGATTCTGACCTGGGACTCATGGCCCTCTTCAGCGAATCTTCGAATGTCTCCTTCAACGATTCTCCCCTCGGGTCCGCTTCCCTTCACAAGAGACACGTCCACATTAAGCTCGCGCGCCAGCCGCCTTGCAGCCGGCGAGGCCAGTGCTCTATCTGCTTTGCCCGTGTGTTCTTCTGGCGCTTCAGACTCTAGTTTCGACTCAGCTATTGCTTCATCCTGGATCGCTATTAGTGCGAGGACCTCGTCCACTTGCGCAGTAGCGCCTTCTCTGATGTAGATTTTTCGAAGGATGCCTGAGGCTGGGGCTTCCAGATCATAGGTGGCCTTCTCTGAAAGTATTTCCACTACTGGTTCGTTCTTTTCGATGGTTTCACCTTCCTTCTTGTACCATTTGCCAACCGTGCCTTCCTTCATTGTCAGGCTGAGTCTGGGCATCACTATTTTTGTTGCCATTATCCGACAACTTCCTTAACTGCTTTGATTATTGCCTCTTCGTTTGGAATCACACATTGCTCCAACGGTGGACTGAAGGGTATAGGCGTGTCGGGCTCTGCCACTCGCCTGACAGGTGAGTCTAGGTGGTCCAAGGCTTCTTCGACAACAATCGCGCTTATTTCGGCGCTTACTCCGGCGGTCTTGCAGTCCTCGCTTACGATGACTATCCTGCCGGTCTTTTTTACTGACTTGACGATTGTTTCCTTGTCTAGGGGTACCAGAGTTCTCGGGTCGACCACCTCGACGTCTATCCCTTCTTTCTCAAGTTCGCTGGCGGCTTTCAGCGCTTTGTGGACCATGAACAGTGTTGCCACCACCGTCACGTCTGAACCTTCCTTCTTCACGTCACCCACACCGAAAGGAACAGTGTATTCCTCTTCTGGAACCTCGCCCACGATAGGATATAGGAGCTTGTGCTCGCAGAAGAACACTGGATCGTCGCCTCTTATTGCCTCTTTCAATAGCCCCTTAGCGTCGTAGGCTGTTGCAGGGACGGCGACCAGTAGTCCCGGAACGTGCATAAACCAGGCCTCAAGACTCTGTGAATGGTGAGAGGCAATGTTTACGCCTGCGCCAAAAGGAGTCCTTATCACAAGAGGCACGCTCGTCTGACCGCCGAACATGTAACGCATCTTTGCCGCTTGATTCGCAATCTGGTCCATTGCCAGAGCAGTGAGGTCACCAAACATTATCTCCGCCACAGGGCGCATGCCTGTTACCGCTGCACCCACTGCAGCGCCAACGATGGCGTTCTCCGAAATGGGGGTGTCTCTAACCCTAAGTTCGCCAAACTCCTCAGCCAGTCCTTCAGTGACCTTGAAAGCACCTCCCCAATACCTGCCGATATCTTCACCAAGCAGAAAGACCAATGGATCTCGACGCATTTCTTCCCTCAGCGCTTCGCGCAACGCTTCCTTAATCGTTATTCTCCTCGTAGATTAACCTCCATTCAAGCGTATACGTCGTCAAAAGCTTCTTCCGGGGCAGGATACGGGCTTTCCTTAGCGAACCTCACCGCTTCCTCAATTTCGTCTGCGACTTGCTTCTCAATCTGCTCGATTTCAGAACTAAGCATGAAACCTCCTCGCAACAATTTCTCTTGGAAAAGCTTGACAGGGTCCCTGCGCAACCACTCTTCGACCTCCTCTTTGGGGCGATACCTGGCTGGATCGACTCTTGAGTGGCCTCTGCGCCTGTATGTCTTGCATTCGACGAGCGTGGGTCCTTGGCCTAGTCGTGCTCTTGCAACCGCAGTCATAGCAGTCTCGTGGACCAGCAAAACGTCGTTTCCGTCAACTGTCACGCCGGGAATACCATAACCGCAAGCCCGTTCAGCTACATTGATAATATTCATCGTCCTTGATTGATGCGTTCCCATAGCATATAGGTTGTTTTCACACACAAAAACCACAGGCAGGTTCCATGCAGAAGCCATGTTCATGCTCTCGTGGAAAGTTCCTTGATTGGCCGCACCTTCGCCGAAGAAACACGCCACAACTTGGTCCGTTTTCCTAATCTGAGCTGACAATCCGGCACCGACAGCTATCGGCAGGCCGGCGCCCACTACCGCAGTCGCGCCCAGCATGCCTATCTTGAAATCCGCAATGTGCATGGAACCACCCTTCCCCTTGCAGCAGCCTGTTTTCTTGCCCAGAATCTCAGCCATCACTTGCTTCAGGTTTGCGCCTTTTGCTATGCAGTGGCCATGTCCCCTGTGTGTGCTCGTAATGTAGTCCTTCGCACTCAGGGCGCTACACACGCCTACTGCAACAGCCTCTTCGCCAGCGTAAAGATGGATCGTTCCTGGAACCAAATTCTGTCCATAAAGCTCGAAGACCTTCTCCTCAAAAAAGCGAATCTCGAGCATCTTTTGGAGCATTCCGGCAAGGCTCTTCTTTGGCAAGTTCGCTGTCAAGTGTCTCTCGACCATTCAATAATCAAATCATGTTTTATAGATCTTGATGCTTTTATATTGATTTGTTGTTCTTCGTCGTCTAGGATGTCAATGCGGCGCGCGCTATTCTATGACGATTGAAACGGTCAAGGGATATCCCAGCTTTATATCCTATTGTAGACGAATATTAAGTGAGGAAGGCAATCATCATCAAGGTCTAACCAGCATTTTGAAGGCTGTCTGAATGCAAAGATCCTACTCGAAACTACTGGGAATTGTTGGAAAACCCAACACAGGTAAGTCTACCTTTTTCTGCGCGGCAACGTTGGCGCCTGCTGAGATCGCAAACTATCCTTTCACGACCATCAAACCCAACAGGGGAATTGGGTACGTGCGCACGCCTTGTGTCCATGGCGAGTTTGGCGTTGTTGATACTCCCGTCAACTCATTGTGCCTTGATGGAGTCAGGCTCATCCCTGTGGAGTTTATTGACTGCGCGGGCCTCGTCCCGGGGGCTTGGGAAGGTAGAGGTTTGGGTAACCAATTCCTCGACGAGATCAGAAAGGCAGACGCTTTGATTCACGTAATCGACGCTTCTGGAGGAACTGACTGTGAAGGGAGACTCTGCAGACCTGGCGAGCACGATCCTCTGGAAGATGTGAAGTTCCTCGAAAATGAGATCACCATGTGGATGGCAAACATACTGAAGAAGGACTGGCCAAAGGTCGCCAGAACCGTCGAAGCCGAATCAAAGGATCTTTTTACGCTGTTTGAAGAACGGCTCAGCGGACTTTCGATAAGAAGAGGACACATTCTGGAAGCCACTAGGAGGACTGGACTGAACGTTGACAAGCCAACCTCGTGGAGCGACCAGGATTTCCTGACGTTCGTGGACACGCTCAGACAAATCGCCAAGCCTATGCTGATCGTTGCGAACAAGATGGATGTACCAGCAGCTCACCAGAATCTAGAAAGGCTAGAGAAGCTAAACCGCTTTGTAGTTCCGACTTGTGCGGAAGCCGAACTGGCGCTGAGGAGGGCAGCCGAAAGGCGACTCATTGATTACCGACCTGGCGACTGCAACTTCAAGATGACAAGTCCAGAGAAGCTGAGCGAAAGCCAGATCACAGCCTTGGAGACGATTAAGGAAAAGATACTAATGGAAACTGGCTCTACAGGCGTCCAAGAAGCAATTAACATGGCATTCTTCAAACTTCTCAGTATGATCACCGTCTATCCAGTTGAGGATACAGAGCACTTGGCAGACCACAATGGTAAGGTCTTGCCGGACGCGTACCTCGTGCCCTACGGAACGACGGCACGCCAGTTTGCCTACATAATCCATACTGAACTGGGAGAAGGCTTCATCTATGCAGTGGAAGCAAGGGAAAAGAAGAGAGTAGGAGAAGACTACATACTCAAAGACAGAGACATTCTTTCAATTGTAAGTGCTAAGAAGCGAACTTGATAATATACCATTAACCGCCGAAACGTCGCTTGCGGCTCTGGAACGTTCTCACGGCTCGCAAGAGGTCGATCGCTCGGAAATCAGGCCAGTAGGCATCTAGGAAGCATAGTTCGCTGTAAGCTGATTGCCAGAGTAGGAAACCGCTTAGCCTTTCCTCCCCTGAAGTTCTGATTATCAGATCAGGGTCTTGTTGGGGTAAATGTGAGGTGTAGAGATGTTGCTCAAACAGCTTCTCGTCAACTTGGGCAGGGTCTAGCGTGCCCTCGTTGACTTCAGTGGCTATCTTTCGCGCTGCGTCAACGATCTCAGCCCTTCCGCTATACGCAAAAGCGAAATTCAAGAAGTGGTTGCTGTAGCTTTGAGTTGCCCTTTCAGCGTCCATAATGATCTTCTGCAGACTTTCAGGGAGCAAGTTCAGGCGACCAATGACTTTGACGTGGACCTTGTTCCTGTGTATGCGTTCATCTGCCAGAATCTTGCTGAACTCTTCCTCTGCAATCCGCATGATCTCTTGCACTTCCTCCGGAGACCGCTGGAAGTTTTCGGTTGAAAAAGCATAGAGCGTGATCGATTTTACACCGATCTTTATGCACCAGTCCAAGAGCCGTTCGACATTCTCAGCACCTTTTTCATGCCCAAACCATGGATTCAGGTCCTTCTCTGAAGCCCACCTTCGGTTTCCATCCAGAATAATGGCTATATGCTCGGGTTTTGCGCCGTTCCTAACTTGGTACCAAAGCCATTTTTCGTAGAGTTTGTAGGCGCCGATTGCCGAAAGGAGCCTCTTAAACACTATTCAAACCTCACATCTTCGAGTGCCTCGTCAGTCCCGACTAAGTGCGCGCGGTTAGGAATCCTTGAATGACTTTTCGAAGCCTGTTCAACCGACAATTGCGATCTCAGCCCGCTCCGATTTCTTCAACCTGTTTCCCAGTTTCCTCAAAGAAGCCTGATGCAGACCTGTGAATTGCAATTACAACCAGAATCGAGGCTACGCCTATCAGTATGCCCACGATTATTGCGTACATGAGCTTTTCCACGGAGTTTTCGCCAGATTTTGTCAGAACGTCTCCTGTCAAGTCGAAGATCTGCCTTGTCCAAGCTATTGATACTATCAATGCGGCATTGCGCAGAACCCGCGGATCCCTTTCAAGGTACCAACGTATCGCTCTGCCCAGTAAAATCACACAAACGCCAAAGACTATCAGGGTTATCGAACCCTTGATGAAAGAGCCAGCGATCTGTAGGAGAAAGTCAATCCCCACTACTGCACTATTCGCGCCAACGGCGTTTGTCCACCCTAGATAAACCCCAAGCACGATGCAAATGATCCCCGCGATGGCAGAGAAACTCGAAATCTGGACGCGAACCGGTGGAGGCGAGTATTCTTGCGCCCATTTATACAGATTCTTGGCCGCCCTGTCAACGCCAAAGCCTTTCACAAGCAAAATCGCACTCAGAACGAAAACAAACACTACTCCGGCCACGGAAATCAGATTGAGAAGCCATAGTATGGCAAAGATCAGAATGAGAAGACCCGGCAGGCCCAGCGCATAGTAGGAGTACTTGGGCTCTTCGACCAGCATCTTAAGATATCGCCAGAAAACGGCGGCCGTTTCCTCGATTCTTGCGCTATGTTTCACAACCAACCGTCTAACTGAAGTCACTGGGACTCTTGACTCCACGAGAGGCAATACGGCTTCGTCCGAGTAGCCGTCCGTCACTAGAATAACCTCGCTTGCGGGGAACGAAGACAGCAGCTGAGCGAGCTCGGCAACTATCTTTCTGTCGGCTTTGACGCCTCCGTAACCGGATCCTGACAACGTTGCTATTTCGAAAACTTCGTCGAGTTTGCCCTCGCCTGTCAAGCGGTCATAGGTCTGCACTGCCTCGAACATTGCGTTTGCGTCTGTTTCCTCTGCATCATGCAAAGCTAACGTCACGGCAGCGTCTAGATTGGCTTTTCTGCCTATCACGGGGGTCTTGATCTGAGCTTTGACGTCTAGATCACCATCTCTATCAACGCACAATATGAGGATTCGCTTTTGCTCCTTGCCTTGCATTTCTTCCATGAGTATCTCGATCTGCAGACACTAAGTGCACCGTGTGAATATTAACTTTGATCCCGCTCTTTTTCCTCGTTATCGCCTGCAACGAGTTTGAACTCATCTAGGGTCAGTTTGCCCCCGCGTTTCAGCTTTTCTCTCGCCTCATTTTCAAGCCTTTTGCGGAGGCTTTCCGCGCTCTTCCTTCGTTCCTGCGTTTCCTCCTCGCTGATCTCGCCTTTCAGCAGTCTCAGCTGCTTGGACGCTTCGGCAACCTCGGACTGTATCGCTTTGGATTTCTCCCTTCCTTGCGTGAAAAGCTGGTGGAAATGATCGGCATCCACCTTGGCCTTCTTTGATTCCTCGATCTTCTCCAGCATCTTTTGGTGGATCGTTTGGCTTTTGCGAGCGGTGCCCACTAGTCTCTCGTGGAAGGCCTTACCTTGGGCGTCAATCGCCCTGACCTCTTCCTGCAACGCTTGGATCCTAAGGATTAAGCGTTCAAACTTGCGGTGAAACGCTAGTTGCGTCTCTAGCAGCCTAACCTGCTCGACAAGCTCCTTTTCCTCTTCCTTGGTCAAGATGGAAGTTTGGATTTCCCAGTCGATGCCCTCGACTTCCTCTTGGAGGGAATCGTGGCTTCTTGGAGGTCTGAGTTCAGCAAGTGCTTTGCCTCTTGGTCTGAGGCCTCGTATTTCCTCGATTTTCTCGTAGATTTTCTCTCTCAATGCCGTACGTTGCAGTTTAAGATTCTGCACTTCCTCGTTCAGGTTGTCTCTATCGGCTTTGAGGTTAGATGCTTCTGTACGTTTCTTTCTGACTTGCTCGTTGAGTTCATCTCTTTTGTTTGCCTGCTCTCTTGTCTCAGCGTCTACTGTCTCCTTCTGTATTTTGAGTTTTGATATTTCCTGATGGAGCTCTTCGGTTTCTCTCGTCTTCTCTTCTCTCGACAAGTAGATTTCCTCTTCTCAGGCGTCGCCTTTCCAGATTCCCGCTGGCTACTCGAGTACTATTCGTGCGTCCACTGCTTTTGCACCTTTCTCGTAGACCATGATGGGGTTGAGGTCGAGTTCCTTGATCTCAGGATGTTCAACAACGAGTCTTGATGTGCTCACTATGATCTTCGCTATTGCGCCAACGTCGGCGGGAGGCGTGTTGCGGTAGCCTTTCAAAAGTGGGTAAGCGCGCACATCAGTGATCATCTCTCGCGCCTCGTCTTCTGAGACTGGTGCGATGCGGAAGGTCACATCCTTCAAGACCTCCACAAATATGCCGCCCAAGCCAAACATCAATGCTGGACCAAACTGAGGATCCTTGATGGCGCCTACAATGACCTCGGTTGAGGCGGGAGCCATCTCTTGGACTAGCACGCCAGTGATATGAGCCTTCGGACTGTGCTTCTTGACGTTCGCCAAGATCTGCTTGAAGGCTTCCTTGACGCTCTCAGCATCTTTCAATCCGACAGCAACGCCACCTACGTCTGACTTGTGTAAGATATCAAGCGACACGATCTTCAGAACCAAGGGGAACCCAATTCGTTTTGCAGAATCAACCGCTTCGCCCATGCTTTTGGCCAACTCAAACCTCGTCACAGGAATGCCGTAGTCGGCGCAGATGGCTTTGGCCTCAGTCTCAAGCAGGAACTTCCTGCCTTCCTTGTTGATTTGAGAAAGCAACTGATTTGTTATCTTCATGATCGCTCCCCGCAATGGAAAATCTGTTTGAGCGCGAAGTTATTTAAGCGCTTTCCTTCCCCAAGGCTGCAGAGAGAAGAGTATTTGCTACATCGTGGCGAGTAGTGCGTATGTTTTGGTGTCGTTTACGAGGTTTTGGATTTTCGTGTACTCGTTGGGCTGGTGGGCTGTTTCATCTATCGTTGACCAGACGACAGCTGGTATGTTGATTTCGCGGAAGAATGCTGCACACGTTCCTCCGCCTATTCCACCAACTTTGGCAACCGTTCCCCTTGACTGCCTGATGGCGTCTCGAAGCAGATGAACTACTCTCGTGTTCGGGTCAGTGGGTTTTGGTGCTGCGTTTTTTTGCACGATTTCGATTTTTATGCAAGCGCCGGTCTCTTTTTCGTGTTCCTCAGCCAGTTTCCTGATGTCGATGAGGATTCCGTCGAGGTCATACGTGGGCAGAATCCTGCAGTCAAAGTAGAGCACGTCTTCGCCTGGAGCTATGTTCACGGCGTCCACGTTTTTCTCCTTCATTGTAGGCTCGAATGTGCTTTCAGGTGGGTCAAAGTATGGATCTTTTTTCGAGTATCTTTCGTGCAGCATTCTGTCTAGAGCCAATGCGTATTGCATGCCTGCACGGTGCGCGTTCAGACCCTTGTAGGGTCGGCTTGCATGGGTTTGTACGCCGGTCGTCCGTATTCTGAGCCAAAGGCTGCTTTTTTCGGAGATTTCTATGATCGTTCCGTCTGCGTTTCCGCTGTCAGGCACGACAATAAGGTCATCCTTCGTGAACATGTTCTGTGCTATGAGATGTTGGATTCCGAACTTGCTCCCTTGTTCCTCGTCGGCAACGAATGCGAGAGCCACGGTTCTCTTTAGCTTTATGCCCAGCTTTTTCAAGATCTTGACCGCAAAGATGGATGCGACCATTGAGTGCATGTTGTCTTCGCTTCCTCGTCCGTAGATCTTGCCTTCTCTTATGATTGGTTCGTAGGGTTTTGTGACTGTCCAGAGCTTATCTTCGCCAGGCGGAACGATGTCCAGATGCGTGATTATCCAGAGGCGTTCTGTCTTGTTTTCGCCGTAAAGGTAGGCCACGATGTTTGGCCTCTTGCCCGAAGGTGCTGCCTTGTCGGTCGCGTCGTGCCGTTCTATCTTGTCGAAGCCTACGCTCTTCAGCATCTTGAGCAGGATTTCTGCCTTCTCTGTTTCGCCTTCTCCGCCATTTTGCGGTGAAATGGCCGGTACTCGTATGAGGTCCATCAGTGCTTGCGTGATCTCATCTTTCTGTTTCTCGATTTCGGAGAAAATAGCTTGGCGCTGCATTGACATCACGTTCTAGGGGTTGGGTTAGTTGTCTGGCAGCATGTTTAACGTTTTTGCTTGAGCAAAGCTGAAAACACTCTGAATGATGCCAGTCAGTTCAGCTCTTGCAGTGCCTTAAGGCGTTTGGTCATGTTTGGATGGGTTGAGAGTGCTTCGATCAGTCTTTCTGCTGTCGTGAGCTTGTGTGACATGATTTGCTCAACCATTTTCTGCTCGCCAGAAGTGGATGCCAGTCTGCTTATGTCTGCCGAGTCTATCTCAGCGTGATCTGGGTCTGCGATGAACAATGTCTTGAAGGCATTCTGGTTCTTGGCTCCTTTTCTTGCCTTTCCCATGTTTTGAGTGGTCTGCACTATCTTGGCCAATGCGACCGAAAGCTTTCTTGGGCCGTCGGGGACTATTGAGGCGCTGTGTCGGTCAGCGTAGTACTCTCGCAGACGGCTGAGGTAGAGTATGAAAAGGTTCAGAACCCATGAGAACGCCATGAAGACTATGCCGATAATTCCCAAATCTCCGCTTCCTTCCCTGCGTCGGCTACTCATCGAAAACAT
>Ga0209253_10003511_pt1 | contig 13800 bp, 12 predicted proteins | sample FrelakmetBRP12BR_FD_187145 | JGI IMG/M metagenome (GOLD analysis project Ga0209253, IMG submission 187145) | Freshwater lake sediment microbial communities from the University of Notre Dame, USA, for methane emissions studies - BRP12 BR (SPAdes)... | ecosystem: Environmental > Aquatic >...
CTGGCCAAGCGTCATCTGCTGCTGCCAGACGAACCAGCCACCGACCGCCATCGTCAGCACGGTCGCGCTGGTCAGCGTCAGGCCGACCGCCGGCTCGTAGGCGGCTTCCCACTTCAGCGCCTCGTAGCTGCTGTCGGCGGCCGCCCTGGTCCGCTGTGCGAACTCGGCGCCGGCGCGCGACTCCAGCCCGAGCGCCCGCAACGTGCGCACGCCAGCCACGGTCTCCTGCACGTGCTCGTTCAGCCTGGAGAAGCGGTCGAGCGACTCGCGCCAGGCGTCGTGCACGCGGCGCGAGATCGCCCAGAAGCTCCAGGCCATGAACGGGAACGGCAGCAGCACCACCAGGGCCAGCCGCCAGTCGACGCCGAGCGTCATCATCGCCACCACCAGCACCAGCGTCAGCGTGCCGTCGAAACCGGCGAGGAAGGCCTCGCCCGCGGCCAGCTCGACGGCGTCGACGTCGTTGGTCGCGCGCGCCATCAGGTCGCCGGTGCGGCTGCGGTTGAAGAACTGCGGCCCCTGCGTGGTCAGCTTGCTGTACAGCCGCGTGCGCAGTTCAACGCCGAGCCGGTAGGCGGCAGCGAAAAGCTGCAGCCGCCAGCCGACACGCAGCAGGTAGATCGTGGCGCCCATCGCGAGCAGCGTGCCGAGTTCGCGCCACATCGCTGAGCCCTCCAGCCGGCCGGCAACGATCGCATCGACGATGCGGCCGACCTGCCGCGGCACCCACACGGTGAGCACGGCGATGCCGATCAGCATCAGCGCCGAGGCGATGTACGCGCGCCAGTGCCGGCGCACGAAGTCGCTGATCAGCCGGTGCAGGGTCTGCGAGGGCACGGAAGGCGGGGGGACAGGGCCGCGCAGCAGCGCAGCGAGGCGCGCGATTGTAGAGCCCGCACGGCAGCAGGCGACGGTGGACAATGCCGCCGGGATCCACCGGGAAGGAAAACAGCGGCGATGAAATCAGACATCGAGATCGCGCAGGCCGCGCGAATGCGACCGGTCGTCGAACTGGCGCGCGAGCGGCTCGGCATTCCCGAGGAAGCGCTGCAGCCTTACGGGCGCTACAAGGCCAAGATCTCGCTCGAGCACCTGGCCTCGCTCGCCGAGCGGCCGGACGGCAAGCTGATCCTGGTCACCGCGGTCAGTCCGACGCCGGCCGGCGAAGGCAAGACGACGACCGCGGTCGGCCTCGGCGACGCGCTATCCCGGATCGGCAAGCGACCGGTGCTCGCGCTTCGCGAGCCGTCGCTCGGGCCGGTGTTCGGCATGAAGGGCGGTGCCGCCGGCGGCGGCTACGCGCAGGTGGTGCCGATGGAGGACATCAACCTGCACTTCACCGGCGACTTTTCCGCCATCGCGCTGGCCAACAACCTGCTGGCGGCGATGATCGACAACCACATCCACCACGACAACCAGCTGCGCTTCGACCTGCGCCGCGTCACCTGGCGGCGCGTGCTCGACATCAACGACCGCGCGCTGCGCGAGATGACCATCGGGCTGGGCGGTCCGGCCAACGGCTTCCCGCGGCAGGACGGCTTCGACATCGTCGCCGCCTCCGAGGTGATGGCGATCTTCTGCCTCGCCACCTCGCTGGCGGATCTCAAGGAGCGGCTCGGCGACATCGTCGTCGGCACCACGCGCGGTCTGCAGCCGATCCGCGCCCGCGAGCTGAATGCGCACGGCGCGATGGCCGCGCTGCTGCGCGACGCGCTCGCACCGAACCTGGTGCAGACGCTGGAGAACAACCCGGCGATCATCCACGGCGGGCCCTTCGGCAACATCGCGCACGGCTGCAATTCGGTGCTGGCCACCCGGGCGGCGCTGAAGCTCGGCGACTATGTCGTCACCGAGGCCGGCTTCGGCGCCGACCTCGGCGCGGAGAAGTTCATCGACATCAAGTGCCGCAAGTCCGGCCTGCGGCCCGATGCCGCCGTGCTGGTGGCGACGATCCGCGCGCTGAAGTTCCAAGGCGGCGCCGAACTCGGGTCCCTCGCGCAGGAGGACCTGCCGCGGCTCGAGCGCGGCATCGCCAACCTCGAGCGGCACCTGAACAACCTGCGCAACCACTTCGGCCTGCCGGTGGTGATCGCGATCAACCACTTCGCCACCGACACCGAGGCAGAGCTGCGCCTGGTGAAGCAGACGGTCGCGCATCACGGTGCGCCAGCCGTCGTCACACGGCATTTCGAAGCCGGCGGCGCCGGCGCCGAGGAGCTGGCACGCGAGGTCGTGCGGCTGGCGGACAGCGGCGCGGCGAACTTCCGCCTGCTGTACGACGACGACCTGCCGCTGTGGCAGAAGATAAAGACGGTCGCCACGCAGATCTACGGCGCCGCCGACGTCACCGCCGACACGAAGGTGCGCACGCAGATCCGCCGGCTGCAGGACGAGGGTTACGGCAGGCTGCCGGTGTGCGTCGCCAAGACGCAGTACTCGTTCTCCACCGACCCGCTGCTGCGCGGCGCACCGAGCGGCCACGTGGTCAACGTGCGCGAAGTGCGGCTGGCGGCAGGTGCCGAGTTCGTCGTGATGACCTGCGGCGACATCATGACGATGCCCGGCCTGCCGAAGGAGCCGGCGGCGACCAGGATCGACGTCGACGACAGCGGGCGGATCGTCGGGTTGTTCTAGCGGCGGGCCGCCGCTGCGCCGGCACCAAGCTGCGCGCCGGCGCGGCGGTTCGGTCTATCGCACTGTCGGCAGCACGTAGGACGCCTGATGGAGCGTGGCGACCGGCTGCGGCGGACGGTCGGCGAGCACCGGCGCTGCGGGCGCGGGCGCCGCGGCGGTCATCTCGGCGCCACCGGCGAGCCACCTCGAATCCTCGAGAAAGATCGCTGCGCCGGCGAGCGTGAACAGGGTGGAGAGCGAGGCGAAGAGCACGCCTTCCATCGAGTGCACCACGGTGTCCTCCAGGAAGTGCATTGCCCGTTCGCCCGTGAACAGGGGTTGCATCGAGTCTTGCATGATTCCTCCGTCGTGCTGCCTGGGGGCACCTGAGGCAGGTGCCCGACCGCCAGCGCAGTGTCGCCCCGCTCAAGCTTCGGCGCCCCGCGTCGTGGTCTAGGAAGTGCCCCACCCGCGCAAGTGGGATCGCCGCAGTCAGGCTGTGGCGTGCGGCTCGGCCCCGTCGAGCACGCAGGCGATCGCCTCGTTGCGCGTGTGCGCGCCAAGCTTCGTGTACAGCTGACGGATGTGATAGTCGGCGGTATTGGGCGAGACACCCAGGCGATCGGCGATCCGTTCGTGGTTCAGCCCCAGCGCCAGCAGCAGGAGGACCTCGCCCTGCTGCACCGAAAGGTCCAGGTGCCACATCGCCTCGACCAGCCGCACCAGCAGATGCTCGACGCGCTCGATCAGCACGCCGTGCGGCCCGGCGGCCTCGAAGAACACGCGCAGCCGGAACAGACCCCAGGCATTGACAAGCGTCGCAGACCGCTCCTCGCCGTGCGCATGCAGCCCGGTAGGCAGCGGCGCCCCGGCAAGCAGGCGCCGAAGCAGGTCGCGGCCAGCGCGCTCGAGCATGTCGGGAACGGTCTTGCGGTTGATCGGGCAGCCCGAAGCCTGGGCCAGCAGCGTGTAACCGTTCGCCGATGCGTGGACAACCTGCCCATCGGGCTCGCACAGCAGCAGTGCCTGCTCGCCGCAGGCACGGTACTTCGCCGCGCTGGTGTCGATATCCATCGCGTAGGGGTGCAGTGAAAGGTAGCGGCCGGCGGCCTTGACGACCGTGCGTTCCTCGGCTCCGAACGGCGCCGTCGTCAGCGGTCGATAGAGCATGAGCGAGGCGACCGGCGAACCCTGCCTGACGATCGCGCAGCAAAGTCGCTGCATCGGCAAGCCGGAAGGAACAGCCATGCCGCACAGGTGCCGGTGCGGACAGAACGGCTCGGGCGTCCTGTCGATCTCCACCCTTCTTTCGGACTCGTCATCGGCGCAGGTCTCGAGCAGTTCGCTGCGGCCAACCCGCTCGCCCGTCGCCAAAGGCAGGCGACTCACCCCGTTCATCCCGTTCAACGGCGAAAACCATGCCGCCAGCACGGCTGGCGCGGGCAGGTTCTGCGCGTACAGATTGGCGATCTCGCCGCGCGCGTCGAACCAGAGAACCACGCCGGCATCCGAACGCGCCTCGCGGCATAGCCCGCGCATCAACGCCGGAACGATCCCCTCCATGGGCAGCCCCAGCATGCACAGTCGCCTGATATGGGCAGCACCCGCTGAGCGCTTCGACGACCACATAGTTGAGCAAGGTACGCGCTGTTTTTTCTATTGGCCACTAATCGGCGCCGGATTGCCGGGATGCCCGTTGTTCTCTTCTCAGGCTCGTGCAACCCCTCGGAGGACGCGGCTTTGATCGAGTTGCCACGCACCTGCGAAACGCACGGCCCGGGTAGTCCTCGCATCGGCTGCGATGTAATGGAAGAGACGCGAAAGCACAGGCCGGAGCGGACATCGCGCGGCTTGGGTGACGGATGTGCGCTATCGATCAGCGGGCCGGGGCGGGAGTCGCGAGCGCCCGGTGCAGCGGCATGGGTGAAGCGGCCAGGCGCGTCAGCGCCGCGACCACGAGTTCACGACCGCGCGCGTCACCGGCGGCGGCGCGCGCGAGTCCGCGCCAGTAATCCGCTTCGACCGTGACCGGCAACGCCGGGTCGAAGTCCCGCCAGTAATCTTCGACCGCGGCGAGGATCCGCTCCGCATCTTCGGGCTGGCCCAGCAGCAGCAGCGCCTTGCCGCGCAGGAAGCTCGCGGCGACGTTGAGCGAATTGATCGTCGGCGCCTCCGGCGTCATGGACAGGACCTCGTCGGCAACTTCGAGTGCCTTGGCATGCCGGCCCGCGGCCAGATGAATCTCTCCCAGCACACCCAACGCCTGGGCCATGCGCACGCCGCGCGGCTCGCGCTTGCGGAAGAAATCGACGACCTTGCCGGCAGCCTCCTCCGCTTCCGGCAACTTGCCGTTCTGCAGCAATGCCGAGGCCAGATGCAGGCGGTAGCGCGCGGCCAGACTGGCCATCTGCCAACCCTCGAGCTTGACCACGGCTTCGGCCAGTTCGGGCTCGGCACAACCGGCCTCTCCCTCTTCCAGCATCAGCCACGCGGCCTGCGCCCTGTTGATCCACGGAAGCCTCTCCTGGAAACGCGCCGGTCCAGGCAGGACGCCGTAAGGAGTCAACGCGATCGCACGCTCGGCGCGATCGACCTTGCCCGCCAGCAGGGACAGTTCGACCGCAAAGGTCCGTCGCAGTGCGCGCAGGTGCGATTCAGCTGGCTCCCGCCTGGCTGTGATTTCATGCGCTTCGGCAATCGGATCAAGGGCGCGTTTCAGATCGCCGGCAAAGTAGCGGGCGAAGGCGAGATTCATGAGGGCGACGCCGGTGACGTGCGCATCGGCACCGTGGTGCTCACGGGCAAGGCGCTCGGCCGACTCAACCAGCGCCAGCCCCTTCGCCGCGCTGCCGGTGTGGCTTAGCACGCGTCCGTACCATGACTGAGCCTCGATCAAGCGCGGGTCGGTCGCTTCGATGCGCGCCCCTTCGACGGCTCGCAGGTAGGCGGGCTCGACGATCCGCAGCGCCTCGGTCGCCCGACCGGCAGAACTGAGCGTTGCTGCCAGTTCATTGGCAACCACCAGTGTCTTCCCGTAGTCGCCAAGCTGTGCACCACTCGCAAGCTCAAGCGCCTCGAGCCCGTCCTTGAGGGCCTTCTCTGGGTTACCGGTCCAGCGCCACAGCTTGTGTCGTGCGAGCAGCGCGTCAACCAGTAGCGGTGCCCCCTGACGGCCCATCTCGTGCAGGGTCGCGATTGCAGCGTCGAGATCGGCTTCTGCCTGAGGGCTATCGATGACAAGCTGGTCCGCCATCTTGACCTGCGCTGCGAGGAGCATGAGGTTGTCGTGGGCCAGGTGCCGCCTTGCGTGCTCGATTCCCTTGCGCAACGTCTGGCCGGCGCGCGCATATTCGCCGCGATTCGCGTAGGCAACGCCAATCGCCAGCCGCACTTCCAGCGCCAGCTCCGGCCGGTGACTGAGTTCAACGTCGACGCGGCTTTCGGCGGCCGACAGCAGGGCGAGGTCGGCGACGCGATTGCTCTCACTGGACACGGGATCGCCCTGCTTGATCGTCGACAGCACGAACTCCTTGATGGTGTTCGCCTGCTCGGCGGCTTCGCGGGCCGTACCTGCCTGCCACAGGGCCATCGAGGTAGTGGTGAGCAGGGCCGCGACGATGGCGGACACGGCGCCGATCAGGGCGCGGTTGCGGGCGATGGCCTTGCGCGTCCGGTACCAGCGGCTGTCGCGCTGCGCGCGCACCGGCTGGTGCGCCAGGAAGCGGCGCAAGTCATCGGCGAAGGCGGTGGCGCTCTCGTATCGCTCCAACGGCGCCTTCTTCAGCGCCTTCATGACGATCGTGTCGAGGTCACCGCGCAGGAGGGCGACGAGACCGCGTCCGCCGGCGATCCTGCTGGGCGCGGGCGGTTCGGTGTTCAGGATCGCCTCTTCCAGCGCGGCGCGCGATCCATGCGCAGGTCGGAAGGGGCGCTCGCCGCAGAGCAATTCGTACAGCATGACGCCAAGCGCGTAGACGTCCGTCGCCGTGGAGATCGCCCCGCCAAGAATCTGCTCCGGCGCCGCATAGGGCAGCGTCAGCGCCCGCCCGGCAAGTTCGGTCAGGGCCGTTTCACTGCCGCTCTGTCCTTCGCCGTCGAGCAGCTTGGCGATGCCGAAATCGAGCAGCTTGATCTGCCCGTCCTCCGTGACCAGCACGTTGCTCGGCTTCAGGTCCCGATGCACCACCAGCCGGGCATGGGCAAAGGCCACCGTCTCGATGACTTGCGCGAGCAATCGGATGCGCGCGTGAAGGTCGAGCGATTTGCGCGCGCAGTAGGAGTCGATCGGCTCGCCGGCAACGTGTTCGAGGGCGAGGAAGGGGCGGCCCTGCGCGGCGAAGCCGGCGTCATAGAGCTGGGCGATGTGCGGATGATTGAGCGAAGCAAGAATGCGGCGCTCACGCGCCATGCGCTGGACGATGCCCGGCGCGAGCCATTCGGCACGCGGCAGCTTGAGCGCCACCTCGCGCCTGAACGCTCCGTCGGCGCGCTCGGCAAGCCACACCACCCCCATGCCGCCCTGGGCAAGTTCCCGCAGCAGCCGATATGGCCCGATCAGGTCGCCCGGCCGATCGGTCACAAGCTCACTGCTTCCACCCAGCGCCGGCAGCGGCTGGGCTTGCATGCCGATGGCGTCCGTGTCTTCCGCGTCGGCAAGCAACTTGCGCAGCAACGGCAGCAGATCGCGGTCTGCCGGCGGGACCTGCTCGAGCCATGCCGCGCGTTGATCGGGCTCTCGTGCAAGGGCCTCCGCGAGCAGCCGATTCAGTCGCTGCCAGCCAGCGGCGCCGAGCACATCGACCGCTTCGGTTGCGGCGGGCATGCCGATCAATGCCGCAACGACACGGACAGCAGCAGGCGAGCGCGCTGCCAATCCCGCCTCACCGTCCGCTCGGTGACGCTCAGCGCAGCAGCGATCTCCCGTTCGCTGAAGCCGGCGAAGTAGCGCATCTCGACCACCGACCGCAGGCGGGGATCGGTGTCGGCCAGCGCTTCCAGCACGTCGTCGACGTGCGCGATGTCGGCATCGTCGGCGCCGATGTGCGCGGCGACCTCGGACGTCAGCGTCAGGTGCGCCGCGCCCGCGCCGCGGCGCTGCGCCAGCCGCTTGCGTGCGAAGTCGACCACGATCGAGCGCAGCACACGCGAGGCATAGGCCATGAACTCGCTGCGCGTCGCGACGTCGATGCGCTCGACCTGTCGCAGCCGCAGATAGGCCTCGTGCACGAGCGAAGTGGCATCCAGCAGCGTGATCGGCGTGTCGTGCGCGAGGCGCGCCCGTGCCATCCGATGCAGGTCCGGATACACGAGGGCAATCAGGGCGTCGATTGCCGAGCGATCGTCGTCGTGGGCCCGGCGCAGCAGATCCGTTACGTCACCCAACGTGAGGCCTCCTTGCACGTTCAGCGTCGCGAGAGGGTGCGGCGGTGTCGCGTGAGACTGCTCGCGATGTCCGCCGTCGGGAAGAGTGTCTAGCCAAAAGGCGCGATCGGTCGGCACCCCAGATTCTTCCACGCAGCGACGTGCAAACGGGTCGCGTGCCGGCCCGCAGATGAATCCCACCGGCGCAGGCGGGAGCGCTCCCACCCGTCGACGTAGGGCGCATCGCGGCAGGCGCGAGCATGCTGTGTCCACATCACGCGGGGGGGCAACACTTCAACAGACACCTGCGTAGCGGCGGCCATCCGTCCACCCGTCGGAGCCGCCGGTTCTTCCGCAACGCCGCAGTCGGCAATGCGGGCTAGCGGGGCATGAAGCAAAGGAGAACCAAGATGAGGCGAGTTCACAGTTGCGTTTCCGGACTCCTGCTGGTCGTTTCCGCAACCGCATGGGCCGGTGTCGAACCCTATCCAGACGCGGTGATCGGCGAAGCCGTGTCGACCAAGACGCGCGCGGAGGTCGTCGCCGAACTTCACCAGGCGATTCGCGCAGGAACGATGTACGACTTCCCCGTCATGTACGCGGACAAGCAGGCAATTGCCGAGGAGCGCAGGCAGGTCGCCAGCAATGCACAGGCGGCCGGGCAATCGACGAACGCCGGCGGCAGCAACGCGGTCGTCGTCTGGGGCGATGCCCGCCTCGTGAGGGCGAAGATCCGTGCCGAAACTGAGGAAGCCAATCGGCTCGGCCTGTTGAGCTTTGGCGAGGGCGACCCGCCCATCGCCACCGCCGCGCAGGAGGAACAGATCGCTGCCGCGGGCCGCCGCGCGGTCGAGGCCATTCGCGTCGCCGAAGCCCTGGGTTGAAGCACCGGTCATCTACGCTTCGCTCATCTGAGCGAGAACGCGGCCTGCCATAGTGAGCCAAGCACTAAGGCAGGCCGCCGGCGCCGGTACAGCGTAAGAGGCGCCGCGCCTGCGCTGGAGGCAACGGCCTTCTTTGAAGCGCTGGACTCATCGCGATCCGGCCAAGCTGGACGCCACGTTGGCCATTCCTTGCCTGGTGCGCCCTGCGTCAATGGTGCATTCGCACCGAAGTTCGGCAAGTTGCCGCGCAGGCGCCACGCGCAGCTGCAAGCCCCCCCTGCGGGCGTGGGGAACATCCTATCCATTGGTGTGGGGCGGCATATCGAAGCACGCCGCATGCTTCGCTCACTTTGCGCGGGTAGCAGTCTTGACCAGACACCTGCGCAGCGGCGGCCACTTCCCACCCGTCAGGGACGCCGCTTCTTCCGCAGCACTGCGTGCGGCCGTGGCGAGCAGCGGGGTAGCGAATCCAACAGGACGGACACAGGAGAACGATCATGCAACGAAGTCATCTATCCGGTGCTGCAGCGGTACTGGCCATTACCACCAGCGCCTGGGCCGGCGGTGGGCCGTATCCCGCCGATAAAGGCTATGACCGGGCATCGAGCAGGACGCAAGCGGAGGTCATCGCCGAACTTCAAGCAGAGCCCATCGACACGTTCGTCATGTCGGGCGAGCCTCGCATGCTGCGCGCACGAATCCACGCCGAGGCAGTGCAAGCCGGAAGGCTCGGTCTGCTGAGCTTCGGCGAGGGCGATCCGCCCGTTGCCACCGCCGCTCAGGAGGAACGGATCGCCGCGGCCGGCGAGCAGGCCGTCGGTCAGGCACGGCTGGCAGAGCAGGCCGCCCTCGTGCCGCCTGCCGACGTGGTTGATCCGTGGAGCGAAATCCGCTAACCGATCGCGAATCGTGGTCCTGATCACGGCTAGGTAGTCGACCGCCGTGCGAACAGCCGGCCTGCCGCGGGTCAACCGCGGCAGGCCGATTCGCTTCATCCGGCGCGGTCGATTGCCCGCGCCAGGAACTTCATCGCCGCCGGGTTCAGGCAGGTGGCTGCCGAGACGCGCATCCAGGTGCTCGGCAGTTGCGTCGGCGAGAACAGGCTGCCCGGCGCGCACAGGATGTCCTGGCCACTCGCCTCGACCGCGATCGCGTTGGTGTCGCGGCCGAAGTCGGCCCACAGGAAGATGCCGGCAGCCGGCTCGGTAAACAGCTTCGCGCCCATTCTCTCCAGCGCCCGCGCGGTGCGGTCGCGCGCCGCGTCGAGCTTGCCGCGCAGCCGGTCGAGGTGGCGGCGGTACTGCCCCTCGGCCAGGATGCGCGTCACCACGCGCTCGGTGAGTTCCGGCGTGGTCAGCCCGGTGAGCATCTTCAGGTTGGCCAGCTGCGGCGCCAGATCATGCGACGTCGCCACGAAGCCGACGCGCAGGTTGGCGGCCAGTGTCTTCGAGAAGCCGCCGAGGTAGATCACGCGCTTCAGCTGATCGAGGCTCGCCAGCCGCAGCGCGCGTCCCGGATGCAGGTCGCCGTAGACGTCGTCCTCGACGATCGTGAAGCCGTACTCGTCGGCGAGCTTCAGCAGCCGGTGCGCGTTGGCCGCGCTGATCGAGGTGCCGGTCGGGTTGTGCAGCACGGCTCCGACGACGAACAGCTTCGGCTGGTGACGGGTCAGCAGGTTGGCCAGCACCGCGGTGTCCGGGCCGTCGAGCCCGCGCGGCACGCCGACGACGCGCGCGCCGAAGGCGGCGAAGCGGCCGAACATCACGTACCAGGCCGGGTCCTCGACGAACACCGTGTCGCCCGGCGCGATGAAGTGGCGGGCGACGAGATCGATGCCGTGCGTGACGCCGTGCGTGGTGACGATCTGCTCGGGCGCCACACCGATCTCGGCCTGCGCCAGCCGCTGTGACAGCTGCTGCCGCAGCGGCAAATAGCCCTCGGGCACGCCGTAGTTCAGCAGGGCGCTGCCTGCGCTGCGGCCGACCGCCCGCACTGCGCCGGCCACGAGTTCTTCGTCGAGCCACGTCGGCGGCAGCAACCCGGCGCCCGGATGGTCGCTGGCCGGCGACTGCCGCAGCATCGAGCGCAGCAGCCAGACGACGTCGATCGGCTGCTGCGCTGCTGCGCGCCCGGCGCGCACCGCCTTCGCCGGCGTGTGGTCGGTCCGGCGCGCCCGCACGTAGAAGCCCGAGCCGCGGCGCGACTCGACCTCGCCGGCAGCAATCAGCCGGTCGTAGGCCTCGACCACGGTCGAGCGGCTGACGCCGCGTTGCAGCGCGAAGCGGCGGATCGACGGCAGCCGCGTGCCGGGCTTCAGCGCATGCTCGTCGATGCGCAGCCGCAGCCACGCGGCGAGTTGCTCCGCCAGCGTGCGCTCGGCGCCCGGCAGCAGACGCGATGCGCCGGCACCGAAGGCGCCGGTATCGAGCGGCGTCCGCTCCATCAGCCTGCCTCCCCGCCGCCGACGTGCTTGACCATCAGGTGCTTGGCGATGCCGCCCGGAAAGCCGTCGATGCGCAGCGCGGTGGCGTAGCCGCAGCGCCGGTAGAACTCCGGCGCCTGGAACGTGAAGGTGTCGAGGTAGATGACGGTCGCGCCGCGCTCGACAGCCGCCTGCTCGAGCATCTGCATCAGTCGCGCAGCGACACCCCGGCGCCGGTGCGGCTCATCGACCCACAACTGCTGCACCTCGACCGCCGAACCCCACTGGCGCGCCCGCAGTCCGCCGATCACCTCGCCCGAGTCCGCGTGCGCGAAGCAGGCCAGCGGTCGCACCGCGGCGAGATCGGCCGCCTTCAGGTTGTACATGTGCAGACCGGCGTCGACGGCGTCGAGGTCGTCGGCTTTCGGACTGTCGGTGAATTCCCAGCGCAGTGCGTCGGCCATCGGCATCCGTGGTGCGGCCCAGCTGTCCTGCCCGGGCAGGCAGGCCAGCGGCGCGGATTGACTTGCAAACTGTACTGGCACTGTACTGGTCGATCCGGTACAGTGCAAGGCACCTTCCGCCGCCTTGCGGCCACCGCAGGAAACTGCCGATGCAACTGCCCGACCGCAACTCGCTCGAAGACGCCGCCCGCATCGTCTACTCGGCGATGCCGCCGACACCGCAGTACATCTGGCCGCTGCTCACCGAGGCGCTCGGCACCGAAGCATGGCTCAAGCACGAGAACCACACGCCGGTGGGCGCCTTCAAGCTGCGCGGCGGACTCACCTACTTCGACGCGCTGCGCCAGCGCGAACCCGAATGCCCCGGCGTGGTCAGCGCCACCAAGGGCAACCATGGGCAGTCGATCGGCTTCGCCGCGCGGCGGGCCGGGTTGCCGGCGACGATCTTCGTGCCGTTCGGCAACTCGCGCGAGAAGAACGCCGCCATGCGCGCGCTCGGCGTCACGCTGATCGAGCACGGCCACGACTTCCAGGCGGCACGCGAGGAGGCGGCGCGCTTCGCCGCCGAATGCAAGCTGCACTTCGTGCGCGCGTTCGACATGGACCTCGTGCGCGGAGTGGCCACGTACTGGATGGAACTGTTCGCCGCGGCGCCGGACCTCGACGTGATCTTCGTGCCGGTCGGCCAGGGCTCGGGCATCTGCGCGGCGATCGCGGCGCGGCAGGCACTCGGCCTGGCGACGCGGATCGTCGGCGTGGTGTCGGCGCAGGCGCCATGCCACGCCCTGTCCTTCCGCGCCAGGCAGGTGATCGAAGCACCGGTGACGACGCAGATTGCCGACGGGCTGGCCTGTCGCATCCCGGATGCCGAAGCGCTCGAACTGATGCTGCGCTTTGTGGACGAGGTGATCGAGGTCAGCGACGAGGAGATCGCCGCCGCCATGCGGCTGCTGTTCGCGGCAACCCACAACGCCGCTGAAGGCGCCGGTGCGGCGTCGCTCGCCGGCGCACTGAAAAGTCGCGAATGCCTGCGCGGCCGCAAGGTCGGGCTGACGCTGTGCGGCGCCAACGTCGATTCCGACGTGTTTGCGCGCGTGCTCGCCGGAGGTTCGCACTGATGGGCGGCAATCCGCGGCACGACACGCTGCGGCTGAGCTTCATCACCGTGCCGACGGCGATCGACCGCGGCGTGGCGATTCTTTCGGAACTGATTGCGGAGGAAATGAAGCGATGAGTCTGCGCATCTGGGGCAGGATGAGCTCGATCAACGTGCAGAAGGTCGTCTGGACCGCGCGCGAGCTGGGGCTGGCGTTCGAGCGGATCGACGCCGGCGGCGCCTTCGGCGGCAACCGCACGCCGGAGTACCTGCGCATGAACCCGAACGGCAAGATCCCGGTGATCGACGACGATGGCTTCGTGCTGTGGGAGTCGAACGCGATCGTCCGCTACCTGGCGGCGAAGCACGGCGCCGGCACGCTTTGGCCGAACGACCTGCGCCAGCGGGCGGATGCCGACCGCTGGATGGACTGGCACGCCACCGAGCTGATGCCGGCCATGCGCAATGCCTTCATGCAGCTCGTCCGCACCGCGCCGGAGAACCGCTCGCAGAAGCTGATCGACGAATCGAACGCCGCCACCGAGCCGCTGATGGCGATCCTCGATGAGCACCTCGGCGGCCGCCACTTCCTGTGCGCGCAGCAGTTCACGCTGGCCGACATCGCCGTCGGCGCCTCCGTGCACCGCTGGTTCGGCCTGCCGCAACCGCACGCGCCGCGGCCGAACGTCCAGGGCTGGTACCGCCGCCTGATGACCCGGCCTGCCGTCGTCGGCGTGCTCACGCTGCCGATCACATGAACTCAGCGGGCACCATCGCCCCGGCGCACGCGGCGACCTCGCGCGAACGGCTCGGCCTGCTGCTCGGCCTCATCGGCGTGCTGGCCTTCTCGCTGACGCTGCCGATGACGCGGCTGGCGGTGGCCGAACTCGACGCCTGGTTCGTCGGCTTCGGCCGCATGGCGCTGGCCGGCCTGGTCAGCGGCGCCTGGCTGCTGCTGGC
>Ga0209253_10003512_pt1 | contig 13791 bp, 8 predicted proteins | sample FrelakmetBRP12BR_FD_187145 | JGI IMG/M metagenome (GOLD analysis project Ga0209253, IMG submission 187145) | Freshwater lake sediment microbial communities from the University of Notre Dame, USA, for methane emissions studies - BRP12 BR (SPAdes)... | ecosystem: Environmental > Aquatic >...
CGAAGTGGTGATGGGCGAGCACGGCGACCTGTACGTCAACAACGAGAACGGGCGCGAGGGGCGCGCCACCGCGGTTGAGTGGGACGGGCCCACCGGCCAGGCGTTCTTCACCTGGTGGCGCGACGTGGTGAAGGAGGACCTGGCCCTCAACGTGGGACGGGCCCTCACCAGCCCCGACTATCTCCTCGCCCTCGGCAGCGGCCAGGCAGTGCTGACCCGCGCCAGTTCGTCGGGGCTGCGCTCGGTGGTGGACGTGCTAGAGGGCGGGCTGGCGCAAACGGAGGTGGACCTGGGGGTCGCTCCCCTGCCGGGCGTACCCGGTGGGACCGGCTACAGCGCCGTCTACAGCCGCGCCCTCTGGTTCGTCAAAGACCGTCCTGAAGAAGAGCAGGCGGCGGGCTGGAAGTTCGTCAAGTGGCTCATGGAGCCCGAACAGCAGGCCGAATGGTTCGCCGGTAGCGGTTACTTGCCCACGCGCACCTCGTCCTACGACCTACCTGCGGCTCAGGACATCATGGCCAAGTATCCCGGATTCCGAGTGGCTATGGATCTCTTCTTGGCATCGCCAGTCACGCCGGCCACACTCGGCCCGTTGCTCGGGCCGTTCAACGAGGTGCGGGAGGCCATGCTTCAGGGCCTCGAGGAAACGGTGGTCGGCGACAAGGACCCTGTCGCCGCCCTGACCGACGCCGCGGAAGAGGCGAACCAGGTCATCGAAGACTACAACCGGCGCGTCGAGTAGGGCTCGGCCGGTGTAGGCCGCGAGGCTGAGATCGGGGGCCAACGTTATGGACAGCAGGCGAGCAGCGGCTTGGCAAGTGGTTCTGCTCGCAGCCTGTTTGGCACTCGTTCTGGGGCTGGGGGCTTGCGGTGGCGGTGGTGAGGACGGAGGACGGCCGGAGGGCACTACAACACCGTCGGCCGCCAGCCCATCGGCTGGCACTCCTTCGAGCGGCACCCCGTCGGGCAAGACCGTCGAGATCAGCCTCTGGCATTCGGAATCAGCCTCCAATCTGGACACCATCCAAGGCTTGGCCCGCCGCTTCAACGCCTCTCAGAGCGAGGTGAAGGTCAAGCTCGCCTTCCAGGGAACCAGCGACGAGAACATGGCGAAGGTGCTGGCCTCTCTGCAGGGCGGTGATCTGCCGACCATCGCCTATCTGGACGAGGTGCAGGCCCAGCGGCTCATCGATTCCGGGGGCTTCCGCCCGGTGCAGGACTTCATCGACCGGGAGAGCTATGACCTTTCGGACTTCGACCCGAAGACCATCCGGTTCTACTCAGTGGACGGAAGGCTGCAGGCCATGCCCATCTCCATCTCCGTTCCGATGCTCTTCTACAACAAGGCGGCCTTCCGTGAGGTCGGACTCGATCCCGAGAATCCTCCCAAGGATCTTGAGGAACTGAAGGAGGTCTCGCGGAAATTCGTGAAGCGGGACTCCCATGGCAATCTGACGCGCACTGGCATGGCCCTCGAGATATCCGCCTGGTACCTGGAAGTGGCCCTGGCCGAGCACGGCGACCTCTATGTGAACAACGGGAACGGGCACGACGGCCGCGCGACCGAAGTGCTTTTCAACGGCCCGACGGGCCAGGCCTTCTTCCAGTGGTGGCACGACATGGTCGAGGAGGGTCTGGCCATAGACGTGGGACTGGCCCTCAACAGCCCTGACGCCTTCCTGGCTGTGGGTGCCGGCCAGGCCGTGATGACTCGCAGCAGCACGGCGGTGCTGCGTTCGGTGGTGGATGCTTTGGAGGGCGGGTTGGTGCAGACGGAAGTGGAGGCCGGGCTTGCCGCATTGGCGGGCGTGCCCGGCGGCACCGGTCACACTGCCGTGTACACCCGTGGCCTCTGGATCCCCAAGGACGTGTCCGAAGCAGAGCAGGAGGCGGGCTGGAAGTTCATCAAGTGGCTCATGGAGCCGGAACAGCAGGCCGAATGGTTCGCCGGCACCGGCTATCTGCCTGTACGCAACTCCTCGTATGACCTGCCGGCGGCGCGGGAGATCATGACCAAGTATCCGGAGTTCAGCACCGGTGTGGAGGTTTTTCGTTCCTCGGCGGTGACGCCGGCCACCCTTGGTCCTATGTTGGGCCCGTTGCAGGAAGTCCGGCAAGCCGTGCTGCGGCAGCTCCAGGAGACGATAGTCAACGGTAAGGACCCCATCGAAGCGATTAACGACGCCGCCGACGAGGCGAACCAGGCGATCGAGGACTACAACGAGCGCGTCCAGTAGGGATGCGCCGGTTGCGCCTGCTTCTTCGTGGCGAGCTTGAGCCGCGCCTTATTCGATGCGGCGGTTGTACTCCTGGATGGCCTCGTTGGCTTCGTTTGCGGCATCGTCCGCGGCTTGGCCCGGGTCCTTGGACTTTAGGATCATCTGCTCCAACGCATTCTGGACGATTACCCGCACGTCGACGAAGTTGCCCAGCAGCGCTCCCTGGGTAGGCCGGGTGGAGGCGGTCGCCAGGAACGGATCGACGGCCGTCCGGAAAGCGGGATACTTCGCCTCAACTTCTTTGGCTGCTGGCAGCTCGTAGGCCGAGATGCGCATGGGGAAGTAGCCGCTGCCACTGTACCATTCGGCCTGCTGCTCAGGCTCCACCAAGTACTTGACGTACTTCCAGGCCGCTTCCTGTTCCTTCTCGGGGCTTTGGTTGAGGATCCAGAGAGCGGCGCCGCCTACCAGGCTGCCCCCGGTGCCGTCGGCGAATCCGAGCATGGGCGCGGTGCCCAACTCGATGTCCGTTAGTTGGATGGAGTCCGGCGCCTCTAGGAGGTCGAAGGCGGTGCGCAGGGCGGCCGAAGTACCGAAGGTCATGCTGGCCTGCCCCGCTCCCACGGCCAGGAGGTGCTGGTCACCGGTCGGGTTGCGGCCCACGTTCTGGGCGTCGCCGCTCTTCATCAGGCCGCCCCACCACTCGAAGATCTCCTTGCCCCGCGGGCTGTTGAACGCCACCTCGGTCGCGCGCGCGTCGCGGCCGTTGCCGTTGTTCGCGTAGAGGTCCCCGCCCATGGCAAGCAACTGCTCAAGGTACCAGGGGTCGATCGACAGCGCGATGCAGCGTCGGGTGGGGGTGCCGGACTCGTTGCGGATGGTGAGCTTCTTGCAGGCCTCCGTCAGTTCAGCCAGGGTCTGCGGCGGCTTCTCCGGGTCGAGGCCCGCTTCTCGGAAGTGGACCTTGTTGTAGTAGACGATGGGATTGGAAATGTTGAAGGGCATCCCCTGCAGTTTGCCGTCGACTGTGTAGTAATCGACCGTCCGCTGCACGAAGTCCGATAGGTCGTAGTCTTCCCGGTCGATGAAGTCCTGCACCGGCGTCAGCATCCCGCTGTCCACCAGGAGCTGCGTCGTCACGTCGTGAAGCTGGATGAGAGCGGGCACATCACCCGAGGCGCGAGAGGCCAAGAGCTTGGCTAGATTGTCCTCGTACGTGCCCTGGTATTGGAGCTCGACCTCAACCTCGTCCTGGGACTCGTTGAAGCGGTCGGTAAGCTTCTTCAGGGCCTCCTGGTTGGCCGCATTCATGGCGTGCCAGAACTGGATCTTCACCGTCTCGCCGGATGGCGTAGCGGCTGACGGCGTAGCGCCCGAAGGCGTCGCGCCGGACGGCGTGGAGCCCGAAGGCGTGACGGAGCCTTCGGGCTCCTCTCCCTCATCGCCGCCGCAGGCCGCGAGGCCCAGCGTTAGGAGCAGGACTGCCAGTAGCGCGATTGCCCTCTTCATGGCTATCCCTCCCACACTATGCTATGGAGCGTTGAAGCGGGCCGTTCGCGGCCAGCCGGAGCAGATCCTATTCTAGCGCTTTACGGCGCCGGCGGTGAGGCCGCGAACCAGTTGCCCCTGGAACAAGACCAGCATGGCGAACATGGGCATGGCGGCGATGAGGGTGCCGGCCATCACCACGTTGAACGAGTCGATCTCGCGGCCGCGCAGCGCGGCCAGCCCGATCTGCACCGTACGCATGTTGTCGTCGTTAGTGACCAGCAGCGGCCAGAGGTACTGGTTCCAGGAGGAGAGGAAGGCGAAGACCGCCAGCGATGCCAGCACCGGCCGCGACAGCGGCAGCACCACGAAAAACAGGAAGCGGAGGTGGCCGTAGCCGTCGATGGCGGCGGCGTCCCGCAGTTCCTTGGGTATAGTCATGAAGTGCTGGCGCAGGAGGAAGGTTCCGAACGCGGTAGCCAGGAAGGGCACGGCCAGGGACTGGTAGGAGTCCAGGCTCAGTATGTGCTGCAGTATGTGCCGCCCGACCTCGAAGCCGAGGATTTCCAGGTGGCTGCTGCCGAACGACTGGACGGTCTGGAAGTTGGGGATGATGGCCACTTCCAGGGGTACCATCAACGTCGAGAGGAAGATGAGGAAGAGGAGGCCCCGGCCGGGGAAGCGAAGAAAGGCGAAAGCGTAAGCCGCCAGCGAGGAGGTGACTAGTTGGCCGACGACGATGATGGCGGTCACTATAAAGCTGTTCCACATGTAGCGGGCCAGGGGCACCTGGTCGAGGGCCTTGGGGAAGTTGCCCCACTGTGGGTCGGAGGGGAAGAGCTTCGGCGGGTAGGCGACGATGGTCTCCTTGGGCAGGAGGGCGTTCACCACGGTCATGTAGATGGGCAGCAGCACCACGGTCGCTGCTAGGATGAGCACAAGGTAGCTCAGGGCATGGCGCCCCCAGGGCCGGCGTTGGACGACGCGCTCGGCTGTCGCTGCCCTAGTTGTCAGAGCCTCGCTCTTCGCAGCCATAGCTTACTGGTAGAACACCCTTCGCTCTAGAAACCTGAGTTGAAGGCCAGTCAGGCCTAACACCAGTACGAACAGTCCCACCGCCTGCACCGCCGCGACGCCGTAATCGAAGCGCTGGAAAGCCTCAAGGTAGATGGAATAGACGATGACGGTGGTGGCGTCCAGCGGGCCGCCGCGCGTGAGAATATGGATCTGACCGAAGGACTCGAAGGCCAGGATCATGCCTATCACCGTCACGAAGAGCAGCGTCGGCGAAAGCATGGGCAGGGTCACGTGCAGGAAGGTGCCTAAGCGGCTCGCCCCGTCGATGCGCGCGCTCTCGTAGAGGCGTTCGGGGATGGACTGGAGGCCGGCCAGGAAGACGATGGTGGCCAGGCCCAGGTTCAGCCAGATGGTCGTCAGGGAGACGGCGGGGAGAGCCCAGTCGGGGTCGTTCAGGAGGTTCAGGCGTGGCTGCCCTGCCTGGTCCAGGAGCCACGTGACGAGCCCGGTGGTCGGGTTCAGCAGTGTTAGCCACATCATCGATGCGACCGCCACCGAGGTGGCCACTGTAGAGGCGAAGATGGTACGGAAGATTGAGATTCCAGGCAGCTTCTGATTAGCCAGCATCGCCAGCCCCAGCCCGAGGACGATGCCGGGCACGACTGTATACACGGTGAACTGGAAGGTGACCCACAGGCTGTGCCGGAAGTCCGAGCCGCCCAGCACGCTGCGGTACTGGTCAAGGCCGACGAAGTCGCCCTGGTTGCCCAGGGGATCGCTCTCGTAGAAGCCCAGATAGACGGACTTGATCAACGGGTAGAAGACAAACAGGCTGAAGAGGATGATGGAGGGCCACAGGAAGAGGAGACCGAAGCCCAGGTTCTTGATCTGGGTCAGGCCGCGACCAAGCAGCCCCACCACCGGCAAACGAGGCATCGAATCAGCGGTGGTAGTGGACAACGCCTCGCCTCACTTGTCCTCGATGCGCAGGCCCGTCTCTGGGTCGAAGAAGTGAAGGCGATGAGAGGCGAACATGAGCAGCACCTGTTCTCCCTCCCGCAGCGCCGGCGAGGGGTCCAGACGCGCCTGGATGGTGTTGTCGCCGACGGAGAAGGTGACCTGCTGCTCGGCGCCAAGTGACTCCACAGTGTCCACGATGGTGTTCAACATGCACTGGTCGGGTCCTGCCGCCGCATCGCCTACGACGATGTGCTCCGGCCGTACGCCGAAGGTGACCTTCGGCGTGGACAACTTGGCGAGGGCCTGCGATTGTGCCGCCGACAGGTGCGCCTCGACTCCGTCGCTGCGGGCCACCAGGTGATCGCCTTCGCCTTGCAGTTCCGCCTGGAAGAAGTTCATGGGGGGACTGCCGATGAAGGAGGCTACGAAGACGTTGGCCGGACGATCGTACACGTCCTGAGGGCGGTCCACCTGGTGGAGGGTGCCGTCCTTCAGAATGGCGATGCGCTCGCCCATGGTCATGGCCTCCACCTGGTCGTGGGTCACGTAGATGAAGGTCGTCTGAAGGCGGCGGTGGAGTTTGATGAGCTCGCGCCGTGTCTGCACGCGCAGCTTAGCGTCCAAATTGGACAGCGGCTCGTCCATCAGGAAGACGCAAGGCTGGCGAACGATGGCCCGTCCCAGAGCCACCCGCTGGCGCTGACCACCGGAAAGCTCCGCCGGCTTTCGCTTCAGCAAGGTCTCCAGTCCCAGGGTGTGGGCCGCCTCCAGCACCCGCCGGTGCCGCTCCTGCCGGTGAACGTGCCGCATGCGCATGCTGAAGGCCATGTTGTCGTAGACGGACATGTGGGGGTACAGGGCGTAGTCCTGGAAGACCATGGCGATGTCGCGGTTCTTGGCCTCGATGTTGTTCACCACGCGGTCGCCGATGATTACCGTGCCCCGCGTTGGGTCCTCCAGGCCAGCGACGATGCGCAGGGCGGTGGACTTGCCGCACCCCGACGGGCCGAGGAGGACGAGGAACTCCTGGTCGTGGATCTCGAGGGAGAGATCGTCGACGGCGACCACCTCTCCGAAGTGCTTGGTGATCCGATCGAAGACAACGCGGCTCATGTCTTACCTACGAGAAGCGGCGGTGGGCTGCTGCTACCCCTGCCACGGTTCTTGCTCTTCCCGCTATTATAGCCATACGGTGCTCTACGTCTAGTGGTGCGACTCTGGAAACACGCGACCGCCGGGAGCGCGCGGCGGCTGTCTAGCAAGAGTCGATGTATAATACCTGTGCCTTGTGCTGAATTGCCCCACGCGCTACTTTGGGGTGGGAGATGCAGATGCGTTGGTTCGTCCTGGCGATGCTCCTCGTCCTCCTGGCCCGGGGTGGGATGCCGGCCCACGGTCAGGAAGGTCGGGACGCCCAGCAGCTCGTGGTCCAGCTGGCCGCCGCCCTGAGCCCGCAAGAGAAAGTGGGCCAGTTGCTTATGGTGGAGTTCACGGGCATCGACACGGGGCCCGACTCCGTGCTCGCCGGGCTGCTCCGCGACTACAAGATCGGCGCCGTGTACCTCAACGCGTCGAACTGCAACATCGTCAACGGCGCTGGCCAGGACCTCCCGCAGTGTCAGGGCTTCGGCTTTCCCACCGACGCCGACCCTGATACGCCGGGCCAGGTGGCTGGTCTCAGCAATGCCCTCCAGACCGTGGCCTGCGCCTCGACAGGAGTGGACGTGGAGGGGCGCGCCTATTGCTTACCTCTCTTCGTCTCCATCGACCACGAGGGCGACGACCGGCCCCTGACCCGCCTGCGCAACCGGTTCACGCCGATGCCCAGCCAGATGGCCATCGGCGCCACCTGGGACGAGACGCAGGCGGAGGCAGTGGGCTGCATTGTGGGGAAGGAGCTAGCCGCGGTGGGCGTGAACATGCTCCTGGGCCCCGTGGCCGATGTGCTGGACAAGCCCCGCTCCGGCGAGCGAGGGGACATGGGCGTGCGCGCCTTCGGTGGCAACGCCGCCTGGGTGGCGGAGCTGAGCCGGGCCTACGTGCGCGGTGTGCACGATTGCGGCGCCGGCCGCGTCCTCACTGTGACCAAGCACTTCCCGGGCCACGGCGGCAGCACCCGCGACATCGAGGATGAGGTGGCGTCGGTGTCGAAGTCCCTGAGCGATCTCGAGGCCCTGGAGTTGGTGCCCTTCGCCGAAGTGGCCCGACTGGACGATGAGGATCCCGGCGGTGTGACGGACGCTATGATGACCTCCCACCTGCGTTATCCACCTGTCCAGGGCAGCGCGACGGCGCCGCCGGTGAGCCTCGACGCCACGGCCCTCGGCGCCTTCATGGCCCTTCCCGAGTTCGCGCCCTGGCGCGAGGCCCACCTACTGATGGCAGATGCTTTGGGCGTGGTGGCCCTGCGTCGCCTGCAACCGGCCGGGGCAGCCTTTCAGCACTGCGAGGTGGCCAAGAAGGCGATCATGGCGGGCAACGACCTCATCCCCCTCGCGCCCTGGTACTCCGGCGAGACAGATGAGGGCTGGGAGCAGGATCAGGTTCCCACCATCCAGGCCACGGTCGACTGTCTGGCCCAGCAGTACAGCCTGGACCAGGCGTTTCACCAGCGCGTGGATGACGCCCTGGCGAGGGTCATCCACACCAAGCTCCAGCTCTACCCCAACCTGTCGCTGGAGGAGGCATTGGTGGACGAAGCTGCGGCGGCGGGCGCCGTCGGCCAGGACCGCAATGCCGTTTACGCCCTGGCCCGCGATGCCATCACGCTGGTCTATCCCTCGCAGGAGGAACTGCGAGTCCGTCTGCCCCGTCCGCCCGAGGCCCATGAGCGCATCCTGTTCGTGGAGTGCTGGCCCGACCCTCGCTGCTCGCAGTCGTCCATTGACGACAGTCTGGAGGCGATGGCCCTGCGCCTCTACGGCCCCGGCGCCGGCGGGCAAGTGTCGGCGGCAAACCTGTCGACCATCACCTTCGGCGACCTGGCCGACCTCATGGACGCCAAGCTGGAGGACGACCGGGCAAGGGAGATCCGGCAGAAGCTTGCCGACGCCGACTGGCTGATCTTCGCCCAAGCCGACTACAACCCCAACCCCTTCCCCGTCCCGGCCTCGGGTGCCCTCAAGAGGTTTCTGGCGCCTCCGTGGGCGACCCTGGCGGAGAGCAAGAAGCTGGTGGTCATCGCCTTCAACTCTCCCTACCACCTCGACGCCACCGAGCTGAGCAAGGTCACGGCCTACTTCGCCGTCTACAGCAAGTCGGAGCCCTTCCGCGAGGCCGCCCTGCGGGCCGTCTTCCAGGACCTGGCGCGCTTTCCCGGCGCGTCGCCGGTGGATGTGGACGGAGCGGGCTACTACCTGTCCTACCAGTTGGCGCCCGACCCAGCGGTGGCCATACCGCTGACGGTAGAGTCACCCGAGGGCGGACTGACGGTCGGCGGCACGCTGCGGGCGCAGGCCGGAGCGATCCTGGATCGCAACGGCAACCCCGTGGCCGACGGGAGGAGCGTTGAGTTCCGCTTCGAGCCGCTGGCCGGTGCTCCCACCACCGTCGTGGCGCAGACGCGCGACGGCTCGGCGGAGGCGGAGTACCAGGCGATTGTGGAGGGCTCGCTGGTGATCACAGTGACGAGCGGCGCGGCCACCAGCCAGGCTCGGACCGTCCCCGTGGGTGGTGGGTCGCCGCCGTCAACAGAGTCGCCTGGCGTCGTCGCGCCGTCGGAGAGTGGCCGTAGCGTGCCCTGGGCGCTGGTAATCGCCCCGCCCGCTGCCGCTGCGGCGCTGGCCGCGGCCGGCGGGGCAGCGCTGCTCCTCTACCGGCGTCGGCGGCGCGCGCCTGCGCCGGCAGCGGCGGTTGACGCGCCGCCGTCAGCCCTTCGACTGGACGCGAACACACGCCGCGTCTTCGTCGAAGGGAAGGAGCTGTCACTATCCGGGGAGCAATACCGGCTGCTGGCCTTCCTCAACCAGAACGCGGGTCGCGTTTGCACGAAGGACGAGGTTGTCAGCGAAGTCTGGCCGGACATGGAGGCGTCCGGCGTCTCCGAGGAGGCCATCGACTCGCTGGTCCACCGCGTGCGAGAGCGCCTGCGCCAGGCGGGCGCCACGCGGCAGTTCATCGTCACCGTGCGGGGCCAGGGCTACCGGCTGGACCTGCCCGGCGGCTAGCGGCGGACATGCGTAGGCGGGCCATCGCCTTTTCCGTGGTCTCCTTTGGCGCTAGTATGGGCACAATCTGGCGGAAGGAGCGCGCACATGAAGCGAGCGTCGGTTCGGGTCAGGGCCGATCGGCCGCGGGGGCGCATCCACCCCTACGTCTACGGTCAGTTCATCGAGCACATGGGCCGCTGCATCTACGGCGGCATCTTCGAGCCGGGCTCGCCCCTGGCCGACGAGCGGGGCTTCCGCCGCGACGTAATGGAGGCCATGCGCGGTCTGCGCATCCCCCTCTTGCGCTACCCGGGCGGCTGCTTCTCGGACGAGTACCACTGGCGCGACGGCATCGGCCCTCGCGACAAGCGCGCGCACTACGCTGAGCAGTACTGGACGCGTGGCCTTCGCAACCACAACCGGCCCGACTTGGCGCCCGTTCTCGGGCCGCCGGAGACCAATGCCTTCGGCACCGACGACTTCCTAGCCCTCTGCGCCGAGCTGAGCATCGATCCCTACATCAACGTCAACCACGGCACCGGCACCCCGGAGGAGGCGGCCGAGTGGGTCGCCTACTGCAACCGGTCGGAGAGCCCGCGCAAGGTGGCTGTGGTGGGCGTCGGCAACGAGGTCTATGGCCCCTGGGAGACCGGTCACTGCCCCGGCGATGAGTACGGCCGCCACTTCCTCCAGTACCACGAAGCGATCCGCCGCGTCGACGCAGATGTCAAGCTCGTGGCGGTGGGAGCAATGCGAATCTTCGCCGGCTTCACCGAAAGGATGCTCAGGGCAGCCGGCCCGACCATGGACTATGTGTCAGTGCACTGCTTTTACCCCGGCATGGTTGGCGTGCGCAAGCTACGAGACGACGAGCCTGACTACTGGGCGGTGGCAGCCGCGCCCTACGCCCTCATCCGTGAGGTGGACGACGTTCTGGCGGTGATCGACCGGGTGCTGGGGCCGGACTCGCCGGTGCGGGTTGCCTTCGACGAATGGACGCTGTGGTGCGACTGGGACGAGTGCGTGGCCACCAACTACGACCTCCGGGCCGGCCTTCTTTTCGCCGGCACATTCAACCGCATCCACGAGCGAGCGCCGCGATTGGAGATCGCTGCCATAGACGAACTGGTGAACATGCTGGGCATCATCCAGACCAGCGACACCGGGGTTTTCCTGACGGCCGCTTATCTGGTGAATCGCCTCTACGTCCAGGAGACGCGCCCGTTGGCCCTGGAGACCTGGGCCGAATCCGAGACTTTCGATAGCCCTATCTGGCCCGAAGCGCCGGAGAGCATGCGCGCCATCCTGGGCGAGGACCTGAAAGGCATCACCTACCTGGACGCGTCGGCCACCGCGAGCGAGGATGGGCGAGAGCTGGCGGTGTTCTTGGTCAACCGCCACCTGACCGAGCCTCTGGATGTCAGCGTGACCATCGAGGGAAGCGTTCGCTCGCCGTCGGACCAGCGGCTGCGCCTGCTCAGCGCCGATTCGCCCTTCGCCCGCAACGACTTCGAGCACCCAGAGCGTCTGCGGATTGTGGACCGCCCGGTGCCGATCGAGGGCAATCGACTGCGGCTGGAGCTGCCGCCGCACAGCGTGGGGGCGCTGGTGCTGGTCTAGATGGTGCGGTATCGTGGCGCAGGGAGATCCAGTCTCGCCACTACGAGCGACCGTGGCGCGAGGAGAGAAGGACGGATGAACCATCGGCACCCCAGCCCTTTCGACGCGATAACCATAGAAGGGATCAATATCCGCAATCGCTTCGTGCGCTCCGCCACTTGGGATAGCACCGCGACGGAGAATGGCGAGGTCACGGATGCCTCCGTAGAGATCATTGAGAACGTTGCGCGCGGCGGTGTGGGCCTCATCGTCACTGGCTACGCGTATGTTTCCGATCACGGAAAGGCCGCCACCCGCCAGCTCGGCATCTCCCATGGCCGCCACGTCGAGGGAATGCGACGTCTGGTGAAGGCTGCCCACGACCACGGCGCCAAGATCGCCGTGCAGATCGCTCACGCGGGGGTCAACCTGGTCCTCCTCGGACACGCCGACCGCATTGCCCTTGCGCCCTCCCAGACGGAGGCTTACCGGTCACCGCATCGGGCCATGACTTCGGCCGAGGTTGAGGAGATTGTCCGGGATTTCGGCGCTGCAGCGGAGCGGGCAGCGGAGGCCGGGTTCGATGCTGTCCAACTCCACGGAGCGCACGGTTATCTCATGAGCCAGTTTCTCTCGCCCCTGACCAACCGAAGAACAGACGAGTGGGGCGGATCGCCCGAGCGCCGGCGACGGTTTCACGTCGAGGTGATGCGCTCGGTCCGGCGGTCGGTCGGCGAGAACTATCCCGTATGGATGAAGATGGGCCTTCGCGACCATGCCGACGATGGACTGCAGCTAGGTGAGGGTCTCGCAGCCCTGAGGGCGCTGCGTGCCGAGGGTCTATCGGCGGTGGAGATTAGCGTTGGACTCGGGGCCAGGAGCGCCCGCGTGCACAGATCGGAAGATGAGGAGTGTCCCTATTTCCGTGAGGACAGCGGCGCGGCCAAGCGCGCCGTCGACATACCGGTCATGTTGGTGGGAGGCATTCGAAGCCTGGCGATGGCCGAAGATATCCTGCGCTGCGGCGACGCCGATATGATCTCCATGTCCAGGCCTCTGATACGCGAGCCAGGTCTCATCGGACGCTGGCAGCGTGGCGACACGGCCCCCGCCAAGTGCATTAGCTGCAACAAGTGCTTCGGGTTCGGCGTTCGCGGGGAGGCGCTGGAGTGCGGCGAGGAGCGTCGGCTTCGAGAGGAGGCCGGGCTTCATTGAGAGCGCTTGATCGAGGCGCTAGCATGAGCACAACCTGCGAAGGTTGAGGGAGCATCGAAATGAAGCGAGCGTCGGTTCGGGTTAGGGCCGATCGGCCGCGGGGGCACATCCACCCCTACGTCTACGGTCAGTTCCTCGAGCATATGGGCCGCTGCATCTACGGCGGCGTCTTCGACCCGGGATCACCCCTGGCCGACGAGCGGGGCTTCCGCCGTGACGTACTGGAGGCGATGCGGGGTCTGCGCATCCCCATCATGCGCTATCCCGGCGGCTGCTTCTCCGACGAGTACCACTGGCGCGACGGCATCGGCCCGCGCGACAAGCGGCCGCACTACTTTGAGCAGTACTGGACGCGCGCGCTGCGCACCTACAACCGATCCGACATAGCGCCTGTCATCGGGCCGCCCGAGACCAACGCTTTCGGCACCGACGAATTCCTGACCCTCTGCGCCGAACTGAACGTCGACCCCTACATCAACGTCAATCACGGCACCGGTACCCCAGAGGAGGCCGCGGAGTGGGTCGCCTACTGCAACCGGCCGGAGAGCCCGCGCAGGGTGGCTGTGGTGGGTATTGGCAACGAGGTCTATGGCCCCTGGGAGACCGGCCACTGCTCCGGCGAGGAGTACGGCCGCCATTTCCTCCAGTATCGGGAGGCCATCCGCCGCGTCGACGCCAACGTCAAGCTGCTGGCGGTGGGCGCGCAGAAGGTCTTCGCCGGCTTCACGGAGGGGATGCTCAAGACCGCCGGCCCGACCATGGACTACGTCTCGGTGCACCAGTTCTACCCTGCGATGGCCGGCATGCGCAAGCTGCGCGACGACGAGGCCGACTACTGGGCAGTGGCGGCCGCGCCCTACGCCCTGATCCGTGAGGTGGACGACGTCCTGGGGGTGATCGACCGGGTGCTGGGGCCCGACTCGCCGGTGCGCGTCTCCTTCGACGAATGGACATTGTGGTGCGATTGGGACGAGTGCGTGGCCACCAACTACGACCTGCGTGCCGGCCTTCTTTTCGCCGGCACCTTCAACCGCATCCACGAGCGGGCGCCGCGATTGGAGATCGCCGCCATCGCCCAACTGGTGAACATGCTCGGCATCATCCAGGCCAACGACACGGGTGTGTTCCTGACGGCTGCCTATCTG
>Ga0209253_10003513_pt1 | contig 13790 bp, 10 predicted proteins | sample FrelakmetBRP12BR_FD_187145 | JGI IMG/M metagenome (GOLD analysis project Ga0209253, IMG submission 187145) | Freshwater lake sediment microbial communities from the University of Notre Dame, USA, for methane emissions studies - BRP12 BR (SPAdes)... | ecosystem: Environmental > Aquatic >...
TCTAAAGTCGCCATTAAGGTTGGTAAGTCCCGGCGCAGGTAGCGCAGACAATAATCTACGACTTCATCGGGCAGCTTCATGCCGCGCTCTTTTGCATGCTGCTTTAAAGCTTGCGCCTTTTCTTCATCATTGAGCGGATGCAGTTGATACACCAAGCCCCAAGCCAGACGCGTTGCGAGATCATCACGTAAGCCCATCTGTGCGGGAGCATGTAAGCCAGCGGCAATTAAAGTCGCCCCTGTTTCCTTGAGCTGGTTGTAGGTGTTAAACAGCTCGATTTGTGCTTCATTACCGAGCAAATGAACATCGTCTGTAACCCAAGCCCCTATTGCCTTGCAGGCCGATAGTAAATGGCTTTTCCCACTGCCTTGTTCGCCCCATAAATAGATAAAATGCGGTTGTGCATGGTTCTGAAGTACGGCATTCAGGCTGGCAATCGCTTCAGCGTTACGACCTACCACAAAATTCTGTAGCGAAGGTGCAGCCGCAGGCTTGATGTCTAAAAGTAATTGCTTCATGTGCGGCTATTTTAAATAAGCATCGCTATCTAAATAGCTGTCTTTAATGTGATGCAGCGCCACAGCAATGGCGGCAGTGATAGGTAAAGCCAGCAATACGCCTACAAATCCGAATAATTGACCGCCTGCCAATAACGCAAAAATTACCACCACAGGATGCAAACCAATACGCTCGCCAACTAATTTAGGCGTAATCATGTTGCTCTCAATTAGTTGGCCAATGCCAAACACTCCCAACACTGGAATGATTTGGCTAAACGTATTAAATTGCAATGCACCAACCAGCAACGCCAACCCCATGCCAAGTGCTGGCCCTAGGTAAGGCACAAAATTTAACAGCCCTGCAATAATGCCGATTGGCAGCGCATTATCTAGCCCTGCTAACCACAAGCCTATAGAATAAAAAACGCTCATTATCAGCATTACCGTCAGTTGTCCGCGCATAAACTCTGCCAACATTTGATCGATTTCTCTTGCCAAATCTGTGGTTTTTTCAATTAAATGACGCGGTATTAAGCTGCCAATGCCAGCAATAAACTCATCCCAATCGCGCAGCAAATAAAACAGCACCACAGGTAACAATAAAGTGTTAGCTACAACACCTATCAGTGCCATGCTGTTAGTGCCTGCCGTTTGCAGCACATCACCTAATATACTGCCCGCAGTTTTCCAATTTTTGCTGATGATTTCTTGAAGGTGCGCACTGTCAATGGCAAAACTAATGCCAAATTTAGCTTTTAGCCAAGGTTCAGTGGTTGTGCGTAAGTTGTCAACAATGCTGGGTAGGCGTTCAACAATGAGGAGTGATTGGTTTTGTATTAATGGGATGATTATTAACAATAGCAACGTAATGGCACTCAAAATAACCAGCATCACCAATACGGTAGAAATGGTTCGGCCAAATTGATATTTTTTATAACCCCACAAGCTGATCTTATCCACCAGCGGGTCGCAAATATAGGCGAGAACTGCTGCAATTAAGAATGGCATGAGTACGGGCAGCAATAAATAAATTAAAAATACAAAAGCCGCAGTTAAAATCAACCAACGGTTATCTGAAAAAAAATTATTAGATGCGTTGTTTTTTGGCTCGTTGGGCATACTAGGTTAAAATTATAGTTGAGTTAAAATTATACTTAAATAAACCTGCAACATGACACTTAAACTTTAGATTTAGAAGCGAGCCCAGTTTTGACAAATCAAACCAATGATAAAGCCTCCCTCAGTTACCGCGATGCGGGTGTGGATATTGAAGCAGGCGATGCGCTTGTTGAACAAATCAAGCCATTTGCCAAGCGCACCATGCGCCCTGAAGTGTTGGGCGGTATTGGCGGCTTCGGCTCATTATTCGCTGTTCCGCAAAAATTCAAAGAACCGATTCTAGTTTCGGGTACAGATGGCGTCGGCACCAAACTCAAGCTGGCGTTTGAGTTGAATAAGCACGATACCGTAGGTATTGATTTAGTTGCGATGAGCGTAAATGATATTCTCGTGCAGGGTGCTGAGCCGCTTTTTTTCTTGGATTACTTCGCTTGCGGCAAGCTGGAAGTAGGCGTGGCCACGCAAGTGATTAAAGGCATTGCCGAAGGTTGTGAGCAATCCGGTTGCGCACTGGTGGGTGGTGAAACTGCCGAGATGCCGGGCATGTACCCTGCAGGCGAGTATGACTTGGCAGGTTTTGCAGTGGGTTGTGTGGATAAAGCCAATATCATTAATGGTACGACGATTGATGCCGGCGATGTGGTTCTGGGCTTAGCTTCCAGCGGCGCACATTCAAATGGATACTCGCTCATTCGCAAATTGATTGAAAAATCAGGCGTTGATTTTGAATCTGATTTTCACGGTAGAAAATTCAAAGATGTGGTGATGGCACCGACCAGAATTTATGTGAAGTCTTTGCTCAAACTCATCGAAGCCTTGCCGGTAAAAGGCATGGCGCATATCACGGGTGGTGGGATTACCGAGAACGTGCCGCGCGTATTGCCAGCAGGGCTTACTGCCGAAATCAATAAGCACAGCTGGACAATGCCGCCTTTGTTTGCTTGGCTGCAAGCACAGGGCAATGTGACTGAGGATGAAATGTACCGTACTTTTAACTGCGGTATTGGTATGGTGGTGATTGTGGCCAAAGAGTATGCAGACGCAGCGCAGTCTTTGCTAACTGAGGAAGGTGAAACAGTGTCAGTGATTGGCCGTATTCGCAGGCAGCAAACAGGCGAGGCACCTACCGTCGTTGTTTAGTCCGACAACGCATCCAGTTGTGATGCGTTAAGGTAGTCTTTTAATCATTGAAAGAAATGCATGTTGAGATTATCGCAATTCATTATTTTGCTGCTGACTTTAACGGCATCCCTGGCGCAAGCTTATCCAAAAAACATCCAACTTGAGTACGACGTTTCTCGCAACGGCAAGCAATTTGCAAAGGTGAAAGAAAGCTTCACGCAAAATGGCAAACAGTACCGCATCAAATCTGTTACTAAGGGCCTTGGTGTTTACGCGCTGATGGGTGAGCGCGTGCTTACTAGCGCCGGAGCGGTTACCAATGAAGGCTTGAAGCCAAGTCATTTCGAATTGCACCAAGGCAAGAGTGCTAAAAAAACACTGATTGCTGATTTTTATTGGGCAAAAAATATACTCAATATGCAGGTGAAGGACGAAATGCGAACTGAAAAATTAATGCCGGGCACGCAGGATTTAGCAAGTTATGTCTATCAATTTATGTTTCTCCCGCCTAAAAAAGACGAGATTAAAGTTACACTGACGACTGGCAAGAAGTTGAATCGGTATCGATATAAAATAATCGCGCGCGGCCTGAAAATAGACATTGGGAACGTAAGTTATAAAACATTACATATCTCAAATGAAGCTGCAGCAGGAGATGAGAAAAAACAACTGTGGCTGGCAGAAGATCAATATTTTTTGCCAGTACGCTATAAACTTACAGATGAAGACGGCAGTAACTTTGAGCAGACGTTAACAAAAATTCATGTGGAGTAAGTTTGTACAGATACTAAAAGACCCAAGCTATAAGCGATTTTGGATTGCGTTGGTTGTTTCAGTTATGCTGCATGCTTTTTTATTGGGCAAGATCGACTTTACACTACCAAGCCTGAAAAAAGAAATGCATCTGATTGAAGCAAGAATTCAGATGCCTAAAGCCGTGGTCAAAAAAGTTGAAGTATCTAAACCAGCGTCCCCCGTTGAGCCAAGCGAACCTGTTGTAGAACCTAAGGTAGATGAGATCGTAGAACCTGAAGTGACTGCGACAACGGTTGAGCCGATAGTGCCTAATCCAGAGGTTGTGCCAGTAGAAGAAAATCTTCCGCAACTGCAAAATAGTCAGGCGGAAGAAAGCCAGTTAGCCCAACAAGAAGAGCCGCAGCCTGAGGATATTGGTTTGGTGATCAATGAGAATGCATATCAGTATGTGGAAACGGATTTTGATGTTCGCACAAAAATAGACGGAATTGCAGAGGGCAAGGCCAAAATCATCTACAACTTGATTGATAATAACCGATACCAGTTGAAATGGCTAACTGAAGGCAATGGCTTGGTTGCGTTGTTTTTCCCAGATTTATTGCAAACGAGTGAGGGCGTGCTGACTAAAACAGGTTTGCAACCCAATAGTTATTTGTATCAGTTTGGTAATAAAACAGACAAAACTCGCACGGCGAATTTTGATTGGCAAGCTAAAAAAGTGATGTCGCAGACTTCAAAAGGTATTAGAACTGATGATCTACCTGAAGGCGCGCAGGATTTGCTGAGTTTTATGTATCAATTTATGTATGTCGCGCCTTTGCAAACTATGCAAATTCATATTGCCACGGGTAAAAAATTAGCCACTTACGATTATAGCTTTGAGGGTGAAGAGAATATCAATAGTGAACTGGGTGAAATTAAAACCATCCATATTATGCATAGCGGAATTGATACTGATGAAAGAACCGAGCTATGGCTGGCAATTGATTATCAGTATGTACCGGTAAAAATCCGTAAAATAGAAAATACAGGCAAAGTGATTGAAATGGTGGCAACCCGCATTAACACTAATCGTCCAACAATCAATAATTAACTAAAATATTTTATAAAGATAAAAAATGAATGCAAACCTAATACGTCAGGCAGCAGTAGTACTGGCAAACCTGCTTGATTTTAATAGCCCTGCGGATGCCAAATTAAGTGAGTTTTTTCGCAATAATCGTGAACTTGGTACCAAAGATCGTGCCTTTGTGGCCGAGAGTGTATATGGTGTATTGCGCCGTCTGCGATACTTAAGCACAATTACCGCCAATGAGGAAAACGACCCAGATGATGCGCGTAAGCTCATATTGGCTTGGTTGTTGCGCGTGCAAGGCAAAAGCATCCGCGAGCTTGAGTCAGTATTGAACGAACAGCAAACCGAGTGGGCGCATGCGATTAAAGCCAAATCAACTGAAAATCTCCCTTTGGCCGTGCAGGCAGATGTACGTGATTGGCTTTGGGATAAGTTAGTTGCACAATATGGCGAGGCCGAAGCGCTGACGATTTGCCGCAGCATGTTTGAGCAAGCGAGTTTAGATTTACGCGTCAACACTATCAAAGCAAATCGTGATGATGTGCTGAAAAAAATGCTGGCAGAGAACACTTCAAACGAAGATACCATTGTGCCAACACCATATTCGCCAATTGGTATCCGCATGCCAAATCGCATGGGCATCAGCCGCCACGTGTTGTTTACCGAAGGGAAAATCGAGGTACAAGACGAAGGCAGCCAGTTATTGGCCTATCTGGTTGCGCCAAAACGCGGCCAAATGGTCGCGGATTTTTGTGCAGGTGCAGGCGGTAAAAGTTTGGCAATAGGTGCGCTGATGAAAAACACAGGGCGCTTGTACGCTTTTGATGTCTCCGAAAAACGCTTGCATAATCTGGGGCAGCGGCTTAAACGTTCGGGTTTATCCAATCTGCACGCACAAGTGATTAGCAGTGAAAACGACCAGAAATTAAAACGGCTAAATGGAAAATTTGATCGCGTGCTCGTCGATGCGCCTTGTAGCGGCTTGGGCACGTTGCGCCGTAATCCGGATTTAAAATGGCGGCAAACTGAGCAAGATGTGGCTGAGTTAAATGTAAAGCAAACCAATATTTTGGCACGTGCTGCTAAACTTACAAAGGCAGGCGGACGCTTAATCTACGCCACTTGTAGTTTGTTGCAGGATGAGAATGAGGCGATTGTCGAAGCGTTTTTAAAGGCTAATCCTGAGTTTAATTTAATTCCAGCCAATGAAATTCTTAATCAGCAACAGATCAATCTTGGCACGGGACAATATCTAAAACTGCTGCCGCATTTGCATGGCACAGATGGTTTTTTTGCGGCGGTGTTTGAGCGTCGTGCTATAGAGAAAGCGGAACAAAAATGAAGCCGCCTAGCCTCAATGCCCAAATTTTAATCGGTGCAATCGTTGGTGTTGTTGTCGGGCTGTATTTTCACGGACTTGGTGTGGAGAGCACATTGGTTAAAAGTGGTTTATACGCATCTAGCCTAGTGGGCACACTTTTTATCGATTTGCTTAAAATGATTCTGATTCCGCTGGTGTTTTGCAGCATTGTGGTGGGGATCGCAAACCTGCGGCAACATAGCCAAATGCATCGTGTCTGGATAACGACGCTACTCTTTTTTGTGAGTTCCATGGCAATTGCCATATTGGTGGGCATGTCCGCAAGCCTATATTTCAAGCCGGGTAGCGGTCTGCATTTGGATATGTTCAAAGATGCCATGCAGAGTTTTGAGGCCAAGCAATTACCTTTGCCGGAGTTTTTTGCACAGTTTTTACATGGGTTATTTGTCAATCCATTTGCCGCACTGACACAAGGTAATGTAATTTCAGTTGTAATGTTTGCGCTCATTTTGGGGGTTGCACTGGTGATGGGCGGCGAACGTTATAAAAACATGCTATCTCTACTACAAGAAGGCCTGGATATCACTATGCATATTGTCGGCTGGGTGATGTTGTTAGCGCCTTTTGGTATTGCGGCTTTGCTGATTAATTTAGTTGCAGTACAAGATGCAGCCATGCTTGGCACTCTGGCTAATTTTGTGGCGGTGATTATAGGTACACTTTTATTTCACGGCGTTGTGATTTTGCCTTTGATTTTGTACCTGTTTACAGGCAAGCGGCCGCTTTGGTTCTGGCGCGGGGCACGTGAAGCTTTAGTGACTGCTTTCGCCACCAGCTCAAGCTCGGCAACATTACCTGTTACCTTGCGCTGCGCGACGCAGCATTTGCAAGTCAAGCCGGAAATTGCGGGTTTTGTAATCCCGCTGGGGGCTACCATCAATATGGATGGCACTGCCTTGTATGAAGCTGCAGCAGCTTTATTTATTGCAAATCTGGTGGGTGTCGAATTAAGTTTTGCTCAGCAAGTTATTGTATTTTTCACTGCCATGATAGCTGCCATGGGCGCGCCCGGCATCCCAAGTGCAGGCATGGTGACTATGGTGATGGTGCTACAAAGTGTGGGCTTGCCAGCTGAGGCCATTGCTATTTTGCTGCCGATAGACAGGTTGTTGGATACTTTGCGTACTACTATGAATGTGCAGGGCGACATGGTAGGAAGCCTGGTAGTGCAAAAACTCGTGACCAAATAATCAAAACAAATGCCCTGTAGACCTCATGGATATTGCCTTGCAGAGCACCTGTTTTAATAAAAATGGAAATTTAATTTGTTCTAAATTTCTTATCTTGAAATTTTTCCAATCCGCTCATCACCAGTGAATAAGCCGCCGGCACAACTACTAAAGTCAGCAAGGTGGATGAAATCATGCCGCCGATAATGGCGACCGAGAGTGGCCGGTTAGTTTCTGAACCTGCGCCTAAACCAATAGCAGCAGGCAATAGCGCCAAAATAATGGTGAGAGAAGTCATGAGTACCGGCCTCAATCGGATGGGGCAGGCTTCTTTAAGCGCCTCGTTAATGCCTGCGCCCTTCTCGCGTAGTTGATTTGTTAAATCTACCAGCAATATTGAATTTTTAGCAACTAAGCCAATCAGCAATACCAAGCCTATCATAGAGAAAATATTCAAGGTATCGCCGGTAATCAGCAACGCGATGAGCCCGCCGATGATGGCAAGCGGCTGTGCCAGCATGATGATGGCAGGCTGAATGAACGAGTTAAATTGGCTGGCCAGCACCATGTAAAGTAGCACGAAGGCGAGCGAAAATACAAATTTCATATTTTTCATGGTTTTGCCCAATTCTTCCGCTTGGCCGGTGTATTTGAGCTTATAGCTGGGCGGTACAAGTTTTGCGGCGGATTTATTCACCAGTTCTACTGCTTCGCCAAGCGGGACATTCGGGTTGGCGTAAAAATTCACCGCGTACTGCAAATCGTAGCGGCCGATGACAGCGGCGCCTAACTTCGGCTTAAAGCTTGCCAGCGCGTCCAGCCGCACCAGTTCGCCGCTGCTGCTCCGCAGATAAATCTTTCTTAAATCGGCCACGTGCTTAAGCGCATCCTCGCTGGTTTTCAGGCGAATATCGTAACGCTGGCCATCGCTGGTCGTGTCATTGTATTTGGCAACATTGATGCCGCCGGCATACAGCGAAATCGCAGTCGCGATGTCGTTAGCGCTCAAACCAAGGTTTGCGGCGCGCACGCGGTCAATATTGATATCCAATTGTGGCAAGTCGAGCTGTACATCTACATCCACTTTACCGATATCTGCTTCTGCGCTTAGTGCTTGCTGAAGTTGTTGTGAGATACGGCCAATCTCTTGCAGATTGTTGCCGGTCAGGTTGAATTGCAGTTTCTCAGAGCGCTGCCCGCGCACGATGGAGGTGGGCGATGGAATTGCGCGCACACCTGGAATGCTTTCAAACTCCTTTTTAAGTTCTCTCATGAGCGTTTGCTGGCTTTTTGCGCGTTGCTCTTTGGGTTTCAGGCGCACGTTGATGTTGCCCTGATTGACTTGTCCACGTGAACCAGAGCCGATGCTGGCATAGTAGCTCGCCACCTCTTCCTTATGGCTGGCAAGCACATCCTCGACTAGTTTTAGGCGAGAATCGGTGTAGGCAAGACTTGAGCCCAAAGGTGTTTTGATGCTGATACTAAAGCTGCTTTCATCTGTTTCCGGCACAAAATCCTTATCGACATTTTTAAGCGTGTAATAGCCGCTAAACCCAACGAATAGCGCGGTGAACAGCAGCACCAAGCCACGATGGCTGAGTGAGACATCAAGCAGTTTTTTGTAAACTTTTTCCAGACTTTCCAGACCGCGGCCGGTAGCACGATAAAGCGCATTTTCCTTGTGCGTCACACTGAGGTAGCGTGAGCACAGCATCGGCGTAAGCGTGAGCGAAACAAACAGCGAAACAAGTACGCCGAAGGTGACGACTACCGCAAAAGATTTAAAAAACATGCCGATGATGCCCTCCATAAATATCACTGGCGCGAATATACACACCAGCGACAGCGAGGAAGCAAGCACGGCGAAGACGACTTCGCGGCTGCCGTCAATGGTGGTTTGGACGCGATAGGCGGCCACGGCATGCGGGTCATTCAAATTCAGGTTTTTTAATCCAACGCCCACCTCGCCGGACATATGCCGCAGAATACTTTCACGTACCACAATTGCATCATCCACCACCACGCCGATGAGCAGCAATAAGGCCAACAGTGTCATACTGTTAAAAGTGAAGCCGGAAAAATACATCACAGCAATCGCGCCGAGTAGCGAGACAGGAATTTCCAAGCAAATCATCAAGGTGGAGCTAAATGAGCGCATGAAAATGAGCACGATCAGCGCGGCAAACAGCGTTCCTTCAACCAAGTGCTCTTTTAAGGAAGCAACTAATTGATTGATGAAGATGGAGTCATTAGAGGAAATTTCCAGTGTCATTCCCGGCGGCAAGTTTGGGCGCACCTCGGTTTCCAATTTGCGTAACACTTCATTGATGATTTCCACCGTATTGGCGTTGGCGATTTTTACCATGCCGATGCCCACCGTTGGTTTGCCGTTGTAACGTGCGATTTGCCGGTTATCGGTGATGCCATCCTCGATAGTCGCGATGTCTTTTAAGTAGACTAGCGCACCCGCCCGAGAGATGACTACCAGATTGGCGAGCGCTTTGGTATTGTGAAATTCAAGGTCGAGCTTGAGCAGCTGTTCAGCTTGTTCACTGACTAAAAAGCCGCCCGGTATCTGCACGTGCTCGCGATTGAAGGCATCAATTAAGTCATTGGCCGTGAGCTTGTAAGCCGCCATGCGCTCTGGATCGACATTCACGCGAATCACACGATCGCGCCGCCCGCCCAGCTGCACTTCACCTACGCCGCTGATCGTTTCAAATTTTTTCTTGAGTACATTGTTGGCATACAAATTGAGTTGCTGAATGGTGCGGTCGCCGCTCAAAGCCAGCCAGATCACAGGAGATGCGTTGGTATCTACCTTCTGTACGGTTGGCGGGTCGGTGTCTGTCGGCAGGCGCCGAAAAGCTTGGTTCACCTTGGCCTGCACCTCGTTATAGGCGACATCGATGTCCTTCCCCAGCGCAAAGGTAATGCTGACGCTGGAAACGCCGGGCGAAGAAGCGGATTGGATATGATCGATGCCGGGCGTGGTGTTGACGGCAGATTCGATGACGCTAGTGATGCTGGTATCGATGACGTCAGGATCTGCCCCGCGCAGGGTAGTGGTGACCATAATGACAGGAAAATCTATCGATGGAATGCGGTCTATACCGATGCGCTGATAGCTGATGAGGCCGAATAGAATGATGACGCCTGACAACATCCAGGCAAGCACATGGCGCTTAATCGATAACTCAGGCAAGCTCATGTTATTTGCTTATCTCTACTGGTGCTTTATCTGTCAAAAAGCCTGCGCCGTCTACTACGATAACGTCATTTACTTGCAAGCCCTCCAGTATTTCAATCAATCCATTTTGGCGCATGCCGGTTTTGACGACAGCCTGATAGGCCACATCGTCGCGTGCTACATAGACTACTTCACCGGCAGGGCGCAGCACCAGGCTTTGCTCGGGAATCATCATAGCAGCGGCCTGTTCACCCAGTATCACCGTGCCGCTCACGCTGGCCCCTGGCTGCCAGCCTGGTTCGTCCACCACGTCGGCAATCACATCAATGGTTCGGCTACCCTCTGTAATCATAGGTTTGAGTTCGTGGATGACCGATTCAACCGTTTTGCTACTGGTCGGTGTGGTCAGGCGTACCTTTAGCCCCGGCTTGAGCTGCGCCCCGATATGCTCAGGGAAAGGCAAATGCGCACGCAGTCGTTGTTTAGAAATAATCTGTACGATCGGGTCGCCAACACGCACAAAGTCACCGGCGTCTACGATTTTTTTCTCAATGATGCCGCTGACGGGTGCAACTACCTTGGTTTTGCTACTGCTATGATTGATGCTGCCAACACGCGCTTTGGCTGCCTCTAATTGTTGCTTCAGTACGTTTTGCTGTGCGATATCGTTATCCACCACATTCTGTGAGATGAATTTTTTATCCACCAAAGCCTGATTGCGTGCGACTGTTTTAGCCTGATTGTCGATAAGCGCCTGAGTGCGTGCGATTTCAGCCTGTGCCTCATTGCGCTGCATGGCGAAATCAGATGCATCCAGTGTGGCAAGAAGCTGTCCTTGTTTGACTGTTTGACCGGGGTTAACGAGCACTTTAACAACTCGAGCTGCTACCTCTGCTGCCACGGTTGGATCTATCAAGCCCTCAAGCGAGCCAATGGCTTCTTCGGTGGTTTCAATGGCCTGATTCTTAACTTGTGTTACGGTAACCAGCGTTGGTTTTGCGCTCTTTCTTTCACTGTCTTTTCCGGTGGATTTGTCATCAGCCGCGCCGCAGGCCGCGAGAAGCAAAGCAAAAAGTGCAGTGAATAAATAGGAAATGATTTTTTGCATGTTCACTTTTTCTATATTTTAAGTTTTATCCCACTCAAAATAGGGGCCAGGATCGGTCTTTCGGCCGGGTGCGATATCAGAATGACCCACGATGTGCTGAATGGGATAATTTTTTTTCAGTGCGGCTATCAGCAATTTGAGCACTTTGTATTGTACAGGTTCAAACACTTCAAAATCACTGCCTTCCAGCTCTATTCCGACTGAAAAATCATTACATCGTTCACGACCCTGCCAGTTGGATACTCCAGCATGCCAAGCGCGCTTCAGGCAAGAGACGAATTGTACCAACTCGCCATCGCGCCGAATTAAGAAGTGTGATGATACCTTGCGTGTGAAAATTTCTGCATAATAGGGATGCTCATCAGGATCGAGCTTGTTCGTGAATAGTTGTACAATGCCTGCACCCCCGTATTTATTGGGCGGGAGACTGATGTTGTGAATCACGATTAAATCGATCAAGCAGTCTTTTGGCCTTGCATCAAAATTTGGTGATGCAATTTGTGTGGCAGACTCAACATAGCCAGCTGCATTTAGTATTAATTTTTTATTCGGCATGCAAGTGTAAGCGTTAATCAGCTAGAATCTTGTTTATCAAGGTAGCTTAATTGTAAAGGTAAAGTAATGATTTTTGTGCAGCTTTTGGTGATGTTGGTAGTTATTTTAATCGCAGCTGAAGTGTTTACTAACGCACTCGAGCATTTAGGCGAAAAGCTTGGTATTTCGGAAGGTGTCACAGGCTCTCTATTTGCTGCTGTAGGCACTGCCTTGCCAGAAACTTCTGTGCCATTGCTAGCTTTGCTCGCAGGCACACAAAACATAGCAACCAATGAAGAAATCGGCGTGGGGGCAATTTTAGGAGCACCACTTATGTTAGCTACTCTCTCAATTTGTTTGATGGCGGTGTCGGTATGGAGGCGCCGTGGCACCCACGGTCATTTAAGGCCAGAACGTACAGGTTTAGCTCGTGACCTAAACTTTTTCATTATCGCCTTCAGTTTTGCTGCAATTGCAATGTATGTACCACACACATTGGTTGTCGTACGCTATGGTTTAGGCTTTTGCATGGTCATGATTTACTTTATTTACGTGATGCTCACATTACGCGCGTCCAAAGCGCTGGTAGAAGATGGGCATGCCACTGAAGCAGGCAGCGATATGTTCCTATGTAAACTTGGCCTGCCCAATAATATGGTAGTGATTGTGATACAGCTGTTACTGGGCTTAGGACTGTTGATTGCAGGAGCCAAAGGGTTTATTGGGGGTGTAGAGGAAGCTTCACATTTGTTGGGTATTTCAGCATTATTGCTATCTTTGCTGATTATTCCAATTGCGACTGAATTGCCAGAAAAGGTAAACAGTATCCTATGGATACGAAAAGGTAAGGATACTTTGGCTTTTGGTAATATTACTGGCGCAATGGTGTTTCAAGGTACTCTATTGCCGGCGATTGGTATCATGCTTACGCCATGGGAGCCTCGCAAAGAGGTGGTATTTGGTATTCTAATCACGTTAATTGCTGCAGTTTGGATACGTTATTTAATAGCTAAAGGCGGCATTAAAGTATGGCATTTGCTGATAAATGGCGCTTTGTACACTTCCTATTTGGTTATAGTACTTAGCTAGATTTACCGGGCTCAGTTTTCACCGTCGATATCTTCTAAGTCTGTATCCTCGTCTTTAGCTAGGCCTAACTTTGCTAAACGATAACGCAGAGTTCTAAAGCTTACTCCGAGTAACTTTGCAGCCGCCGTTTTATTGTTATTAGTTTTGCTTAAGGCTTTTAGAATTGCACGTTTTTCAATGTCTTCCAGATACTCTGGTAAGCCAATTTCAAGATTGCCGCTAGGATCAAAGTTGTTTCCTTCTTCACTTCTAACCTTGACTTCTTCGCCCATAAATAAGTCATCAGCGCTTATTTTTTGACCATCACATAACGCCAATGCACGTTCTAACATGTTTTCCAGTTCGCGTACATTGCCTGCAAAATGTAACTCGGAAATTAGTTTACTGGTGCTCTCTTCAAGCATAGGACTAGCTATGCCTTGCGCCTGACACAGTTTTTGCAATAACTTTTGTGTAAGTTCCGGGATATCCTCTGGCCGATCTCGCAATGCAGGCATTTTAAGCTGAATGACATTGAGACGATAGTATAAATCTTGTCTGAATAGGCCTTGCTCCATCAAGGAACTTAAATTTTTATGTGTAGCGCAAATGATGCGTACATCTACTGCTTCTTCAGTGGTACCACCAACGCTGCGAACTTTTTTCTCCTGAATAGCACGCAGGAGTTTTACTTGCATGGCAAGGGGTAAGTCGGCCACTTCATCTAAAAATAGCGTACCACCATTTGCGGCTTGAAAAAGACCTAGA
>Ga0209253_10003514_pt1 | contig 13789 bp, 15 predicted proteins | sample FrelakmetBRP12BR_FD_187145 | JGI IMG/M metagenome (GOLD analysis project Ga0209253, IMG submission 187145) | Freshwater lake sediment microbial communities from the University of Notre Dame, USA, for methane emissions studies - BRP12 BR (SPAdes)... | ecosystem: Environmental > Aquatic >...
GCCCAGGGAACTGACCCGGACCAGCAGCAGATTGGCCACGATGATCAGCCCCACGCCAACGGCGAGGCTTAACAAGAGATCATACATGAGGGCTCCTGCCATGCTTCATTCACAAGCTGGCCCTTGAACCAGGCAGATAGAACACTGACGGCCGTGTGACCGGATCGGTGGTCGGCCCACTCACGGGGGTTATCACGAAAACGAAGTTGTGCTGCCCTCCTTCTTCTCCCTGGGGTGCCAGGCGGACCCGGGCCAGCACCCGTAGTTGCCGCTCCGGCTCGAGGGTGATTTGATTCAGCCCGCCCAGATCGAGCTCCGCGCCGGGCAGTCCCTCCAGGGTAATGCGAAATACCATCGGCTCGGTAACCCTATTGTTCAATTTGATCTCGTAGGTATTCTGGATATAGCCGTTGGACATGACGACATACAGGGGCTGGCGTTCCTGGGCGACAAGTGCGTTGTAGGAAACCCGGTGGACTATGCTCCAGGTCAGGGCCGTCACAGCGGCGATTAAAATCACGCCATAGCCTATGGTTTTGGGCTTGACGATACGGGCCTTGAGACCTTCCTTAGCGCTATCGGAGGTGTAACTAATCAGTCCCCGCGGCCAGTTAAGGCTATCCATGATGGTATCGCAGGCATCGATGCACAGGGCGCATGAGATACACTGCAATTGCAAACCGTTACGGATATCGATACCCGTGGGACAAACCTGTACGCAATAACCACAGTCGACGCAGTCCCCCGCACCCTGAGCCAGCCGTTCCTCGCGGGTCTTTAGACCCTTGGCGAGCTTGTGCCGCCCCTGACTGCCTTCACCACGGCGCCTATCGTAGGCAACGATGAGGGTATCCTTGTCGAACATGGCGCTCTGAAACCGCGCATAAGGACACATATAGGTACATACCTGTTCCCTCGCCAGGCCCGCCATGACGAACGTAGTCGCGGTAAGGAACAGAGTCGTCGCATAGGCTGCGAAGGGGGCTTCGCCGCGGACTAGCTGACTGACAAGCACCGGGGCATCACCCCAATAAAGCGTAAAGGTCAGGCCGGTCAAGAATGCCGTCAACAGCCATAGCGCGTAAGTTGCTCCTTTCTTCAAGACCTTTTGTAAACCTAACGGCGCTTTATCCAGGCGGATACGGGCCGGACGTTCACCCTGTACCCACCGCTCGATCAGGATGAACACATCGGTCCAGAGCGTCTGAAAACAGAAGTACCCACAGAACACCCGCCCCGCGATACCTGTGACAAAGAACAGCAGCATCGCAGCGATGACCAGCAATCCTCCCAGCCAGATAATGTCCTGGGCATGCACCGCCAAATCAAACAAATAAAAGCGCCGGCCGGGAATATCAAATAACACCGCCTGATGGGGCGCATTCAAGCGCTCCCAGCGCACCCAGGGCAAGAGAAAATAAACACTGTAAGCCAGTATCAGGATGCCATTTTTCAGCGTGCGGAAACGGCCCTTGACAGAACGCGGATAGATGGGAATACGCTTTTGATAAAGCGGCTGCAGTGCTTCTTCGGACATGATTGACCCGCTGGCTACAGAAAGGCTGAAACGTGATAGTGTGACAATAAGGGTGCGGGAATATTTAGGTAGGTCGAAATCGCCAAAGGCGCCCGGACCGGCTAACCATGCTGATCCGGGTGGGAAGTGGTTTACTGACCGCCGCCCAGTTGATGGACGTAGACGGCAAGCAACTTGATATCGGTGGGAGACAGCCGATCTTTCCAAGCCGGCATGATGCGGACGTTTTGAACACCATCCCAGATCAGATTTTTGACAACAGATTTTTTATCTTCCAACGTCTTCTGTCCAGGGACATTCGCGATAGTCCAAATCTTGTCCGTCAGATTAGCCGACCCCTGGGACTGTAACCCTTTGCCATCCATGCCATGACAGTAATAGCAACCGCCCCCCTGGCCTTGGAATATCTGCCGCCCCCGTTCAGAGGCATCGCTCTTGGGCGCTTCTCCGGACAGGGTCAGCACATATTCGGCCACCTCATCCAGTTGCTCCTGGTTGAAGGTCTCCTTAAAAGCCGGCATGAAGCCTTGGCGACCCTGAATCAAGGTCTCCTGGAGCTTCTCCATGGTCCCACCCCACAGCCAATCATCATCGGCCAGGTTAGGATACAGTCCCACCACACCTTGACCACCGCGACCGTGGCAGGCGGCGCAATTATCGCCAAACAACCCGTTGCCTGTCGAACGGGCAAAGGCCAGCATCTCGGGATCATTGCGAATATCGGCAAAACTCGCCTTGGCCACCTTGGTCATGAATGCCCGCTGCCGCACGGCGGCATCGCTGCTCTGCAGGTCATGCAGCAACTCGGCACGAGTATTCCAGTGCGATTTCCGGTCCTGGCCGTTGACCGTATAGGTCACAGTGGCAAGACCCGGAAGCCAGGATTTGCCTATCGGCCACGACGGATAAATAAACCAATAGATGATGGCGAATACCACCGTCCCATAAAAAGACCATAGCCACCAGCGCGGCAGAGGATTATTAAACTCTTGCAGATCGCCATCCCAGGCGTGCCCCGTAGTCTGTACGGCGTTAGATTTTTGCTGATTAGTTGTTGTCTCGCTCATTATCCATCACCTTACGGGAGTGGGAGTCGGTCTCGGCAGGCTCATCCTGGAAAGGGATAAACCTGTAGGATTCCAGGCGCTTGCTCCGCTGCTTGTCAGTGAAAACATAAATCAGGATTCCACAGAAGGTCGTGAAAAACAGAACCAGCGCGAAGACTTTGCTGTTTTCCATGCGGGTAAACCACAGTAACCAATCAAACATGTCAGGACTTTTCATAGCACGTCTTCCCTATTGCAGCCCAGCTACGGAATAGCCATGGGGATTGCATCAACGGAACTCGCTGAAATACCCTTCTTCATATTGGCTGAAATTCACCATGGTACCGAGCACCTGGAGATAAGCCACCAAGGCTTCCATTTCTGTGATACGCGCAGAGAACCCGTCATAGTTGCCGTTGCGGGCCTGCTTATGCAGGCTTTCCCGGGCCAAGTTGATATCCAGCAGGTCGGCCACGTCCTTGCCCCACTGTTTCACATTGGCATCGTATTCCTGTTGAGACTCGGAATAGGGCACGCCGGTATATTTCAACGCCCGCATACGTTCCGCGACATCGGCATAGTCCAGATCATTTTCCAACAACCAGGGATAATTGGGCATGATGGACTCGGGTACCACCGAACGCGGGGCTTTTAAATGCTGCACATGCCATTGGTTGGAGTATTTGCTGCCCACGCGCGCCAGATCAGGACCGGTCCGCTTGGAACCCCATTGGAAGGGATGGTCGTATTGGGACTCCACCGCCAGAGAATAGTGCCCATAGCGCAGCCACTCATCCCGGAAGGGGCGAATCATCTGGGAGTGACACAAATAACACCCCTCGCGCTGATAAATGTCGCGACCGCGCAGCTCCAGGGGTGTGTAAGGGCGCACCCCCTGCACTTTCTCTACGGTATCCTTGATATAGAACAACGGCACGATCTCAACCAGCCCTCCGATGCTGATCACCACCAGGATCAGGAGGATCATCAGGCCCGAGTTGACCTCAATATTTTCGTGTCTCATTGGATCAATCTCCAGGGCACTTTCAGGTGCGGGCCAGTTTAGCAGCCAATTTAGCGGCCAAGACCGCCTCTTCAAGGCGTGCAGCCATAATGGTCATGACAAAGTTGTAAACCATGACCAGGACGCCCGTCAGGAAGAAGGCACCACCGATTGCACGCCAGACATACGGGGTGTGCAGGAACTCGACGGTCTCGATGAAGGTGTAAGCCAGGTTGCCGTACTCATCGAAGCCGCGCAGCATCAAACCCTGGCCGACACCCGCTACCCACATCGCGGTGATGTACAGCACGATACCGATAGTAGCCAGCCAGAAATGCACATAGATCAGCTTCTGGCTGTACATCTTGGTGTTGTAAAGGCGCGGCAGCAAATGGTAAAACGACCCGAAAGACACCAGGGCCACCCAGCCCAGAGCGCCTGAGTGCACATGGCCGATGGTCCAGTCCGTGTAATGGGACAAGGCATTGACACTCTTCAGGGACATCAGCGGGCCTTCGAAGGTGGACATGCCGTAGAACGACAGAGAGGTGATCAAAAACAGCATGACGGGATCGGAGCGCAGTTTATCCCAGGCTCCGGACAGGGTCATGATGCCATTGATCATCCCCCCCCACGAAGGCAGCAGCAACACGATTGAGAAGGTCGCGGCCAGCGTGGATACCCAATCCGGCAGAGCGGTCCAGTGCAGATGATGACCACCCGCCCACATATACAGAAAAATCAACGCCCAGAAGTGGATGATGGATAAGCGATAGGAGTAGATCGGGCGCCCTGCCTGCTTGGGCACAAAGTAGTACATCATCCCCAGGAATGCTGCAGTCAGGAAGAAACCCACGGCATTATGGCCGTACCACCACTGGACCATGGCGTCCTGCACCCCAGAGAACAGGCTATAGGACTTGGTAAGGCTAACCGGCACCGCCAGGTTATTGAAAATATGCAGGAGGGCGACCGCCAGGATAAAAGCCAGAAAGAACCAATTAGCCACATAGATATGGGGCTGATTGCGCCGCCTCAAGGTTTCTACGTAAATCGCCAGATAGCAGATCCAGACAGCCGCGATAGCCAGGTCTAGCGGCCACTCGAACTCAGCGTATTCACGGGCTTGGGTAATACCGGCCATATAGCTCAGCGCACCCAGACCCACACCCGCTGTCCACCCCCAGAACGTGAATTCGGTCAGCCAGGAGAAAGCCAAACGCGCCTGAGAGGTACGCTGCACCACATAATATGAAGTAGCGAACAGAGCGCTGCCGCCAAAACCGAAGATTACCAGCGTAGTGTGAACTGGCCGCAGGCGCCCAAAGGTCAGTTGCGGGATATCTAGATTTAGGCTCGGAAATGCTAGTTCCAGGGCCGCGTAGAGGCCGACGGTCATGCCGAGCACCCCCCAAACCACGGACATAACCATGAATCTACGAATAATATCGTAATTATACTGCTCGGCTGGCAGCGCTGCGCTTTGGGCCATACCTCGTCTCCTAAGCAAGTCTTTGGCTGACAAGATTTGAGGACATTACCACACTAAAATAGTGGGAAATGATGCGTAAATTGGCGTTGACATTGCGTTCTACTAAATTTCGGGCGGAAAGCCCATTCAGAGGGTCTTAATATACCATAGAAAAGCTGCTATGAAACGCACCCCGCCCGTCGTAATCGCCCGCCTCAGGCTAGTAACCGGTAAAACTGTTTAATGATGTTGAGCAAATAATGATCGATCATCAACACAGTGAATAATCCAAACAGGTACACGATGGAAAAACCGAACGTAGGCATCGCCCAACGGTCATCGGCGGTCGCGAACAGGCGCAGCGCATACCAAAGGAAACGTCCACCGAGCAGGACAGCGCCCACCAGGTAAAGACTCCCACTCATGCCAATCAGGAAAGGCAGCAGGGTCACCAGAAACAGCATAACCGTATAAAGTAGGATATGCAGACGGGTGAATTCCACCCCGTGAGTAACCGGTAACATAGGGATATTCGCCTTTGCATAATCTTGGCGCCGGTGGATGGCCAGCGCCCAGAAATGTGGCGGCGTCCAGATAAAAATGATCAAAAATAGCAGCAACGCCCCCGCTTCCACCTGGCCCGTCACCGCAGTCCAGCCTAACAGGGGTGGAGCGGCGCCCGCAGCGCCGCCGATGACGATGTTCTGAGGCGTGGCCCGCTTGAGGAACACGGTGTAGATGACCGCGTAGCCGATCAGTGAGCAAAAAGTCAATACTGCGGTCAACGGATTGGCAAAGGCGATCAACAAGGTCATGCCCAGTGCCCCTATCAACACAGCGAACAGCAGGACCTGCCGGGTGTCCAGATGCCCACTCGGCAAAGGCCGATTACAGGTACGCGCCATCACGGCGTCAATCCGTCTGTCCACCAGATGATTGATGGCCGCCGCGGAACCAGCGGACAAGGCAATGCCCAACGATCCAAAAACGAGCACATCCCAGGGCACCATGGTCGATGTAGCCAGAAACATACCCACCATGGCAGTAAATGTAATCAGCGCCACGACCTTGGGCTTGGTCAATTCGACGTAATCACGCCAATACTGGCGAATACTAGGTTGGAAAGTTTGTGTATTGGTATTCATCGAGATTCCCTCGGACACACTACATGACGCAGGACAATACGACAAAAACGCTCGCCGTCACCGCACTCACCCAATTTTGGAAAACTGCAAAAGCCGCTTGAGATCATCCAAGATCCCCTTGGGATTACTCTCGGCGCCGTAGCGCATAAATAAATTACCCAATGGATCGATCAAATAGATCCAATCGCCGAGAGTAGCACTGCCAGGAAATGCGCGGGCAAAAAAATCCAGTGTCTTGACATCGCTTATCCCCACGGTCATCGCGGCGTGTGCTTCCCGCACCCATGCCGCGAGGGCGGCATCCGGCGTATCGGTCAGGATGAACAGGGTCTGCACCCGCCCCATATCCTTGCCCAGCGCCAGACGCACTTGCCGCATGTCATACAAACTGTCTCGGCAGCGCTTATCGCAACCGTCAGCCGGCGCCCCCACATACGCCAGGGTCCAGCGCCCCCGCAGATACGCCTCCCGGATTTCCTGTCCATCAGCCTGGTACAGCCGCAGATAGGTAACGGGCTGCACGGGAACCAACAACTCGCCGTGGTTGGTCGTGCCCGTTGGCCGCCATTGCCCCACCAGCAGCCAGGCGACCAGTAACGGCAGGACAAAGGAAGCGATGATAAACAATAAAAAAACCCGGTTCCTAACCGGGGACCGAGTCGCTGATTGCATTGCCATGACTCTATGCATTTTCGGGGCGGCCGCGCCGCGTATTCACCACGATATAAATAACGAGCAGGGTCACCGCCAGGGCAAACCACTGCACGGCATAACCCTGATGGCGCTCTGGCCCAACCCCGGCAAAATGCGGGCGCCAGTCTCGCCAATAGCCACCCGCCTCCTCAGGTGCCAGTAGAACGACCGCGGGTGCCAGCGCATAACCCAATGCGACAGCCAGTTGCACATAATCCACGTATTGCACGACCCGCGGCCACGGGCCGGCGGATTCCGGCGCCGACAAACGCAATCCCGGATTGGCAGGCTGGGCAACCCAACCCTTTAGGCTCACGACAGTATCGGTCACAGCGATATCCGGCAACTGCTGACGCGAAGCTCCCAACGGCACCCACCCGCGATTGACCAGAATCGCCTGCGGCACTCCCTGGACCCGCAGCGGCGTGAAGACATGGTAGCCCGGCTGACCTTCCCGGAGCTGGTTGTCCAGCAGTATCTGATGCCCACTATCATAGCGTCCCACCACTTCTACCTTGCGGTAAAGGGACTCCGAGTCGGCCAGGTCCACAGCCGCAACCGGCACGTAAGCCAATTCCGCTCGGGCGCTGAACCTGGTCAGAAGGGCTTCCTTTTGGCGGGCGCGATCCAATTGCCAGAAACCGAGCGCCAACAACACCGGCAAAATCAGAACGGTAACCAGGCTGGGAACCAACGCCGGCTTAAACGCGAACTCGCCCAGATGCATGAGAACCTAGGACGTAGCGATTACCAGCGCAGCGCTACGCTGGGTTATACTGTTCCAACCACTCATTACCCGGACACCACCCATGCTTGTCAAAATTGCCGTCGTTATCGTGTTGTTCATCATACTCATCAGCCTGGGTTCCGGGTTGTTCTTCATGATTCGAGATAAAGGTCAAAGCAACCGCACCATCAAAGCCCTTACCCTACGCATTGCCCTCTCCGTGGGTTTGTTCCTCCTGCTGCTGATTGCCTACGCCACCGGCCTCATCACCCCCCACGGCATCTATCCTGTTCCCTAGCCTCCCCATCCTCCCCCGCGGAGCGGGGGGAAGCGGTGAGCAACATTAATTCTCGGGAGTCAAAAACAACATCTCTGCCCCCCTAAAACCTCACAGCCAATATACAAAAATAAACAATCCCAGCCACACCACGTCTACAAAGTGCCAATACCAGGCTGCCGCTTCGAAGGCGAAATGGCGATCAGGGGTGAAATGGCCCTTCATGCTGCGCAACAGAATGACTGCCAAAATTACGGCCCCCAGCGTGACGTGAAAGCCATGGAACCCGGTCAACAAATAGAAGGTGGAACCGTAGATGCCGCTGCCCAGAGTCAGGTTCAACTCACCATAGGCATGATGATACTCGGCAGCCTGGAGGATAACGAACAAAAAGCCCAGGCCAACGGTGGCTGCCAGCCCTTGGACAAGCTGCTTTCTGCGTCCCTCTTTGAGTGCCCAGTGCGCCCACGTCACCGTCACACCGCTGCTAAGCAGGATTAGGGTATTGATAGCCGGCAGGCCCCAGGCGCTCATAGCTTCGAAAGTACCGCCCACCTCACCGGGTCCATTGGTGGGCCACGCCGTCTCAAAGCCGGGCCAGAGCAAATCGTGGGTTAGTATCTTGCTGCTGCTCTCGCCACCCAGCCAGGGGATGGAATAATGACGGGCATAGAATAGAGCGCCAAAAAAGGCGGCGAAGAACATGACTTCGGAAAAAATGAACCAGCCCATCCCCCAACGAAAGGAGTGCTCCACCTGGTCGTTGTATAGCCCGCCCTCACTCTCGCGAACCACGGTGCTAAACCAGCCATACACCATGAAAATCAAGATGGCGGCGCCAATCAGCATCAGGAAATTGCCACCGCCGTTTAGCTTATTGGCGAATCCCATCATAAAGGCGAACAGTCCTACCGAGCCGACGATAGGCCAGTGGCTGCCATGAGGCACATAATAGGCTCCTTGGACATGAGTCATAAAATTATCTCTCCCACACGTTGGTGCTTGCGCTGTGATTTATGTCAGCCGCCCTGATCTTTCACCTTGAAGAAGGTGTAAGAAAGCGTAACCGTCGAAATATCCGGAGCAATAGCGGGGTCCAGCCGGAATGTCACCGGCATGTCCCTGCCTTCGCCAGGCTTGAATTCTTGCCTGGAAAAACAAAAACATTCGATTTTTTGGAAATATTTGGCCGCCAACCCGGGATCGACGCTGGGTATCGCCTGCCCGACCAGCGGCTCCATGGTTAAATTCTTGGCGAAATAGCTGATGTGATAGAACTGGCCAGGATGCACTTGCATCTTGGCCACGTTAGGAACGAACTGCCACGGTGCCGACTCGTTGACATTGGCCAAGAATTCCACCGTCACGGTGCGTTCGGCATCCACCTGGTTCTCCGCTCCAACCACTGCCCTGGTATTGCTGGTCTTACCGTTCAGGCCGGTCACCCTGCAGATCACATCGTAGAAAGGCACCAAGACGAAGTTGAAGCCGAACATTGCTGCTACCAGCAACAACAACCGCCGCATCAAACGCCGATTGGATTGCAAAACCGTTTGCGTCGTCATTTCAATACCATAATGACCATAATACCGATATAGAGCACCAGGGCGACCAAGGATAACAGAACCAACGTTCTGCGGTTCAAAGCCGTGCGGCGTCGAGTGTCGTTTTCCAAGCTTTTCTCCGGCCCCGCCCTGCGCGAGAGCGGGGCCTTCTCTCTAGGCGCTATTTGATGACGGGCGCTGTCTGAAAACTGTGATAAGGCGGTGGCGAAGTCAAGGTCCACTCCAGCCCTTCAGCGCCTTCCCACACTCCATCGGTAGCTTTCTGCCCACCTCGAATCGTCTGGATGACGATATAGAGGAACAGCAACTGGGAGAAGCCGAAGATGAACGCGCCAATCGAGGAAATCGCGTTAAATTCCGCGAACTGCAGAGCATAATCCGGGATACGCCGTGGCATCCCAGCCAGTCCCAGGAAGTGCTGCGGGAAGAACAGGATGTTCACGCCGACGACGGAGAGCCAGAAATGGATCTGGCCCAGTTTCTCGTCATACATGTGGCCGGTCCACTTGGGCAGCCAGTAGTAAGCCGCCGCCATGATCGAGAATACCGCGCCTGGCACCAAGACATAATGGAAATGGGCCACCACGAAATAGGTATCTTGATACTGGAAGTCCGCTGGGGCGATTGCCAGCATCAGGCCGGAGAAACCGCCGATGGTGAACAGTATCACGAAGGCGATGGCGAACAGCATCGGGGTCTCGAAAGTCATGGAGCCTTTCCACATCGTGGACACCCAGTTGAATACCTTCACCCCCGTCGGCACCGCAATCAGCATGGTCGCGTACATGAAGAACAACTCGCCGGCAAGCGGTATACCCACGACAAACATGTGGTGCGCCCAGACGATGAAGGACAGAAAGGCGATGGAGCCCGTAGCATAGACCATGGAGCTGTAGCCGAACAGCGGCTTGCGGGCAAAGGTTGGGATGATCTGCGAGATAATGCCGAAAGCCGGCAGAATCATAATATAGACTTCTGGATGCCCGAAGAACCAGAAAATGTGCTGGAACATGACCGGATCGCCACCGCCCGCGGCATTAAAGAAAGAGGTGCCGAAGAACTTGTCGGTAAGCAGCATGGTGATAGCGCCGGCCAGCACTGGCATTACGGCGATCAAGAGGTAAGCGGTGATCAACCAGGTCCATATGAACAGCGGCATCTTCATCAGGGTCATACCCGGCGCCCGCATGTTGAGGATCGTGGCGATCACATTGATGGCGCCCATGATCGAAGAGATACCCAGCATGTGGATGGCGAGTATTACGAAGGGAAAGGCCGCGCCGGTCTGCAACACCAGGGGCGGATAGATGGTCCAGCCGCCGGCCGGTCCGCCACCCTCCATGAACAGCGTGGACAGCAGCAGGGTGAAGGCGAAAGGCAGTATCCAGAAGCTCCAGTTATTCATGCGCGGCAGCGCCATGTCTGGCGCTCCGACCATCATGGGGATCAACCAGTTAGCCAATCCCACGAAGGCCGGCATCACCGCGCCGAAGATCATCACCAGCGCGTGCATGGTGGTCATCTGATTGAAGAAGTTTGGCGTGACGATTTGCAAACCCGGTTGGAACAATTCGGCGCGGATGATCAACGCCATGAAGCCACCGACAAAAAACATGATCAGAGAAAACAGCAAATACAGAGTGCCGATGTCTTTATGATTGGTGGTGAACAGCCAGCGCGTCAGGCCGTGGGGATGCTCTTCATGATGCTCGGTATGCAGGGTGCTCGCTGTACTCATCATTTCTTCTCCGCAGTAGCTTGACGTAGCGCCTTGATGGCCATGGGTTGAACGAGATCGCCTTTATTATTGCCCCAGGAGTTGCGTTCATAGGTGACGACCGCCGCGATATCGGTGTCGCTCAATTGGTTGGCGAACCCCTGCATCGCCGTACCTTGCTTGCCATGCATGACCAGATTGACGTGGCCATCCGCTGGACCCGTGGCGATAGCGCTGCCGGCCAGTGCTGGAAAAGCACCCGGCACACCCTTGCCGTTAGCCTGATGACAAGCGGCGCAGGTGGTCTTGTAGACTTCCTCACCCTTGGCTATCAGCTCGGCCTTACTCCACTCACGGTCGGCGGATACCACCGCGGCGGCCTGGGCGCTTTTCATGTCGACCACCCATTTCTGGTAATCCGCCTCGGTCTTGGCCACCACCACGATGGGCATGAAGCCGTGGTCCTTGCCGCATAGCTCGGCGCATTGGCCACGATAGACACCGGGCTTCTCGATAACCGCCCAACTTGAATTGATAAAGCCGGGAATGGCATCACGCTTGAAACCTAAGCTAGGCACCCACCACGAGTGGATCACATCCGAGGCCGTGGTCAGGATGCGGACCTTCTTTCCCACGGGCACCACCACGGGGTTGTCAACCTCCAGCAGGTAGTGCTCATCCTTGGGGGAGACATTGGCGATCTGCTCCCTAGGGGTGGACAAGCTACTGAAGAAACTGATGCCTTCATTCAGATAGTCATACTTCCACTTCCATTGGTAACCCGTCACAGTAATAGTCACATCAGGATTACTGCTGTCTTCCATGGCGATCAGGGTGCGAGTTGCCGGGATGGCCATGCCGATCAGGATCAGCATGGGCACCACGGTCCAGATGATCTCGACGGTGGTGCTTTCATGAAACTGGGCGGCCACGGCACCGCGGGACTTGCGGTGATGATAAATGGAGTAGAACATCACCCCGAAAACCCCAATACCGATCCACACGCAGATCCAGAAGATCAACATGTGCAGGTCGTAGACCTGACGGCTGATAGGCGTAACACCCGGAGTCATATTCAACTCATAGGCGGCGGGCACAGCGGCGCTCCACAAGAGCAGACCACTACCCGTTACAACGTTGCGTGTTCGCGCAAGGAGGTTCGCTAGCATGCCGTCCTCTCTCTCCCAATAGGTGATAAAAAGAAAATAAGCATTTAATTAAATCGCCATGATCTTGAAGTTAAACATTATTCTTACGCAAAAAAACCACATTCGATCTGCCGGCATCAAGCCAACGCCCCAGAAACATTCAAACACTGATTATTGCCAGGTAATGCCGACGAGAAACCGGACCTGGATAGCCGGCCTACAAGCTCCGAGTCAATTCAACGGCCAACTGTTGGCGTTCTTCTTCATGAAGGAACCGCCCGACTTCCACGGCCCGGCCGTGTGAGCGAATCAACAGGCGGCTAGGATACCATTGCCTCGGGCAATGCTCCAAAACGATGCATGCCCATACTCGGCCCAGCGTCCATTGCTGCCGGGGATACCCTCTACCCTTCTCGATGAGGATGGAATTACCGACAATGGAGATTACCTCGCACTCGTAACAACGACAAGCCACCACATACAGTCCTATCCCCAACGCCAGCATTTCCAGCCCCGCAAACGGCAGCACCATCCAGAACCCCAGCAAGGTCAGGCTAAGGGAAATAGCGGTAGACAGCAACAAAAGGCTGAGAAAAAAAACCAGCGACCCGTGCCAGGACAACGACCGGTTAGGACGCAGGACAAAGCGACACTCCTGTTCGGCCATATTTCGCTCAACGGCAACCATCACATAGTTCCCAACTTTAAACGTTCTATGACCGTATCATCAATAGGCATTTTAAAAAATGCTTGCAACGAGATCCTGCCCAGAGCAACGTGCCTGCTCAACACAGGCCATCCAGATCGAGACAAGTCGCCAAGCGGTCGGGTTGGAACTGGTCAAGAAAAGGTAGTATCCCCAGGCAAGGGGCCGCGATTCCAGTGCAAAGCGCCTGCAGATTTTCCGCAAGCCGCTCAGTCCCAGGATCGATCAAGTTGGCGATCCAGCCCGCAAGCGGCAAGCCGTCAGCGGCAATCGCCGCGGCGGTGAGCATGGCATGATTGATACAGCCCAGGCGCACGCCAACTACCAGCACCACCGGCAACCCTAGGACCACAGCCAGTGCCCCGACGTCGCCGTCCCCGCCCAGCGGCACTCGCCAACCGCCCACCCCTTCAATAATCAAATAATCGGCCTGGCGGCCAAGGACCTCCGCGCTGGCGCGAATACGGTCGAAGGCGATTTCGACACCCGCCTCGCGGGCCGCGATATGCGGCGCGATGGGTGGTTCGAAAGCATACGGATTGATGGCTTCATAAGGCGCCCAAACCGAGGATACCGCTTGCAGACGCAGCGCATCCTCATTCCGCAATCCGTCAGGCGTGCGCTCACACCCGCTGGCCACGGGCTTCATACCGATCACTCGCCAGCCGCGTTCCCGCAGAGCAATGAGCAGGCTGCACCCCCCCCAGGTCTTGCCGATGCCAGTGTCGGTGCCAGTAATGAAAAAGCCGCGCCC
>Ga0209253_10003515_pt1 | contig 13787 bp, 7 predicted proteins | sample FrelakmetBRP12BR_FD_187145 | JGI IMG/M metagenome (GOLD analysis project Ga0209253, IMG submission 187145) | Freshwater lake sediment microbial communities from the University of Notre Dame, USA, for methane emissions studies - BRP12 BR (SPAdes)... | ecosystem: Environmental > Aquatic >...
CCCACGCGGCGTCGCTGCGTCAGGCTTTCGCCCATTGCGCAATATTCCCCACTGCTGCCTCCCGTAGGAGTCTGGGCCGTGTCTCAGTCCCAGTGTGGCTGGCCATCCTCTCAGACCAGCTAACCATCTCAGCCTTGGTGAGCCGTTACCTCACCAACAAGCTAATGGTGCGCAGGCCGCTCTTCGAGCGATAGCTTGCAAGCAGAGGCCACCGTTCACCGTGTGGGCCGAAGCCCCCGCGGTCGTATCCGGTATTAGCCAATCTTTCGACTGGTTATCCCGGACTCGAAGGCACGTTACCTACGTGTTACTCACCCGTGCGCCGGTTTACTCGGGAGCCGAAGCCCCCTTTCTCCCACGACTTGCATGTGTTAGGCACGCCGCCAGCGTTCGTTCTGAGCCAGGATCAAACTCTCCAGTTGAACCTGGATCGGCCCACCCGACCTTGCCGGGCGGACCGTTGTGCACGAACATCGGAAACCGCATGCACGACAAGTATGCGGTTCACTGTGCTGCCTCTTCCAAGGAAGAGGCCGGTTACTGTTCAGTTTTCAAAGATCAGGGCCGTACCGGCGCGAATCTGCCTTATACTCACGGAGCGCTTCCCGTGTCAACCCCGCCACCGCGGAGTGCAGGAAGCCGCCAGGTACGGCTCGGGTGCGAGCCCTAGGAGTCTCGTGTACCCCGGAACACCGGAGAGCTCAAGAGGGGGCGTTCCCGGTCACAGGCCCGGAGGAGCCCGTCCGAGTGAGGGGTTCATGTCGTCAGGCGCCGGGGCGCCCACCCACGAGAAGCCGGCCTCGAACACGTATGCCTTGGATTCGATGACGGGTCGACAACGCGTCTGGGCTGCGATGCGGGCGCGTCCCAGCGGATCGCGCAGTGGACTCGGAGGCCCCGCTCCTGCACCTCCTGCACCCGGGACCTGAAGATCTCCACCGCGGGGCGGGTCTGTCCCGCGCAGGGGTCTTCCGGTTGCCCGCCGCCTCCCGCAGCAGCGCGGGTGCCGAGATGTCCCGCACGGCGAGGCTCAAGTGCCCGTGCTCCCCGCGAACCTCACGCGGCAAGCTCGACGCTTGCCGACCTCGATCAGGAACGAGATCCTGCCGTCCGCTCCCACGGTGGCGGCATCGGTCGGATAGCGCTCGCTCGTCACGACCTTCCCATCGATCCGGACGGCGCCCTGCCCGATGAGCCGGCGGGCCTCGGTGTTCGACCTGGTGAGCCCGTTCTCGGTGAGGAGGGCCGGCAGGGAGAGCTCCCGGGGCACGGCCATGGCGCTCTCCAGGACCCGTACCATTTCCGCCGGCAGCTCCCGCCGGACGAAGCGCTCGTCGAACCGCCGACGAGCATGCACTCCCGCCTCGGCACCGTGGAAGCGCGCCGTCTGCCTCTCGGCGAGATCCGCCTTGGCGTCGCGCGGATGGATCCGCGATTCGCTGAGCGCCCGACGGAGGTCCGACGCTCGATCGGGCTCGAGCACGTCGTACCACCGCAGCATCAGCTCGTCGGAGATGGACATGATCTTGCCGAAGATCTCGTCGGGTGTCTCGGCGATCCCCACGAAGTTCCCCAGGGACTTGCTCATCTTCTGGACGCCATCGGTTCCTTCGAGAAGCGGCAGGGTGAGCACGACCTGAGGCGGCACCCCGTATGCCTTCTGGATCTCGCGTCCCACGAGCAGGTTGAAGCGCTGATCCGTCCCCCCCAGCTCGACGTCGGCGCGAAGCGCGACCGAGTCGTAGCCCTGGACGAGCGGGTAGAGAAGCTCGTGCAGGCCGATCGGATGTCCCTGGCGGAAGCGGTTGCTGAAGTCGTCGCGCTCGAGCAGGCGGGCGACGGTGTACTGCCCGCACAGCCGCACGAAGGCATCGGCCGCGAGCGAGTCCATCCACTCGGAGTTGAACCGCACCTCGGTCCGCGCGCGGTCGAGGATCCGGAACACCTGATCACTGTACGTCTCGGCGTTCCTTCGGACCTCCTCGGGGGAGAGCGGCTTGCGGGTCTCGGAACGGCCCGAGGGATCCCCGATACGAGCAGTGAAGTCGCCGATGAGAAAGACGACCTGGTGACCCAGGTCCTGGAAGTCCCGTAGCTTCGCCAGGACGACGCCGTGTCCCAGGTGGAGATCGGGAGCGCTGGGATCGGCGCCCAGCTTCACCCGCAGCGGCCGGCCCTCCCTGGCGGCGAGGTCGAGCCTGGCTTCCAGCGCCCCCTCGGGAATCACGTCCACGGCGCCCCGCAGCAGACGGTCCAGAGCTGCAGTCGTCACGCCCTCACACCTCGATCATCTGCTGCAGGCATCGGATGGCACGCGCGCGCCCATCGCTTTCGTCGACGTCCACGATCGCGCCCTGCACGGTGACGCGTCCGGAGGCGACCTCGAACCGATGCGGCATCTGCGTGAGGAAGCGCTGCAGCACCTGCTCGCGCTTCACCCCGATCACGGAATCGATCGGACCGCACATTCCGGCGTCCGTGAGGTAGGCGGTGCCCTTCGGGAGGATCCGACCGTCGGCCGTCTGGACATGCGTGTGACTCCCGACGACCGCCGCCACCCGGCCATCCAGGTACCATCCCATCGCCACCTTTTCCGACGTCGCCTCCGCATGCATGTCCACGAAGACCACGGGCGCCCTCCCGCGGAGCGAGTCCAGCACGGCATCGGCGGTGCGAAACGGACAATCGTACGGGCCCATGAACACGCGCCCGATCAGGTTCACCACGCCGACGGCGACGCCAGCTCGACTCGGACGCACCGTGAAGCCCCATCCCGGCGTGGCCGGCGCGAAGTTCGCCGGCCGCAGGAGCACGTCGCTGTTGCTCATGTACTCGACGATCTCGCGCTTCGCCCAGATATGGTTGCCCGACGTCAGGACGTCCACCCCTGCCGCCAGAAGCTCGCGAACCGTTCCGGGATCGACGCCCTTGCCCCCAGCCGCGTTCTCGCAGTTCGCAATCGTGAAGTCGATACCGTCAGCCTCACGTGCGTGCGGGAGGAACCGTGCCACTGCCCGCCGCCCGGGCTTTCCCACGATGTCCCCGAGGAAGAGGATCCGCATCGCGCCCGTTGCCCCGTTGCTACCGCGCGTACTCGCTGGCGCGCATCTCCCGGATCACCGTCACCTTGATCTGGCCCGGGTAGGTCATCTCGCTCTCGATCTTCCGCGCCACCTCGCGCGCCAGCACGACCGCCTGATCGTCGGAAATCCGGCTCGGCTCCACCAGGATCCGGATCTCGCGCCCGGCCTGCACCGCAAACGACTTCTCGACGCCACGAAACGCGTTGCTGATGCGCTCGAGGTCCTCGAGGCGGCGGACGTAGCTCTCGAGGACCTCCCGCCGGGCCCCGGGCCGCGCCCCCGACAGTGCGTCGGCGGCATCGACCAGAGGCGCCAGCACAGTTTCCGCCTTCACCTCCTCGTGGTGCGCCGCGATCGCGTTCACGATCTTGGCCGACTCGCCGTACCTCCGTGCGAGGTCGGCGCCGATGATCGCGTGCGAGCCCTCGATCTCGTGCGTCAAGGCCTTGCCGATGTCGTGCAGCAGCGCGGCGCGGCGCGCCTGCTTCTCGTTGATGCCGAGCTCGGCGGCCATCATCCCGCAGATGAAGGCCGCCTCGACCGAATGCGCCAGTACGTTCTGGGCGTACGAGTAGCGGTACTTGAGCATGCCCAGCAGCTTCACCAGCTCGGGATGAATACCGTGCACGCCGACCTCGAACACCGCTTTCTGCCCGGCCTCGCGCACACTCTCCTCGACCTCTTGCTCCGCCTTGTGGACGACCTCCTCGATGCGCCCTGGATGGATCCGCCCGTCGGAGATCAGACGCTCGAGGGCAATGCGCGCGATCTCCCGCCGGATGGGACTGTGACACGAGACGATGACTGCCTCGGGCGTGTCGTCGATGATCAGATCGACGCCCGTCGCCGCCTCGATCGCCCGGATGTTGCGCCCCTCCCGGCCGATGATGCGTCCCTTCATCTCGTCGTTCGGCAGGTGAACCACGGACACCGTCCGCTCGGCAACGAACTCACCGGCCAGCCGCTCGATTGCGATGGTGACGATCTTCTTCGCCTTGCGGTCGGCTTCCTCGCGCGCCTCCTCCTCGACCTGGCGAATCCGCTTGCCGGCATCGTGACGGGCCTCGTCCACCATCTGGTCGATCAGCATGCGCTTCGCCTCCTCGCGTGTCAGGCCCGCCACCCTCTCGAGGGCACCACGGGCCTCCTCGAGCAGGCGTGCGCACGCGCCCTCCTTCGCAGCGGTAGCCTGCTCACGGCTCTGCAGCGCTTGCTGCTGGCGGGCCGCCTCCTCCTCGCGAGCATCGGCCGCCTCGAGCTTGCGGTCCAAGGTCTCCTCCCGAGCCAGCAGGCGCTTCTCGATGGCCTGCAGCTCCCGGCGCTCGTCCCTGACCTCCCGCTCGAACTCGGCACGTGCCTGCAGCACGGTGTCCTTCGCCTGAACCTGGGCCTCCTTGCGGATCGCGTCGCCTTCCTTCCGGGCCTCTTCGACGATGCGACGTGCCGTCTCCTCGGCCGTCGCTGCCTGGATCCTCATCTGGTAGCGGCGCAGCGTCTCGAGGAAGATGGCGAGCATCGCCCCGATCGCCACGCCGGTTCCGATTGTCCACCAGCTGATCATGGTTCGCGTACCCCCCCTGGCTGCGAGAGCGGATCGTCGAGCGGGCGCCGGTCGGCGTTTCGACCGATCACCCGTCGCTCCGTCACGATCAGGTCGACCGCCTGGTCCCAGGGATCGCGCGGGAGCCGGCACACGACCTGGAGCTCGAAGGCGATCCCCACCACGAGAACCGGCACCTCATCGCGCAGCTCTGCGAGCGCCCGGTCGTAATAGCCCTTGCCCCGTCCCAGCCGCACGCCAGCGAGGTCGAACCCCACGCCGGGAACGAGCACGAGCCAGGCCTCGCGAGATGCGCTAGCCGGGACCGCGGCCATCGACGCTGTCGATGCCACGCCCTGACCTCCCTCGGCGCGACGCCAGCACGGCTCGCCGTCGAGCTCGGCGGGGTAGTAGAGCGCCTTGCCTTGACGGGTTGCAAGACGGCCGACACTCGCAGGGTCGACCTCTGCACCGAGCGCCTGGTAGGTCAGGAGGTGGCGACAGCGCGCGAACGCCGGGAGTGTCCCCACCCGCTTGGCGATCGCCTCCGAGTATACGCGCTGGGCAGAGCTCTCCAGCGCCCGTCGCCGGGCCAAGAGGATGCGGCGCCACTCACCCTTGTCACGTGTCATGCCCGCACGTCGCGCGCGGGAGCCGGGCCGGAGAACGAACGATCGGAGGACGGAATCAGCTCAAGGGCCCCTGTCGGCACGGCGGTACCCGGCGGCGGCATGGGGGCTGACCGAGCTACGGCAGCGGGGCCATACCGCGGGCAGCACGCGAGACCCGGCCTTCATGGACAATCGATGCATCCTCCCTCGCTTCGTCGTTGCGTCTCCGTCCACGACCCGCATCCTCCCGTGTGCTCTCGGAGGGCCCAGGGAAGCGTTCCGCCGTGCCCTGCCACAGCCGCGTGCTTCTGACACGCGCTGCCTCTCGTGCAATGCCCCCGTTCCCGATCGGGGCGGGTGGAAGCTCGGGTCGTTTGTTTTCTGGAGACTTACGTTACGGGCGACGCACCTTCGCTGTCAAGGGAGCTGGTCTCGTCGGCAGGCCCGAGGAGCGCCGCGGCGAAGCTCTCGGGGTCGAAATCGCGCAGGTCCTCGACCCTCTCCCCGATCCCGAGATGGCGGACGGGAACGCCGAGCTCGCCGGCGATCGCCACCACGATGCCCCCTTTGGCGGTGCCGTCGAGCTTGGTGAGGATGACGCCGGTCACCTCCAGGTGCTCGAGGAAGGCCCGCGCCTGTGCCAGACCATTCTGCCCGGTCACGGCATCCAGCACCAGCAGGGTCTCGTGAGGGGCCCCGGCGATCTCGCGCGCGATGATCCGCCGAACCTTGCGCAGCTCCTCCATCAGGTTGGTCTTGGTGTGGAGGCGGCCAGCCGTGTCCACGATGACGACGTCGGCCCTGCGACCGACCGCCGCCCGCATGCCGTCGTAGACCACGGCCCCCGGATCACCTCCCTGCTGCTGGCGAACGATGTCCGCTCCGGCGCGTCCCGCCCAGACCTCCAGCTGCTCGATCGCCGCCGCCCGGAACGTGTCCCCGGCCACGAGCAGGGTGCGCTTGCCCTGCGAGACGTAGCGCGCGGCGAGCTTTCCGATGGACGTCGTCTTTCCAACACCATTCACGCCGACGACCATGATCACGTGCGGGGCCCCGACCTGCCAGTCGCGATGTGGCTGGGGTCGTGCGCCGAGGATGGACGCGATCTCTCGCTGCAACACCTCTCGCACGGACTCGTCGCTGTCTTCCCGGCGCTCCTGCAGACGCCGGAGGAGCTGCCCGGTCATTCCGACCCCGACGTCTGCGGAGAGCAGGGCGGCCTCGAGCTCCTCCATGGCCTCGGGATCGAGCCGACCCCTCCGACCGAGGAGTGGCCCGAGCCGTCCCACCAGGCCAGCGCGGGTCCTGGCGAGTCCGCTTCGCATTCGCTGGTACGCGGAGGGCGCCGGCGGGTGCGGCGTCGCCTCCGGCCCCGCAGCCCGGGACGAGGGAGGAGGAGTGGCCGAGGGAAGCACGCGCACGGCACGCCGCCGCCTGAGCAGCATCGCGACCGCGACGAGGAGCACGAGCGCGGCCAGCAGGGCCGCAAGCTCCCACCCCAGCAGCCCGCGGAGTGGCCCGACGCTCGTCGCCATCACGATGGACCGATCGGACCGGGAGCAGCCGGCGCGACGCTAGCCAGGGAGCCGCACCGAGACGACCCTCGAGACACCAGGCTCTTCCATCGTGATCCCGTAGAGCGTCTCCGCCACTTCCATCGTGTGCTTGTTGTGGGTGATCAAGATGAACTGCGAGTGCGCGCTCATCTCGCGCACCATGCTGTTGAAGCGACCGATGTTGGCGTCATCGAGCGGAGCGTCCACCTCATCGAGGAAGCAGAAGGGGCTCGGCCTGATGAGGAAGAGCGCGAAGATCAGGCTCACGGCGGTGAGCGCCTTCTCACCTCCCGACAGCAGGTCCAGGGGACCGATGCGTTTCCCGGGCGGCTGTACGATGATCTCGACGCCGCTGTCGAGAATCTGCTCCTCGTTCGTCAACCTGAGCTGCGCCTTGCCACCGCCGAAGAGCTTGGGAAAGACCTCCCGGAAGGTCTCGTCCACGCGCTCGAAGGTCTCGCGGAAACGGGCACGCGAGGTGCGGTTCAAGCGTGCGATCGTCTTCTTCAGATCCTCGAGCGCTTGCTCGAGATCCGTCCGCTGGCTCTCGAGAAACCGCTGGCGCTCCTCGAGCTCGGCAACCTCGCCCAGTGCCCCGACGTTCACATCGCCCATCGCCGTGACGCGCTGGCGCAGGAGTGCCAGGCGCTCCTCGCGTGCCGCGGCCTCGGGTTCCGCCACCTCCCCTTCGTCGGGCACCTCGGCGAGCTCGCGCTGATAGCGCTCCTGGACGGCCTGGTCGAGGTGCGCCACGGCGAGCCGGCGCTCCGTTGCCTGCACCTCGAGCGCAGCCGCCTCGCCGCGCACGCACTCCAGGTCGGCCTGTGCTGCCGCGATCTCGCCCTCGCACGCCTCGGCTGCCTCGCGCGCCGCCTTGCTGGTGCGCTCGGCCTCCATCACGACCGCCGCCCGCTCCTCGGCGCCCACCTCGAGGCCCGACAGCCGCCCGGCCACCTCCGTCAATCCGTCCCGGGTCTGATCGAGCGCTGCAGCATCGGCCTGCCGCCGCTCCTCGAGCAGCGCGACCCGGCGCGCCGCCTCCTCGTTCACGCGACCCAGGCGCTCGATGGCATTCTCGAGCGCCTCACGGCGGGTCCGCTCCTCCGCGAGAGCGACCCTCCTGTCCGTCCCCGCGGCCTGCCACTCGGCCGCGACGGTCTTGGCGGCGGCGAGCCCCGCCTCGGCCCGGGTGACCCCCTCCTCCAGACCGCGGCGGGAGCCCTCGGCAGCGACCAACTCGGCCACCGAGCGGTCGGCTTCGGCGATGAGGTCTCCGAGCCTGGTACGGCCCTCGTCGAGCTCCGCCGTCAAGTCCCGCGCCTGCTCTCGCACGTCCTCGACGGCGCGACGCAGCCGCTGCACGTCCTTCTCGGCGGCGACCACGTCGACGGCGACATGGGCCAGCTCGGCATCGATCTCCCGCAGCGCCGCCTCGCGCGTCGTCACGTCGGCGGAGAGCTCCTCATGGCGCCGCCGCACCCGCGCGAGATCTTCCTCCTTGCGCTGCACCTCGTGCTCGAGATCCCGGAGCTCGCGACGCTGCGCGAGCAGGGTCTCCTCGGACCGCTGATTGCCACCGGTGACGGCACCCCGCGGGTCGACCGTTTCACCGGCGGGGGTCACGTAGGTCCAGGAGGAGTCGGCCTGGCGCCACGTGGCAAGCGCCGTCGCAAGATCGTCGATGAGGAGCACGTTGCCGAGCAGCGCGCTCGCGACCGACTCGTATCCCTGCCGGCTCTTCACCACGTCCAGCAAGCGCGTGCCCCCGTCGGGCGCCCCGCCATTGGACAGCGACCGTGCCTGGTTGGGCAAGCACGTCGCCCGGCCCGCACCTGCCCGACGCAGGGCCTGTACGGCCTCGCGAGCCACGTCGTGATCCCGCATGACGACGGCCTGGAGATGCTCGCCCAGGGCCGCGGCCACCGCCCGCTCGTGCTCGGCCGGGATTTCCAGCACCTCCGCCACGAGGCCAAGGACCTCGTCCTGCGCAGATGCGGCAAGCACGGCGCGCACCCCTTCCCCGTAGCCGGCGCGCGAGTCCTGCAGCTCGCGCAGCGAGTCGCGCCGCGAGCGGATGCGCGCGAGCCCGTCCTTCACCCCCTCGAGGGTGTGTTCCCAGCTGGCGCGCTCGGCGAGGACGCGCCGTAGGTCCTCGGTGAGCTCCCCTTTGGTACCCGCGAGCGCTTCCAGCCGCGTCTGCAGCTCGACGAGGTGCCGCTCCACCTCCTCCGCCTGCACGGCCAGCTCGGCCTCGCGACCAGCCAGCGTCGCAGCGCCCGTCTCGAGGCGTGCGACCCGCGCCCCCTCTTCCTGGCGGCGCTGCTGGACGACGCTGACGGCATTGCGGGCCCGCGCCTCGTCGGTCAGCGCCCCCACGAGCGTGTCCTTCGCGGCATCGAGGGCACGCGTCGCCGTGCCCAGCTCGGCCGCTGCACGCGCGAACTCCGTGTCGCCCTCGGCGAGCACTCGCTCGGCCTGCACGATCGCCCCGAGGACCTCGGTAAGCTGCGTCGCTAACCTCGCTCCCTCGGCATCGGCGGCCGCGCGCTCGGCCTGCGCTGCCGTCAGGTCGCGTTCGGTCGTCGCGCGCTGCGCACCAAGCTCGTTCAGTCGTCCCTGGAGGTGCGCCTCCTCGTGCCGCGCCGCCTCGACGGCGGCGCGCGCCTCGTACGCGGCGGCCTGGGACTCCCGGAGCTGGCGCTGCGCCCCGCCCTCTCTCTCACGCGCCGCCCGGCGCGTGCTCTCGAGCGCCGCGAGGGCGGCGACCAGCTGCGCTTCGCGTGCGAGCGCTGCGGAGCGCCGCTCGACGAGATCGGCGAGCTCCCGGCCCAGGCGTGCGCGCGCGCGCACGGAGAGCGCGAGATCGAGCACCTCGATCTCGGCCTGCAACGCCCGGTACTGCTCCGCACGCCTGGCCTGTCGGCGCAATCCCGCGAGTTGACGCTCGACCTCACGCAGGATGTCCTGGACCCGCAGGAGGTTCTCGCGGGTGCGCTCCATCTTGCGCTCCGCCATCTGACGCCGGCTCCGGTACAGGGTCGTTCCGGCCGCCTCCTCGATGAACAGGCGCAGGTCCTCCGGCTTGGCACCGACGAGCTGCTCGACACGCCCCTGCTCGATGATCGCGTACGCCTTGCCGCCAAGCCCGGTTCCCAGGAACAGCTCGGTGATGTCACGGAGGCGGCACGGAACGCCGTTCAGCAGGTACTCGGACTCTCCCGATCGGAGGTAGCGTCGCGTGGCCATGATGTCCGCCGGCCCGGCGGTCGCGATCGGGTGCCCTGCCTCCTTCAGCAGCGAGAACTGGTCGAGCGGCAGGCCGTCGGTCTCGAAGACGATCGAGACCTGCGCCATTCCCAGCGGAGCGTGGCGATCGTTGCCACCGAAGATCACGTCCTCCATGCCCTCGCCGCGGAGACGCTTCGCGCTCTGTTCGCCGAGCACCCAGCGGATCGCGTCGACGACGTTGGACTTGCCGCACCCGTTGGGACCGACGACCGCCGTCACCCCGACCGGGAAGTGCAGGACGGTCCGATCGCGAAACGACTTGAAGCCGACGAGCTCGAGCTGCCGGATGCGGAGCGGCGCCACGCCCGCTCTCGGCGTGACCGAGCCGTTGCCATTGCCGTTCGCTTCCCGGGCCTCGGCCCAGGCAACCGACGCGCGCTCAGCAGGAACCTCTTGCGGTGGAATCGCCACAGCCCCTCCTCATCCCCGATGACCCCGCGCCGGAGCGCTACGCCCGAGTGGGATGCTCGCACAGCGACTCGTCCCTGTCAACAAAAAACGCAACATGCTGATGGACGTCATCGGCGCAAGCCCCACATCTGGGGGGAGGATCGGCGATCTCCTGGCACAGGCGGTCACCGCAACGCGGCTCCTCGCCGGCGCGGGCGGGTCACCAACTGAGGGGGGAGGACAGCCGTGGTGCGAGCGTGAGTCGCAGGCGCGTCATGGCTCGAGCTCGGTGTTCCAGTAGGAGACGTCGACGGGGCTCAGGAACGGCCGCCACTGGTGGTAGCGGCGCGGGGTCCAGGTTGCGGAGAGGAACGGTGTCCAGTGGGGGCGCGCCGGTCGCTTGAGAAGACGCATTCCCGCTTCCTCGGGCGTGCGTCCACCCTTCCGCCGGTTGCAGCGATGACACGAGCAGACGACGTTCTCCCACGTCCCGAGACCGCCGCGCGAACGCGGGACGACGTGATCCAGGTTGAGCTCGGGACGCGGAAACCGGTCGCCGCAATACTGACACGTGTCGTTGTCGCGGGCGTAGATGTTGTGGCGACTGAAGCGGACGTGGCGCTTGGGAATCCGATCGTAGGCGAGTAGAAGAATGACCCGCGGCACGCGGATCGCGCAGCTGACCAAGCCGACCGAGTCGTGCTCGACCGTCACCGCGAGCTGGCTCCAGCTCGCGAAGTCGAAGGTCCGGTACTGCTCGTCGACGGCACGTGCTACGTCCTGGTAGAGCAACACGAAGGCCCTCCTCACCGATGTCACGTGCACCGGCACGTACGAACGATTGAGGACGAGAACCTTGGTGTTGAGTATGGACATGCGACCGGGGCACCGGCACTTTAGAACGATGCAGATCGTGGAGTCAAGGACGTTCGCCTTTCAGGACGCGGACTTGCGACGCTGGACTCCTCCTCCTATACTCCCCTTGCACCGCGGTCTGGGACCGGGCACCGGGAGCGCGGAAGGGTGACGACGATCTCCTTGCGCGCGGCATACGAACGCCTGCTTCCGCTGGTCGAGAGGCCCGGGCGTTATCTCGGCGGTGAGCTGGGAAGCATCGTCAAGGAGCCCGGGGCGGTCCGACTGCGCTTCGCCCTGGCGTTTCCCGAGGTGTACGAGATCGGTCAGTCGCACCTGGGCCTGCAGATCCTCTACGACATCCTGAATCGGCGTCCCGACATTGGCTGCGAGCGCGTCTTCGCTCCCTGGCTCGACATGGAGCGCCTGCTGCGGGAGCGTGGCCTGCCGCTCGTCTCGCTCGAGAGCTGCCGTCCACTCTCGGAGTTCCACGTCGTCGGCTTCAGCCTCCAGTACGAGCTCACCTACACCAACCTGCTCGCCATGCTCGATCTCGGCGGCATCCCGCTCCTCGCTGCCAACCGCGAGGCGCAGCACCCCCTGGTCATCGCTGGCGGACCCTGCGCTTTCAATCCCGAGCCGGTCGCGCCCTTCCTGGACGCGGTCGTCCTCGGCGACGGCGAGGAGGCGATCCTGGACGTCGCCGACGCCTACCTTGAGTGGGACGGTCGCGAGCGATCGGAGCTGCTCGCACGGCTCGCCGCCATCCCGGGGGTGTACGTCCCGAGCCACTTCACCCCCGCGTACGCAGCTGGCGGGCGTCTCGCTGCAATCGTGCCGGCCGACCCGGCCCGCGCCGTCGTCCGCAAGCGCATCGTGCGCGACCTCTGCGGCGTGCCGTTGCCGAGCCGGCAGATCGTGCCCACGATCGACGTCGTGCACGACCGGGTCGCCCTCGAGGTCATGCGTGGCTGTGTCAAGGGATGCCGCTTCTGCCAGGCCGGCTACGTCTACCGACCGCTGCGCGAGCGCGATCCGGAGACCCTGCTGGCACACACCGAGCGGTTGCTGCGCCAGAGCGGGTACGAGGAGGTCTCCCTCCTGTCGCTGAGCACCGGCGACTACAGCTGCATCAATCCTCTGCTCGCCGAGCTCATGAACCGCGTCGCCCCGCAACGCGTCGCCGTCTCGCTCCCTTCGACGCGCGTCGATGCGCTCGACCCCCGCCTCCTCGAGGAGATCAAGCGCGTCCGCAAGACCGGCTTCACCCTCGCACCCGAGGCCGGGACGCAGCGCCTGCGCGACGTGATCCAGAAGCAGTACGACGAGCGGGAGCTGGTCGCGGCGGCGGAGCTCGTGTTCGCGCTCGGCTGGCGCAGCCTGAAGCTCTACTTCATGCTCGGGCTGCCCACGGAAGCCGAGGAAGACCTCCTCGGCATCGTCGACCTCGCACGCAAGGTCTCAGCCGCCGGCGGGCACCGGCGTCAGGTCACCGCGAGCCTCTCGACCTTCGTGCCGAAGCCGCACACGCCGTTCCAGTGGATGCCGCAGGTGGACATCGAGGAGACGCAGGCGCGCCAGGCTCTGCTGCGACACGAGCTCAGGCGCCACCGCATCCAGTTCAAGTGGCACGACGCCCGACTCTCGCATCTCGAGGGGGTCTTCGCTCGTGGCGACCGGCGGCTCGCGGACGTGCTGGTCACGGCCTACCGGCTCGGGTGCCGCTTCGACGGCTGGGGCGACCAGTGCCGCTGGGACCTCTGGCAGCGGGCCTTCGCCGAGACGGGAATCGACCCGCACTGGTACCACCGCCGACGCACCCTCGACGAGGTGCTGCCGTGGGATCACCTCGACAGCGGCGTCTCGAAGCGGTACCTGCAGCGGGAGCTCGCCGCCGCCTTCGCGCGGACGCTCACGCCGGATTGCAGCATCGAGCGCTGCACGTACTGCGGCGCGTGTGACTTCGTGAGCATCCGCAACGTCACCTTCCACCCGCGCGGCGCCAAGGGCAGCGACAGCCGGGGAGCGACCGTCGATGCCTGGGCTCGCGAGGTGATGCCTGACGGCATGCCCTGGCAGACGCGCAGCTGGACCCGCCTCGTCGACGGCGCACGGATCCGCGCGGGCAACCAGAGGGCCGAGGCGCGTGCGGCCGGCGACCCCCCTGGGAGCGATCGAGGCTCGACCTTGGTGCAGCACTCACCCCCCCCTGCCTCCGACGGCAACCCGACGGCCGCGCCCGACGCGGCACTCGGCCACGACTCGGAACACCCCCAGGGACACGCGGAGGAGTGGCTCGCGGCGGGAAGGCAGGCGCTCGAAGCACCCCCGATCCCGGGGCGATTGCCGCCCGTGGCGCGCGTGCGTCTCACCTATCAGAAGCTCGATCGGGCGCGCTTCCTCGGAAGCCGCGAGCTCATGACGACGTTCGTCCGCGCCTGCCGGCGGGCCGGGCTTCCCCTCG
>Ga0209253_10003516_pt1 | contig 13787 bp, 12 predicted proteins | sample FrelakmetBRP12BR_FD_187145 | JGI IMG/M metagenome (GOLD analysis project Ga0209253, IMG submission 187145) | Freshwater lake sediment microbial communities from the University of Notre Dame, USA, for methane emissions studies - BRP12 BR (SPAdes)... | ecosystem: Environmental > Aquatic >...
CTCGAAGTGTTTGCGCCACTCTTTCCAGTTCTTGGGATTCAACGAATATGTTCAGATGCACGACAATTGGCATCAATCTGTCCTCCGTACTATCATTGTCTTTCCAGGGTATTTAGATAACGCCGCCAACGCGGAGTCTTCTCGCTCCTCCCTCATGTGACCTCTCAGTGTCTTACGTTTTATGAGTACTATCATATCGTTTCGGTCTGCCTTAGCCTCTTCATCAACGACTTTGGTGAAGGGGCCGATTTCCACCCTGATCCGCGCCTCGTAGCCCATTGATCTCAGTCTGTGAGCGATTGACTGCAGTTCTTTAATCGATTCAACTTCAAGTTCCTTGATCTGGGAATAATGATTCAACTTGTCTGTGCTTAGACCCAAATCCAGCGGATCTAGGATGTTGAGGAGAGTTATGTGAAAACGCTTGTCGAGTGCTTCATGGATTGAAGATACTACGTCTTCCTCGTCTTCGGGTGTCCTGACGAGTACTGCAACATTCATCACATAACCGCCTGGACGGATTCGTTTGCCCGTTTCCGCTGTTAGAATTGGCATATGCTTTGTCTTTCGGAGAACGACAAAAGTAACTATCCCAATCAATACCCACGCGGTTCCAAGGACCCGGCCACCCTCGTGAAACGCAAGGACAAGCCCCCATAATACTGCACAAGATATCGCCCCAATAACGGAGATAATGGGAATGAACAATATGCGCTCACGGAATTTCACGGTAAGAGTTCCTGGGACCTTCCAAGCCCGATAGGCGTAGGGTTTCTTGTTGCGGAGAACAATTAGAGAGATATTGACTATAATATACGAGAGAAGTGCTCCATAGTTGTATAGGTCCGCAACAAATGTCAGTTCACCAACCAATGCAAGTGCTATAGCGATTGCTCCGAAGACGATGATGGTTCTTATGGGCGTCTTAAACTTGGGATGCACCTTGTAGAACCAGCGGGGAAGAAAGTCAAACTTTCCCATCGAGAAGACGATACGAGATACACCAATCACGCCTGTGTTGGTGGATACGTAGCAGATGGCAAAACCAGTTATAGCTACGACTGGAGCTAGGTAGGGACCTATTACAGGGATGAGAGAAGCAATTGCTCTTATCGGATCATTGCGCGCCGCCGCAAGATCCTGCCAACTCATCATGCCCATGCTAATCACAGACAAGCCAACTGCAAACAAAATCACTGAGATAATGGACAGTTTGTTTGCGCGAGGAATCCATCGGTCTGGACGACGCGTTTCCTCAGCAGCCTGAGCAATAGACTCGATTCCGATGAAGGACGTCATCGCAAGAGTTATTCCATAAATGAAATTCTGTTCCTGCACTCCCAAACTTGGAAGCGAGTAAGCGACGTTAACATGTAAGATGGGTGAACCAAAGGTGCCTAGCTGACCGAGAAAACGTGCCAGCCCAAAAGCTAGGAAAAAGCCAGAGATCAGAATGATGCTCTCTACGATCAAATCTAGGGAAACAAGAATCTCATTGAATAGCGATGATTCTCTAATCCCGATGATATTCACAATCAAGAGGGCAAAGATTAGAGCTGCTGCAATCAACCCTGGAAAAGGAATGCTCAGCTCCTTGTCAAACAAGGCAACGATGACAACCCCGTCCTTTGTCCAGGGGAGAAAGTAACTGAGATAACCAGCTGACGCCAGCGAAAAGAGTGCCATGTCCACAGTATAGTCCAACATGACAGCCCATCCAGCAACAAACCCTACAAGATCATTGAATGCTTTCGTGGCATAGATTTGAGCGCCACCGGCATACGGGTAGGTAGTCGCAAGTTCTGAATATGCAAGCCCAGTCGCAATGTAGGTGAGTGATGCAATGAGGAACGCTAGAGGTGAAGCGCCTGCGGCAAAGAGAGCCACAAGACCAATCGCAACGTATATGTCGGCTCCAACGTCAGCGTAGCCCATGGCGAACGAGCCGTACCAGCCAATTTCTCGACGCAGAGTCTGCTCTTCAGTGGTTGTCGACAAACTTTCAGAACTTCCAGATGCCATTCTTTCTTTCTATGCATTAACCCATGCTCTTAAGCTGTCTAGATACACAACTTCAATATGTCTGATGATTGAGATATTCTTGATACGTCATGGATTCGGTAGCCTTCCTGAATCTGTTTCTTTGTGCAGTGATAGTGATTCTGAGCGTCATAATCTATTGTCGAAAGAAGGCGACGTTGCCTCTCTGCACAGGTATAGCATTTGGCTTATTCGGATTGTCTCACTTGATGAATCTTCTGGGTCTCGCAGACGCTCTTGCAACGTTTTTGATGGTGGATAGGACGATCGCCTACCTGGTCATAGTATACGCGTTGATAAGACTCTGGAAGGCTAATTCTGGCAAATTGAATAGGTAACTGCGCATCTCAGGCAGAAATGCATCGTTCTCTTCTCAGATCGGGCCAATTCGCCGTTGTTCAATTTGCGTCCTACTGCCAGTACCCGGCCACACAGAATCTTACTCTTCTGACGTGCGGAGTCTAATACCTGAGCATAGACAGCTGCTGCCAATGTCGCCTTTTCCAGGATTTGATCGATTGTGATCTCTAATGCTCCGTTCATTCTGCATTCTCCGGTCATTTCATTACTTTGACATCACTAACATCAACAACGAGAAGGCAACAATAAGGTATGGCACTGGATATCTTAGACGTTCGATAGAGTTCCTTACCCAGTGGCTTCACAAGATTGAATAATGAAGAAAAGCGATAATGGAAAGCACAATGACCGAAACAGAAGGCAGGAAGGTTCACAGAAAGCGTTCACGGCTTAGAGAGTACAAACCCGGAACTTTCGACAAATATGTTGCCTATGGGCAACGACAGCGAAAGCTGGAGCTAGTTTCAAGAGGAATAATTGAGGGATTCAAGGTTCGCTGTCGATCGTCCAAAGAAGCGATGAATCTTGCCCGTGCATTGAGACTGAGATTCCCAAGAATTGAGCGAGGCGAAAGAGCAAGGTATAGCTTGAGAGTGAAGACATACGAGGAAACAATCTACGTCACTCGAAAAGGACTTTTGCGTCGTTAGTCAGGAATCGCGAACGTAGAACCAATTCTGTTCATGGCTCAATTCTTTCCGTTCGTTCTCAGTCAATCAACAGCAGCGATATTGCCTCCGGCTTGCCTTTAAAGGGAAAAGCTATCGGCATTCCAGCTTTTTCCATTGTCTTCTGTACATTTATTCCGACAGCATGTTCTGGATAACGCGCCATGGTAGGATGAACACAGACACCAGCTTCCATATTGCATTTCTCGCACAGTGCACAAGATCCAGTTGAAAAGCCAACTGCGAACACATATCCCTTTTCAAAAGCTGCTTTCTCTAGCTCCAACAATGCCAAATGTATTCTTCTCTTGTCTTTCCCCCAATTCGACCAAAACTTCGCAGCTTTTTCCTTCAATTCAACGGGGGAATTGGTATCGTATCTATACTTCAGAAGATTCCTCGCGACGTCCTCATCAGTTTCTGCTTCAGCACTGAACTTGGCGAGAAGAGCATATCTGTATTCCCTTAGCATCTTTCTGAACTCGTCAACGGTTGGAGCGTACGGAGGGCACACCAATCTCTTGCCGTAAGTGTCGCACCCGACCCTGCACTTCAGAATGACCCTGTTTTCAACAACTATTCTGTTTGCAGGTATTATCTTGGCTTCAACAGCTCCTAAATGCAGAGCCAACTGAACAAGGGAGCTCAGCTTACTGAGCCTTCTAGGCGCCATTTAAATCCCAACATGACAAGTGGATTTTGAACAATGAGAGCGCCACTGACATATACCATTTGTCACACCTGTGGCGATGGCCAGTCGATCAGCAATCTCCGAGCGGTCAAAGTATGTACATGTTCCTCTGAGGTTGCCTCGCTCTGTGTTTTCTTGAGCCATTTCAATGGCGCTGACAAAAACATCTTATGCCACTCATCGTTTTCTACACAACCTACGCAAAACGGTTTTAGTTGGACTTGGTACGCAATTCGCAAATGACCAGCCATGAAAGCTATTAGTATCCTAGATTTTAGGAATAGAAATGGAGAGAAAATGAACGTGGACACCAAAGCTAAGCAACAACCAAGATTTTTCTGCTCAGAGTGCAAACATGAGATCTTCCTCTCTATGATCTACTGCGATGAGTGTGGTGGAGAGATCAGATGGCCATCGAAATACGAAGCCATTCTACCAGAGAAAAAGGAAGATAAGAAAGACTGAACGGTAACACATTCACCCTTTCAAGAGAGACCGATATTCTTTTCATTTCACCCATACGCCAGCAGATACTCTCAGAGAATCCCAACAAGATCAGTCAGAGATTCTATTGTAACATCTGCCTCAACATTAGAATTCCATTCTCTTCTCCGAACATGAATCGTCTTCATTCCCGCAGCCTTAGCTCCTGCGATGTCTGTGAAAGGTTTGTCACCAACAAAGACCGATGACTGATTCGTGATGCCTAGGCTTTCTGACGCTTTGAGGAAAGGAGTTGGGTTGGGTTTGAGTTCTGCAGTATCCTCGCCTGCGATGATAACAACGGAGAAAAAGTCTCGAAACGAGAGTTTGTTGATCCTTTGAGCCTTCAATCCAGGGGTTCCATCGGTGTCCGTTACCAACCCGAGTTTGTATCCGCGTCGTCTGAGATGGTTCAGAGTGGTGATTGTGTCCGAATAAGGCGGGCTGTACTGAGAGTATGCGTTCCAATACTCGATCGTAAGTGCACGAGCAAAACCTTGAGAGACAATCAGGTCAGATCTCACTTCGGAGATAAGAATAGGCCACCATTCATCTCTGTCATAGCGGGATTCCCTATTCATCCGATCATCAAAGAGTTTCATTTTCGAATGAAGCAAGCTGACCCCCATTTGAACTCCATTCTGCTCAAAAAATGTGGACAATGTTTCGGAAATCCTATCGTGAGCCTCTCTGAGCCCTGCCTCAGCATCAATCAATGTCTCATCTAAGTCAAACAGAACAGCCTTAATGTCTTCGAACAATGTGCTCCTTTGCCTCATCTCTACCTTACAACTGTCTTAGTCTTCATCATGTATTCAAGAATTGACCCATTCAATCAGAAAACGACATAATAGAGAGTCTGGTATACTTGGGACCACTCCAATGTGGTGATTTGGCTTGACCGAGATCAAATGCAGAATGCATAGATCTCCGATACTCACATCTCTCCTCATGGACATTCTGTTGAGGAATCGTCCAATTGGGCAATTAATAACCTAAACAACCTCTAGAAGAAGGGAATATCCGCTGACTATACTGATCGATGATGCCGGCGTAGGCGATCTGTTGTTTGGAGTCGTTATCGGCGGCTACCGAACTGAGACTGGAGAGTTCGAATACGACGTGGTCGACGTGAAATACTTTCAGTATCCCATGTTTAGACCCAAAAAGTATCTTCAAGAAACTTCACGCATCGTACTACAGCTCCTTGATAGACTAAGGGTTAGAGAGGGTGAGGAAATACACATTTGCAGCGGAAACATATTCGATTTGGCGCACGGTGATTTGAAGACACGATACAACGGTCTTGTGCACATATCCAAGATTATGGGAACTGCACAACATTACACAGAGACAGCGTACCTTGATGAGATTAGAAACATCGGATATGAACCCAGATCAGATCGAGACGAGAAGAGGGCCAAGAACTTCTTTCATATGCTCAACTGGGTTAGGCACGATCCGAAAAGGATTAAGTTGGCGAAGACCGGATGGCCACGACTAAGAAGATATAATCTAAGACCATACCGAGTAACACACAACTAGTATCAATCGGAAAATGCGCATCTTAGTTCTGGTTGTTTCCGATGGCTTCGGCTCTTCTTCCACGTTTTGAATTCAGGATTACTAGCGTTATTACTATCCCCGATGCAAAACCGATCAGATATGGCAGATAATCCAAAACCTGAATCTCTGGTGGTCTAACTCTGAGCTGAGTCACTTCCAGAATGGCATCGAACTTCTCTGTTTTTTGACGACCATCAAATAGGGTCGTATGTAGCACTATCGTGTAGAGACCTGGCTCGTTTACTGGAACCGTAACGATTGTGGCATTTGCACCGGCATTCTGTGATGGATAAAAGGCTCCAGTGCCTGGAACCCAGTTGTTTGGAAAGTCAAACAGCCATCCTATGGGCGGCGTTGTAGTCCCAGTGATATTCCCTGAAGGGTCAAGAACATATATGTCGATGCTGGTGTCTGGGTTCGTCCATTCAAGCCTGAATACAAGCACTTCCTCGGATAGAGAGTCGGCTACATTGATCTCTAATGGTATGATTCGCCAATCGCCGGATTCATAACGCCATTTCCAATCAGTTGCCCCGTGCATGAAAGAATTGTCGTAGAGGATGCTAGAATGAGTAGAAACCCGATGGATTTCTTTAGGTTCGTTGAACTTCGAAAGTTCAATGGGAACCTTCGCGGAAACTGGAACATATGTTGTCTGTCTGCCTGGACATTCAAGGACCAGATATCCTCCATACACTCCGGGTGCAACTTCTTCAGGGATTCGCACTGTCGCGGTGAACTCTGTTGAACTCTTAGAATCTACAGATATCTGATCTCTGGAACTGAGCCAAGACCAAGAAGTTTTCTTGTAGCAGTCTACGTGGATAGTGAAGTTCACCGGTTCGTAAGAATAGGTTTCTTCGGCAGTCACGTCGCCAGAGCTCTTCATGTATTGTGGTGTAGCTTCCCAAACACCAATTACTTTTTCATGCATCATCTTTTCGAATGGATGGAAGATGCGGATCTCTTGGCTGTTGCCCCAATTGTATCCGTAGTTTACTAGCGCCGTTTCGTTCCATTGCACACTCGCGTCATGGTTAATGTCTTCCCAGTCGTATGCATACAGGTACAGCAGGTTTGAAGGAGAACCGTACGGTGTCGCAGTAGAATTGTAGAATGATTCAAACGAATAGTCCAGTCGGACTATCATCAAGGCTGTATCGTCGGGCATCGGTCCAGCTATCTTTGTCAGATCGAAATAGAGCGGAACCCCATTCAGAGACGGGTCCGATCTGTTGCTGTAACTATAGGTTGCTGCCAGTTCAAGGACAGAAGATTTGACTGACAGATTGATTGGAGTATTTGACGGATTGTCAACCGCAAATGTGGCTGATCCAGAATCTCCATTGGAAATCGTTCCCGCGTACCAAGATGTATCCTCAAAGACCATGTTTGACTGTTGTTGAATGGTAGCGTTTGGCAGAGCGAAATCCAGCACAGCCCACGCGTCAGCCAAGGATTTCATAACATTGGTGTAAGTTGTGTTCGTGTGAACACGGAACGCAACGCAATCTTGTGTGTCTCTTCCAATCGTGTAGGACGCGGCCTTGTAAACATCCACTCTTCCTGACCCTTGGACAAATGGGTCATTTCCAAGATCCTGAGCTGTACTCATGAGTATTGTCTTCACAGTTGACGGATCGAATCCTCGTCTACTCCTTTTCAGACCTTCAACCACTATGGCCGCTGCGCCTGCAGTGAGCGGTGCGGCTTGACTTGTGCCTCCAAACACGTCGTAGGCTCGAGATCCGTTTCCGTATCCTCCGTTGATTGGTCCCGCATCGAACGAAAAGGCTCCTACATTGAGAAGGTCGGGTTTTGACTGCCCGAGTGCATTTGGACCTCTGCATGACCAAGCGATAACATCATCGCCAGCGTTCGAATACACACCCATTCGTTCGAGGCCTAAGGAAGAGGCCCAGTGGAAGCTTGTGGAGGCCCCCACACTCAGAGCGAAAGAACTGAACCCACTTGAGGTCATTGTTCCATATCCCGGCCCACCATTTCCCACTGCATGGACAAACAAGGCTCCAGGATAGCCATGTGACAAGTAACCTGGAAGTGATAGCGCGTTCTCGATTATGCTTAGAAGATCATATCCGACGCCTGCGCCCAGCAAGGGCCATTCGGACCAACCCCAGCTGTTGCTTACAACTTCTGCACTGTGTCGACCTGTGTATACCCATCTTCCCGACTTGGCGTCCAAGTCGAAGCCTGAAACCCACATCCAAGTGTAGAAGACGTCACCTAGCCAAAGTGCTTTTGCAGCGATGATTGAACTGTCCGGAGCTATGCCTGGAAGCTTGTACGTGGTTCCATTCCCGTACACATCATATTCTACTACTCCACGACTCGCAACGTTAGCCGCACACAGGGTGCCGTGTGGTTCAAAATCAAACATAACGCCAATGAAATCTCCTTTAGGATCAAGCCCCGGCAGTAGATCTCCACTTGGAAAACCTAGAATCGTGTCATATTCTGACGTTTGATTTTGAAAAACGCCCCATACATCCAAAATCTGGGCACCGAGCAATCCTGCACTTATGTCAGGTATCCCGTCTCCAGATAGGTCTGAAGCTAGAATCTCAGATCCGTCTCCCACGTGATGTGAGGTTTCATCGAAGAAACTGTAGTCGGGTTCCATGCTTCCTGTCCAACGAGCATAAGTCGATGAGAAATCAATGTAAACACTGTCGTAGACGCCGGGGGTTCTGCCGTCAACAACGAGGGCGGGATAGAATATCTCGTTGGCTCCCGGCCCTCCGAAAGAATCCTTCTCCATCAACAAGCCAAAGTGATACACGCCACTTTTTGACAAGATGAAGTTCTTAGTGTCTTCTCCAATCTTGTAGTTTTCAGTTAGGTGAGCAGTCAGGATTTCCGTTCCATTCCAATACTTGATGTCGGTTCCAATCCCTTGATTCCATATGTCCAGGAAGATTCCTTTGGGTGTGATCTGAATGTCAGAACTACTACGCATGATATTCTGATTTCCCAGTGATTCCATTTTTGCTTGGAAAGTCGTATTAGTAATTACCAGTCCTTGTTCATCTGCGTCTATTGCGATCGGCTTGCCTTCAGCATCTCTAGCGACTGCATTCGACATGTCAGGGTTTCCAAAATCCACTCCTGTATCAACAATTGCAACCGTAACACCTGAGCCGTTCAATCCAAGATTGATATTCGTCCTAGATGCCCCGGTAAGCTCTCTGATCCGAAACATGTCTGTCTGCGGACCGGGGCTGTCAACCTCAAGTCTGGATTTCTCGTCGTAGCAAATCGGAAAATCAGGCATGATGCGAACGACGTTTTCTAGGGATGATAAAGCCTGCAGGTTGGATCTTGACACCTGTCCTACTACCGCAAATCCTGAAGAGAAATAGCTGGAGAAACCAGAACGCATAAGGTTCTTTGCAGCGTTGGCGTTTCCTCGGCCCAAGACTATTACTCTTATGAGATTCTGCGAACCTGTGACCCGATCTGTCATATAGGCCGATGAAAGAATTTGATCTTCATCTGCAACTCGAGTCTCACATGGGACCGTGAGTACCGCTGAAATCGTTAGCAAAATCGCGACAAATGCTCCCACAAACGTAACAATTCTCAATTCTATACCTCAAGGGAGAGAACAGACAATTGCAGACCCAGTTGGCTTCCGAATCAATAAAAGACTTTAGGACGCAACATGACATTCCAAGTTGAACTGTATGATTCTGATTCAGATCGGTGCATTAACTTGACAGAGAAGTTGTATTGGAAAGATGCCTATGCGAAGGAGTTTACAGCCCGAGTTTCCTCAAAGACAGAACAAGCTTTGATTCTAGATAGAACGGCTTTCTTTCCAGAGGGAGGAGGCCAAGCCGCAGATACTGGATCACTGAACAATGTTCGAGTCATAGATGTCCGCAGGCAAGATGAAGACATCGTGCATTATGTTGAGACGATGTCAGATTTCAACATTGGAGACGAAGTTGTTGGAAAGATTGATTGGGACAGACGCTACCGGATCATGAGGCTTCACACCGCAGCCCACATTGGATTCTTCTGTTTTCGAGCCTCTTTCGATAATGACTGCACAGCGAGCTCAGGCAGAGTCGACGATGAGAAGGAAAGAAGCGATTACCTCTTCACGAAAGAGTTTACCCCCGAAGTTCTGAAGATGGTTGAAGATCACGCCAACGAGATCATATCAAAAAGTTTGGACGTCAAGATCTGGTTTGAGGATACGGAAGCAAGAGAGACAAACCCATGGACAGGAGCTGCATCTTCGATAACGTCGGGCTTGCGGCGGAAATGGAAGATTGAGGGATTTCCTGAGATGGAATGCGGAGGGACACATGTCCGAAATACTTCAGAAATTGGAAAGATCACTTTGAAGAAGGGAAAGAATCCTGGTGGCGGTACACGGCGCGTAGAGATAAGATTATCAACATGACCAAGGTTTCACAAGCGTTTGAGACGTGAGAACACCACATGCCAAGACTGCTGGACCCAATAAACATTGGATCTCTGAAACTGCGCAATAGAATAGTAATGCCAGCCATGGCGACTGATCTTTCGACGCCAAACGGAGAAGTCGCAGATTCCCAGATCAAACACTACTCACAACGCGCGAACAGACTGGGATTGATGATAACTGAACACTCCTACGTACGGTTCGAGGGAAAATATTCTAGAAACCAAATGGGAATCCACGATGACAAAATGATTGAGGGCCTTTCGAGATTGACGGCTGAAGTTCATAAGAAGGGGACTCCCATAGTTGCTCAATTGACTCATGCGGGTGCGAGAACCACTTCTCAGGTTATGGGATCTCAAACAGTTGCGCCATCGTCAGTTTGCGTTCCAGATTGTAAAGAGACGCCGAGAGAGCTTGCAATCTCGGAACTTTATGATCTTATTGAAGCTTATCGTCAAGCTGCAAGACGCGCCGCGGAATCTGGATACGACGCAATCGAAATTCACGGAGCTCATGGATGGCTTCTCCACGAATTCCTTTCGCCATTGAGTAACAAACGCACAGATGAGTACGGGGGGTGCTTAGAGAACAGGATGCGGTTTCCGTTGGCGGTTATTGAAGCAGTGAGAAAAGAGGTTGGATCCAAGTTCCCCCTTCTCTACCGATTGGGAGCAGATGATAGGATGCCGGGCGGAGTGACACCCAACGAAGGTGCAAACGCAGCCAAAATGCTTGTTGAAGCTGGAGTAGATGCAATCAACGTTTCAGGAGGATTCTGCGGATCCAAACCGAAAAACATGCAAGATCAAGGGTTCTATTTCTACGCAGCTGAAACAATTCGCAGAGCCGTGAAGATTCCAGTGATCGGTGTAGGTGGAGTCAAAGATCCAAAGTTTGCCGACGAGGCGATAAGAAACGGAAGAGTAGATTTGGTGGCTGTGGGGAGAGCTATTCTCGCGGATCCAAGTTGGGCTGAGAAGGCTGAAGAAGTGCTCAGACCAACATGAGAAATGGATGATGATTTTTGAAAGATGGCCCAGTATACGGTGTCGGTCATCCCCGGTGACGGGATCGGCCCTGAAGTCATAAGAGAAGGAATGAAGGTTCTTGACGCCGCTTCTGAAGTGATGAATTTTGAACTCAATTGGGTCAAGTACCCGTTTGGAGCCGACCATTATCTAGCAACAGGTGAGCTCCTCCCCGAGACCGCCTTAAAAGAGATGGGCAAGCACAAGACCATATACATGGGAGCTGTCGGCGATCCCAGATGCAGAGAAGGCATCCTAGAAAAAGGAATCCTACTCGCACTTCGGTTCTACTACGATCAATACATCAATCTTAGACCCATCCAGCTGCTCGATGGCCTCTCAACACCGTTGAAAGACAAGACTGTGAAAGACATCGATTTTCTAGTCGTCAGAGAGAACACCGAAGACATGTACATTGGACTTGGAAGTCGAGCAAAGAAGGGAGCTAGCAGACAGACACTAGAGCTTCTGAGGAAGCTGTACAAAATCAAATTCGGAATCGACATAGAATCCGATCATGAAGAAATTGCTTACCAGATCATGGTGATTAGCAAAGGCGGAGCAGAAAGAGTCATTCGGTACGCCTTCCAGCTTGCACGCGACACTGGAAGAAAGAAAGTGACAAGTGTGGATAAGGCGAATGTTCTAACCTACACGTATGGGTTCTGGCGTGAAATCTTCAGCAAGATCAAAATGGATTTTCCTGACGTACAGACAGAGTTCACCTATGTCGACGCAATAAGCATGTGGTTTGTCAAAAATCCTGAATGGTTCAAGGTAGTTGTGACACCGAACATGTTCGGTGACATCATAACTGATCTTGGAGCCATGATTCAAGGCGGAATGGGAGTGGCGGCAGGTGCAAACCTGAACCCCGAGGGAACCTCCATGTTCGAGCCAATCCACGGTTCCGCCCCAAAATACAAGGGACTCAACAAAGCGGATCCAGTGGCCTCTATAATGGCCGGAAGTCTTCTCCTGAAGACCATCGGGGAAAAGAAAAGTTCAATTCTTGTTGAGAAAGCGGTCAGAGAAGTATTGAGACGAAGAGACGTCTTGACACCTGACCTTGGAGGAACCTCAACAACCTCAGAACTAGGAGAAGCCATAGCCAAGAAGACAAAGGATATCGGACCTTCACTCTAGTTTCTCGAAAGTCACCGTACCACGAGCTGCATCTAGTTCGGCTGATCGCTTTTGTCGTCACAGGATGTGGTTCATGAGCTCAAAATCTTCGATAACTCCCTGAAATCATTCATCATCACTTGTCTAAGCTCGTTTACGTAAAGAGCAGCTGCTGGATGGTATGTCAAAAAGAATTTCTGTTCTCCTTCATTCTGCAGCAATCTACCATGCATCTCTGAGAGGGCGTGACCCTTCCCCAGCACTCCTTTAATCGCGTTGTTACCCATGAGACACACGGTCCGAGAACCGATCTGCATCATTTGTTGCTCCAGATACGGTTTGCACGCATTTACCTCGTTGACTCTGGGCGGTCTGTTCATTGGTGGTCTACATTTCACTATGTTTGTAATGAAGACCTTCTTTCTGTCAACGCCGATCGAAGAGAGCAGTTCATCCAAAAAGATACCTGCAGCACCAACGAATGGTCTGCCTGCGAGATCCTCATTCCTTCCAGGAGCCTCACCAACTAGCATCAGGGAAGCGTGAAAGTCACCTTCGCCAGGGACAGCGTTCTTTCTCGATTGTGCCAGCCCACAAAGTGAGCATCTCGAAATCACATTGTGAAGTTCCAACAACTCCACGCTAAAGCACCTCTCACAATCTCAGTCCAATCGATCGGCATAATCAGAAGAACCATTTGGATCTATATACTGTTAATTGCCACCCCACGGCACGTCAGAAGACAAGAATCGCTTTGAAGTCTTGTCTCCTTTATGCCTGACTCTTCCCACATTCTGAACAGAACAGAGCAGCAGTTTGCTTCGGAGAGCTGCAGAATCGGCACCTAGAAACCAAAGCTTTGCGCAACGTCCAGCGGTGATCTACGTTGCGTCTTATTGTCTTGTAGTCTTGGGACGTAGAGAATTCAAGGACGGCCTTGATTCTGGAGACATGGTTTGGATGACTCTGGAATAGTCTTGATAGATCCTGCAATAAAGTTGAGCTATCAGGCACGGACATGCGTCGAAGGTGCAAGAGTACAGCGAACATTGACGCTACATGATTTGGATGTCCTGACGATATCAGAGCCGCCCTATCTGCGGTGAACTCGGATTCTCTCTGCCATGCCATAAGAGCCAATCTCATAGCTGTCGATATTATTCCAATACCCATCAGAGAAGCTGATATTCCCACTCCCTGCGCCAAAGTATTGGCTAGAGAATGAAAGAGCAAGTGTCTACTCTTCACGTGGCCCATCTCATGTCCAAGTAATGCGCGAAATTCGTCTTGCGTCATGGTCCCGATGAGCCTGCGATCGATCACAATTACTGGAGCAGTGTCGTTTCCAAATGTGAAGGCATTGGGAG
>Ga0209253_10003517_pt1 | contig 13786 bp, 8 predicted proteins | sample FrelakmetBRP12BR_FD_187145 | JGI IMG/M metagenome (GOLD analysis project Ga0209253, IMG submission 187145) | Freshwater lake sediment microbial communities from the University of Notre Dame, USA, for methane emissions studies - BRP12 BR (SPAdes)... | ecosystem: Environmental > Aquatic >...
GTTAGATGGACCACAGGGTAGGTTCCTTTCTCCAGAGTAATCACCCTTCGCCAGTAGACCGTCTCATCGAGGGAGGGATGATGCGCCTTGCACGCCACCACACAGGAATAACAAGAGGTACAGCGGGTTAGATCAAGATAGAATCCTTTCTGCATCGGTAAACTCCTATCCGAACTATTCTATTCATCCGTTCTTTGCCTTTTGGACTGTGATCTAACTTCGAACTCCTGTACGGGTAATTCATGAATTGCCCCACTCCGAACTATTCCTTTCTTACCTGACACCTCAATGACTTAAAACCTGGAAATCCGGAGATGGGATCGAGGTAGTCGGGTTCAATGAGGAGGTTGACATCTGCCTCCGGAATGCTATGAAACATGTGAACGACCCCTGGCAGGACCGTTTCAGTGAGATTCGCCTTAACTCGGATTTTTGCCCTCGGCGTCTCCAGCCAGACCCAATCGTCCTGACCGAGGCCGCGGTCTGAAGCATCAGCAGGGTTCATATCCAGAAGGGGATCCTTCCTCAATCCCTGGCACCACGGGACATTGTGCATCTCTGAATGAATGAACATCGGGAGCCTCGACCCGGTATTGAGTATCAAAGGAAAAGACGAAGCATTCGAAGAGGGATCAAGGTACTGGGGTGCCCTGTAGAGGGGCAGCGCATCAAATCCGGCCTCCTTCAATACGGTCGAAGTGATCTCCATTTTACGAGAGGGAGTAGGAAACCCGGTCTTTTCATACTTTTTGTACCCTGGCTTCAGCGGGTTTCGGACGGGCGTTCCCGCGGGATATTTTCGAAGCTCCTTAGCCGTATAACCTGAAGGGGCCATCAGTTCGTCCACAGCCGCATCAAAATCCCCATTCCAGAAGAGTTCACCCATGCCCAGATGTTTCGCTATCCCGCAGACGATATCGAAATCCGAGCGAGACTCTCCTACAGGTTTGATGATGGGAGAAGTCAACATCAGATATTTCGAATTCCAATGCTTCAATTCGGACCGTTCGAAAGAGGTGGCCGCAGGGAGAACGAGGTCCATAAACTGACAGGTGTCAGTGAAGAAAATGTCAGCGTTGACGAGAAAGTCGAGACTCAAAAGCGATTCCTTGAGGAAATCGGAACCCGGCCACATCCGGTAATTTGCACCGAAGCCGATGAAGGCCTTGAGGGGATAAGGTTTTCCGGAACGGATCTGAAAGGGAATCATCATAGACTGGCCTTCAGGATCATAGTAACGACACCAGACCGGGAAGCGGTCCTCGCCCACCCGGGGAGGAAGATCCTTCAAGCGATCAACAAGCCGGACCTTTTCTTCGTTCGTGGGCGCACCGCTCCAGTTGTGAATGTACGTGTGGGGCTCCACATAGTTTCCGCCCGGGACGTCGAAGTTGCCGGTTAATCCCGGCAGGAGCACGAGGGCCCGGTGGTTCTGAAAGCCGTTGATATGGTGCGTGGTCGGAGAAGCGCTGGTCATTAAGGAAGCGGGTTTGGTGGACCCGTAGAGTCTCGCCGCTTCCTCTATCTTTGCCATTGGGACTCCGGTCATCGCCTCAGCCCATTCTAATGAAAGCTCCTCCACATAATTACTCAATTCATCGAAACCCACAGTCCATTGCTCCACAAAAGGTCGATCGTAAAGACCTTCCTCGATCAAGACCTTGATCATGCCCATCGCCAGCGCTCCATCCGTTCCCGGACGCAGTTGGAGGTGAATGTCGGCCTTTTCTGCAAAAGCCGAAACCCTGGGGTCTACGGCGATGATCTTCATGCCTCTCTCTTTGTGATCAAGGAGATGTCTCGCCAGGGTAGCGTTCGTATAAAACGGGTTTGAAGACCACGCGAGAAGACAACGGGTTCTCGGGAGATCGGGAGCGCCGAAGTAACCGTAAGTGACTTTTGCAGCCACCGTGGGTGACGAGTTGCAAGTGCTCGATTCCGTGCAGAAGTTGGGCGAACCAAAGGCGATGGCAAGACGCTGAAGGAACGGACGGTACCACTTTGGATATCCTGCAAAGAAGACCGCGGACTCTGCACCGTATTGATTCCGGATTCCGGTCAACCGCGAAGCAATCACAGAGAAAGCCTCCTCCCAGGAGATCCGCTTCCAGTTCTTGCTCCCTCGTTCTCCCCTCTGGATCATCGGGTATTTTATTCGATTCTTTGCGTAGACGTACTGGCGGCTCGCGGCCCCTTTGGAGCACAGCGTTCCTTGATTGGCAGGGTGCTCCGGCGTCCCTTCTACGCTGAGCAATTCCCCATGTTCCACACGAGCATTGATGCCACAATGGCTATGAGGATTGCAGATGGAACAAAAGGTTTTCAGGATGGGCATCTTGACACCTCGATCATCGTCATTTGAATGACCGGTTTTTCATCAACCATGGAATCGAAATTCAGATCCTTACTTTTAAAACAGAAACTCTTATCTTAGCAACTTTTTTTTGGGTCTTGTCATGGAGGGGGGGGCTTGACAGAGAACTCCGTCTTTCTTATATTCTGTCCGTACAAAGACGTGTTGCTGTCGTTTTTTTGCTTGCAAGACATGAAATGAATATGCTATGGAATGGATGAAGATGCTGACGTGGAGCCGGGCAATCCAAGTGCAGCATTCATCGGTTGGTACGTTCCTGAGATTTAAAGACAACGGAGGAAAAAATGGCAGAAAAAAAGAAGCTTCGTAAGGGAAAAGAGGCGGAAAAGACGCTGATACGAGATATCAGCTTCTGCGGTGTGCCTGAGAACGGTTCCAACGCCTCGATGGTGGACGTCAAGGATGGCAAGATCATCCGTATCCGCCCGATGCACTACGATTGGAAGTACGATCCTAAGAAGGATATGAACCCCTGGAAGATGGAAGTGCGGGGCAAGACCTTCGAGCCCAGCATGAAGACCCTGATTCCGCCGTACTCTATCGCCTACAAGAAGCGCGTCTATTCGCCGGCGCGGGTCCGCTACCCCATGATGCGTGTCGACTTCGACCCCAACGGCAACCGCAACCCGCAGAACCGCGGCGTCAGCAAGTTTAAGCGCATCTCCTGGGACCAGGCGCTTGACGTCATCGTCGGCGAGATGAATCGCGTCAAGAAGAAGTACGGTCCCACGGCTGTTCTCTACCAGAGTGACCAGCACGGAGAGAACAAGGTCGTCCAGGCCTGCCACGGCGCCGGCCGCAAGCTGCTCCGCCTGTGGGGCGGCTTCACGCAGCAGAACCGTCAGCCCGACAGCTGGGAAGGCTGGTGGTGGGGAAGCAAGCACTTCTGGGGCTGCGAGCCGGTCGGCCAGGGGATGCAAAGCAACCTGCTCTACGACATCTCCAAGAACACCGAGCTGCTCCTCTTCTGGGGTTGCGATCAGGAAACCACGCCGTGGGGCTGGCAGGGCCAGTTGCCGAGCCGTTTCAGCTACTGGTGGACCGAGCTGGGCATCAAGCAGATCTACGTGGCCCCGGACCTCAACTACGCCGCCGCAGTGCACGCCGACCGGTGGATCCCGGTGCTGCCCAACACCGACGCGGCTCTCTACCTGGCCATCACCTATCAGTGGTTCAAGGACGGCACCTACGACAAGGGGTACCTCAAGACGCACGCCGTCGGCGTCGAGAAGTACGAGGCCTACGTCATGGGTAAAGAGGACGGCGTTGCGAAGACGCCCGAGTGGGCTGCGCCGATCACCGGCGTTCCCGCCCGCATCATCAAGGCGCTGGCCAAGGAATGGGCGAGCAAGCGCACGACCGTGGTTATCGGCAACGGCGGCCCCGGCATCCGCGGCCCTTACGCGACCGAGGCGGCCCGTCTGCAATGCATCTGCCTGGCCATGCAAGGTCTGGGCAAGCCCGGCGTCAACCAGGCCAAGATGATCGAGTGGGGTCTTTTCGACAAGCCTGACCAGTACGCTCAGCCCAAGCCGCTGCGCGTGCCCTACCTGCGCAAAGCCTACACCGGTGGCCATCCCGATGAGACAAACCACCCGTCGTTCATCCCCAAGACCTATGTGCCCAAGGCCATCCTCGAAGGCCAATGCGACTGGTGGGGCTGCGAGTCCGAGACGGCCGATCGCAAAGATCAGTTCGTGCACTACAAGTACCCGGCAGAGGGCTGCTCCAAGATCCACATGGTCTGGACCGACTCGCCGTCGTGGATCACCTGCTGGAACTCCGGCAACGACTATGTCCGCGCGATGCGACACCCCGACATCGAGTTCATGTTCGCCCAGCATCCATGGCTGGAGAACGACTGCCTGATGGCGGACATCGTCCTCCCGGTCAATACCAAGCTCGAGGAGGACGACATTGCCGGAGACATCTTCAGCGGCCAGTACAACCTTCTGTTCCCGGAGCACAAGTGCATCGAACCCCTCGCCGAGTCGTTCAGCGACTACGAGATCGTCTGCAAGATCGCCGAGCGCCTGGGATTGTTGAAGGAGTATACCGGCGGCAAGTCCATCCCCGAGCTCATCAAGTACGGCTGGGAGACCTCCCGGTGCGCCGATCTGATCAGCTGGGAAGAGCTCAATGAAAAGGGATACTATGTGGTTCCCACCGCCGACGGTTGGGAGGACGTCCCCGCCGGCTTCTACAACTTTTACAAGGATCCGGAGAAGTACCCGCTCTCGACACCGACCGGCAAGCTCGAGTTCGAAGCCACTGGTCTCAAAAAGCACTTCCCGGACGACCTCGAGCGGCCACCGGTGCCCAAGTGGATCGCGAAAGGCATCAGCCATGAGGAGACCATCGGCACCGAGCGCTCCAAGAAGTATCCGCTGCTCGTATGTTCCAACCATCCGCGCTGGAGTGTTCACTCGCAGCACGAAGACATCACCTGGCTGCGGGAGATCGATACCTGCAAGATCAAGGGCCCCGATGGGTATCAGTACCACCCGGTGTGGCTGCACCCGGCCGAGGCCGAGAGGCACGGCATCAAGCACGGCGACATAGTGTCGATCATCAACGATCGCGGTACCGTGCTGGGCGGCGCGTACATTACCGAGCGCGTTATGCCCGGCGTGGTCTACATCGATCACGGCGCCAAGTGGGACCCGATCGTCCCCGGCGAGATCGATCGTGGCGGTGCCATTAACACCATCGTGCCCCGCAACACCACCTCGAAGAACGCAGTGGGCCATGCGGTCAGCGGCTTCCTGGTACAAATCGAGAAGACCGACATGGAAGCACTCAAGCGCAAATATCCAGAAGCCTTCGAACGCCCCTTCCACCCGTGTGCGGGTCCCGGCTTGGAGGCATGCATTTTGGGAGGTGAATAATGAGTAAGGTGCTGATCATCAACTACGACATCTGTAACGGCTGCTACAACTGCCAGGTGGCCTGCAAGGACGAGCATGTGGCCAATGACTGGTCACCGATCGCGAAACCGCAGCCCGACACCGGCCAGTTCTGGAACAAAATCTACGATAACGTTCGCGGTCAGGTTCCCAAGGTCAAGGTCACCTACGAGCACAGCATCTGCCAGCACTGCGACGAGGCCCCCTGCATCGAATCATGCAATGTCAAGGCCATCTACAAGCGGGAGGATGGAGCCGTTATCATCGACCCCGATAAGTGTCGCGGCAACAAGATGTGCCTCGCGGCCTGCCCGTACGAGAACGTCATCTACTTCAATGATGCGCTCAACATTGCCCAGAAGTGTACGTTCTGCGCGCACCTGCTGGACGACGGCTGGACAGAACCCCGCTGTGTCGATGCCTGTCCCACCGGCGCCTTCACCTTCGGTGAAGAAGAGGATCTCAAAGACCTCATCGCCAAGGCGGAGCCGCTGAAACCGGCGCTGGCTCAAGTGAAGCCGCGGGTGTACTACATTGGCCTGCCCAAGAAGTTCATCGCGGGCGCGCTGTTCGATCGAGAGTCTGATGCGTCTGCCGAAGAGGCCACCATCACGGCGACAAACAACGAGACCGGCGAGAAGTTACAGGCCAAAAGCGACAGCTATGGCGACTTCTGGCTGAAAGGTCTCAAAGACGGTATCTACACGCTGTTGATCGAAAAGCCCGGGTACCTGGCCCAGAAGTTCGGCCCGGTAGACGTGACGAAGAAAGACATCAACGTGGGCGACATCGCCATCTGGAAGGCATAGCCGGCACAGTCTGAGCGTCTATCAGACTGCTGAAAAACGCCCATCTGCGGCGTTCCCCTCATCCTTCGTCGTTGCGGCGTACATCCGAGTACGCCTCACTCCTCAGGATTTCGGGGGCCTTGCATCTGGGCATTTTTGAGCAGCCTGCGGAAAATAACTTTTTCAGCAAACTGCCAGTCTCGCAAGACGGATATCGCAGAAAGCGGGGGACCTGCCTGCAGGGCGGGCTTTAAGCTGATCGGTAAAACGTTCGAGGACCCGAAACAGTTTGGGACGGCAAAAGAGGAGAACATGCCTTTGCAGCCGTCCCAAACTTGTTTAGACCCTCCTTCTTCATCCCGGAAACGATTGACAAAAAAAAGCAAACCAGAGGATGAAACAAGCCTGATCTTCATCAGTTCAAGGTCCAGCAAGACACGGCGGTGCACACATATTATTCTGAAAATCTCCCCTCGCCCCTCTTTGCCAAAGAGGGGTAATTCCTCCCTTTCGTAAAGGGAGGGGAGGAGGGATTTGGTTTCAAGGTCTACACAATTAGCTTGAAAATAGCACCGCTAATGTTTAGGCAGCCTCGGAAAGGGGCTCAAGGATGACTTTAAATCCAAGGCTTTCCAGGCGCTTCACATGGTGGCGCTGAACGTAAGCTGCGTTGAGTTTATTAAAATAGTCCGATCCCAATTCATGATAAGGCACTTGGTCCTTGAGAATATGGTAAATCATCACCAAAATCGCATGAGCAACTGCAACGATCGCCTTCTTCTTCCCGCGGCGGGGGACCAACCGATAGTAAAGAGCGGACAAATACGTTCCTCTCTTGTGAGAGGCCGCCCAACTAGCTTCGATCAAATATCGACGCAGCCATTGGTTCCCCTTTCGGACCCTGCCGCTTTTCCGTTTCCCGGCACTCTCGTTGTTCCCAGGACAAAGTCCCGCCCAAGACGCTGCATGGCGATGGCTGGGGTAACAGCTCATGTCTACCCCCATTTCCGACAAGACTCCTTCGGCCACTCTCTGGTTAATCCCAGGAACCAAATCCATCAATTCCACTATCTTCGAAAAAGGGACGAGGCGGCTGCTCACCTCCTGGCTGACCCGCTCAATGGCCTCGTCCAGGAAATCAAGATGGGTAAGGACTTCAGCCACCATGAACCGATGATGAGATCGAAAACGCCCCTCCAGGGCTTTCTTGAGTTCAGGCAACTTCTTGCGCAACCGGCCCTTGGCCAACTCCGACAATACCTGAGGATCCGTGCTTCCAGAAAGCAGGGCCTCCAGCATCGCCCTTCCGGAAACCCCCATCACATTGGTCGCCACCGAAGCAAGTTTGATATTGGCCCCTTCCAGAAACTTCTGCAGTCGCTGGACTTGTCGCACTCGTTCATCGGTCAGGGATTTGCGATACCGCGTCAGATCCCGAAGGTCCCGAATGGGCTCGGGGGGAATAAAACTTCCTCTCAACAACCCATGGGAAAGCAGATCGGCAATCCACTCACAATCCTTCACGTCGGTCTTTCGCCCTGGCACAGTCTTAATATGGGCCGCATTGACCAACAAGACCGTGAAATCCTCCTCCAGAAGGTTGAATACCGGCCTCCAGTAGATCCCTGTGCTTTCCATCGCCACATGGGTCACCTGATGGGCCTTCAGCCAGTCATGAAGAACCACCAGGTCCATGGTCATCGTCAGGAAAGTCCGAATCTCTTTGAGCACTTTGCCTCCTTCCCGAATCAGGAGACAGGCCACCACGCTCTCCTTGTGAACATCCAGACCACAACAACGTTTGTAAATCACTTCCATCCCAGGCTCCTTTCTCCGTTACCTCCAGAGGATGTCTTCGCGTTGAAGAATTTAGCTTGCGTGCTCCCTATCGGGGCAACAGTTTGGGGTGCTTTAGAACATCCAGGTCATATTATGGACGGGCTCAACAGCACCAACTTGAAACCGACCTTCTGCCATGGAGATAACTTGAGAAAGTATAATACAAATCATTTTCATCGTTCGAGGGTGCCCTCTGGGCATGCAGTATTATGGACTGATTAATAATTGAGGATCTACGATTTCGGGACCTCGTTCTCGGGTTTAAGGATTTGGGTCTTAACGCCCCATCCCGCGGGCGGGGTTGTTTACCCTCTTACAACCTTTGCATTTGTGCTTTGACCGAGGCATAATATGTTGAATCTTCAGATCAAGGCGGTAAATGGAGTGATCGATACGGAAGTATTAAAGGGTGTCTGTTATTTTGAGGGTTGTAGCTCCGCCGAGCTTCAGTCAATCAGGGGATATATATCGAAGAAAGAAGTCCGGCAAAGAGAAACCGTGGTGTTTCAGGGCGACCCTTGTGACACGCTCTATTTCGTTGTTTCAGGTGGGATCAAGGTGTACAAGACCTCTGTCGGGGGCAAAGAACAGATTCTCCACATCGCTCAGAAAGGGGAGTCCATTGGGGATATCGGCATATTTGACGGCGGTCCGGCACCAGCCAGCATGGCGGCCATCACGGCTACGACCCTCTACCAAATTAAAAAGAGAGACCTTGATGCTGTCATCCGGAAATATCCGAAGGTAGCCCTAAACGCACTCAGAGCCCTTGCCACCCGTGTCCGTCGAGATTCGCGATTGGTCGAAGAACTCTCCTTTGGCCAGGTGGTCAATAGAGTAGCAAGGTTGCTGCTCCAGTACATGGAATGGGAAACAGGGTCGGGGATAAGACTCACCCAACAGGATATGGCGAATATGGTGGGTTCGTCTCGTGAGATGGTAAATAAATCGCTCAGGTATATGGAAGATCAAAAAGCGCTGAGGACGACGCGCAAGGGTATTGAAATCATCGACGGAAAGATCCTGGAAGATATTGCGCAAGCCGTTGGAGTCCACTTAAATTAGACCCGCCATGGTCCGTCCCCTATCGGCCCCCCATCGGAACGCTAAGAAATCTGTCTTTCGCCGCACTCTCATTTTTTTGACATATCTGAGGCTCACTTCACTGCAAACTCAAAACCCCCCTTCCAGGCTCAGACATTGAATCGCGGCCGTTTCGGATCGCCTTGAATTCTTCGCGCAAATTTCAATTCGCGTCTCTGGACGGCACCTTGGGGCGTTTGAGCGAACTTCCGGATTTCCCTTGACGTTCTCTTAGTATTCGACCTCACAATTATCCCCATCTCTTTCGAAAACCAAGGCATGTAAAAGATCACATTATGAAAAAGAACACATTGTGAGTAAATTTACAGACAAAATCTCCCCCTGACCTTAAGATGTTTATTAGAAGATATAAAATCCAGTATCCCTCGGAGAAACACGACGATGAAATGGGGAATGGTAGTTGACCTATCTAAGTGTGTAAGGTGTTACGGCTGTGTGATCGCATGCAGGGTAGAGCATTTTTTGCCGATTGGCAGTGACTGGCCGCGATTGATGGCTGTGGAACCCGATAAGAACGGCACCCCACCTGTTGTGTCGAGCTATCCGGTCCGATGCAATCATTGCCAGGAGGCCCCCTGTGTCAAGGTCTGTCCCACGGGTGCAACCTATAAACGCGAGGACGGGATCGTGGCCATAGACCAGGACAAATGTGTTGGGTGTCGGTATTGCGTCGTCGTCTGTCCTTACCAAAATAGAATTTTTCTTACCAAGAGCAAAGACAAGGGGTTTTTCCCCGGCAAGAGTCTGACCGGTTTTGAGAAGGCTGGGAAACGACTTTATCCTCACCAGCACGGCACAACGGGGAAATGCAATTTCTGCATGGAAAGGATCGATGCCGGGCGGGCCAAAGGGCTGAAACCCGGGATAGATCGGGAGGCGACACCTGCCTGTGTCAATACATGCCAAGCCAGGGCATTAACTTTCGGAGATCTGGACGGTTTCGACAGCCAGGTCTCAAAACTACTGAGAGAGAGAAGAGGGTTCCAGCTTCATCCCGAATATGGAAGCAATCCATCCATTTACTATGTGGACAGGCAAAGGATCGGGAGGGTTGATTTGCGTCCTGGGGCGTAAGCCGGCGGCGAAGGGGCCCTTGCAGAAAGGATATGAAAATACCATGGAAGCTCATGAATGGATGGTCAGGTCCACATACCAGACAGAGTGGATAACGCGGCGGGGGATTCTCCTCTGGCTTGCCATGTACGCAGGGGGGCTTGGCGGCGGTCTTTACCTGGTATCCCTCTATTTTAACAGCTTTATCGGCATGTTTGTCAGCCTTTTGATTGTAGCAGGACTGAAAGGCGGTTTTCACTTTGCTTATCTGGGTAAGCCCTTGAGGTTCTGGCGTATCCTGTTCAGGCCGAAAACGTCATGGCTCACCAGAGGTTTTATTTTTGTTGTCTTCTTCGTTGGCTTTGCTGCCATTCAACTCATGCTCTCTCGCTGGTTGCCAGGAACGGTCTGGGAGATCTTACTCAAAGTCTTAGCCGGGCTGATGGCGGTTGGAGTCATCGTTTATACCGGATTTGTGCTGAATACCGTAAAGGCTGTTTCGCTCTGGAATTCTCCTCTTCTACCTTTGCTGTTTGCCATGTGTGGTCTAATGGGCGGTTTTGGGCTGAGCACGGTTATCGCATTATACGGCGGCAATGTGGACCTTCACGCAGCAGAGACAGGCAGCCGCTGGCTGCTGGTGATCAATGCTCTTCTCATCGCTGTCTACCTATGGAGAGCAGTTCAAAAGGATGAGACGGGGAGAAAATCGGTGATGGATCAGATGAGAGGGGAGGTTGCACCTGCTTTTTGGATTGGAGTGATCGTGTTAGGCATTGCTGCACCGCTGGCCGTAACCCTCTTCAGTTATCTATCCGGCGAAGTGATTCCAGCCATGCTAATTGCCGGCGTGGTCTGTGAATTGATTGGTGGGCTCTCGGTAAGATATTGCCTCCTGAAGGTAGGGATTTATAAACCGCTGTTTCCAAGGCCAAGTTATCTGAAACCGTAACATCACTTCCAGAAGTTGGCCGAAGGGCGAAAAAGGTTAGCATACAGAATGGGAAAAAACGGTCCTGCTGAAGTAAACCCTGTTAGAAATTCCAACCGGGTATTAAACCCCGCCGCAGAACAGCCGGCCTTCGCCGCGCCGAAGTGGCTCCGGCCACGCAGGTGGGGCATTATTTCTAACGGGGTAAAAGAGAAAAAAGTGACAAAGACAACGTGTAAAAGCTGCCACGGTGGCTGTGGTGTTCTTGTGACTGTTGAGGATGGGGCCATTACCCATATTGAAGGAAACCCTCAGACTCCCACCCAGGGAACCATGTGCGCAAAGGGACTGTCAAGCATACAGCATATCGGCCATCCCGACCGGCTGAAATACCCGTTAATGCGAGCGGGTGCTCGCGGCGAGGGAAAATGGAAGAGAATCAGCTGGAAAGAAGCGCTCGATGTGATCGCTCAAAAAATGAAGGAATCGATTGAGAAGCATGGACCCCAATCGATCGCCATATCTCAAGGCACAGGCAGGGGATATAACCGGTACACTCACCGCCTGGCAAGATCAATCGGAACGGCCAATATCATCACCCCCGGCTATATTTGCCATAGTCCGAGGCTGAGTTTATACGGGGAGGTCGTTGGTTATGGCAGGCTGTACTGCGATTATCACGGGTGGGGGGGAGAATTCCCCAAGACACAGATATCCTGGGGAAAGCAGCTGGAGATAAGCAGCGCCGACGGCGAGATGGCGGTATGGTTTCAGAACTCCCTGAACCATGTAAAGAATCTCATATCGGTCGATCCCAGGGCGACGACTCTTACCTCAAGGTCAACCCTCTGGTTGCAAATCAGGCCGGGAACGGATGCTGCCCTTGCACTGGGTATCATGAACGTCATCATTAATGAAAAGCTCTATGATAGGGAATTTGTTGAGAACTGGACCTACGGATTTGATCGGCTCGAAAAGCGTGTGCAGGAATATCCGCCGGGACGGGTTGCCGAAATTACGTGGCTTAAGAAAGAAGATATTGTTCAAGCCGCCAGGATGTTTGCCATCGACACGCCCGGATGTATTCAGGTCGGCAGTTCCCTTGAACGGCAGGCCAACTGTGGTCAGACGCTACGAGCCATCATTTGTTTGCTGGCGATCACCGGTAACATCGAGAGACCGGGGAGTATGACCAGCTGGGTGCTGCCGGAAACCGGACTCCTGGAGGATTTCTTTTTTGAAATTCCGCTGACCGAGGAGATGCAGAAGAATATCGTCGGCAGCGACACCTATAAATTAGGCGCGGCTCGCACAGCCCACGCTGACTCGGTGATCAAACAGCTGCTGTCCGGCAACTCGGCAGTAAAAGTATGGTTCAGCGTGGGAGGACAGCAAATCGTTCATTTGGCCAATACGAAAGAGGTGGTGCCCGCCCTGATGAAGGTCGACTTTATGGCCCACTGTGACCAGTTCATGGGCCCCATGGCGGAAATCGCCGATATTGTTCTGCCGTCCGCTCACTGGCTGGAAATAGATGATATTTACAACATGCACCCCCGGTTTATGATAGAGGCGCATAATCAAGTGGTGGAACCGCCGGGAGAGGCCTGGCCGGATGCCAAAATATTTAATGAGCTTGGCAAGAGGGTTGCCCCGCAATACTGGTTTGAAGACGTTGAAAAGATGCTGGACTATACATTACGAAAGGGGAATCTAACCTGGAAGGAGTTTAGCCAGAGGGGCTTTGTGGCAAGGACGGGTAAAGATCAGATCTACTACAAGTATAAGACGGATTACTGGCAAAAGGGGGGTGGTTTCCCAACCCCTACAGGAAAGGTAGAACTCTATTCAACCAAACTGGAGAAACTTGGGTATGACCCACTGCCTCATTTCAGGGAGCCGGGCGAGAGCCCCTATTCAACACCCGAATTGGCCAGAGAATACCCTTTGATCCTAACAACCGGTTACCGTCAGCCCTTCTACTTCCTCTCTCAATACAGGAATATCCCCTGGCTTAGGGGCATGCAGCAGTATCCCATCGCGCAGATCAATCCTGAGACCGCAAAGAACCTTGGGATTGAGGACGGAGATTGGATGTGGATCGAGTCGCCGAGAGGGAGGATAAAACAGAAGGCAAGGTTGTTTCCAGGAATTGACACGCGGGTGGTTATGGCCACGGCGAATTGTTACTATCCCGAGGAACCGGGTCCATTTCATGGATTGTTTAAGTCCAACCCGAATGTATTGACGTCCAATGAGCATTGCGATCCTATGTTTGGCTCCCCGGACCTTACTTGTTTGCTTTGTAAAGTATATAAAGCGAAGAGTGAGGACGAGGAATAGCGGATCCCTTCCGCTCTGAGTTCCTGCCTTGTCTGAATCTAAGCAAAGCGGATTCTTGCTTCCGTTTCAGTTCTTAGAAAAAAGGGTTGAACAAAATAAACCGTTATGATAGAAAGGAGACGTTGTAACAAACCGCTGGTTTTTGAAGGGCCAGCATTCTAAGAGGTCGGCGGCAGCGGATATTTAAAGCTTTGGAGTTTAAACTGAAAAAGGAGGATATGAGTGATGACAGATAAGCCTGGCGAGAAACGTACGAAAAAATCGAGCATGACCCGAAGAGATTTCATGAAGAAGGCGACTTATGCAGGCGCAGCCCTCACGGTGGGTTCGATGGTGAACCCCGTCCGTGCAGCGGAGAAACGGGACTACATTCTGATCGGTCGGCCGAATCCCAGCTCAGGTCCCCTCTCTGCTTTCGGGGAACCGTCCCCATGGGTCGATGAACGGG
>Ga0209253_10003518_pt1 | contig 13785 bp, 12 predicted proteins | sample FrelakmetBRP12BR_FD_187145 | JGI IMG/M metagenome (GOLD analysis project Ga0209253, IMG submission 187145) | Freshwater lake sediment microbial communities from the University of Notre Dame, USA, for methane emissions studies - BRP12 BR (SPAdes)... | ecosystem: Environmental > Aquatic >...
CGACTACTGGACCGGCAAGACGGACCAATCAGCCAGGGACGAGTACCTCTATTACGCGGAATCCCGCCTCCAGGCGATCCGGATCAACCAGTGGAAGGCCCACTTCTTCGTGCGCGACGGGTACTACGGGCACACGCAGAAGCTCGACATCGCCTATGTGTTCAATGTCCGGCAGGACCCGTATGAGAGCTACGACCAGGCACCTGGACCCCGCGCAACGATCACCCAGCAGAAGACCTGGCTGTATAACGATGTCATGGATCGACTCGGACGACACATGGCAACGCTGCAGAAGTACCCGCCGAAGCAGAAGGGCACCAGCCTGAGTGTCGGGAACTGAGGCCGCGACGCCACGCTCCCACCGCCCCAGGCTTGCGCCGGCCGCGCCGATCAGGACTTGAGGCGCAGCATCAGGTTGAGCAACTTGAAAGCCCCCTTCTCGTAGGGCGGCAACAACATGTTCAGCGGCCGGATCGGCCCCTGCCTGAACACCGGCCGCATCTTGGAGAAGGTCGTGAATCCCTCGTAGCCGTGGTAATGGCCCATGCCGCTGTTGCCGATGCCCCCGAAGGGCAGCGCGTGCAGGCCCGCATGGATCAGTCCGTCGTTGACGCTGACGCCGCCGGACATGATGTGCTTGAAGTACCAGTCCTGCAGCCGCCGGTCATTCGTGTAGATGTAGAACGCCAGCGGATGCGGGCGCGCCCGGACATAGTCGCGAACCTCTTCCTTCGTCCGGTAGGTCTTGATCGGCAGCAACGGACCGAAGATCTCGCGCTGCAGGATCTCCATGTCGTCGGTGGGCTCCAGCACGAGGTGCGGCGCGAATTTGCGCAGGGCGCGCTCCGGCACCTGGCCCTCGACGAGATTCACGAGCCGGGCGCCCTTGCGCCGGGCGTCTTCGAGCGTCGTCTCGAGCCGCCGGTAGGACCGCTCGTCGATGATCGACGTGTAGTCGTTGCCGTTGATGTCGGGATAACGCTGCTGCACGACCTCGCGCGCGATGCGCACGAAATCGTCGACCTTGTCCTCGGGCAGGAACAGGTAATCGACGTTGGTGCAGATCTGCCCGGCGTTCAGCATCTTCACCCACATGATCCGCTCGACGGCCGTGCGGATCGGATAGTCGGGGGCCACCACGGTCGGCGACTTGCCGCCGAGTTCCAGCGTGACCGGCGTAAGGTTGCGGGCGGCGTTGGCCATCACCGCCCTGCCCGTCTGCGGCGACCCCGTGAAGAAGATGTGATCGAACGGCAGCGTCGTGAACGCGGGTCCGCGCCCGCCGCCGTCCTCGAAGAACCTGAGCTTGTCCTCGGGCAGGTACCGAGGCGACACCTCCATCAGCAGCCGCGCGACGTGGTTGGAGTTCTCGGACATCTTGACCATCGCGCGGTTGCCGGCGGCGATGATGCCCGTGAGCGGAGCGAACGCCATGGAGATCGGGAAGTTCCATGGCGCCACCACGCCGACGACGCCCACCGGTTGCGGAATCACCCGCGCGCTGGCGAGCGGATACTGCGTGATGTCGAGCCGTCGCTTCTGCGGCCTCATCCACCGGCGCAGGTGCTTGATCGCATCGAGGATGCCCTCCTGGTTGAGCAGGCACTCGGTGAACAGGGTCTCGAATCGCGAGCGGTTGCCGTAATCGCGGTGCACGGCCTCGACCAGCGCATCACGATTCTCGACCAGCAGCCGGTGCATGGCACGCAGGTCCGCGATCCGCTCTGCGTAGCTCGGATACGGGTGCGCGAGAAACGCGCCGCGCTGGCGCTCGAAGCAATCCGTGAATTCCGTCGGGACGGACGGTTCAGGCGCGGAGACGCCGCCCAGCGGGGTGATGGCGTTCATGGTTGTTCCTCCTGGCTCAGGACTGGAGCATTCGGTGAATGGCGAAATCCGCCGCCGCCATGATCGGGATCATCGTGTGCGTGGCTGCACTGGTCGGCATGACCGAGCCGTCCATGACGTAGACGTTGTCGACGCCATGCACCTTCAGGGTCTGGTCGACGACGCTGTTCGCCGCGGAAGTGCCCATGCGGCACGTGCCCTGGTTGTGCGCGGAGATGAAAGCCACCCAGCCGGGCTCGATGGGAAAGTCGGCGATCCGGCGCAGCTCGTCAGGGCCCTTGAGCGACGGGAACGCCTGGTTGGCAAAGGCTACCTCCCGGGCGCCCGCCGCGAACAGCAGTTCGGCTCCACGACGCATGCCCGTCTTGAGACGCTGCTTCCATTCGTCCTGCATGACGTAGTCGATCTTTGGCGCGACCCGCCCATCCGGTGCCCACTGATAGCTCACCGCGCCTGATGGCTGGTCCGGAACCAGCACCAGCGTCGCGGACAGGTTGCGCATGGACTTGCCGAAGCGCTTGTGCTCCCGCCCGAATCCAGGCGCCATGGTCAAGACCGGACCGATCGCGCCGCCGATTCCCTCGAGCCGGAACCCGCCGAGGCCGTGTTCCACCGTGTTGTCCGCGAACTCGTTCACCTCGACGGACTGCGGTGCGCCGCGCCAGTGAACGATCTCGTCGCCCTGGTCGAATCGCCCGATCATGCCGAGCTGGGGTTGCAGCGTGAGATTCTTCCCCAGTTGCGGCAGCCCGTCCCCGAGGCCGGAACGTTGCAGGATCGCGGGAGTAAAGATGGCGCTTGCGGCAAGTACGACGCGCTCGCAGGTGATCGTCAGCGAATGGCGGGCGACGCGCAGTCCGCGCTCGACGACGGTGCAATGCACGCGCCATCGGGACCCGTCGATTCTTTCCAGGCGATCGCAGCGCACGTCGGTATAGACATGGGCACCTTTCTCCACCGCCCAGGGCAGGTAGGTCAGGTTCGTTCCAAGCCGTGCGTCATACGAGCAGCCCAGCAGGCAGTAGCCGCTGCCGACGCAGCCCTTGCGGTTCGAATGCATCACTTCCGCTGACCAGTTGAGCTTCTGCGCGGCCTCGAGCAGCAGGCCGTTGTTGCGGTTGACCAGGCTCTTGTTGATCCGCTTGACGTTCAAGTCGCGGTGGACCCGGGCATACGACGCCTCGAGACTCTTCTCGGTCCACTCCTTCGTGCCGTAGGTGCGCTGCCAGTGCGCGAGGACTTCCGTGGGGATGTCGAAAGCGTCCGAAACGTTGATGACCGTGCCCCCGCCGTAGCACGAGCCCTGCATGACGCTGATCATGCCGTCGCTGGTCATCTGCTGCCCGCCGGAGCGGTACAGCATCGGATACATGTCCTCCTCGCGCTGGTTGAACTCGGCGGCGACGTGATGGCCACCTTCTTCGACGACGATAGTATCGACGCCAGCCTCGGCGAGACGGTAAGCGGCGACACCGCCACCCGAGCCGGAACCGACCACCAGCGTGTGCGTGCGCAGCGAACGCGGTCCCGTGATTTCGTGCCCCTGGACGATCATCGCGCTTCCTCCAGCAACATGGGGCCGTCATAGCCCGTGTATTTCCACGTGGCGTCGAGCGTGTAGAAGTAAGTCAGGCTGAAGGACTTCATCGCCAGGAAAATGCCTGCAGGCAAACCGCCCGCCTGCAGCATGGCGCTGCAGACCACGGTGCGGTCCGCCTCGGAAAGGCCGGAGAACGGCGCCGACTTCCCGGCCAGCAAAGGCGCCTGCTGTTCGACGAAGACCAGCGCCCCGCGGAATCCCTGCGCCACGGCCGGATCAAGCATCGGCAGGTGACTGTCTATCCGCGCCGCCAATACGACATCTCTTGCACCGATCTCGAACGCGCCCCCGCGCGGAATCATCGTGTCGGTCACTGCTTCCAGGGCCACGTACTGCTCAGGGGTCAGGAACCAGAGCGGGGGAATTGCGGCGGCAGGCCCGGATCTGTCGTCCGTCTCGGTCGAGGGCTGCACGGCCGAGGCTGCGTAGGCCGCGAACGGCATTGCGGCCGCCACGCCCAGTGTCTGCAGCGTTTGGTTCAGGAACACCCGGCGCGTCATTTCCGGAATCTGGTGCATCTGTGTGTCTCCGTCGCGACGCATGCCGGTAGGTACGCGTCAGGCATCGATCAGTTCCGGACCGACATCGGCGATTCGTGAGACGCCCGTGAGCGCCATCGCCGTCCGCAATTCGCGCTGGAACGTCTCGAGCAGGTCGATGAGCCCCTGCTGGCCCGCCCCGGCGACCGCCCACACCCAGGGCCGCCCGATCAGCACGCCGCGCGCGCCGAGCGCGACGGCCTTCAGCACGTCGACGCCGCTACGCACACCGCCGTCGAGCAGGACTTCGGTCCGGTCGCCGACGGCCGCCACCACGCCCGGCAGCTTGGCGATTGACGAGGCCACGCCGTCGAGTTGGCGTCCGCCGTGATTCGAGACCACCACGCCATCGGCACCGACGTCGACCGCATCGCGCGCATCGTCCGGTTCGAGCACGCCCTTGATGTAGAGCTTGCCGTCCCAGATCCGCCGCAGCCACGCGATGTCCTGCCAGGTCACGGACGGATCGAATTGCGCGTCGATCCAGGCCTTGTAGGCGTTCAGGTCGGTGGGATCCGGGACGACGTCCGACAGGTTGCCGATGGTGTGCGGCTTGCCGAGCAGACCGACGTCGCGGATCCACGCTGGTCGCGCGAGGAGCTGGCGGAGCTTGCTCAGCCTGGCCTTCAGCGTCGGCCGTCCGATCATGCCGTTGCGGATATCGCGATGGCGCAGGCCCGTCACCGCGAGGTCCACGGTGAACAGCAGCGTATCGCAGCCGGCATCGCGAGCCCGACCGAGCAGCCGCTGCACCACTGCGCGGTCGCGCATCATGTAGAGCTGGAACCAGAATGGGGAGGGCGACGCGGCGCGCAGTTCGTCCATGGTGCACACGCCGAGCGTGGACAGCGCGAACGGGATGCCCGCGTGGTCCGTGGCCCGGACGCCCGTGACCTCGCCACGCCTCGAGAACATCCCGGCCATGCCCACCGGTGCGAGCGCGAGGGGCATCGCGACCTTGCGGCCTGCGAGCACGGTTGACGTGTCGACGCCCGACACGTCGCGCATCACGCGCTGGCGCAGCGTCACCGAGGCGAAATCCGCCAGGTTCGCCGCCATCGTCCCCTCGTCGTTGGCCCCGCCGTCGATGTAGTCGAACAGGAAGCGCGGCAGCCGCCGCTCGGCCAGGCGCCGGTAGTCAGCCGGCGTCACAGGGGCCACGTTGTAGGTTCCAGCCATCTCCGCACTCTCCCCCGCATCGCTGGACGCTCAGGCCGCCGCGCTCGCGGCCGGCATTGGCCATTCGAACTGGCACGAATGGCTCAGTTACTTGTCAAAGAGCCCGCGGCTCCCGCGACCGCGTGCAAGCCATACCCCGACATGACGCTGGCGGCCCGTTGCAGTTCGGGCTCCCACGATTCGCGCGGCGGAGCCACGAAGTCCTTCATCGGATAGGGCATGCCGAGGGCCACGTACTTGTCCTCGCCAAGCTTGCGGAACGGCAGCAACTGCACCTGCGCAACCCGTTCGCCGAATTCCTCGGCGATCAACCGGGCGGTGGCACGGAGGTCGGACTCTGCGCCATTGTGGTCGGGCACGACGGGAATACGGATCACCACGCGGACACCGCTGGCGACGACCTTGCGCAGGTTCGCCAGGATCTGCTCGTTCGATGCGCCCGTGCAGCGGCGGTGTGCTGCCGGATCGAGGTGCTTGAGGTCACAGAAGATCATGTCGAGCAGTGGCAGGACGCCATCGAGCGCATCGCTGTGGACGTTGAGCGCGGTCTCCATGCAGGTGCCGATGCCCTCGGCGCGAGCAGCCCTGAGCAACTCCGCCGCGAACTTCGGCTGCAGCAGCGCTTCGCCACCCGACAGGGTGAGTCCGCCGCCGGAGGACTCGTAGAACGGGCGGTCCGCGACGACCTCCTTCATGACCTCGCCGACGGTGACCCGCCTGCCCCACACTTTCAGCGCGCCGGTCGGGCAGGCTTCGGCGCACGGGACATATCGGTCGGCGCGGCGTGCCCGAATCGCCGTGACCCGGCCGTCCTGCACGTCGAAGACGGCGCGGTCGGGAGCCGCATCGAGGCACGCACCACACTTGTCCACGCCGAGGCAGCGGTTCGCATACACACCGATCTGCACCGACTTCGACAGGCTCTCCGGGTTGGAGCACCAGCGGCACCGCAGCGAGCAGCCCTTGAGGAACACGACGGTGCGGATCCCGGGGCCGTCATGCACGCTGAACCGCTGGATGTTGAAGACGGTTCCGCTGACCATTGGATCGTATGCCGCGCTCATGCTCGTCGCACCCGCTCAATCGAACGACAGTTCGGTGCGACTCATGATGTCGCGCCGCAGTTCGTCGCTGAGGTCCGCCCACATTGCGCTGTAGCCGGCCACGCGCACCATCAGACCCCGGTATTTCTCGGGGTGTGCATAGGCGTCCTCGAGCAGCTCGCGGCCGATCACGTTGAGCTGCATGTGCATGCCCCGGGCGAAGTACGCCCGGGAGAGCGCGACGAGGTTCTCGACGCCGGTTCGGCCGGACAGGCTCGAAGGACAGAAGCGCAGGTTCAGCAGCGTGCCATTCGACATGCGCTGCTGATCGAGCTTGCCAGCGGAGTTGATGACGGCCGTCGGTCCCTTGACGTCATGCGAGCCGAGCGCCGTGTGCACGGGCCCGAGGCAGTCTGAGAGAGGCTCGCGCGCCTTCCTGCCGTCCGGTGTGGCTGCCTGGACCAGGCCGAACGGAACGTTGGCGGAGACCGTGTACACGCCCGGCTGGTAAACGCCGCCGCGCGGGTTTGGTCGACCCTCGACGGCCGAGCAATACACGTCGGTTGCGTAACGCGCCAGGTCGTCGGCGTAGTCGTCGTCGTTGCCGTAGTGGTGCACCCTGTCGCCGTTCACGAGGTGGTAGAGGAGGTCGAATCCCTGCCAGTCGGCGCGCAGGGCCTGCATGAGCTCGACAGCGGAGACCTTCCTGTCCTCGAAAACGAGCTGCTTGATGGTGGCGAGGCTGTCGGCCACCGTGCCAACGCCGACCGCCTGCGGACCGGTGAAGTTGTAGACCGCGGCGCCGGTGCCGATGTCGCGGCCCTGTTCGGTGCAGCCCTGCACGAGCAGCGAGAGGTAGGGCAGTGGCTTCAGGTCGCGGTGCACCACGTCCATGATGTCGGTGCTGCGCGCCTGGACCTCCACCCAGTAGGCCATCTGCGTCTCGTAGGCCTTCTGCAGGTCCTCGAACGCCTGGAATTCCTCGAAGCGGCCGGTGGCCGGGCCGAGCCGGCCCAGCTGTTCCTGGCCGAGTGCGTAGCCGTCGTTCATGGCCATCTCGAGGACGCGCGCGATACTGAAGTACGCCGAGTCGTGCCACCCGTACTCCTTGCCGGGCACGCTGAGCTCGACGCAACCGACGATCACGTAGTTGCGGGCGTCCTCGGGCGCGATGCCGCGCTTCAGCATCGTCGGGATGATCACCCGGTCGCTGAAGAGCTTTGGTTCGCCAGTGCCCATGCGCATGGCCTTGGCCACCTTGCGGGCGAACCAGCCGGCCGTGCCTTCGTGCATCCGCACGGCGGTCCATGGGTTGCCGAGCCGCGTGTGGGCGATCATGTCGATGAAGGCCCCGGACAGCTCGTTGCTGGCGTCACGCCCCTCGGCGTCGATGCCCCCCAGTGTCACCGTGGCCGTGCCGAGCCCACGCCCGCTGTTCGCCTGCGTGGTGAGCCAGTCGCGCAGCTTCATGAAGGACGAGTTCAGCACCGCGTGGCATTCGATCACCTGCTGCAGGAAATCACGCGTTGCGGTCCCCGACTCGAGGTCGCGCTGGTAGTACGGGTAGAGCAGCTGGTCGAGGCGACCAAGCGACACAGAGTGTCCGTTCGACTCGATCTGCACCAGGCTCCACGAGAAGTGCACGAGCTGGAATGCCTCCCAGAACGTCCGCGGCGGGTTCTCCGCGATCCAGGCGCAGTTGCCGGATATCGCGCGCAGCTCCTCGCGGCGCTCACCTTGTGCGGCGCGGGCCTGCTCTGCGGCAAGCGTGGCGTAACGACGAATGTAGTCGCTCGCTGCCGCGAGCGTGATGAGCTGCGCACGGTAGAAGATGCGCCTCTGTTCGGCATCAGGATCCGTCGCGTCGAGCGCATTCAGGCGCGTCTCGACATCGCGGCGCAGGCCGTCGTAACCCAGTGTCAGCAACCGCTCGTAGTCCGGCACGAGATGGCCGACGCCCGCGACGTGATAGAGGCTGGTCGAATACAGCATGATGCCCATGAAGTCGCCCTTCATCTCTTCGGGCGTCATCCGCGCGAGCATCGCATCGGACAGCGTGCGGCCGCGCCAGTAATCCGCGATGCCAAGGAGATTCCGCTCGGTCTCGTCGCTGTAGTCGTATCGGTTGTGTGGCCGCTGCCGCATGGGCAACTCGCGCAACTCGCGCTCCAGCCACGAGTAGGAGAACTCCGGGTAGATCGGGCAGGACTTCGGCGGTGCCGCGCTGTCACCCACGAGCAGCTGGTCGCGCACGATGTGCAGGGTCACGTTGCGCAGCACGTGTGCAAGCGCCTCGGCGACCTTGATCGGTTGTGGCTCCTGTTCGTGCCGCCGATAGGCTTCCGTGACGAGCAGTGCCCGCTCGGCATCCACGGTGAACGGACACTCGTCGAGGAACCAGTTGCGCAAGCGGTTGATGCGCGGATAAGGCGACGGGTCGTCCACCACGCCCGACACGCCGACACCCCAGTGATCCTCGTCGTGGCCCACCTGAACGAGGGACGTCACCATCGACGGAGAGGCCATCCGTTCCGCTGCTGCTGCCATCATACTGCCCTCTGGCTCGCCTGACTGGCACAGAGCTTGCGGGCACGGGGGCATGCAAGTATTGCGAATTGGCGACAAAACATTGTAATTTGCGACAAGTCTTCCCTTCGTAAAGTGAAGCGCACGCTGCCATGACCCGCCGTATGCACAGGAACCCAGCGACGGGTGCCGGAATGGTGCGGGCCGCGGGGCTGCTGGGCTTTCGCCGGTTGGTCGAAGAGATCGGCGGTGATGCGGACGCGCTGCTGCGCGCCGCCGGCATCGGCCCACGCACGCTGGACTCGCCGGACAGCCAGCTCCCGTATGCGGCGATGATCCGCTTGCTCGAGGATGCGGCAGTCCGGCTAGGTTGCCCAGACTTCGGGCTGCGGCTCGCAGCCTACCAGGACATCCGGATACTGGGCCCGGCCGCGATGATCGGCCTGTACTCCGATACCGTCGGCGAGTGCCTGAAGGCCATCGGCACGTATTTCTACGCGCACGCGACGGGCGGTGCCGTCGGGCTCGCGGGCGCAGGGGCGACCTCGTGTGACGTCACGTTCGAGATCCTGATCCCGGGCCTGCACGCCAAGCGCCAGATCAACGAGCTGAGCCTCAGCATCGGGCAGGCGCTCCTCGAGATGATCATTGCACCAGGCTTCCGCTCGGAACGGGTGCAGTTCACCCATCGCCAGCCGTCCGACGTCACTCCGCTGAAGAAGCGCTTCGGTCCGCATCTCGAGTTCGACACGCCGGTCAACGCCATCGCTATTCCCCGGGATGTTCTCAGTCGGCCCGTGGCGACCTCCAATGCGGTCTTCCGGCAAGTCGCTGTTCAGTACGTTCACAAGCACGTGAGTGCTGCCGAGCACGACCGCGCGCGGCATGTCGAACTGCTCGCCCACCAGCTGCTGCCCACCGGTCGCTGCACGCTGCGGGCCGTCTCCGAGATCCTCGCCCTGCACCCGCGGAGCCTGCAACGTGAACTGCAGGTGCTCGGCACGGACTTTCGCAGCATCCTCGACAAGGTCCGCCGCGACCTGGTGACCGACTACCTGCGCGACACCGACGCCAGTCTCGGCAGAGTCGCAGCCATGCTGGGCTACGGTGACCAGGCGGCGTTCACCAATGCCTTCAGTCGCTGGTTCGGTATGCCTCCGCGCGCTTGGCGGATGCGCGAGAGCCATCGATAAGCGGCACGCTTACCCTGGCCGTTTCGCCCCATTCGGGAATGGCCGCTTCCATGGCGAAGTCGGGCCGGTTGGAGTCGTACGCGGCCGCTCCTGCGTGTGATTAGCACGCTGGCATCAGCCAGCGCTGGCCAGCGTCAGGCCCGCCGACTGTCAACCGGCGTCGAGGATTGACCAGCGTCTGGCGTGCAATGTTGACCATGTGAAATTGAGTCAAGCTCACGATCATCATCGAGAAATGTCTCTTGAGCTCTGGCCAGTCTTCGACGCCTGCTAGGCCAGGATCCTGGTCAAATTTGAACGCTTGTTCTCAACCGTGCGTGTTCTGCGTCGTACGCACCTCGGGCGGGATCGAGCGCGACCAAGCCGAGTTGTAGTACGTGGTCATGCCGCGCCAGGAGGGTCCCATGCTCGTGGTCCGGCCCCGCCCCGGCCCCCCGCCCGGACCAGTGACCATTCCAGGCGTCACGCGGACGTCCGTCGGGATGCCGGAAATGCTGCTGATCAGCACGAATGAGCTTTTGGACGTGCCAGCCCTCGCGTGACCCAGCCCGACGGGACGTCCTCCGACTGGCAACGGGTCGACGGCAACAACTTCTATATTCTGAACGCGGCAGGCCGGCTGAAGTGTGGGCCGGAAAATGACCCCAGGGTCCGCAGCAGCGCCGTCAGATCAGCCTGGCGCGGAGCTTCTGGTATTCGGCGTCGGAGATCGAGCCCTTCGCTTTCAGTTCATCGAGCTTCCGGATCTCATCGGCGGCGCTGAAGCCGACGATGTTCCGCAACTCCTCCCGCGCCTTCGTCACCTGAGCCTGGGTTCGCTCGGCCATGCCGCCGCCCTGGGTTAGCAAGTAAGAGAAAACGCCGAGATACGGAAGGATGACCAGGAAGATGACCCAGATCACCTTCGCGCCGCCCGAGATGTCGTGACGCCGGAAGAGGTCACTGAAAACCGAGATCAGCAGCCAGATCCAGACCACGAACATGAAAATGACAAACACGTCGACCAGGAACGTCCCGAACGTCACGCCGCCCAGGTGCACTGCAGCTTCTCCGTCCATGTCGCTTCTCCTTGCTATGCGATGTGAAGAACTGACGCCGGCGCAAGTATAGGACGGATCGCTCTTGTCCAAGACCGATGCTTGCACTTTGGGAGCGGCCCTGACGCAGGAGGCGGATTGGGCGGGTGATGGGAATCGAACCCACGTGACCGCTGCACGATCCTGCCCTCAAACAATCACTTGCGAGCGACGCAGCGGCCGCGTGTGATTGACGTGTGAACAGCGCTGCGTCGGTATATCAGGCAGCCGTGAGGCGAGCCTTGGCAACGCGGCTCAGGTCCACCTGCTGCTTTGCGCGCCAGAGATCATGGCTGTACTGCATGGCGAGCCAGCTCTCCGGCGTTCGGCCGAGGCACTTCGACAGCCTCAGCGCCATCTCCGGGCTGAGCCCGCTTGCGCCCGTCAGTACGCGATTCAGGGTCGAGGGCGCGACCCCCAGCTTGGCGGCCAGTTCGCGGCCGCTCAGTCCATTGGGCTCCAAGTACACCGCAGCGATGAACTCGCCGGGATGAGGAGGGTTATGCATCAGTGGTAGTCCTCGTAGTCGAGCACGTATGCCTGCCCGTCGCGAAACTCGAACGTCAGTCGCCAATTGCCGTTGACCCAGATAGACCACCGTCCCCGGCCTGCGCCTTTCAACGGGTGCAGACGGAATCCCGGGATGTCCATGTCCTCGATGACCTGGGCTGAGTCGAGGGCAGCCAACTGCATCCTCAACCGTTTCGCGTGTTGAGGCTGTATCCCGGCCAAAGACCCCGATTCGTAGAACCGCCGCAGCCCCTTGTGCCGGAACGACTGGATCATGGCGGCAGTGTACCGTGTTGCGCGTCACGCAACAAGCCCTGGAGTGGGGCAGGTGATGGGAATCGAATCCACGTGACGTCGCTCTGCCCCGCCAGCAAGTCAACGAGTTAGCAGCGGCCGAGCGACGGCGGCGCTTGATTGCCGTATGACCCGGCGGTGAGATTCCACCACACGGCTTGCGCGGTCCTGTTCCCTGCGCACCGAAAGCGGACGTTGTACGGGGAAAGTCGACCCAATGCGGTCCGTCGGACCTGCGAGAAGCGGACGCTCAGAGTGTCCGTCTCCGCAACACGAGGGAACGATGGGAATCGAACCGACGTTACTCGCTGCACGCAGGCCTCTAGATCAACAACTTACAGATTATCGCGGTCTCACGTGTGATTGCGTGTGATGCCTGCCGGCCGGCCGCGCCGGCGGGCGTCAGCCCGCAGCGCTTCATTTCCCTGAATGCACCATCGCGTCGATCGCCACGGTGACTGCCAGGATCACTGCTTCATTCTGGTTGGGCTCGATCTGCACGCCGTATGTGTCCCTGATACGGAACCACTTCTTCGACACCTTGGCGGCCTTGTGCTTCCCATCACCGATCCTGTATTCGTGCGCCAGCAAGTCACCCTGCACCTCGAGATCGGGCCCATCGGCAATCTTCACGACCCAGCGCTCGCGGATCGGCGTGATCAGGGCTCGCTTCACCTCCGCAACCTTCTCGCCTTTGCCGTTCTCGATCGCCATCGATTCCTTGGCTCGAAGCATTCGCTCCTGGATCTGCGCTTTCACCTTGCCTTCCGTATTCTCGAACTCGAGCGTGCCTCGCACACGCAGCATCTTGCCGTTGACCTTGTACACGCGCTCGCCACGGTCGTTCTCGATCCAGAAGTCGTCACCAAACGACACCAGCTTCTCGCGCATCTGGTAGCGCTCCGCGCCGTCGCGCGGTTCGGTGTCGAACTCGGCTGGAGCGGTTGTCTCCTCGGGCGCGGACGCCTGGGACGTCGAGGTCCAATCTTGCGCACGACTCGCGGATGGCACGCTCGCCGCTGCCATGACCAGCAGCGCCACAATCCATTTCCAACTGAACATGCTCGACTCCTCGCTTGGGGCCAGAAAGTCTCCGTGCAACGCGTACAGCCGTCAAATAGCCAGTTCGCGTCGTCGCTATGCCCGTCGCTCATACACTGCTCGTGACGTCGCCGCCAGGGCCAGGAACGGGGCGTATGACCTTCGTGGTGCGAACCCAGGACCAGCCACGGCGCACCGGCACGGTCACGGCGCTTCACCGTGCAGACATGTGGGTCAGGGCAGTCCTGGGAAGGTGAGGCCGAATTTCGGCGCCGGAAGGTGTAGCGGGTGATGGGAATCGAACCCACGTGAGCTGCGCTGCCCCACTCGCCAGATCAAGTACTTACAGACTACGCCGACACTGCGTGTGTTTGGCGTGTGAAGGGCTTCACCTGGGAATCGTGCCTTGCCAGCGATTGGTCACGGTCTCAATCTGTCACCACATCGTGACGCGGTCCTTCGGGTCGACCCACATCTTGTCGCCGGCGCGTATGCCGAACGCGTCGTAGAAAGCCGGTTGGTTGCTGGGCGGTGCGACCATCCGGTACGCGCCCGGCGGATGCGGATTTGTCGCCGCGTAAGTGCGCAGCAACTCCGGCTGGATCTTCTCCGCCCACATCTGCGACCAGGCAAGGAAGCAACGCTGATCCGTGCTCAAGCCGTCGATCGCGCGGTCTTCCTGCGGATTCGCCTGCAGGTGCGTCTGCAGCGCGCGGTGCGCGAGCATCAACCCGCCGATGTCGGCGAGGTTCTCGCCAGCGGACAGATTGCCGTTCAAGTGCACGCCCGGCAACACCTCGTAGGCGTTGCCCTGGTTGATCAGGTTCTTCGAGCGCACGTCGAATGCCGCGATGTCGGCCGGCGTCCACCAGTCACGCAGCGCACCGTTGGCGTCGAACAGGCGACCCATGAAATCGAGGCTGTGCGTGAACTCGT
>Ga0209253_10003519_pt1 | contig 13782 bp, 9 predicted proteins | sample FrelakmetBRP12BR_FD_187145 | JGI IMG/M metagenome (GOLD analysis project Ga0209253, IMG submission 187145) | Freshwater lake sediment microbial communities from the University of Notre Dame, USA, for methane emissions studies - BRP12 BR (SPAdes)... | ecosystem: Environmental > Aquatic >...
ATCTTCGGGTTCCAGAAGCGGGTCTGGTGGCCGAAATGGACACCCGCCTCCAGCATCTGACGCATGGTCACGGACATTGCAGTTCCTTATCCAAGGTTGAGTCCTACGCAACCGCCGAGGCCGGCACGGAAGAAGACCTTCGTTTCCGTGCGGCACCTTGGTGGCGGTGCGCGCGATTTGCCCCGGTCATCCCGAAGCAGCCGGCTATTATACGAGCTTGTGCCAGGCTGCCTGAACCGACCCGCTGACGATGGCAATAGCGATCAAGACCTCCGATGACATCGAGCGGATGCGGGTCGCCGGCCGCCTTGCGGCGGAAGTTCTGGACTTCATCGCGCCGCACGTGAAGCCAGGGGTGAGCACCGGTGGACTGGACCGGCTGTGCCATGACTTCATGGTTGGCCACCAGGGCACGATTCCGGCGCCGCTGAACTATGCCCCGGCCGGCTACCGGCCGTTTCCGAAGTCGATCTGCACCTCGGTCAACCACCAAGTCTGCCATGGCATCCCCGGCGACCGGGTGCTGAAAAACGGCGACATCGTCAACATCGACATCACGGTGATCAAGGACGGCTATCACGGCGACACCAGCCGCATGTTCTATGTCGGCGAGCCTTCGGTGGCGGCACGGCGGCTGTGCGAGGTCACCTACGAGTGCATGTGGGCCGGGATCGCCCAGGCGCGTCCGGGCGGTTTCCTCGGCGATATCGGCCACGCGATCCAGACCCATGCCGAGAAGCACGGCTTTTCGGTGGTGCGCGAGTTCTGCGGGCACGGCATCGGCCGGCGCTTCCACGAGGAGCCGCAGGTGCTCCACTACGGCAAGGCGGGCACGCTCGACCGGCTCGCCCCCGGGATGATCTTCACCGTCGAGCCGATGATCAATGCCGGGCGCCGCGAGATCCGCGAACTGGCGGACGGCTGGACCATCGTCACCAAGGATCACAGCCTGTCGGCCCAGTGGGAACACACCGTACTGGTCACTGAAACCGGCTTCGAGGTGCTCACCGTGTCGGCGCAGATGCCCGCGCCGGCACGGACCGCCCGCGCGGACGGTCGCAGCACCATCGCCGCCTGACCGGCATGAACGACATCGGCTTCGCGCTGCGCAGCGAACTGCGGGCCGAGCGCGAGCTGCTGATCGGGGCCTTCAACGCCGGCGGGCCGGTTGAACGCCTGCTGCGCGGTCTGGCCCGCTGCGTCGACCGCACGCTGGCAAAGCTGGCGCGCAGCCACGGCCTCACCCGCCGCGCGGCGATCATCGCTGTCGGCGGCTATGGCCGCGGCGAACTGTTCCCGCATTCGGACGTCGACGTCCTGATCGTCGTTCCGGAAGACGCCCGGGAAGAAGAGTTGGCCGCAATCGAGAACCTGGTCGGCTGCCTGTGGGATCTCGGCCTGCAGATCGGCCACAGCGTGCGCACCGTCCCCGAATGCGGGGAACAGGCTGCCCACGACGTGACGGTGCTCACCTCGATGCTCGAGGCCCGGCGCGTCGCTGGCCCGGCGGCACTCTTCGATCAATTTGCGAAGAATGTTGCTCAAGCAATTGATCCTCAACACTATTTCAGGGAGAAGGTCCTTGAACAACAGCAGCGGCACCTGAAGTATCAGGAGGCGGCCTACAGCCTCGAGCCCAACTGCAAGGAAAGCCCAGGCGGCCTGCGCGACCTGCACACCCTGCTCTGGGTGGCCCGCGCAGCCGGGCTCGGCACGTCCTGGGCGGAACTGATAACCAGCGGGTTGCTGACCGCCGAGGAAGGCCGCTGGCTGCGCCGCAACGAGCGCACCCTGAAGCAACTACGAGCGCGACTGCACATCGTCGCCGGCCGCCGGGAGGACCGCCTGCTGTTCGACGTGCAGGGCGCCATCGCCGAGGCCGAAGGCCTGAGGCCGACTGCCGCGCGGCGCGCCAGCGAGGTGCTGATGCAGCGCTACTACTGGGCCGCCAAGCCGGTGATCCAGCTGAACACGATCGTGCTGCAGAACATCGAGGAGCGGCTGTTTCCGCGCCGCGACCCGCAGCCGCAGCCGATTGATGAAACCTTCGTCGCCTGCGGCGAGATGCTCGACATCGCCGATGACGACGCCTTCCGGCGCGACCCGAACGGCCTGCTGCGCGGCTTCCTGATCCTGCAGCAGCACCCGGATCTCACCGGGATGACCGCGCGGCTGCTGCGTGCGCTGTGGCACGCGCGCTTCCTGATCAACACGCAATTCCGCCGCGATCGGCGCAACCGCGACACCTTCATCGCGATACTGCAGCAGCCGCGCGGCATCGTGCACGGACTGCGGCGGATGAACCAATGGTCGGTGCTCGGCCGTTACCTGCCGGTGTTTCGCCGCATCGTCGGCCAGATGCAGCACGACCTGTTCCACGTCTATACCGTCGACCAGCACATCCTGCAGGTGGTCCGCAACCTGCGCCGCTTCACGATGGCGGAGTACGCGCACGAGTACCCCCTGTGCAGCCAGCTGATCTCGGAGTTCGACCGGCACTGGCTGCTGTATGTCGCGGCGCTGTTTCACGACATTGCGAAGGGCCGCGGCGGCGACCACAGCAAACTGGGCAGCCGCGACGCGCGCGTGTTCTGCCGCCAGCACGGCATCCGCGGCGAGGATGCCGCGCTGGTCGAGTTCCTGGTCGAGCAGCACCTGACGATGTCGCAGGTGGCGCAGAAGCAGGACATTGCCGACCCCGAGGTCGTCGGCCGCTTTGCCCAGCTGGTGGGCAACGAGCGGTGGCTGACGGCGCTGTACCTGCTGACGGTGGCCGATATCCGTGGCACCAGCCCGCGCGTCTGGACCAGCTGGAAGGGCAAGCTGCTCGAGGACCTGTTCCGCATGACGCGCCGCCGCCTCGGTGGCGATGCGCTGCCGGCCACGGCCGTGCTCGAGAAGCGCACCGCCGACGCCCGGCGCACGCTCGACCTGTACGGGATCTCGGCGGCGGCGCACGAGCCGCTGTGGCAGCAGCTCGACGTCGTCTACTTCATGCGCAACAGCGCGCGGGAGATCGCCTGGCACACGCGCACGTTGCTCGCGCACGTGAACACCGACCGCGCGATCGTCCGCTCCCGCCTCGCTTCGACCGGCGACGCGGTCGAAGTGCTGATCTACGTGCGCGACCAGAAGGACCTGTTTGCCCGCGTCTGCGGCTACTTCGACAGCCGCAACCTGTCGATCCTCGACGCCAGGATCCACACCACGCGGCACGGCTACGCGCTCGACTCGTTTCTCGTCACCGACCACGGACGCACCGACTATCGGCAGCTGCTCGCACTGATCAACAAGCAGCTGGCCGACTGGATCGAGGCGATCACGCCGCTGCCGCCCCCGGTCAAGGGCAGGCTGTCACGGCACTCGCGGCATTTCCCGGTGGCGCCGAACGTCACGCTTGCCGCCGGCGAACGCAGTCGCCAGTACCTGCTGTCGATCACCACGACCGACCGGATCGGCCTGCTGTACGCGATCACCCGCGTCCTCGCGACTCACGATGTCAACGTGCACACGGCGAAGATCAACACCCTCGGCGAGCGGGTCGAAGACGTGTTCCTGATCGACGGTGCCGTGCTCGACGACGAACGCGAACAGGCGCGGCTCGAGCGCGACTTGCTCGATGCCATCAGCCCCTGAGCCAACGGGGTGCCTCAGACAGCCTCTTCAGTCGTCGGCTGACGAGGCGGCGAGTTCGGGGAAGAGCACTTCGGTGAAGCCGAAACGCGAGAAGTCGCGCACTCGCATGGGGTACAGGATGCCGTCGAGGTGGTCGCATTCGTGCTGCACGACGCGGGCGTGGAAACCTTCGACGGCGCGCTCGATTGGCCTGCCGTCGGGGTCGAAACCGCTGTAGCGCAGCCGCCGCCAGCGCGGCACGACGCCGCGCAGGCCCGGCACCGACAGGCAACCCTCCCAGCCCTCCTGCGCTTCGTCGCCGAGCGGCTGCAGCGCCGGGTTGACGAGGATGGTCTGCGGCACCGGCGGCTCGTTCGGATAGCGGGGGTTGGCCAGCCCGTCGGCCGAGCCGAAGATCACCAACCGCAGCGGCACGCCGATCTGCGGCGCTGCCAGTCCCGCGCCGTCGGCGGCGCGCATGGTATCGAACAAGTCCTCGATCAGTTGTCGAAGCTCGCTCGTGCCGAAGGCGGTGACCGGCTCCGACCGCTGCAGCAGGCGCGGGTCGCCCATCTTCAGGATCGGCCGGATCATGGCGCGCTCCGCACCGCCTGCTCGAGGATGCGCACGGCCCGCGTCACCGTTTCCCGCATGACGCTTTCGAGGTCTTCCAGCTTGATCTCGCGCTGGCTTTCGCCGCGACCGGCCGCGTGGTTGACGACGACGCCGAGCACCGCGTAATCGAGCCCCGCCTCGCGCGCCAGCGCCGCTTCCGGCATGCCGGTCATGCCGACGAGGTCGCCGCCATCGCGGGCAATCCGCTCGATCTCCGCCGCCGTCTCCAGCCGCGGCCCCTGCGTGCAGGCATAAGTGCCGCCGTCGACGATCGGCTCGTCGACCGCGCGCGCCGCCTCGAGCAGCATCGCGCGAAGTCGCGCCGAATACGGCAGCGTGAAATCGATGTGCGTCACCCGCGCCTCGGCACCTTCGTAGAACGTGCTCTTGCGGCTGTGCGTGTAGTCGATGATCTGGTCGGGAACCACCAGCGTCCGCGGGCCGAGGTCGGCGCGCACGCCGCCGATCGTGGCCACCGAGAACACGCCCTGCACGCCGAGTTCCTTGAGTGCCCAGATGTTGGCCCGGTAGTTGATCTCGTGCGGCGCGATGGTGTGGCCGTAGCCGTGCCGCGCAAGGAAGACGATCTCTCGACCGCCGAGCAGGCCAAAGGTCAGCGCGCCGGACGGCTCGCCGTAGGGCGAGCGCATCACGCGCCGGCGAGTGTTCTGCAGCGCGGACAGCTTGGCCAGGCCGCTGCCGCCAATGATCGCGTACATCGTTCAATGCTCTCCCAGCAATTGCAGCAGCCCGCTTTCGTCGATCACGCGCACGCCCAGCGCCTGCGCCTTGTCGAGCTTGCTGCCGGCGTCCGCGCCAGCCACCACGAAGCTGGTCTTCTTCGATACCGATGCGGCGACCTTGCCGCCGGCGGCGATGATCCGTTCGGTTGCCTGCTCGCGTGTCAAGGCGGGCAACGTGCCCGTCAGCACGACGGTCGCGCCTTGCAGGGGACCGCGCGCTGCCTCCGCCCGAGCCTGCTGCTGCGGCCAGTGCACATCGGCCGCGCGCAACTGCTCGATCACTTCCCGGTTGTGCGGCTCGGCGAAGAACTGGGCCACGGAAGCCGCCACCACCGGACCGACATCTGCGACTTCGAGCAACTGTGCCTCGTCAGCGGCCATCAACGCCTCGAGGCAGCCGAAGTGCTTGGCGAGGTCTCGCGCCGTGGTTTCACCCACGTGCCGGATGCCGAGCGCATAGATGAAGCGCGCCAGCGTGGTCGACCTGGCCAGGTCGATCGCCGCCAGCACGTTGGCCGCCGACTTCTCCGCCATCCGCTCCAGCGCGGCCAGCTTGCCGAGACCGAGCTTGAACAGGTCAGCCGGCGAGCGGACGAGGTCACCGTCCACAAGCTGCTCGACAAGCTTCTCACCCAGACCCTCGATGTCGAGCGCGCGCCGGCCGGCGAAGTGCAGCAGTGCCTGCTTGCGCTGTGCCGGACAGAACAGGCCGCCGCTGCAGCGATGGTCTTTCTCGGCCTCGTCGCGCACGACCGCCGAAGCGCAGACCGGGCAGTGTGCCGGCATCTTGAACGGCCTTGTGCCCGCCGGCCTCCGTTCGGCCACCACCGCAACGACCTGCGGGATGACGTCGCCGGCGCGACGGACGGTCACGGTGTCGCCGACGCGCACATCGAGGCTGTGCACGAAGTCCTCGTTGTGCAGCGTGGCGTTGCTGACCGTCACGCCGCCGACGAACACCGCTGCCAGCCGAGCCACCGGCGTGAGCTTGCCGGTGCGCCCGACCTGGACCTCGATGTCCAGCACGCGCGTCAGTTCCTCCTGGGCAGGAAACTTGTGCGCCACGGCCCAGGCCGGCTCGCGCGTCACGTAGCCAAGCTGCCGCTGCAGGGCCAGCGAGTCGACCTTGTAGACAACGCCGTCGATATCGAACGGCAGGCTGTCGCGCTCGGCAGCGACACGCGCGTGGAACTCAAGCAACCCTTCTGCCCCGCGGACCACTGCCCGCCGGGTCGACACCGGCACGCCGAATTCGCCCAGCGCGTCGAGCAGGCGGCTGTGCGTCGCCGGCAACTCCCAGCCGGCGACCTCGCCGACGCCATAGGCGAAGAAAGTCAACGGCCGGCTGGCGGTCACCGACGGATCGAGCTGGCGCACGAATCCCGCCGCTGCGTTGCGCGGGTTGACGAACACTTTCTCGCCGGCGGCGCGCTGCCGCTCGTTGAGTCTCTCGAATGCGTCGCGGCGCATGAACACCTCGCCGCGCACGTCGAGCACGGCGGGCGGATGGCTGGCAGTCAGGCGCAGCGGCACGCTGCGTATCGTGCGCAGGTTCGGCGTCACGTCCTCGCCTGTTTCGCCATCGCCGCGCGTGGCGGCGCGTGTCAGCAGCCCATGCTCGTAGCGCAGGCTGATTGCGATGCCGTCGAACTTCAGTTCGGCCGCGTACTCGACCGGCGGATCGCCATCGGCGCGCCCGAGCTTGCGGCGGATCCTTGCGTCGAAGGCAGTCGCGCCGCCTGGCCCGCTGTCGGTTTCCGTGTGGATCGACAGCATCGGCACCGTGTGGCGAACGGCAGGCAGGTCGGTGCGCCGGGCGCCGCCGACCCGCTGCGTCGGCGACTCGGGCGTGACCAGCTCAGGGTACCGCGCCTCCAGTTCCTGCAGCTCGCGAAACAGGCGGTCGTACTGCACGTCGGGAATCGTCGGCGCGTCGAGAACGTAGTACGCATGGTCGTGGCGCGCGATCTCCTCGCGTAGCGCCTGCGCTCGCAGCTTGGCAGAGACCGTCATCGGCCGAAGTATCAGGCGAACAGGCGGCGCGCGCGATCCGAGCCCGGCTCGAGGTCGGCGGCACGCATCTTGTCGTAAAGCGCCAGCAGGGCGGGCTCGATCGCCTCGATCGAGCCCGGTGCGATGGGCCGGCCGTGATCGTCGACGACGCGGGAATTGAGCAGCGCCGCCAGTTCACTTGCGGTCGAGAACATCGCCTGCAGCGGGCGCGCCGCCGGAGGCGCCACGGGAATATCGAGCTCCAGCAGCAGCAGGTGCTCCGCCGTCAGGCGGGCCGTGAACAGCACTTCGCCGTCCTCACCACGGCGTAGCCAGCGGCGGTCGCCGGCCGGCTCCAGCCCGATCGCCTGCACCGACTTGGTCACCACGGTCGGATTGAAGACGCCATCGCCCGGCTGCAGTGTCAGGCCGATCTGCACGTCGAACTGGGCAATCTTCGCTTCCAGCTCTGCAGCACGGCTGCGCAGCAGTGGCAGCTCGGGCGGATCGAAATCGGCATCGAGCGCGACCGCCACCTGCTGCACGGCCGCGATGAACTGCGACGCTTCGATGTCGCCGAGCTTGCGGCTGCGGTTGGCGAGCTGGATCGACGCCAGCAGCTCGCTGTAAAAGCCAAAGCGGTCGGGCAGCACCCATTGCTCGGCACGCGCGTCCCACGCAACCACGTGTACTGGCAGGCCGCAGTCGAGGCGGAGCAGCGGTGCCGCCGCGTCGATGACGGCCACGCCGTCGGCCGCATGCGCGCAGCGCAGTTCGAGCACGCAATCGAGCATCGGGTCCTCGATCCAGCCCGGCAACTGCGGTCTCGGGTGGGGCTGCTCAGACGGCACGCTGGCGGCCTCTCCCGGCAGTTCGCCGAGACGGGGCTCGATACGGTCGCCCGTGGCTGCCGCGCCGGTCCGCGCCGGCGCAAGCAGCGGGTCGTGCTCCGGCGTGCCAAGACGCTCGCGCAGACGCCTGACCTGCCGCCGCTCCTGCCACTTGCTCCAGACGAGCAGCAACAGCAGCACGACGACCGCGGCGGCGATGAGGGCGAAATGCAGTTCGGTCATTGCGGCAACGACGCCCTGGGTCGTCTCAGGCAGGTTCGGCGGTCAGCCTGACAGCACTGTCGATGTCCACCGCAACGATGCGCGAGACCCCCTGCTCCTGCATCGTCACGCCGACCAGCTGCTCGGCCATTTCCATGGCGATCTTGTTGTGCGTGATGAACAGGAACTGCGTGCCGGGCGTCGATTCGTGACTGGTCATCGAGCGCACCAGCGCGCAGAAGCGCTCGGTGTTCGGATCGTCGAGCGGCGCATCGACCTCGTCGAGCAGACAGAACGGCGCCGGGTTCAGCTTGAACAGCGCGAACACCAGCGCCGTGGCAGTCATCGCCTTCTCGCCGCCGGACAGCAGGTGGATGCTGCTGTTGCGCTTGCCCGGCGGCTGGGCCATGACCTGCACGCCGGCATCGAGGATCTCCTCGCCGGTCATCAGCAGCTTCGCCTCGCCGCCGCCGAACAGTTTCGGGAAGAGCTGGCCGAACTGGACATTGACCTGGTCGAACGTGCTTTGCAGCAGCTCGCGCGTCTCGCGGTCGATCTTGCGGATCGCGTCCTCGAGCGTGTCGATCGCCGCCTTCAGGTCGGCCGACTGTGCATCGAGGAAGCTCTTGCGCTCACGGCTGGACTCGAGTTCCTGCAGCGCAGCGAGATTGACCGCGCCGAGCGCCTCGATCTCTGCTGCGAGTCGGGTGATCTCGACCTGCAGCGCCGAGGCACGCATGGGCACTGCCTGCAGCCGCTCAGTCAGCTGCACTTCGTCGGCATGCACATCGGCGAGCAGCTGCGCAAACTGCTCGACCGAAAGCCGCGCCGCCTGTTCCTTGAGCTGCAGCTCCGTGAGCTTGTCACGCCGCGGCTGCACATCGCGCTCGAGCATCACGCGCTGCTCGTCGATGCTGCGCAGCTGCTGGGTCAGCTCGTCGAGGCGGCTGCGCGCCTCGCGCAGGTGCTCTTCCGCCTGCGCGCGCTGCGTCAACAAGCCATCCAGGCCAGTGCGCGCCGCGCTGTCGTCGAGGCCGGCCAGCTGCGACTGGGCGGCCTGCTGGTCGATCAACAGACGCGCTGCGTCGGCAGCCGCGGACTCGATCGCGTGCAGCACGTCGGCGCGCCGCTGTCGCGCGGCGCCGACTTCGAACTCGTGCCGTTGCAGATCGGCCGCCAGCCGGCTGCGCTCGTCGCGCCCGTCGCGCAAGGCGCGGTCGGCATCCTCGTAGGCGACACGTGCCGACTCCAGCGCCTGCTGCTTCTCGGCCAATGCCTCGTCCAGTTCGGAGAAATGCCGCTCCGCCTCGTCACGCTGCCCCCGCAGTTCGCCCTCGTGCGCATCGACCTCGGCGAGCTCCGCGTCGATCTGTCCGCCGCGGTGGCGCACCCGCTCCACCAGTTCGGCCAGACGAACGATCTCGAGCTGGCGCGCATGCGCCTGGCCGCGCAGCTGCTCGGCCGCCTTGCGCTGTGCCTGCTCGGTCGTCGTCGCTTCGCGCATCTGCGCTTCGCATCGCGCCAGCGCGCTGACCGCATGCTCGACGAGCAGTTTCTGCGCGCGCTGCTCCTTCTCCAGGTTCCCGATCTCCTGCCGGCGCGCCAGCAGGCCCGACTTGCGGTCATCCGGCGCGTAGAAGCGCAGGCCGTAGCGCGACACCAGGTGGCCGCCGCGCACGACGAACTGCCCGCCGGGCGGCAGCTGCTCGCGCGCGGCAATGGCCTGGGCGAGATCGTCGGCAACGAACACGCCAGCGAGCCAGTCGCCGAGCACCGCGACCAGCGCCGCATCGTGGCCGCGCACGCGGTCGCTCAGGCGCCCGAATCCGGCGAGCGCGGCAGGCTCGCGCGACACGGCGCCGGCGGTGGTGTAGAAGGCGACGCGCGCCGGCGGCGCACTGCCCGCCAGCGCCGCCAGCGTATCGAGCCGGCCGACCTCGAGCCCCTCGATCCGGTCGCGCAGCACCGCTTCGAAGGCAACTTCCCAGCCGGCATCCACCTGCATGCGGCGAAACAGCCGCGGCAGCGAATCGAGTCCCTGCGTGCGCAGCCAGGGATCGAGCTTCTCGTCGGCCTCGACATTGGCCTGCAGTTCGCGCAGCGCATGCAACCGCGCCTCCAGGCGCGCCAGCGTTTCCGTCTCTCGCGTGCGCGCCTCAAGCAGGCCCTGCCGATCGCCCTGCGCCTTCGTGAGTTGGCCCTGCGCCGCTTCCTGCTGCTGGCTCGCGGCTGCAAGCTCGCCCTCGAGGCGCTCCACCTCGGCCTTCAGTGCGGTCAGACGTTCCTCGTCCGGCGCACCGAGGTGGCTGCGTTCTTCCTGCAGTCGCTCGCGCCGCTGCGCGAGCGCGGCCAGCTGGCGATCGATGCTGCGCTGCTCGCCACCGGCACCGTCGATCGCCTGCTCGGCAAGCGCCGAAGCCGCGCGCGCAGCACCGAGGGCCTCGCGCGCCGCGGCGTAGGCTGCCTCCAGCGCCGGCAGGCCCGACTCGTGCGCGGCCAGGCGCTCGCGCGACTGCGTGACACGCCCCTCGCCTTCCGCGATCTGCCGTTCCAGATCCTCGGCGCGCGCCTTCAGGTCGGTCTCCTCAGCAAGCCGCCGCTCGCGCGTGCCGGCCAGCGTAGCCACCTGCGTGGCAAGCCGCTCGCGGCTTTCAGCGACCAGACGCATTTCCGATTCGAGCTTGCCGATCTCGGCGTTGACGTTGAGCAGTTCGGACTGCGCCGCGTGCACGCTGTCTGCGCCCGCGTAATGGGCCGTGCGCGCCTCCTCCAGGCGCCGCTCGGCGGCGCGCAGATCGGCAACATGGGCCTCGAGGGCGACGGTGCGCACCTCGATGTCGCGCGCCACCTTCTCCTGCTCGGCATGCGCATCGCGCTTCCGTGTCAGCCAGAGCAACTGCTGCTGCTCGTCATGGCTGGCCTTCAACTGCTGGTAGCGCTGCGCAACCTCGGCCTGGCCCTCGAGTTTCTCGATCTGCGCCTCGAGTTCTCGCAGGATGTCTTCGACCCGGGTCAGGTTGTCGCGCGTGTCGTTCAGGCGGTTCTCCGTCTCGCGCCGGCGCTCGCGATACTTGGAGACACCGGCCGCCTCCTCGAGGAATACGCGCAGTTCCTCCGGGCGCGCCTCGATGATGCGCGAGATCATGCCCTGGCCGATGATGGCGTAGGCGCGCGGGCCCAGCCCCGTGCCGAGGAACATGTCCTGCACGTCGCGCCGGCGGACGCTCTGGTTATTGATGTAGTAGCTGGAAGCGCCGTCACGCGTGAGGACCCGCTTGACCGCGATCTCGCTGAAGCGGCCCCATTCACCCTGGATGCGGCCGTCCGCGTTGTCGAATACCAGTTCGACGCTGGCGCGGCCGGCGGGCTTGCGGTTCACCGAGCCGTTGAAGATCACGTCCTGCATCGATTCGCCGCGCAGTTCGGCGGCCTTGGACTCGCCGAGCACCCAGCGCACGGCGTCGATCACGTTTGACTTGCCGCAACCGTTGGGCCCGACCACGCCGACCAGGCTGCCGGGCACCTCTATCTGCGTCGGATCGACAAATGACTTGAATCCGGCGAGCTTGATCTGCCGAAGATGCACGATGAATTGTCCCGGGAGATCGACGTCACCCGTGGTGTTGTTGCAGGGCGCGCCGAGGATGTTGCGATGGCTTCGTATAATACCGTGCAACCTCCTCCCTCCTCCGACATCAGGGCGCGCCGATGGCCACCCGTCCCGCCGCTTCGCTGGACACCTTCCCTAATCCGAGTGCCGAACGCGATTACCTGGTTCACATCGAGATTCCCGAGTTCACCTGCCTCTGCCCGCTGACCGGGCAGCCGGATTTCGCGACGCTGGTTCTCGACTACGTGCCCGACGCGCGCAACGTCGAACTGAAGAGCCTGAAGCTTTATGCGTGGTCATACCGCGACAAGGGCGCCTTCCACGAGGCGGTGACCAACACCATCCTCGACGACCTGGTTCGCGCGCTGAAACCGCGCTTCATGCGCCTGACCGCGCGCTGGTACGTGCGCGGCGGGATCTTCACCACGGTGGTCGCCGAGCACCGCAAGCGCGGCTGGAAGGCGGCGGCGCACGTCGAATTGCCTCGCTTCGAGCCGTCATCGAGCACGCGCGCATGAACCCGGATCTCGCCAAGCTGCAGCCGTACCCGTTCGAGCGGCTGCGCCAGCTCCTGGCCGGCAACACGCCGCCCGCAGCGCTTGCCCACATCAACCTGTCGATCGGCGAGCCGAAGCACGCCACGCCGAAGCTGATCTTCGATGCGCTGACTGCGGCGCTGCCGACGCTTGCCAGTTACCCGAGCACGCTCGGCACCGACGCACTGCGCGAATCGATCGCCGCCTGGCTGACACGCCGCTATGCATTGCCGCCAATCGACCCGGCCATGCAGGTCATGCCGGTGGCCGGCTCGCGCGAGGCCTTGTTCGCCTTCGCGCAGACGGTGGTCGACAGGACGCAGCCCGCCCGGGTGGTGATACCCAATCCCTTCTATCAGATCTACGAAGGCGCCGCGCTGCTCGCCGGCGCGGCGCCATTGTTCCTGCCCTGCACGCCGGAGAACGGCTTCCGCATGGACTTCGGCTCCGTGGACGCGGCGACCTGGTCGCGGGTGCAGCTCGTGTATGTCTGCTCGCCCGGCAACCCGCACGGCCGTGTGATGACCCTGGAGGAGTGGCGCGATTTGTTCGCGCTCGCCGACCGCCACGGCTTCATCATCGCCAGCGACGAGTGCTATTCCGAGATCTACTTCGATGAGGCATCGGCGCCGCTGGGCGGACTGCAGGCCGCGTCGCTGCTGGGCCGCAGCGGGTTCGAAGGCCTGGTCGCCTTCGGCAGTCTGTCGAAACGTTCGAATGCTCCAGGTCTTCGTTCAGGCTTCGTCGCCGGCGATGCGCAGGTGCTGAAGAGCTTCCTGCTTTACCGCACTTACCACGGCACAGCGCTCAGCCCCGTGGTGCAGGCGGCCAGCGTCGCCGCCTGGCGCGACGAGGCGCACGTCATCGAGAACCGGCGCAAGTACGCGGCCAAGTTCCGCCAGGCGACGCCGATCGTGCAGCAGGTGCTGCAGACGGAGATGCCCGACGCCGCGTTCTACCTTTGGGCGCGCACGCCGATCGACGACGCCGACTTCGCCCGCCGGCTGCACGCACAGTTCAACGTCACCGTGCTGCCCGGCAGCTTCCTGTCGCGCACGCGCGATGGCTTCAATCCTGGCGCGGGATTCGTCCGCATCGCGCTCGTCGCCGAGGAGGCCGAGGTGATGGAGGCCGCACGACGCATTGCCGAATTCGGCCGTTCACTCTGAGGAAAGTCATGTCGACGCAAGACATCATCAATGACGCGTGGGAGAACCGCGCCAATCTTGGGCCCGCCACGGCCGGCCCGATCCGCGCCGCGGTCGAGGACACGCTGGCGCGCCTGGACGCTGGCGAACTGCGCGTCGCCGCGAAGCGCGACGGCCAGTGGGTCGTGCACCAATGGGCGAAGAAGGCGGTGCTGCTGTCGTTCCGCCTGTCGGACAACGTGCCGATGGGCTTCGGTGGCGGTGAACCGTTCAGCTTTTACGACAAGGTGCCGACCAAGTTCGCCGGCTGGACCCAGGCACGGTTTATTGAGGCGGGCGTCCGCGTGGTGCCGCCGGCCGTGGCCCGCCGCGGCGCGTACATTGCGCGCAACGTCGTGCTGATGCCCTCTTATGTCAACATCGGCGCCTTCGTCGACGAGGGCACGATGGTCGACACTTGGGCGACCGTCG
>Ga0209253_10003520_pt1 | contig 13781 bp, 14 predicted proteins | sample FrelakmetBRP12BR_FD_187145 | JGI IMG/M metagenome (GOLD analysis project Ga0209253, IMG submission 187145) | Freshwater lake sediment microbial communities from the University of Notre Dame, USA, for methane emissions studies - BRP12 BR (SPAdes)... | ecosystem: Environmental > Aquatic >...
GTTGATTCCCGGCTTTCTGGCCGTAGAACATTCGGGCGGTGCCGGGAAGGCCGATCAGTACTTCTTGCGCGGCTTCGATGCCGACCACGGCACCGATGTGGCCTTCTTTGCCGACGGCATGCCGATCAATCTGCGCTCGCATGCGCACGGGCAGGGTTATACGGACCTCAATTTCATCATTCCGGAAACCATCGAAGGTCTTGAAGTGAACAAGGGGGCCTATCTGCCGGAGTACGGCGACTTCGCGACGGCGGGCGCCGTGAACTTTCGTACCCGTGAAGTGGTGAAGGAGGGCGTCATTCAGGCGGCGGGCGGGCAGTTCGATACGCAACGCTACATGTTGATGCTTTCCCCGACGAAAGACAAAGTCCGAACGTTGTTTGCAGCCGAGGGGTACTACACGAACGGACCGTTCCTGAACGACAATCGGTATTTCCGCACCAACGTCATGGGAAAAGCGACCATGAATCCCACGCCTCGATCGGAATTGAGCCTCATGGGCACCTATCACAAAGCGCAGTGGAACGGGTCGGGACAGATTCCGTTACGGGCCGTCGCGGACGGGACCCTCGACCGGTTCGGCTCGATCGATCCATCGGAGGGCGGGAACACGACCCGCGCCACCGGACAACTCAACTATCACTACGACACTCCGTCAGGAGGCCGGTTTTTTGCCAATGCCTATGCCCAGCATTATCAACTCGACCTGTATACGAACTTTACTTTCTTCCTAAACGATCCGGTCAACGGTGACGGCATCGTTCAATCCGATCGACGCGTGATGTACGGAGGCGATTTCGGGTACAAGCAGCGGGGCGAAGTGTTCGGCCTGCCGAGTATCGGAACGATCGGTTTTCAAGCCAGGGTGGACGACATACATGCGAAGCTCGGCACACAGACGACACGTGTGATGACCGGCACGACGACGGATAGCGATATTCTTGAAGCCTCCTATGCGCCCTTCGTCAAAGTCGAAGTACAGCCGACTGATTGGCTACGGCTGGCGGGCGGTCTCCGAGGAGAGACTTTCACCTTCGACGTGCGCAATCGCTGCGCCACCTGTGCGGAACAACCGGCTGGTCGACAGAATTCGAGCATTGTGCTGCCGAAAATGAATCTGATCCTGGGACCCTGGGCGGGCACCGAATTGTTTGCGAATTATGGAGAGGGGTTTCACAGCAACGATGCGCGGTCGGCCGTCATGCCAGGCTCCATCCCGCTTGCTCGGGCCAAGACCTATGAGGTCGGCGTGCGGTCCAGGCCCTGGGGACCGGACGGCGTCGAATTGACCGCGACGGCCTGGGCGCTTGATCTCCAATCAGAATTGGTGTTCGTTGGGGATGAAGGCACGACCGAGATTCGAGGCGCCTCGCGCCGGCGCGGGGTGGAACTGGCCGTACGCGGTCAGATAATTGGACCTCTCTATTTCAACGGCAGTGTGACCTGGACCAAGGCCGAATTCACGAACGGTGACGCGATTCCCCTCGCCCCGGAAATGACGGCCTATGGCGCGCTCCTGCTCAAGTGGCCGGAGGGATTGACCTCCCAGCTGCAGGCCACCTATCTCGGTGCCCGCCCCTTGATCGAAGACCGGAGCGTCAGCTCCTCCTCCTGGATCACCGTTGATCTCTCCGAACGGTATCAATTGCCGGTCAAGCTGCCCCACGGACGAATGGAGGTGTTCCTCTATGTGCAGAATCTGTTCAATACCCAGTGGGAGCAGGCCACGTTTAATTACGAATCCCGTTTACGCAACGAACCGGCCGGTGTGAACGACATTCACTTCGTGCCGGGGAATCCCCGGATGGTCATGGGTGGGTTGGCCTGGTATTTTTAGGGGGATGCTATCAGCCGTCAGCATTCAGCTGTCAGTTCTGAACGGTCAGTACCAATCCTATTTCGGAAAGCTGATAGCTAATTGCTGACAGCTAGCAGTTTGATATATGTAGTCATGCCGCGAATGCGACTCCTCCGTGCCTATTTCAATCGCCCGACTCTCATGGTCGCCCGTTCTCTAATCGGCAAGTATCTTGTCCGGTCAATTGGTGGGCGTGAGATCGCGGGAAAGATAATCGAAGTGGAGGCCTATATTGGTCCACGGGATAAGGCCTGCCATGCGTCTAAAGGAAAAACGCAGAGAACTGAGGTGATGTTCGGTCCGAGCGGCAGGGCCTACGTGTATCTCATCTATGGCATGTATCACTGTTTGAATGTCGTGACGGAGAGGGAAGAGTATCCTGGCGCGGTCTTGATTCGGGCGATTGAAGTCGATGGAGTCCTGATCGATGGGCCCGGGCGACTCTGCCGCGCGCTGCAGATTGACCGGAGTTTGAACCGGATCGATCTGACGATTCAGGAATCTCTCTGGTTTGAGGATCGAGGAGGCAGGATCTTGCGCAGGCAGGTTGCCGCGCTCCCGAGAATCGGCGTCGACTATGCCGGTGTTTGGGCGAAGAAGCCCTGGAGATTTCGATTGCACCGGGCGGAGAATGCGAGGCCGAGGCGAAGCAAGGAGTAGGTGTCGAAGGGGCGCAGAGCCTGTCCAGGAATTTGGCGATGGGGGCAAAAGAAAACGGGGCCGTCGTAGTGATACGACGGCCCCGTTTCGTGATGCGCTAAAAGTTCGACTACTCGATCTTGCGATCGGCGCCAATCTTGGTGGCGGAGGTCACCGGAGGCGCAATCTTAATCTGTGGTCCCTGCACGTTCGGGAGACGGCCAGCGCCCTGTCCCTCGGTGATCCGGGCATTGTCGGTCTTGGTCAAATTCTGTTGGCTGTGCTTGATGGAATCGGCTGACTTCAGCAACGTGGATGCTCCACGGGCGTCGGACTGGCCTGGGTCATTGGCCGTTGGTTGGCCAGTGACTGGGCTACCGCTGTTCTTCATCGGATAGCCCTCATGCTTGGGGAGCAGCGCGGGGTTGGCCGAGGCCAACGACAACGTGAAAAGCACACCGGACAATGTCGCAATAGTGCCGAGTACGAGCTTCATACCCTACTCCTTTGAAAAATGGTGACTGGGTAAAATACGTTTAAAAACAGTTGAATTCTTAGGCCGAATCAAGTGGCCGAGATCATAGCGATGGGGGGGTACCCCTGTCAAGCGAGAAAGCGAGGCCTGAGTTCACGGCGCGAGACGACCTATCACGTTGAAATGACAGCGGCGTGTCAGAAAAGTCTCAATTGAGAGCTTCTGGACGTGGAGAGCCGATCGGCGGCTCTGTGCGGCTGCCTAGGCGGTTGGTCGGCGCGGCGGGCGTCGTCCCCGACCCCGATGGCGGAAAGCCGGTCCTCGGCTCACGCCGGGGAGGCGAATTGTCAGCGTGGTACCTTCGCCGGGGGCGCTGGCAATGGCGATCGATCCCCCGTGTTCTTCGACGATCTTTTTGACGGTTGCGAGACCCAAGCCGGTCCCTGAACGTTTCGTTGTAAAGAACGGCTCGAACACTTTGTCGAGGATTTCCGGCGGGATGGGGGCACCGTCGTTCTTGATCAGAATCTGTACCTCAACGCCGCGGCCGGCGCGATGTTGGGTGACCTGAATATGTAAGTGACCGCCGGGAGTCATGGCCTCGCCGGCATTCTTGAAGATGCTCAGGAAGACCTGCTGGAGTTTCGCTTCATCGCCGCGCACCGGGGCGATTTGCGTCGCATAGTCTTTCGTGACCTGTATGCGAGTCACTTCTAAGTCGGTTCCCACCACAACTAACGCGCTCTCAAGCACTTCGGGAATGCGGCAGAGGCGCCGGTTCAGTTCAAGCGGTTTCGCGAAATCGAGGATTTCGTTCAGGATGGCTTCGACCCGGATCAAATCACGCATGGCGTTTTCGACGCGGGTTTGCGGGTCAAAATCAAGAATACCTTCGGCCGTTACTTCTTCCAATTGGGAACGGATGGCTCCGATCGGCTCCCGGATTTCCGTGGCGAGGAAGGCGCTGAATTCTCCGATGGCTGCCTGCCTCTCCTGTTTGCGGATGACCGGTTCCAGGATCGTCGGTGCGCCAGCGGGGACGATGGCGTCGTCGGCTCCGGCTTCGGGCTGGGCTGTCGGGGCTGCCACAGGGGCTGGTGGCGCTTGAAGCAGGTCAGCCAGCTTCAGAATGATCGGTTCCAGGGTGCGCGCATCAGTGGCTTGGTAACGTCCGGCTTCTTTCGATCCCAGGGTCAGCGTTCCGCCGACTTGTCCGCGGACAAAGAACGGGACCACGAGAGAAGAGACAAACCGATCCTTATACAAATGCTTATGGTCGAGAAAGCGTCCTTGGGTCGAGGCCAGGTCATGGTCGACTCGAGGCTTCCGGTGACGGACGGCCCAACCGGAGGCCGAACTGTCGAGAGTGAGCCGGTGCCCGGCACGCATATCTTTCTTGCTGTCTTTTTCGCTCTTTTGATCGCCGGCGACACCAAGGACTTCCATGCTGCCTGCCAGAGGATCGTAATAACAGGCCCAGGCGCGGTCATAGGTGGTGTATTGGCCGGCCTCTTCCAAGACCTTGACGATTTTCGCTTCTAACTCAGGGGTGAATTGCGCGGTCGGAGCGGCAAAGATCTCGGACACCGCCGGTACGGCCGGTGCCGGCTCGCGCGACACGTAGGGGCGGCTCAGCACCACGTTCAGGTCGAACAGGCCTTCGCGTTCCAGGGCCTTGGTAATGTCGTCGCCGGCCTGCTCGATCAAGCCCTTTTCCTTCTTGGCGAAGGTGGCGTTTTCTTTGCGGGCGATGACCAGAAAGCCGTAGGTGCGTTGGCGATGGCGGAGCGGCATGCCGAGCAGCGATTTGGCTCCCGGCGTAATGAGGCGCAGACGGATGGTGCGGCCGGCATCCTGATCCTGCGGCGCGGCTTGGACCGCCGCAGTCTGGGTTGAGAGCGTACGCAAGATGGCCTGCACATCGCGCGGGGTAAAGCCGCGGGAGGCATGGCTGACGAGCGGCCCTTGGTCCTGGTGAAAGATGGCCGCAAGAGCCGAATCCGTCCCCAATTCGTTCAGGGCGGTATTCAGCGTCCGTTGCAAATGCGTTTCAGCGTTCTGTTTCGATTGCGGCGCAGGCATGGTCATAGGTAGCGTTCTCGATTAAAGGACCGCATTCTAGCAACGATGGATGGGTGATGCAATGACACGGGCGTAGATACTTTACTCTGGATTGATAATCTTCGGCGCGCGGCGTTCGACGATGACCTGCTCGACCGGCGGCGGTTCGAATCGCCGCATGTTCAGAATGCTGGTCACGATGCTGATGACGAGGGCGCCGCCGACGGCGGGCCAGAAACCTGAGACGGTAAAATCTTTCACGAGATACGCGGTGAACTCCAGGAGCAGCGCATTCACCACCACGAGGAACAGCCCTAATGACAGGACGATCAGCGGGAGCGTGAGGATCAAGAGGATCGGTCGCAGGATGAGATTCAGAAACGTCAGCACCAGGACGGCCGCCGCGCCTGCCGTCAACGTCGAGGCTTCGATGCCAGGCACGATGGCCACGGCGAGAAAGACGGCAATGCCGGTTGTGACGACACGGGTGAGCACGGCCCGCAGCCCTCCCTGGAAGGGCGAGGCCTGAGCGAATCGCGATATCTGAATCCTCTCCATGTCGAACGGGACCTCTATTGCGCCGCAGGCGCCTGCGGCGCGGCGGCGGCGGCCGCTTTCTTGGCCGCGGAATAATGCACCTCGGTGGCCGTCAGCGTCTTTTTGTCCTTCGTCGCTTCGATCACCACGCGATCACCGATGGCCGGCGGCTCAGTCGATGATGGGTTGCCCTTTTCCTTGAAGTGGGTCTGCTTGGTCAGCATCACGGAGACCATTTTACCCTTCTGAGTCTTGACCTCGATATGGGTGCCGTCGATCGCGGTGACGGTGCCCAGTACATGCTGGCCCGAGCCGTGGGCCCAGGCGGCGGAAGAGGTAAGGATGAGCGTGCAGGCCAATAACAAGTATCGAATCATGTAGCTACCAGCTCCTGATGAATAGGATTAGTGATGATGACCGGATCCTGAGGTTGTCGCGGCAGCATCGTCGCCCTGGAGGAATTTGTCGAATGCCGCTGCTTCGTCACGTTCATGCTTCGACTGAGGATTGAGCGACTTCATCGTCTCCAACTCCTGCGGCGTGAGCTTGGGCAGATGGCGAATGAAATGCACCAGCTTCCAGCTATCAATATCCTGATTGGGATCGCCTTCGCCCCAGGCCGGCATGGCGGTAAAACGAATGCCGTTGTGAATCACCCAGAAGAGTTCGCCGTCTGACATGGTCTGGGTCGGTGGTTCGCGCAAGTCCGGCGCCTTCGGATAAACATTCTTGCCGATGGGCGTTTGGCCGCTGCCGTTGTTCGCGTGGCAGGTGGCGCAGTGATCGGCAAAGTGCGCCAAACCCTCCTGCAGCACTTCCGTGGTGACCGGCACAGGATTGGGTTTGTTACGTTGTTCAAGCGGAATTGCCAGATAACGAATCTGTCGGGCCAGCAACACCTCGAGCGCGTTGGGCTCGGCTTTGGCGCTGAATCCGGTCGTGAACGACTGATAGCCGAACCAGCCCGCCAAGGCCAGTCCACCCACACTCAGGATAATGATCGCACCGATGAATTTGGCTTTCATACGCGCAAGTCACTATACAAAGTCTGCCGGAGAATTGCCAACCGCTATGAGGCGATGGGGCGCCGCGATCGCTCGATCACACGAGCCGTAATGAGGATGAGCACCGGCAGATGCATGAGGAGGCCGCTCAGGGCCATGTAGGACTCGCCGATCCAGAAGGTCATCGCGAGGTTGAAGGCCAAGACTCCGTAGTAGAGGCCGACTCCAAGTAGGATCCTTGGCGTCGTGGTGGCTGAAGGGAGGGAATTCAGCGCGGGCAATCGGCGGTCGAGCGGAAAGTAGACGGAGAGAGAAATCAGTCCGACGACGGCCCATCCGACATAGTTGGCGAAGGGAACGTCGAAATGCCAGCCGGGATCGGGGTAGTAGTAGATTTTGCCGAGGAACCAGCGATCGCCGCGGAGCGCGACCGGATCGATGACCATATCAATGAAGGCAAATAAACCGGCTGTCAGGAGCCCCAGGCGCCAGTTTGTGCGTGCGGTCAGGTCGAAGCGCAGTGATCGGAGGGGAAGGGATGTATTGGCGGTGCGATCGATCGGCAGCAAGAGGCAGAGCGCCACGCAATAGGAGGCGTACAGCAGAAAACTGAACGAGATCGAATCCATGAACGGGATATTGGAAAAGTAGAGTTCCTGTCCGATCGTCGAGCCGTTGTAGTGGTACCAGCCGAAGGGAATGCCGTTGCGTGTCGAGGAGTATTCGCAGACGAAGGCCGTGGCCCAACTGATCAACCAGAAGCGCCAGGTGCGGGGCCAGCCGATCAGTTGGATTGCGGAAAAGAGAAAAGCCGCCAGAAAGACGAAGACGTAGGGACGGAAGAGGATGGTTTTGATGAAAAGGGTAAGAATGTCCATCAGAAGGGTGATGAGTGATGAGTGATGGGTGATGGGCAAAAAGCGCGAAAAAAAAGCGCAAAACCCAGCCATGATTTCCTGGACGGGCTTTTCCTGAACTGATCACATATCACGCGTCACCCATCACAGTTTTTACGCGTACCCGTGATCGTGGAACCATCGTACCGCTTTTTCGAGCGCGACTTCCGGGGGCGTTTGCGGGATCCCGAGTTCGCGGATCGCTTTGCTGCAATCGTAGTGCATCTTATACTTGGCCATCTTCACCCCTTCCAGCGGAATGCGCGGGGGAATACCGGTCACCCACGAGAAGGCCAGGTTCAGATAGGCCAGGGGGAGAATGAGCTCACGAGGGAGCTTCACCGATGGCGCTTTGATGCCGGTTAACCGGCTCAAGATTTCGAAGACTTCCCGCAACATCAGATTTTTGGTCCCGAGGATATAGCGCTCACCGATCCGCCCCTTTTGCATGGCGAGCAGATGACCGGCGGCGACGTCATCGACATCGACGATGTTCATGCCCGTTTCAATGTAGGCCGGCATCCGGCCTCTCATGAAATCGACGATCACCTGCCCGGTGGGGGTCGGCTTCACATCGCCTTCGCCCACAGGCGCGCTGGGATTGACGATCACTACCGGGAGCCCCTGCTTCGCCAGCTTCAGGACCTCCTGCTCGGCGAGGTACTTCGACCGTTTGTAGTGGCCGGCCATTTGATCGAGCGACACCGGTGTCTCTTCGGTGCCCAACCCGCCGCCAGACGGCAGTCCGATGGCGCCGATGGTGCTGCAGTAGACAATGCGCTCCGTCCCGACGTCCCGCGCGGCTTCCATCAAATTCTTGGTGCCGGTCACATTTACGTCGTAGAAGATGGCCGGATTCCTGGCCCAGAGGGCGTAGTGCGCGGCGACGTGGTACAGCTGCTGGCAGTCGGTGAGCGCCTTGCGTAGAGATTCCTTGTCGCGCAGATCGCCGTAGGCGCCGTCGATCTTGAATTGCTGCAGATTGGAGAAATCGCTGTCGCGGCGGGCCAGCACACGGACTTCAACGCCAGTCTTGATCAAGGCGCGGACGACCGCCGCGCCGACGAACCCGGTTGCGCCTGTGACGAGAGCTTTCATTGCGAAGACGTGAAGCGTGAAACGTGAAGCGTGAAACGTAGGGATTGTTTGTCGGAATGAGTGATCATGCGCTTCACGAGAGACGTTTCACGAACGACGGTCAATTCTTCCGGGATGTGATATACCGCGCGATCTCGCGGAGCGGATCGGCCGATGGGCCGAAGGAGGACAGTCGATTGATCGCCCGCGTCACGCAGTCGTCGGCCAGTTTTTTGGCCCCATCCACACCGTAAAAAGTGGGATAGGTTTTTTTGCCGCGCTCGGCGTCGGTATTGGGATTCTTGCCGAGTTCTTCGCGAGTGCCGGTCACGTTCAAGACATCGTCGGCGATCTGGAACGCCAGGCCGATATCTTCGGCGTAGCCCGTCATGTCATCAAGCTGTCGATCGGTCGCCCCGGCGGCAATCGCGCCCATCCGCACGGCCGCGCGCATCAACATGCCGGTTTTGTGCTTGTGAATATTCTGCAGCGTGGGGAGATCGATATCTATATTTTCCGCCTGAATGTCGAAGACCTGTCCGCCGACCATGCCCATGTTGCCGGAGCCGTAGGCCAGTTCCTGAATCAAGCGGACCTGTCGCACGGGTTCACAGCCTTTCATCAGGTCAGGCCGGCTGCAGAGATCGAACGCCATGGTGAGCAACGCATCGCCGGCGAGAATCGCCATGGCTTCGCCGTAGACTTTGTGGTTCGTCGGCTTTCCGCGGCGGAAGTCGTCGTTGTCCATCGAGGGCAGGTCGTCGTGAATCAGCGAATAGGTATGGATGAATTCCAGTGAGCAGGCGACGGCCATCAATCCCGGGGGTGTCGTTCCCAACGCTTCTGCCGCGGCAATCGTCAGAATCGGCCGCACCCGCTTGCCGCCCGCCATCAGACTATAGCGCATGCTCTCGTGCAACGTCGTCGGCGGCGTTGCCGCCGCCGGGCTTATTTCATCCAGGAAGCGATCAACTGCAATCCGCTTCTGTTCGAGATAGTCCTTAATGTTCATGGAGATAAAAAGGGGGTGGTCACAACCGGCTCTGTATTTTTTGGAGAGTAACAAATGGCCTGGGGGGTGTCAAACGGGGGGAAGGAGAGGACCGCAGGCCGTGCGATCTCCTGTGCTCGCGCACCCCGCACGCGGGACTGATCAAATGGGCCCATCGAGGGCGGTGCTCGGTACATGCGCGCAATAGGAGATCACACGGCCTGCGGCCAAAGGAAGAAAGAGGAGGGGCATCGGAAGGATTGTTTCCGAGGAGGTGCTCGCTCAATGGGCGCGGTGGAATCAATCACGGGCGCCGACCCAGGAAAGCAGGAAAGAAGGGAGAAGAGGCTGAGGCAACGCGTCCTGGGTATTGGGCCTTCCGAGCGACCATGCTGCAGGCTAGGCATCGCTTGTTTTTCCTCTGAGCGCTTCGCTATACTTCCTCCACTATGAGCATCAGAAAAGGCGGCGGAGATTGGGAGCCGATGTTGCTGGGGATTGAACCCCGGAACTGCAAGGTGTGCAACGAAGGGCTCTATCGGAACAAGACCTTCTTCACCGGCGGCTGGTCCCGTTGCGCGTCGTGCGATGAATTTGTCCACTATAGTTGTCTCGCAAGCGGCAAAGTGTCGTTTCTGAAAGCCCGTCCACGTGTGTGCAAGACCTGCCGCGCGGCTCAAGAGGGCACCCCCTCTCCTTCGCCCTCGAAGGATGAGACTCCGGCTGCCGTCGGGTCGTGACCTCCAATTCTCCTTCCAATCAAGCTCCATCCCGTACCGAGTGGCATACCTTTTTTTCTGAAGCGATCCGGTTGGCGCTGGCCCCGCTGGTCTTGGTTTTTGCCGGGTTTTTTACGGCCAACTTTGTCATTAGCGGCGCATACACCTGGCCGCGGACGAGCCGCACACTGGCGCTCACGTTGACCGTGCTGATCCTTTCCTACGAATTCGTCTACAAAGAACAGCTCGCGCGCCAGGCTTCTCCGGAGCGGGCAAAATCCGTCCTGCTCTACTCCTGTGTCATTCCGTACTTTGTAGGCGTGCTCGTGATGTTCGTTCTGTGGAAGCTGTAGCAGGCGTGCCCGCCGAAGGATAGACAATGGCCCAGGTCATTCGAAGCGGCGCCTTTCTGCAGCAATGTTGGTCGGTCCATCCGTTATGCATCACGGTGAAACGGATCGCCGATGAGCGCACAGTGGTGCTGCTGTGCAGTTCCTGCCGGACCGCGCATCATTTGCAGTGTGACTCTGTGGTCGCCCAGGTGTCGGCAGCGCAAAATCAGGGCGATACTTCGGCTCCCCCTGTGACCGGTGAGGCCGAGGGGCTGACACAGCTCGCGCACTGTATTACCGGCCATCGTTCATCGCTCTCGTTGCGCGAAATGGATGTCTTCGAAGACCGCGTGCTGATCCGTTGCGCCGATTGCCGGTGCCACTATGCTCTGGCTGTCTCTCAGTTTGAAATGCGTCAGAAATAGCCAGAGGATGTTGCAAAAGCCCTCCAGCAGCGTTCCCTGCCTCCGCCGAAGCGCTTCGCGCAGGCAGGTCGCTTCGCTCAAGGCCTCAACGTACCAACCGCGTACGTCTCGGCCTTTCGCTTGCTGCGGCCTTGCTGGAAGTTCTTTTTCATCATCCTCCGGGACGCAGCGTGGGCGTGCATGCTAGGGCATGATGGTTTCTCCACATCACCTTCCCTCTCGTTGACCGATGAAGAGGCCGCTCTTGTGGCGGATGCGCAATTCTTTCGCAAGAAGGAGCGGATCTCGGCCAAGGTGCGGGCTCAGCTCGACGCGACTTATACGGAGCTGACGGAGGAGTTACGCCAGATCAGTCTGATTGCGCCGCCGGGATTCAATCCTCGCGCGCATCAGTTTGTGAAAGGCGAACATCTCGAAGCCTTTCCCTACCAATATCTCGACTATCCCAAACATTTCGACGGGCCCAATAAGTTCACGTTCCGGACGCTGTTCTGGTGGGGCCATCATCTGGCCTGCGCGCTGATTCTCGAGGGGGAAGGCATCAAACAGTACAAGAAGCACATCGTGGATCGGTTTCATCAGGTGGCCGGGCAGGAATTGGAATTGTCGCTGGCTCCGACCTTGTGGGAGTGGAAGCGGGGGGAAGGCTATACTCTGCCGATCACGCACGATCGCAAGGCGCAGATCGCGTCGGTGTTGGCCGAGCGCCGGTTTATCAAGATCGTGCGGTTCGTGCCGATGACCGATCCCCGGCTGCAAACCGGGTCGCTCCCCGACCTGAGTCGAGACACCTTTCGGTCGATTCTGCCCATTGTGACGGTCTGACGGCCCGGTGCTCAGGGAATTGTCTCTGGATGCCAACTTGGGTAGACTGGGCCAGCTTCGACCAGAAAGAAATATGTTTAGCGTGAGGAGGCGTCTGTGAAATCAATGATGCTGCGACATGGAGCGGGAATGGGCATGATCGTGATGCTGGCCGTGATGGCCGGATGTGCCGGGAAGGGGGAAACCCGCTATCTCGACGTCCGGACGCCGACGGCGGCCGCCCCATCTCCTGAGCAAGAGCCAGTCAAAATTGTGATTGAGCCGTTTGAAGACCGCCGGACAGACAAAACGCGGGTGGGACAGCGGACGCATCTCTGGGGCGGGGTGACGGTGTTCAATGTGAAAGGGGAACGCCCGGGAGAAGTGATTGCCCAGGTTCTGGCCGATCGTCTGAAAAGTCGCGGGTGGCGGGGGCGTCCCTGGAACGTGCAAGTCGGCCAGAGCGCTGCCGTGCCGGATGCCGACATTGTGATCAGTGGGCAGGTATCTGAATTCTCGGCGACGGCCAAGAGTCGGATGTTTTCGACCGTGATCAACGCCAGCAACAAGTTCAGTGTGCAGGCGCGCAATCTGAGCGACAGCAGCACGACCATTCGAAGCGTCGAGGGGGCCCAACGCTCCACCGTTTTCTGGTTTGCCGAGGAAGATGTGCAGGAATTATTGGCGGCAACCTTGAAGGACGGCATCGACCGGTTCATTGCGGACACGATGGTCTCAGATCGGGCATTACGACCAGCGCACTAGGGGCCCGGAGTTTCGTATTTCGTGAAGCGTCACTCGTATCTCGCTGGAGCCATCTGACCGGGATGTGCGTCGCGAGGCACGATATGTCCAAGTCAGTCGGCGCTCTCAGCGTTCCCAAGATCTTTCGGAGGGCCGTCAGTGCGTGAGCGGCGCTGGGAAACAACGACTCCGCTGACGTTCAGCCAGGTCCTGGCAGTCGGAGAACGGCTGGCCGCGTTGGGCTTCAAGCCGGCGGTGCCCGCGCAGGACGTGATTTGTTACGTCGAGGAATGGACCGTATCCACGCCTGACGAATTCGATCAGCTCGACCCCTGGTCCACGGAAGACGTCACGCTCGTGCATGTGCGCGAGGGCTGGCGTGGCGATTTCTTCCTGCTGGCCGGCGCCTACCACACCGTCTTTCAACGCCATCAGGATATCGGCACTTACTGTTCGGTGAGCCACCCCTGGCGCATCCGTGAGCCGTTGCGGCGGCATGAACCACGCAGCATGTTCTGGCTCGGGTTCCGACACGCCCATTCCTTTCTGCGGATCCGTCTCCAGACGGCGGAGGTAATCACGCCGGGGGAAACGCGCGCGGACGGCGACCGCATGGAATGGCTGGACGAACGACGGGCTGCCTTTCTCGACGCCATCACCATTCTGGAACTGCCCATCGAAACGCTGATCGAAAAGGAGCAGGTCATCTTGCGTCCGGCCGATCCTGCAACCCCGTTCTTCTGTTCCTGGCCTGATGCCTTCGGCCCCTGCCAATTTGAGTACAACACGACCGACTCCTTTGAGTTCCTGGTGCCGGCCAGCAAGCTGGCGGCCACCTTTGCGCAGGAACCGGCTGGCGTGCGGGCCTACCTGACGGGATTCTCCGAAGAGGCGCTGACCGATTTTTCCGTTATCGAACCGGGCGCCCGCTTTGCCTATCGCTGTTCGGTCCACTGCCCCCTGGATGAGTTGCCGGAAGTCTTGGAGGCGATCCAGCCGGAGGGTCGTTTGTACGCTACGCTCTGTGAGTTCCAAACGCAGGCGGTGTTGCCGGAAGGGGACGATGCCTCGGCGATCATCGGCATCGTCGGGTTGAACGGGCAGTTCCAGATCGAGGCCCGGCTGAACCGGGCTCCGCTCAAGGAAGAGGCCATGGGGCCGTGGTTGGAGCGGTTGATCGGGTTCCCGGTGGCGTATGCTCCGCTTCCCGCCTTCGTCT
>Ga0209253_10003521_pt1 | contig 13776 bp, 12 predicted proteins | sample FrelakmetBRP12BR_FD_187145 | JGI IMG/M metagenome (GOLD analysis project Ga0209253, IMG submission 187145) | Freshwater lake sediment microbial communities from the University of Notre Dame, USA, for methane emissions studies - BRP12 BR (SPAdes)... | ecosystem: Environmental > Aquatic >...
GCAGTCATCATCTGTAGGAGTGGCTCCCGGTGCTTTTCGTAATCTTCTCTCAGGTCGGATTCTAAAGTCGGCTCATCCTCCTGGCTTGATATCAGGACGGCGATCTGTCCAAAATCGGATTCCGGCACGGCCGGACGTAAGTGAAATGTCGTCATGTATCGTTCCCTATCTTTTCAGTGTTGCTGGTTTATTCCATTGACCTTGCCATTATCAAGTCCCGAATATTTGGATTTTCTATTGGCGAAACTGACGAAAGCGACCGTGTCATACAGCCCATGGCAGATCATAACGGCCCACAGATTGTACCCGCTGAGAACAAAAAGGAGGCCAAACAGGATCGAAAGCTGGGTTGTGATGACCACAGCCCATGGACCCTGGTAACTATTCAACAGTCCGGCGCCAATCGCGGCGATGCAAATGGCCATAGCGGCTGCCAGCGATGCCGACAGCCATGCTGCCAGTAATGACTGGAACGACTTCAAGATGATGCCCCTGGCAATGAGTTCTTCCAGGAAGCCTCCCAGCAGCCAAGCGGCAGCAATGCCTGCAATGAGTTTGCCCCTGGATTGTTGGATCCCGCGAAACACTTCCAGCGTTGGTGGCTTTTTATATAATCTCGTCGCCAGCCAGTCTGCCAGGGGAGAACAGACGAGCATCAATCCCATCCAAAGAATAGCCATGGCGAATATACAGAGCCATGATTTGGGGATTTTAAGTCCTAGCTGCTCGAGCGTGACTTTGTGAAAAACCAGGGATGCAAGCGTATATAGTCCAATGACAAAAAGCCCACTGATCAAAACAATGCTTGAACGCCGAAAGCGCACCACGACCAGGATGAGCCAGATTGCGACCAGGAGATTGGATGTCAGTTGAAAAGAGGTCATGGTTCGGGGAGATCTAGGAGAAAATTGAAGCAGGCGACTCAATCGAGATACTTTCACGATAGATTGGGATGGCAACTCCATAATTATCGCGCAACTTACGGGAAAACGCGCTCATTCTAGACGGCAAAGACACACGCAAGCGAATGGGGATTTTCAGTGTCAATTGCTCTCATAAAAATTTTATTAATCTTAGCATTCCAAGCCTACTTCCAGGCGCCATGTGCTAGTCGTTAATTGCTAGATGCCAACAAGGTGTACAATCAGGTTGCCCCCACCGGCTTATCTGCCACCCCCCCCAAAAAGAAAATCCAAAGATGATCAATCGGATTTTGGGGATGCAGGAGAGGGGATAAGGAGATCCAATGACCATCCACCTCGACGGTTCTTCCCTGACTATTGAAAAACTTGTCGCCATCGCCCGCTTCAACGAAAAAGTGGAGCTGGCACCGGCTGCCCTGGAGCGCATCCAGGCTTGCCGGGCCATGCTGGAGCAGAAACTGGCCGCCCATGAGATCATGTATGGCACCAACACCGGCATCGGTGAATTTTCAGAGAAGATCCTAAGTGATGAACAGGTCAAGGAATTCCAAAGATACCTCATCTATAACCACGCCGCCGGGATTGGCGAGCCTGTGCCGGTGGAACAAGTACGCGCGGCCCTGGCGGGACGCACCAACGTGCATGCGCATGGTAATTCCGGCTGCCGACCTGAGATCACACAAACATTCATTGAGATGCTGAACAAGGGTGTCACGCCGGTGGTCTGCCAGAAAGGATCGGTGGGTGCATCCGGCGACCTGGCGCCAATGGCACAGGCAGCCTTGTTGTTGATGGGGGAGGGGGAGGCCTTCTTTCAAGGCGAGTGTTTGCCGGGAGCGGAGGCGATGCGGCGGGCGGGCATCCCCGTACCAGGATTAATGGCGCGTGATGGGCTGGCGGCCATCAACGGTTCCAACCTGCTGACTGCCATGTCGGCTATTCAGATCTATGATATGCAGCGCTTCCTGAAGCAGGCCGAGATCGCCGCTGCCATGTCCATTGAAGCCCTGCTCGGAAATCTCAAGCCTTACCATGCCAGGCTGCACGAGCTGCGCGGCTTCCAGGGGGCAGTGACGAGCGCCGCCAATATCCGCAAAATGGTGGAAGGTTCAGACTTGGCCACCGGAAAAATGAAAACCAAGGTGCAGGACGCCTATTCCATGCGTTCCACTCCACAGGTGATCGGGGCAGCGCGTGACGCCATTGCCTATGCCCGCTCCCAGGTGGAGATCGAGCTCAACGGAGTGGGAGACAACCCGATCTTCATCCCGGAGCTCAAACTTACGCTGACCGGCGCCAACTTCCAGGGTTCGCCAGTTTCCCTGCCGATGGACATGGCCGGTGTCGCCATAACGATGGTTTGTGTCCTATCCGAGCGACGGCTGAACCGGCTAACCAACCCGGCGCTCTCGCAAGGCCTGCCGGATTTCCTGGCGCATGAACCGGGCTTTTACTCCGGCCTGATGCTCTCGCAATATACTGCCGACCACCTGATCGTCGAACAGCGCATCCTGAGCGCGCCCGCCAGCATCCAGTCCATCCCGGCGGCAGCCGACCAGGAGGATTTTGTCTCGATGGGCATGAATACGGCACTCAAGAACGGCCAGATCCTGGATAACGCGTATGGTGTGTTGGGGATCGAGTTCATGGCGGCGGCCCAGGCGCTAGATTTCAGGAAATTCTCCCCAGGCAAGGGCACGCAAAAAGCCCGGAAGGTCATTCGAAAATACGTAGCCCATCTCAATGTGGATCGCCCGCTTTACCCTGACCACAATGCCATGCAGGTGCTGGTAAGATCCGGGGAAATCCTGGATGAAGTTGAAGGTGAAGTCGGAAAACTCGAATAGATGAGAAAACTCACTTTCCTGACCAAGACATCTCTGCTGCTCTTCCTGCTATTCGGCCTGGATAAGGTCCTGGCGTTTCTGCGTTCGATGATCGTAACGCGCCAGTTCCAGTTGTCAGCTGCGTTTGATGCCTTCAACTCGGCCAACAACCTGCCGGACCTGCTCTATGCCCTAATTTCCGGTGGAACGTTGGCAATGGCACTCATCCCGGTCTTGAGCGAGACGCTGACGATCAGCGGCCGGCGCGACCTTTGGAATGTCTTCTCGAGGATTGCCAATATATTCTTCCTGGCGGCAGTGTTGCTGGCAGCCGGGATCGCCATTTTCGCCCGCTCCATCGTCGAATCGCAGGTTGGCATCGTTCCAGGTTTCACCGCCGCCCAACATGCGCTGGTAGCGGACCTGATGCGGTTGAACCTGATCGCCACACTGACCTTTGCCATCAGTGGCCTGGTGATGTCTGGCCTGCAGGCCAACCAGCATTTCCTGTTCCCGGCACTCGCGCCGGTTTTTTATAATATTGGCCAGATCTTCGGGGCGTTGGTGTTAGCCCCAAGCAAACCTTATTCGATTGGACCGCTGAGCCTGCCGGCTCTCGGGATGGGGGTCTACGGACTGTTATACGGTGTCATCCTAGGTGCAGTCCTGCACCTGGCCATCCAAATCCCGGGACTGGTGAAAAATCAGTTCCATTGGATCCCCTCGATCAGCTTGAAAGATGAACGCGTGAGGCAGGTGCTCAAACTGGTTGGTCCGCGCTTGATCACGATGTTCTTCATCCAGGCGACCTTTATTGCCCGTGACAACCTGGCCAGCCGTCTTCCGGGAGTGGGAGCCATCTCGGCGCTGGCGATCGGATGGATGATCATGCAGGTTCCGGAGACGTTGATCGGTACGGTGATTGGGACGGCTCTGCTTCCGACCATTTCTGAACAGGCCGCCCGCCGGGATTGGGAACCCTTCCGTCTTACGGTGGAAAGGGCAGTGCGGGTGCTGGTAGCCGTGTGCCTGCCTGTGGCCGCCATACTGGCCGCCGTATTGCAGCCTCTGGTGCGCGCGATCTTTGGCCTGGATGAAGCTGGAACCACCCTGGTGACCTGGACGGTGCGAGTTTTTTTGCTGGCATTGACGGGAGAATCCGTGCTGGAGGTGGCAGCGCGAGCTTTTTATGCCCGCAAGGATGCCCTGCGCCCGCTGGCGGCCTCCTTCCTGAATTCCATGCTCTTCATTGGCGGCGGGGCCTTCATTCTCCTGCGCCGGCCGGAATGGGGTGCGCCCGGGATCGCCTTGATCGAAATGGCCTTTACGATCGAAGCAACCATCCTGCTGGTCTGGCTCAACCGTCTGCTACCCACAAAAGTGACCGTAGGTACATCCTTGCTGAGAGGATTGGCGGGCGCGCTCATTGGTGGGGGTGTGGCCTATGCCCTGGCCCTTTGGTTGCCGTTATCCGGGGTAATATCAAGCCTGTTGGCACTGCCGCTCGGTTTTGCCGCCAGCCTGCCATTCATCTGGCCGGAAATGCGCTTGTTATTCCGGTTATAAACTGCAGACTACATAAGTGTTGACTCACTGTCGATGAAAATAAAATCAGTTGGACAGATGAAGCCTATCCAAATGCCCCTAAGTCCGGGTAGAAATCACGACGAAACCCAAAGAACCAACATGGAGTATAATCGCCCGCATGTCTGAAATCGAATTGAAAGATACTCAACCCAAGCCTGTGAAAGAGGGACATACTTCGGTAGCCAAGAAGAAATTTCCGGGCTGGCTGGCCGTAGTGGTTCTCATTGCTTTGATCACCATAGGCATATTGGGCGGCTATGATTCAGGTATGAGCAAGCGCTATGCCGCTCAAAACACACTGGTTACCGGACAACTGCAGGAACAATACCAGCTGGGTCTGCAAGCCATCGATGCAGGTCAATATGAAGTTGCCAAGCAGCACCTTGAGTACATTATCCAACATAATCCGAATTTTCCTGGAGTGCAGGCTGCCTATACGGAGCTGCTCTTGCGCATGCTGGTCACGCCCACCCCAACTGCCACGCTTACCCCCACCATCACTCCCACCCCGGACACGCGCAGTGTTGATGAAATCTATAACAACGTGATTGCCCTTCTCACAGCTCCCGGCGAAGATTTATGTGCGCGTGATTGGAATGGCATCCTCTCCAAGCTGGATTCCCTGCGTAAAGCAGATTTAGCCTTTCGCACAGCCGAAGTGGATGGAATGTACTATGTGGCGCTACGCAGCCGCGGTATGTGTAAAATCTACCCTCAAACATATGAACCCAACACATACTGCGAGGATCTGCATATTAATCTGGAGGGGGGTATTTACGACTTGACCCTGGCGGAGCGCTTTGGACCGCTGGACACGGATGCGGCGGCCTTGCGGACCTGGGCGCGCATATATATCGCGGGTGCCAGCTTCTGGGACCAGGACTGGGTGCAGGTCAAGGATTATTTCAGTCAAGTAATGTCTGCAGTACCCAACCTCTCGGATTCATCCTGCGTATCCGCAATCGAGCGTTGGCGGCAGGCTTCCATAAATTATGCCAAACAGTTGATGGACAAAGGGAAATTTTGCGAGGCCGAAGATCAATTAAATGACGCCTTCTCCATCAACAACTCAAAGAACGAACCGTTTTATCCAACCGCCACATATGTTTATAATGAGTGTCATGGAGACAACGAAGCTCCAGCTCCCCCGCCATCTGATACGGGGACGCCGACACCTACTGGAGAGGTACTTCCCACCGAGACACCTACACTCCCGGTAATTGATACCCAGACACCCTAACCATTATTGGCGTACGAATTCGAAATCTCAGTCGTTGGCAGTGCGATGGTCACCCATCGCACTGTTATTAAGGAGAATATGCAGGATTACCTGAACCTGGCCCTTCAAGGAAAGAATGAATGGTGGAGGTATGTACTGGCGGTATTGTTGATCCTGTTTTTGTGGCAAATCATAGGAGCTATTCCAAGTGCGGCTCTGATACTATGGGAAATGATAAACCATGGTCTCCAGGCTGGTGTAAGCGCCAACGTTCTGCTTGGTATGGATACAACGGTAGGTTTCCTTGCGATCATGCTTGCTTCTGTGTTCCTACTGTTGGGGATTTTTCTTGCAATCCGGTTCGTCCATCAACGTTCCTTTCGAACACTTATCACTCCGAATCGCGCAATCGCCTGGGGGCGTTTGTTCAAAGGATTCGGAGTCTGGTTCGGGCTGGTTGCGCTGATGTCAGTGGTCGAGGCGCGGCTCTTTCCCGGTAGATACATCTGGAGCCTGGATTTAAAACGGTTCATTCCGTTTGTGTTCTTGGCGTTGATCTTAATCCCCATTCAAACTTCTGCGGAAGAATTATTCTTCCGTGGATACATCTTGCAGGGTATCGGCTTACGCTCACATAAAATCTGGCTGCTCAGTGCCATCTCGGGCGTGTTGTTCGGTCTCCCGCATTTGTTGAACCCGGAAGCGGCAGTTAATTATGCCCTGCTTGGATTGTATTATTTCGCTTTCGGTTTTGCCCTAGCCTATCTTACTCTGCGGGATGGACAGTTGGAGCTGGCACTGGGTGCGCACGCCGCCAATAACCTTTTCACGGTCCTGTTCGCCAATACCACAGTCTCTGCGCTGCCGTCCCCCTCACTTTTCACGATCAGCGTGCTCGATGCAGTTTATTCCGTCCCGGCTGCGCTGATAGGGATGGTGATTTTTGTGGGATTGTTCACAGGTCCATTAAAGCAGAGGGAAGATAGTGCTGATTAATTCGCGATAACCCCGGTCAGATCATATTCCATGGCACCGGTGATTTTCACCGGGACAAGGCTGCCAATTTCTGCTTCCCCTTCAACAATAACCAATCCATCGACCTCCGGTGCCTCACGGAAAGAGCGGCCGATGAATATGCCTTTCTTACGACCCTCCACCAATACATCCATTGTCTGACCGACATAATACTGGTTGATCTGGAGCGAGATGGGTTGTTGGAGTTCCATCAACCTCCGGAAACGTTCCTCTTTTACCTCCGCTGGTACTGGGTCTCCGAGTGGTTCAGAAGGTGTGCCAAGCTCGAATGAGAAGGGAAAAGCTCCGACACGATCGAAGCGTAAATCCTGGACGAAATCCAGGAGAGTCTGGAATTCTCTTTCCGTTTCACCTGGATAACCAACAATAAATGTCGTGCGTATAGCCAGCTTTGGCAGGGTTTGCCGCATTTTAGCTATCGTCGAATAAACCCAGTCCATGTTGGCGGGGCGACGCATGCGAGTAAGTGTATCGGGGTGAGCGTGTTGAAGAGGTATGTCGAGGTAAGGCAATATTTGCGGATGATCAGCCATCACATTAATCAGCCGGTCAGTGATATAGCCTGGGAACGCGTACATGATCCGGATCCAATCCATTTCCGGAACAGTCTTGGTCATTCGTTCGAGCAAACTTGCCAATCCATCCTGCATCCCCAGATCGTGTCCGTAATCAGTGGTGTCCTGCGCAAGCAGGATGATCTCGCGCACCCCCAGCTCCTGCAACTGAATTGCTTCATCCATGATCACATCCAGAGGCCGGCTGACGGAAGTACCTTTAATCATTGGAATTGCGCAGAATGCGCAAGTACGACGGCAACCGTCCGCGATCTTCAAATAAGCACTGCCTCCTGCGAGGCTGGCACGTAACACGCCCTTTTCGTCCAAACCCATGCTGGACGTTTCCGGCAAGTGGAGAAGCGGCATGGGAACCCGGTCTTTTCGCAATTCATGGATCACTTCAATAATATCCATCCAGCGACGAGTGCCAAAAATGCCGTCAATGCCGGGTACCTGGTTAGCCACCTGCATGCCATAGCGCTGGGTGAGGCAACCGGCAGCAATAAGCAATTGGCCAGGTAATTTCGCTTTGGCCAGCGCCCGCAACTCGCGAAAAGATTCTTCACGGGCCGATCCAATGAATCCGCAGGTGTTGACAACCAGAATACCGGCTTGTTGGGGTGCTTTTACAAACCGGTAACCATCCCGTTCCAGAAGTTGTCCCATTGAGTCAGAATCAACAGAATTTTTTGCACATCCCAGGGAAATTATGTGAAAGGTTTTTTTGTTCATGATGAAGAAATGATTTCCAAGCGAGATTAACGGAGGTTACCTGTCCGGCATTATGGATCGGGAGATCTGAGGCTACGGCGGGGTTACAACAGTGCCTTGAGGTGTGGTGCTGAGGCGCGGCGTGGGAGATGAAAGTGGGGTTATCGACGGGATGGGTGTTATGGTGGGACTGGGTGTATACGTGGCGGTCGGATTCAGAATGGTAGTGGCGGTGTAGATGCGATTTACGACCTCGCCAATGTTTCCCATCGGTCCCAGATCACTCTGATTAAATAAGATGCTGACCGCGGCACCATTACCGGTAAGTACTTCAATCTGAGCATTTCCACCGAAAGGATAAGCCTTGCCTGAGGTTATTCGTCCCTGGAACTCTATTTTCCCATCAACAGTAACCCGCACGAAAGCCTGGTCCAAGGCGACAAGGACAACCTGAACCGATCCCGCCCCGCTGGAGGGGATTGTCACAAGTGGTGTTGAGCTGGCAGTGGGAATACTAATTCCGACTCCCGGTTCAATACTCGTTGATATCGGAGTGACAGTGCCAGCTTCCGGAGAGGCTGCCAGGATATCTGAGATAGATTGGGCTGAGAGTTGCGGTGTGGCGGTTGGAGGTGATCCGAATACGCGACTGGTTCCCCAGATTACGAATACAAGCAGAATTAAAATTAATCCGACCCCGACAAAAACATCCATAGAAAAATACCGTCGCAAGCCGGTAGGTAATTTGGGTTCGGATGGGGATTTGCCATTCACAACCCGCTTTTTACTGTCGGCGGCGGGCTGACGTTCCAGCCTCTGGATCTGCAGGCCTTCTGCATATTGCAGCAATACAGCATCAACATCCATATCAAGGAAATGGGCATAGTTATTCAACATACCACGTGCCTGGACCGATGAAGGTAAGTGGTTATAGTCCCCGATTTCAAGCGCCTGGAGATAATGCTGGCGTACGTGGATGTGGTTCTCGATTTCTTCCAACGTAAGGCTTAAGACTTCACGGCGTTGGTGCAAGGCTTTCCCAATATTGGAAAAGATGATTTGTGACTCCCGCTTTTCCACCCGATTCTCGTTTGACTGAAGAAACTCTTGTTTCCTGTCCAGTGCCAGTTCTTCGGCCTGCACTCCAACAGATCCAGCTGGCAGATTTTCGATTTCCCCTGGTCCGGAAGGTGCGAACTGTTCGATAGTATTGACAGTTTCGCTGGCTGCTTTTGGTCGACGGCGAATCGGCTGGGCGTGTCGGTTAAAACCCTTGATCCTATTTCGCGATGGCGGCTGCTTTTCCTTGTGAGGCTCACGATCTGTTTTGATAACGTTTCTTTGGGCTGGTTCCTCTATCGGCTTTTGATCCTGACCAGTAGGAGCCTCCAGCTTCTGGGGAACGACGGATGACCCGCCAGAATCGGTACGTTGGTTTGCGATTAGATGATCTAGTGAGAGTTCCAGGAATTCTGCATAGATTCGCAGGAACGCGCGCGCCTGTACTGGCGATGGCAGGGAATCGAAGTCGTCGGCTTCCATCGCCTCGATCAAGTGCGCTTGAATATGCGTAGTCTGGGTGACCTGCTTGAGGGTAAGGTTACGGACTAGGCGGGCTTGTTTCAGTTGGTGGCCAATTGTCTCTGACATCAATTTAACGAAACATCACCGGTATCCCCTGAAGGTTGAACCGGTGATGTGGGCTGGTTGCTCTCTTTGGAATATCAAGATCACGCAGTCGTGGAGGATTTATCGGTAGATTCTTCCGGTTCAGCCCTGACGGCAGGTTCTTCAATGGGCAGACTCGGTTCAGCTTCACCTTCACGATATACGTTGACTTTGATTTCAGGGATCAGATCCATTGTCAATCGGACACGGACGGTATGCTCTCCCAGAGTTCGCAGAGGCTGCATATCCAGCTGCTGACGTTTGATGGTATAACCGGATTTCTCCTGGATGGCATCCACAATCTCCTGGGAGGTGATTGAGCCATACAACTTGCCGGTTTCTCCAGCGCGTGCGCCAAATGAAATCTGGATTTTCTTCAGTGCTTCGGCAACCATGCTCATTTCATCATTGAGCACATTGCGTTGCTCGGCAGCTTTCTGGCGAATGCGTTCAGCCGCCTTCAAAGCGCCGGGTGTGGCCAGAACTGCCATCCCCTGCGGAAGCAAAAAGTTGCGGCCATACCCATCCGCCACCTTTTTGATATCTCCCGCGCGTCCAAGTTTGTAAACGTCCTTGATGAGAAGTACCTTCATTGCTTTTCAAGCCCTTTCTTCCTAGAATATGAGAGCGAAGGGTACAACGCTCCGGGGGCTGATTTTACCAGAGGGCTGCTTGAATGAGAAGGTCTTTTTTTTGAAGCATCGGAGAATAATATCGATGGTAAAGTGATGAGGGGATAATGGTACTGGGGGCGGGTTTGCTTTTTTTAAGATTGGTGTATAATGGAAATAATCATTATCAATTCAATCCCGTTGTTCTCATGAGAGATTCCATGCTTCTGGTCATTGAGGGCAAACACGCAGACCATCCTGCATTCGTCTCTGCCCTTCGGAAAAAAGGTTTCGTTGTCGAATTGGTCTCTAATGGCATCCAGGCTTTAGCGCGTCTAGTTGGAGGATTTAAGCCAGATGTGGTATTGGTGAACGCGGCATCTTTACGCACCTCAGGAAAACGGATCTGCCGATCATTGCGGGAAAAAGCTCCGAAAGTCCCGATCCTGTTGATACTGGATCCCGACCGTGAACTCGAAAAAGTAGAGGCTGATATTATCCTGTCGCTGCCTTTTACAGCTCAAAAATTGGTCAATCGAATCCGCTATCTTCTGCCTGGCGACGGGAATGACAACATCCAGGCTGGTCCGATACGTCTGGATGTTCAAAAACACATTGTTCACTGCCAGGACAAGCAGACCCGGCTCACACCGCGTCTATTGCGTTTATTAATTACCTTGATTGACAAAAAAGGCGACGTGATTGAACGCAAAGAGCTCTTTTCAAAGGTCTGGGAGACCAACTATACTGACGACACCCGTACGCTAGATGTGCATATCTCCTGGCTGCGGCGCGCCATTGAGGTTGATCCGGAAGAACCAATCTATCTAAAGACCATCAGGGGAGTGGGATATCGGCTAGACGTGTAGCTGGATCTGCAGCCCATCCACGGTAACCGCCCGCACGCAGGCATTGGCCGGCAATGAGGGCAGTTTTATTTCCAGGGGGATCTTTCCAGAGCGGTTCGGACGATGGGCTTGCATGGCGCTGTGGAAGGTTTTTCCATCCCAGACAGGATCCACTTCCCAATAATCCAACTCAGGGGGATCCATCAGCCGGATAGTATCAGCGAGGACGTCAATCTTTATGGGCGCAATTAATTCAGGGATGATATTATGAATATCCCGTTCGAATGCAAAAAGGACATCCTGCTCACAAAGGCGGCTGCGGGTCATATGAATGGCCCGCCAGGTGCTGTCACAGGCCAAAAATCGCCGACCATGCCGGGCGGCTACCAGGGGAGAGGTACCAGAGCCACAGAAGAAATCGGCGACCAAGTCTGCAGGATTGGAGGATGCCAGAACAATGCGCTCCATCAATGCCTCCGGTTTCTGGGTGGGATAACCGGTCCGTTCATTGTGAAGACGGGCAACAACCGGGAAATACCACCAATCTTCCGGCACTTTACCGCGTGCCAGATTGGGGATTTTTCCGAACCCGGCCCTGGAGGATGATTCAAAGGTTTTTATCGTGTTGAGATGGTAGGGTTTCCTGACAGCATCGGCATTGAATGTGTATTTTTCAGCCTTTACATAGGCCAGGATCGTATCGTGTTTACGATTGAAGGCACGCCGAATGGGGGATGGACCGTGGTACGTCCAGATTATTTCATTCAGAAAATGGTCACGTCCGAATAGTTCGTCGAGAAGAAGGCGGGCACAGGCATCCGCATGCCAGTCCAGGTGCAGGTAGAGGGTCCCATTCGGAGAGAGCAGGCGATACATGAGCGCAAGACGCGGGTATAGGAAATCCAGATAATCATCCATATCCTCCCAATGGTCGCAATAACCATCCACAAGCTGCCATTCCTGAGGGCGACGGGAATCCTCGCCGCGTCCGATGCGGGTAGGGTATCGTTTGTTGGTGAAAAAAGGCGGGTCGGCATAAATCAAATCGATGCGGCCTTCATAATTTGGTAAAAGGGCAGCCATTACGCCCAGATTGTCCCCCATAAACAGGTGGCTCCCGGGAATATCATCTGGATATCCGTGACCCTGCGGGTAAATAATTGAATCGAGTAGTAGTTCAATGGTTTCAGGGTAAGGGAGGGCTTTCGAAGGCCAGGTAAGAGTGGGCATAATTAATAATGTATCTCTCCGGTGGTCCCGCTTTTCCTGACATCCAAGGTCTGTTTATCAATATCGTCGAATCCGGCGGCGGGACGTGACCAACGGAAAAGCTGTAATGCGTCTTCGTTGCGCATATTAATGCAGCCGTGACTCATCGGAAATCCGAAATTGTCGTGCCAGTAGGTACCATGGAAAGCGTGACCCAGGAAATCCATGTCTCGGAATTGTACAAAACTGGTCCACGGGACACCTACCAATGGGATGACATCATCCGCAAAGGGGCTGGTAGTACTCATGGTCCTGGAGGGAAGTTTAACTATGATGCTGAAGGGTTTGGCTGGTGTGTCGTACAAATATGTCACACCGGTTGATACCTGGGTAGTGAAAACGACTTGGTCATATTCATAACAGGTGAGAGTTTGCGAGGATAGATTGACATCAATGCGTTTGTTGCCCATTGGAACTTCCGGGGAGATGGGCGTAATCTCTGCGGGGGAGATGGGACGTAATTGAACACTTGGAATATTGTAGTATTGATTTTTGTCGGCTTCGTCCTGGACCACATACCAGGCTTTGCCGTCTGGCCCGGTATCGATGCCGGTAATCCATTGGGTAGAACTGTAATATATGCGATAAGTTGGAAACCAGCCTTCCCACTGGTTATAACGGTACGCCTGTGTATAGGGGACAGTGACCTCGGATAATACTTTTGTGCCAGCCGGAAGGCTGGAGAGGGGTACATTGTAATGGATGCGTACCTTTTGCAGACGTGCGGCATTCATGTAACCCCCATAGACGCGATACCAATGCGGGTTATTGCCAGGTGTCTCGGCCAGCACGGTATCATAAACATGGATCAGGCTGTCGCGCGGCCATGTATGAACAATTGTAGAGTTATCGGAAGGCTTTTGATAGACACTGACCGGGTCCTTGGCAACACGGACCAGATCCATATCCTCAAAACCGGAAAATTCCGGCAGGAAGGATGTGAAAGCCAGGCTGGCAAGGGTCAGGCCGCCTAATTTGAGAAAGTCACGGCGGGAAAACGTTTTCATAGGGGAGAATTGTACCTGAAAAAATGACCTCCGAGATCGTAAAACCTCGGAGGTGATCGGTTCGATCTTCGTGCCCATTCAGGATTATACAGGAACGGGCAGCATGCCTTTCAATATTTCCTCGAGGGCCATGGTATGGGTGCACAGGCGATGACTACGGAAGTAGTCGCAGTCGCAAGCCCATTTCCCATCTGCATATGAAATGCGGTGGGAATTATTCGCTCCGTCCATTGTCACGGTGAGATTTTCAATGTGAAATCTTTCCCGTTCCTGGGCGTAGCGTTTGGCCTTTTCAATCTTGCCGATCATTCCAGAGTCCATTCGTCATCTCCTTTAGAAGATAGAGAAAGGCACGCAGAATAGTAGCGTGCCTTTCAGGAACCGAAATGAGTATGGAAGTCAAAAACTCGCATAAGCGATTACTCTATAATCAGTATAGTGCGATTCGAAAGGAAAGTCAACTGGTTTGTCGACGGTTCTTACCAAAGTCTAAGGATCGTTGGGGAAGCGTAGGG
>Ga0209253_10003522_pt1 | contig 13775 bp, 26 predicted proteins | sample FrelakmetBRP12BR_FD_187145 | JGI IMG/M metagenome (GOLD analysis project Ga0209253, IMG submission 187145) | Freshwater lake sediment microbial communities from the University of Notre Dame, USA, for methane emissions studies - BRP12 BR (SPAdes)... | ecosystem: Environmental > Aquatic >...
AGCTGATCAGCCCGATCGCGATGGAAGAAGGCCTGCGCTTTGCGATCCGCGAGGGCGGACGCACCGTCGGCGCGGGCGTGGTGTCGAAGGTTCTGAAGTGAATAGTGAGCAGCGGATAGCGGATAGTGCCATCGCGTCGCGGTGCACCGTCCCCACTAACCGCTAACCGCTAACCGCCAACCGCTATCCGCTATCCGCTATCCGCTTTCTGTAGGTACCTGCACATGGCTCGCCAGAACATCCGCATTCGCCTCAAGGCGTTCGACCACCGGCTGATCGACAGCTCGGCCCGTGAGATCGTCGAGACGGCCAAGCGCACGGGCGCCACGGTGCGCGGCCCGATCCCGCTGCCCGTCAAGATGGAGCGCTTCACGCTGCTGGTGTCGCCGCACGTCGACAAGGACGCGCGCGACCAGTACGAGCTGCGCACGCACAAGCGCCTCATGGACATCCTGAACCCCACGGACAAGACCGTGGACGCCCTGATGAAGCTGGAGCTCCCGGCCGGCGTGGACGTGCAGATCAAGCTGAACTAGTGACTAATGATCAGGGGGTAGGGGGTAGTGAAGAGGGCCGGCGCGCCTCCCGACCTTCCGCCTCTACCCCCTGCCCCCTGATCACGACCCCCTTTTCTCGCTTGCAAGACGAATTTCAGCCGCTATAATTGGCGGCTCTCTCGCCGAGGCCTGGCCGGTTCTGCCGGTACCGCTCGAGCGGCGCGACCCCGAAGCCCGGTGGCCGCACCTCTCAGCCCTTGACGAGCAAAGCCCCGCAACCGTCCGCGAGGATGGCCGGGCGAGTATTTTCAGTCCCAGCCAATCGAAGCCGGGACGGTGTACGAGGACGAATCGATGACGATTGGTCTGATAGGCCGAAAGGCCGGCATGACGCGCGTCTTCACGGACGCGGGCGAGTCGATCCCGGTGACGGTGATCGTGGCCCTGCCGAATCGCGTCACCCAGGTGAAGGCCGTCGAGAGCGACGGTTACCGAGCCGTGCAGGTCGCCTACGGCGAGCGCAAAGCTTCCCGCCTGTCGCGTCCCCTGGCCGGGCACTACGCCAAGGCCAAGGTCGCCGCGGGCGAGTCGCTCGCGGAGTTCCGCCTCGCGGACGGCGAGGGCACCGACCTCGCGCCGGGCGCCGAGCTCAGGGTCGACATGTTCTCCGCGGGCCAGATGGTCGACGTGGCCGGTACCACGATCGGCAAGGGCTTCGCGGGCACGATCAAGCGCCACAATTTCGCGGGCGGCCCTGCCTCCCACGGTGCCTCGGTGTTCCACCGCGCGCCGGGCTCGATCGGCCAGCGCCAGACGCCGGGCCGCGTCTTCCCGGGCAAGCGCATGTCCGGTCACATGGGCAACCTGCGCCGCACCATCGAGAAGCTGAGCATCGTCGAGGTCGACGTGGCGCGGAATCTCCTGCTGGTGCGCGGCGCCGTGCCGGGCGCCCCGGGCGGGCAGGTGATCGTGCGTCCGTCGGTCAAGGCCGCGCGCCGCGCTGCCCGCAAGACCCTGGCCCCGAGGAAGTAATCCATGGCCACGCAGCTCAAGATCCTCACCGACGTCGCGGCGCCGAGGCACCTCGAGGTGTCCGAGAAGGCCTTCGGCCGCGAATTCAACGAGGCGCTGGTCCACCAGGTCGTCACCGCCTACATGGCCGCCGGCCGCGCCGGCACCAAGCGCCAGAAGAGCCGTGCCGAGGTCCGTGGCGGCGGCAAGAAGCCGTGGAAGCAGAAGGGCGGCGGCCGCGCCCGCGCCGGCAGCATCCGCAGCCCGATCTGGGTCGGCGGCGGCCGTGCGTTCGCCGCGCGACCGCGCGACTACTCGCAGAAGGTCAACCGCAAGATGTACCAGGGCGCCATGCGCGCGATGCTCTCCGAGCTCGCCCGCCTCGAGCGCCTGGTCGTCGTCGAGTCGCTGGCCCTCGAGGCGCCGAAGACGCGCCTGCTCGCCGCGAAGCTCAAGGAGCTGAAGCTCGACAACGTCCTGATCCTGGTCGAGGCCTACGACGAGAAGCTGGACCTCGCCTCCCGCAACCTGCTGGGCGTGTCGGTGCTGCCGGTGTCGGCCATCGACCCGCAGAGCCTGCTCGGCCACGAGCACGTGCTCGCGACCGTCGGTGCCGTCCGCATGCTCGAGGAGAAGCTGGCATGAGCGCCAAGGCAGTCGTGAAAGCGAGCAGCAAGGAACGGCTGATGACGGTGCTGGTCGCGCCGCACGTGTCGGAGAAGAGCGCGACCGTGGCCGAGAAGGCCAACCAGATCGTGTTCCGCGTGCGCCGCGACTCGACCAAGCCCGAGATCAAGGCGGCGGTCGAGATGATGTTCGAGGTCAAGGTCGACGCGGTGCGCGTCGTGAACGTCGCTGGCAAGGCGAAGCGCTTCGGCGGGCGCCCTGGCCGTCGCTCGGACTTCAAGAAGGCCTACGTGAGCCTCGCCGAAGGCCAGAGCATCGATTTCGCCGGCGTCGAGAAGTGACGCCGAAGGCAACCTGACGGATTATCAAGATGGCTCTCATCAAGACAAAACCGACGTCGCCGGCGCGGCGCTTCGTCCTGAAGCCGGACCGCTCGGACCTGCACAAGGGCTCGCCGGTGCACGCCCTCACGGCGCCGCAGAAGCGCACCGGTGCGCGCAACAACATGGGTCGCATCACGACGCGACACAAGGGCGGCGGCCACCGGCAGCGCTATCGCGTAGTGGACTTCCTCCGTAACAAGGACGGAGTCCCGGGCAAGGTGGAGCGGCTCGAGTACGACCCGAACCGCACCGCGAACCTGGCGCTCGTGCTGTATGCCGACGGCGAGCGCCGTTACATTCTTGCCCCGAAAGGCGTCGCGGTGGGCGACGCGATCGCCTCGGGCGCCGACGCTCCGATCAAGGCGGGCAACGCGCTCGCGATCCGCAACATACCGATCGGCACCCAGGTCCACAACGTGGAGATGAAGCCCGGTCGCGGCGGCCAGCTGGCCCGCAGCGCCGGTGCATCCGTGCAGCTCGTGGCCCGCGAAGGCCTCTATGCCACGATCCGCCTGCGTTCGACCGAGATGCGCAAGGTGCACGTCGACTGCCGCGCCACGATCGGCGAAGTCGGCAACGACGAGCACAACCTGATCGTCTATGGCAAGGCCGGCGCCATGCGCCATCGCGGCATCCGCCCGACGGTCCGCGGCGTGGTGATGAACCCTGTCGACCATCCGCACGGCGGCGGCGAGGGCAAGTCCGGCCAGGGCAACCCGCACCCGGTGTCGCCGTGGGGCTGGAAGACCAAGGGCAAGAAGACCCGAACCAACAAGCGCACCGCCGGGTTGATCATCCGGCGCCGAAACTGAGCCTGAAGAGGAACTTCCCGTGCCCCGTTCAGTAAAGAAAGGCCCGTTCGTAGACCTGCACCTCGCCAAGAAGGTGCAGGTGGCGTCCGAGAAGAACGACCGTCGTCCGATCAAGACGTGGTCGCGCCGCTCGATGATCCTGCCGGACATGGTCGGCCTCACGCTCGCCATCCACAACGGCAGGCAGCACATCCCCGTGCTGGTCTCCGAGAACATGGTCGGCCACAAGCTCGGCGAGTTCGCGCCGACCCGCACCTTCCGCGGCCACTCGGGCGACCGCAAGGCGAGCGCGGAGTAAGCCATGCAGGTCGCAGCAAAGCTCAGGTACGCACGCATCTCGCCGCAGAAGTGCCGCCTCGTCGCGGACATGGTGCGCGGCCAGCCGGTGGGCCAGGCGCTCGCGACGCTCCGCTTCACGCCGAAGAAGGGCGCCGCGATCGTGCTGAAGGTGCTCGAGTCGGCGATCGCGAACGCCGAGAACAACCACAACGCGGACATCGACGCGCTGAAGGTCGCCTCCATCGAGGTCGGCGAGGCGCCGAGGTTGAAGCGATTCCACGCGCGCGCCAAGGGCCGCGGTGACCGCATCGTCAAGCGCAACAGCCACATCACGATCCTCGTCGGCGACGGCCGCAAGGACTGAGGAGAGCAGGCTCCATGGGTCAGAAGGTCAATCCGATCGGCATCCGCCTCGGCATCACCCGTGACTGGACGTCGCGGTGGTACGCGAGCACGCGGGCATTCCCGTCATACCTCCTCCAGGACTGGCGGGTGCGCGAGTTCCTGAAGAAGAAGCTCGCGGAAGCCTCGGTGAGCCGCATCCACATCGAGCGCGCCGCCCGCAAGGCGAACATCACGATCAACACGGCCCGTCCGGGCGTGGTGATCGGCAAGAAGGGCGAGGACATCGAGCGCCTGCGGCTCGAGGTCGCGAAGATGATGGGCATGGCCGTCCAGGACGTGCGGATCAACATCGCCGAGATCCGCAAGCCCGAGGTCGACGCGCAGCTGGTGGCCGAGGGCATCGCGCAGCAGATCGAGCGCCGCGTGATGTTCCGCCGCGCCATGAAGCGCGCGGTCATGAATACCATGCGCAGCGGCGCGCTGGGCGTGAAGGTGCGCGTTTCCGGCCGCCTGAACGGCTCCGAGATCGCGCGCACGGAGGTGTCCCGCGAGGGCCGCGTCCCGCTGCACACGTTCCGCGCCGACATCGACTACGGCCTGGCCGAGGCGCACACGACCTACGGCGTGATCGGCGTCAAGGTCTGGATCTTCAAGGGCGAGGTGTTCGACCAGCCGGCGCAGGTCGCCGCGCCTGAGGTCGTCGCGCCCGTGCAGGAGCAGCCGGCCTGAGGCCGCGGCCTCCGCGCAAGCTGGATATATCGCCATGATGCAACCCAAGCGAACCAAGTATCGCAAGCAGCACAAGGGCAAGAACGGCGGCCTCGCGCAGCGCGGCTCCTCCGTCGCCTTCGGTGAGTACGGACTCAAGGCCACGAGCCGAGCCCGCATGACGGCGCGCGAGATCGAGGCCGCGCGTCGCGCCATGACGCGCTACGTCAAGCGCGGCGGCCAGGTGTGGATCCGCGTGTTCCCGGACGTGCCGATCACGAAGAAGCCCCTGGAAGTCCGCATGGGCTCGGGCAAGGGTAACGTCGAGTACTACGTCGCGCGCGTGCAGCCCGGCAAGGTGCTCTTCGAGATGGAAGGCGTCACCGAGACCATCGCGCGCGAGGCGTTCCGCCTTGCGGCGAGCAAGCTCTCGGTCGACACGTTGTTCGTCAAGCGGCAGGTGCGCTGATGAAAGCGAAGGATCTGAGGCAGAAGGGCGCCGGCGAGCTGCAGGAAGAACTCCTGAAGCTGCGCAGGGAGCAGTTCAACCTGCGCATGGCGCAGGCCACGGGCCAGGCTGCGAAGCCCGACCAGGCCGGCAAGGTGCGCCGCAACATCGCGCGCGTGAAGACCGTGCAGGGCGAGCTCGCCCGCACGGCAGCCAACGGGAGTGCCAAGTGATGACCGAGCAGTCCGTCGTCGGGACGGGAGCCGCGGGTGCCCAGCGCACCCTGACCGGCCGCGTCGTGAGCAGCAAGATGCAGAAGACGATCACCGTCTCGGTCGAGCGCCTGGTGAAGCACGCCAAGTACGGCAAGTACGTGCGTCGCACGACCAAGCTGCTCGCGCACGACGAGAACGGCGAGGGGCGCGAGGGCGACCTGGTGGACATCGCGGAGTGCCGCCGTCTCTCCAGCCGCAAGGCCTGGCGCCTGGTGCGCGTCGTGAAGCGGGCCGACCAGGCCTGAACGCCGCACAAGGAGAACGACCATGATCCAGATGCGAACGATGCTGCAGGCCGCCGACAACAGCGGCGCCAAGAGCCTCATGTGCATCAAGGTGCTCGGCGGCTCCAAGCGCCGCTACGCGACCGTGGGTGACGTGATCAAGGTGAGCGTCAAGGACGCCATCCCGCGCGGCAAGGTGAAGAAGGGCGAGGTCTACGACGCCGTGGTCGTCCGCACCGCCTTCGGCGTGCGCCGCCCGGACGGTTCGCTGATCCGCTTCGACGGCAATGCCGCCGTGCTGCTCACGAACAAGCTCGAGCCGATCGGGACCCGCATCTTCGGGCCGGTCACCAGGGAGCTGCGTACCGCGCAGTTCATGAAGATCATCTCGCTCGCGCCGGAAGTGCTCTGAGCGCGGGCCGGGACGAGACCGAGGAACGAGGCATGAACAAGATCCGCAAGGGCGACGAGGTGGTCGTGATCGCCGGCCGCGACAAGGGCCGCCGCGGCACCGTGATCCGGGTGCTCGCGAACGACCGCGTGCTCGTCGAGAACGTGAACATGGTGAAGCGACACACGCGTCCGAATCCGCAGCGCGGGACCCAGGGCGGCGTCGTCGAGAAGGAGGCCTCCCTCCACCTCTCGAACGTGCTGCTGTGGAACCCGGTCGCAAAGCAGGGCGATCGCGTGGGCATCCGCACGCTGGCCGACGGCCGTCGCGTGCGCTACTTCAAGTCCAACGACGAAGTCGTGGACGCGTGACCGGGCGAGGATGACAGGCATGGCGAGGCTGCAGACGTTTTACCGGGACAAGGTCGTCCCCGAGCTCATGACGAGCCTCGGGATGACCAATCCGATGCGCGTGCCGAAGATCACGCGCATCACGGTCAACATGGGCGTTGGCGAGGCGGTCGCCGACAAGAAGGCGATGGACGGCGCGGTGGGTGACCTGACGGCGCTTACGGGCCAGAAGCCGATCGTGACCAAGTCGCGCAAGGCGATCGCGTCGTTCAAGCTGCGGGCCGGCATCCCGGTCGGCGCCAAGGTGACGCTGCGTGGCGCGCGCATGTACGAGTTCCTCGATCGCCTGATCAACGTGGCGATGCCGCGCATCCGCGACTTCCGCGGCGTGTCGGCGCGCTCGTTCGACGGTCGCGGCAACTACAGCTTCGGCGTCAAGGAACAGATCATTTTCCCCGAGATCGCCTACGACAAGATCGACGCGATCCGCGGCATGGACATCACGATCACCACGACGGCACGGGACGACCGTGAAGGGCGGGCGCTGCTCGAATCCTTCAACTTCCCGTTCCGCAAGTAAGGACCGGCAAATGGCCAAGACCAGCATGATCGAGCGCGAGACCCGCCGCGCCAAGCTCGTGAAGCAGCAGGCCGCCAAGCGCGCCAAGCTGAAGGAGACCATCCGCAGCCCGAAGTCGACGGACGCGGAGCGCGAGGAGGCGACTCGCAAGCTGCAGAGCCTGCCGCGCGACGGGTCGGCATCGCGGATGCGCAAGCGCTGCGCCATCACGGGCCGCTCGCGTGGCGTCTATAGCAAGTTCGGCCTCGGCCGCCAGAAGCTGCGCGAGGCCACCATGCGCGGCGACATCCCGGGCCTGCGCAAGGCCAGCTGGTAAGGCCGCGTAACGGAGCAAGACATGAGCATGACGGATCCCATCGCGGACTTCCTCACCCGCATCCGAAACGGGCAGAGCTCGGGCAAGCCCGAGGTCGGCATGCCAGCCTCGGGCATCAAGCTCGCGCTGGCCAAGGTGCTGCTGGACGAGGGTTACATCGAGAACTACGCGGTCGCCTCCGAGGGCAGCAAGTCCACGCTGACCGTGCGCCTGAAGTACTACCAGGGCCGCCCGGTCATCGACCGCCTCGAGCGCGTCAGCCGCCCGGGCCTGCGGGTCTACAAGGGCAAGGACGACCTGCCCCGCATCCTCGGCGGCATGGGTGTCGCGATCGTATCGACCTCGCGCGGCCTGATGACGGACCGCGCGGCGCGGGCCGCCGGGCACGGCGGCGAAGTCCTCTGCATCGTGTCCTGAGCACGCTGCCGGAAACCTAGGTTCACTACCATGTCACGAGTCGCAAAAAAGCCGGTCACGCTGCCACAAGGCGTGACCACCACCGTCGCGGGCGACACGGTCACCGTGAAGGGCGCCAAGGGCTCCCTTTCGCTGCCGCTGCGCCGCGGCCTGCGCCTGGTCCAGGAAGGCCAGACCGTGCGCGTCGAAGTCGCGGAGCCCGCGCACGACGCGATGATGCACGCAGGATCGCTCCGCGCGCACATCGCGAACTTCGCGCAGGGCGTGTCGGTGGGTTACGAGCGCAAGCTCGAGCTGGTCGGGGTCGGCTACCGCGCGCAGGCGCAGGGCAAGAACCTCAACCTCACGCTCGGCTTCTCGCACCCGGTCGTGTACGTGGCGCCCGAGGGCATCACGATCGAGACCCCGACGCAGACCGAGATCGTCGTGAAGGGCACCGACAAGCAGCGCGTCGGCCAGGTGGCCGCCGAGCTGCGTGCCTTCCGTAAGCCGGAGCCCTACAAGGGCAAGGGCGTTCGTTATTCCGGTGAGCGCATCGAGCTCAAGGAAACGAAGAAGAAGTAAGGGTAACGCCATGGAAAAGAGAGAAAGTCGCCAGAAGCGTGCCCGCCGCGGCCGCGCCAAGATCCAGGAGCTGAAGGTCATGCGCCTCTCGGTGCACCGGACGCCCCGGCACATCTACGCGCAGGTGTTCGATCCGCAGTCGCGCGTCGTCGCGGTTGCATCGACGGTGCAGGACGGCGTCGCCGAGGGCCTGAAGGGCACCGGCAACGTCGAGGCCGCGAAGGCGGTGGGCAAGGCGATCGCGGAGCGGGCCAAGGCGAAGGGCATCACCCGCGTGGCGTTCGACCGGTCGGGTTTCAGGTATCACGGGCGCGTCAAGGCGCTCGCGGAGTCCGCGCGCGAGCACGGGCTCGAGTTCTGATCCCGTCTCCGTACTGAATCGCAGGAGCAGCAATGGCGAGAGTTGATAAACCCGCGGCCGCCGACGAGTTGATCGAGAAACTCGTGACAGTCAATCGCGTCGCAAAAGTCGTCAAGGGCGGCCGTCAGTTCGGCTTCACCGCGCTCACGGTCGTGGGCGACGGCAACGGCCGCGTGGGCTTCGGGTACGGCAAGGCGCGCGAAGTGCCGGTCGCGATCCAGAAGGCCATGCAGGCGGCGCGCAAGAACCTGGTGAACGTGAGCCTGCGCAACTCGACGCTGCACTTCGCGGCGACCGGCCGGCACGGCACCTCGAAGGTGTACATGCAGCCGGCCGCGGACGGCACGGGCGTGATCGCGGGTGGCAGCATGCGCGCGGTGTTCGAGTGCGCGGGCGTCAGGAACGTCCTCGCCAAGAGCTACGGCTCGCGCAACCCGATCAACGTGGTGCGCGCGACGATGAACGCGCTCACGCTGGCGCCGTCGCCCGAGCAGATCGCGGCCAAGCGCGGCAAGAGCCTCGCTGAAATCACGGGTTGACGCACATGGTCAAGCAGAACGCTTCGGGCAAGACCGTCAAGGTGACTCTGGTGAAGAGCGTCTTCGGCCAGTTGCACCGGCATCGCGCCACGGCGAGCGGGCTCGGCCTGCGCCGCATGAACCAGACCGTGGTCGTGGCGGACACGCCGGAGAACCGCGGCATGATCAACGCCTCGCGGCACCTGTTCCGCGTGGAAGAGGCCTGAGTACACCATGAAACTGAACAGCATTTCCCCGGCGCCGGGCTCGAAGAAGCCCGCGCGGCGCGTGGGTCGCGGCGCCTCCGCCGGCCAGGGCAAGACCTGCGGCCGCGGCGTCAAGGGCCAGCGCGCCCGCAAGGGCGGCTACCACAAGGTCGGCTTCGAGGGCGGCCAGATGCCGCTGCAGCGCCGCCTGCCCAAGGTCGGCTTCCGCTCCAAGCTCGCCCCGCTGGTGGCCGAGGTGCGCCTGAACGAGCTCGCGCTCGTCAAGGGCGGCGTCGTGGACCTCGACGCGCTCAAGAAGGCCGGTGTCGTGCCGGCGAACGCCGCGCGCGCCCGCGTCATGCTGTCCGGCGAGATCAAGACCGCCGTGACCGTGAAGGGCGTCGGCGTGACCAAGGGTGCGCGCGCAGCGATCGAGGCCGCCGGCGGCACGGTCGAGGCGGCCTGAGCGCCGGATCAGGACACCTGAGGACACCGAGTGGCCAACCAGCCTACATCGAGCCCCGTCGCCGCCCTGGGCGAGGCGAGCCGGCTCACCGAGCTCAGGGGGAGGTTCCTCTTCCTGCTCGGCGGGCTGGTGGTCTATCGCATCGGGACCTTCATCCCGGTGCCCGGCATCGACCCGGTGGCGCTGGCGCGTTTCTTCCAGGACCAGCAGGGCACGATCCTGAGCATGTTCAACATGTTCTCGGGCGGCGCGCTGCAGCGACTCTCGATCCTGGCGCTGGGCGTCATGCCGTACATCTCGGCGTCGATCATCGTGCAGATGATGGCCGTCGTGGTGCCGCAGCTGCAGGCGCTGCGCAAGGAGGGCGAGGCCGGCCGCCGCAAGCTCACGCAGTACACGCGCTGGGGCACGGTGGGCCTCGCGGCCTTCCAGGGCGCGGGCGCCGCGGTCGCGTTCCAGAACCAGGGCGTGGTGCTGAACCCGGGGCCGCAGTTCGTGTTCCTCGCGACGGCGACGATGGTCGCGGGCACCATGTTCCTGATGTGGCTCGGTGAGCAGATCACGGAGCGCGGGCTGGGCAACGGCATCTCGATGATCATCCTCTCCGGCATCGTGGCGGGCCTGCCCGCGGCGATCGGCGGCACCCTGGAGCTGGTGCGCAACGGCGAGATCAACCCGGCGCTCGCGCTCATCATCGTCATGATGGTGGCCGCGGTGACCGCGTTCGTGGTGTTCGTCGAGCGCGCGCAGCGCCGCATCCCGGTGAACTACGCCAAGCGCCAGCAGGGGCGCCGCATGTTCGCGGGCACGACCACTCACCTGCCGTTCAAGCTCAACATGTCGGGCGTGATCCCGCCGATCTTCGCCTCCAGCCTGCTGCTGTTCCCGGCGACGATCGCGAGCTGGTTCGGCACCTCGGACAACTTCGCCTGGCTGCAGGGCGTCGCCGCGAGCCTCGGCATAGGGCAGCCGGTGCACATGCTGCTGTACTCGGCGCTGATCATCTTCTTCTGCTTCTTCTACACCGCGCTGGTGTTCAACTCGCGCGAGACGGCGGAGAACCTCAAGAAGTCGGGCGCCTTCATCCCGGGCATCCGCCCGGGCCAGCACACGGCCGAGTACATCGACAAGGTGCTGACCCGCCTCACCGTCTGGGGCGCGATCTACGTCACCCTCGTGTGCCTGCTGCCCGAGATCCTGATTTCCAAGTTCCGCGTGCCGTTCTACTTCGGCGGCACGTCGCTCATGATCATCGTGGTGGTGATCATGGACTTCATGGCCCAGCTGCAGGCGCACCTGATGTCGCACCAGTACGAGGGGCTCATGAAGAAGGCCAACCTGCGCGGCTATGGCCGTGCCGGGCAGCTGCGCTGAGCGCGGCCGTCCACGTGTCGGAGAGAGACCCATGAAAGTTCGACCCTCGGTGAAGCGGATCTGCAAGAACTGCAAGGTGGTGCGGCGTCGCGGCGTCGTCTACGTGATCTGCAGCGACAAGCGCCACAAGCAGCGGCAGGGCTGATTGCCCGTTCCGCATTGAGTGAGCACGGTTTTTAAGTTATTATTTCGGGCTTTTCGCGCCCCGGAGTGAGCCTCAAATGGCCCGTATTGCCGGCATCAACATACCGATGAACAAGCACGTGTGGGTGGGCCTCACGTCCATCTACGGCGTCGGCCGCACCCAGGCGCTGGCGGCCTGCGAGGCTGCGGGCGTCAAGACCGACACCAAGGTCAAGGACCTGACCGAGCCCGAGGTGGCGGCGCTGCGTTCGGCGATCGCGCGCCTGCCGGTCGAAGGCGACCTGCGCCGCGAAGTGTCGATGAACATCAAGCGCCTGATGGACCTCGGTTGCTACCGTGGCATCCGTCATCGCAAGGGCCTGCCGATGCATGGCCAGCGCACGCGCACCAACGCGCGCACGCGCAAGGGCCCGCGCAAGGCGGCCGTGAAGCTGAACGCACCCGTCGGCAAGGCCTGATCGGCCGCGCCCATTGAACGAGGACTGACCTCTCATGTCGGACGACAAGAAGCAGACTGCCGGCGCCGCGAAGCCGAGGAAGAAGGCGAAGCGGATGGTGACCGACGCCATCGCGCACGTGCACGCGTCGTTCAACAACACCGTGATCACGATCACCGACCGGCAGGGCAATACGCTCTCCTGGGCGACCTCCGGCGGCTGCGGTTTCCGCGGCTCGCGCAAGAGCACGCCGTTCGCCGCCCAGGTGGCGGCCGAGAAGGCGGGCGTTGCGGCGCAGGAATACGGCGTCCGCACGGTCGAGGTGCGGGTCCGTGGTCCCGGCCCGGGCCGGGAGTCGGCCGTGCGCGCGCTGAACGCCGCAGGGCTCAAGGTAACGAGCATCGAGGACGTGACGCCGATCCCGCACAACGGGTGCCGTCCGCCCAAGAAGCGCCGCGTCTGACCGGGCGCCGACGAGGAATATCGCAATGGCCAGGTATCTTGGACCCAAGTGCAAGCTCTCGCGCCGCGAGGGCACGGACCTCTTCCTGAAGAGCGGCGTCAAGTCGCTCGAGTCGAAGTGCAAGCTCGAAGTGCCGCCGGGCGGCATCAAGGGCGAGCGCCGCGCGCGCGTCTCCGGCTACGGCCTGCAGCTGCGCGAGAAGCAGAAGCTGCGCCGCATGTACGGCGTGCTCGAGCGGCAGTTCCGCGGCTACTACCAGAAGGCCGCCGGCCGGCCGGGAGCCACGGGCGAGTCGCTGCTGCAGCTCCTCGAGGGCCGCCTCGACAACGTCGTGTATCGCATGGGCTTCGCCGCTACGCGCAGCGAGGCGCGGCAGCTGGTGAGCCACCGTTCAGTGACTGTGAATGGCGAGGTCGTGAGCGTCCCGTCCTTCCAGTGCAAGGGGGGCGAGGTGATCGCGCTCCGTGAAAAGGCCCAGAAACAGGCGCGTGTGCAGCAGGCGCTGCAGATCCGCGCACAGACCGGCTTCCCGGACTGGGTCGAGGTCGACGAGAAGAAGTTCTCCGGTGTCCTGAAGTCGTTGCCCGAGCGCGGCGACATTCTTCCGGACATCAACGAGAGCCTCGTCGTCGAGTTGTACTCCAAGTAATCCCGCAGGGTGGCTTCAATGCAGTCAGCCGTCGCAGAGTTCCTCCGTCCGCGCGTCGTCAAGGTGACGCCGACGGCGCCCCGTCACGCGCGCGTGGTGATCGAGCCGTTCGAGCGCGGCTTCGGCCACACGCTCGGCAACGCGCTCCGGCGCGTGCTGCTGTCGTCCATGCCGGGCAGCGCGATCACCGAGGCCGAGATCGAGGGCGTGCTCCACGAGTACACCAGCATCGAGGGCGTGCAGGAGGACGTGGTCGAGATCCTGCTGAACCTGAAGCAGGTCGCCATCCGCCTGAACGCGCGCGAGCACTCCGAGCTCCGGCTGTCGAAGAAGGGCCCGGGCCCGGTTCGCGCCGGCGACATCCAGAGCGACCACGACGTCGAGATCGTGAACCCGGAGCTCGTGATCGCCAACCTGACCAAGGCGGGCGAGCTCACGATGATCCTCAAGGTCGAGCGCGGCCGCGGCTATCGTCCCGCCGTGCAGCGCCTGGCGTTCGAGGAGGTCAGCCGGCCGATCGGCCGCCTGCTGCTCGACGCTTCGTTCAGCCCGATCCGCAAGGTCACCTACAACGTGGAGGCCGCGCGCGTCGAACAGCGCACCGACCTCGACAAGCTGATCATCGACATCGAGACCAACGGCACGATCGACCCGGAGGAGGCGATTCGCCGTGCGGGCTCGATCCTCAAGGACCAGCTGTCGGTGTTTGTCGACCTGCAGGGCCAGGACGAGGACAAGTCGAAGCCGAGCGAGCACCACGTCGACCCGTTGCTGCTGCGCCCGGTCGACGAGCTGGAGCTCACGGTCCGCAGTGCGAACTGCCTCAAGGCCGAGAACATCCACTACATCGGCGACCTCGTGCAGAAGACCGAAGTCGAGCTGCTGCGCACGCCGAACCTCGGCAAGAAGTCGCTCACCGAGATCAAGGAA
>Ga0209253_10003523_pt1 | contig 13775 bp, 9 predicted proteins | sample FrelakmetBRP12BR_FD_187145 | JGI IMG/M metagenome (GOLD analysis project Ga0209253, IMG submission 187145) | Freshwater lake sediment microbial communities from the University of Notre Dame, USA, for methane emissions studies - BRP12 BR (SPAdes)... | ecosystem: Environmental > Aquatic >...
CCGCCACCGGCTGGGCGATCTCGATCGCCGCCGACAGTTTGACCTCGCGTTTGTCACCAATCACACGGTCGCCGGCGAGCCGCGAGGTGTTGCGCTCGCGGCGGATCGCGCGTGGGTCGCCAACGTTTCCGAGAGCCTGGAGGCGGTCAAGGACATCAATACGGCGCTCTCCCGTGTCACCAAGTCGGTCGCCGACTACGCGGATGGTCTCGATGGCGTGGCCGGCCGCGCGTTGCTCGTCGATCTCGCGCAACAGGGTGCGTTGCTGCACATTCATCTCGTCCGCAACCAGATTCAGAGCAGGCACAACCGGCCGGATGTCGCCGAGAAGGAATACATCCAGATCGTCAGCACGCGAACCGACAGGACAGTTCCCTTCGAGTTCATCTACGAATACGCGGTACCGGAGGACGATGCGGCGCTATGTCCGCGCTGGCGCGAGGGCGTAGGGAGCGGGAAATGCTCGTCCCAGTGCAATCCGGCTGACCGGAAGAGCGTGTGCCCGATGGGTTTCTGGGGACTGCGCAAGGTCATCGAACGGCATCAGTTCAGCCCGGAGCATTCGAGCCTCGGCAAGGACGTCTTCCTGCAGTCGGAGCCCGGGCGCGACACGACCGACTTGAGCCTGGGCGGGATGGCGTTGCTCGCGAGCAGCACCCGCGTCACGAGCGTTGCGCTTGCGACGGTCAAGGATGCGCTGGAGGCGAAGCTGGGCACCGCCCCGCGGACCGCGTCGAGCTGGGCCGAGTGGGCAACGATCGTCGGCCAGGCAAACCCCCATTTCCTGCTGGCGATGCCGCATGCGGACGGCACCGGCGCCAAGGTGACGCTCGAGATCAGCGGCGACACCCTCAAGACGATCCTGCTCGAAGACTCTCATCTGCGGCCTGATGCGAATGCAAGCCACCCGCTCGTCGCGTTGCTCGGATGCGACGTCGCAGGCACCGCCAGCGACTATGGCGAGCATATCGTGGTGTTTCGCGAGCACGGGGCCGCGATCGTCATCGGAACGATTGCCGCGGTGTTCGGCGAGCACGCGGCGCGCACGGCGGTGCTGCTCGCCGATGTGCTGATCCCCAACGGCGGACCGCCGCAGCGCGTGGGCGAGGCGATCCGCGCACTCAAGCGTCGCGCGTTGCTGGACGGATTGCTGATGCCGCTGTGCATCGTCGCGTACGGCGACGCCGACTGGCGTCTCACCAGGTAGACGAGGGGACCCGATGCCCGCGCCGTTCTTCACAATCGAGATGCTGCCCGCCAAGCACGGCGACGCGCTGTGGGTCGAGTACGGTGATGGCGCGCGCACACGCCGCGTCGTCATCGACGGCGGTCCGCTGCACGCGTATCCGGAGTTCGAGGCGCGCATCAAGAAACTGCCCGATGGTGACCAGCGCGTCGAGCTGCTGGTCATCACGCACGTCGACACGGATCACATCGAAGGCCTCATCCGCCTGCTTGCGCTGCCGCGCGCGAAGTGGCCGCTGGAGCCGAACGACGTCTGGTTCAACGGCTATCGGCATTTTGCGCCGCAGACCGATCTGGGGGGCCGCGAAGGCGAGTTCCTGAGCGCGCTCATCCACCGCCGCGCGTTCGACGAATGGAATCGCGCGTTCGGCCGCAAGGCCGTCGTCGTGTCGGACGGCCCGCCGCCGCGGATAGTTCTGGCAGGCGAAATGGTCCTTACCCTGCTGTCGCCGGACGCGAAGAAGCTGCGGGCCATGGGGCGCAAGTGGGAGAAGGACGTTGCCGAATGGGAACTCGATCCGGGCGACCTGGACGATGCGTGGGCACAACTCGTCGAAGAGAACAAGTTTCATCCGGATGCGGAGCTGACGCTGGGTCCGGACGATTTGACCGCGCAGCTGCGCGCACAGCTCAAGGGTGTCGATCCGTCTGCGGCCAACGGCAGCAGCATCGCGTTCCTTGCCGAGTATTCGGGCAGGTCCTGCCTGTTCCTGGCCGACGCGCACATGCGCGTCGTCTGCGCGTCGATCCGAAAGCTGCTTGCACCCGGCCAGAATTGCCTGCGCGTCAACGCGGTGAAGATGGCGCATCACGGCAGCAGGAACAACTTCACGCCGGAATTCCTGGAACTCGTCGATGCCGAGCACTTTCTGTTCAGCAGCAACGGCGACAAGTTCAAGCATCCCGATGCGCAAGCGGTCGAGGCGGTCATCGCGGGCGCGCGACGAAAGCCCACGCTCTGGTTCAACTATCGCACGCCCTTCACTGAACGATGGGAGGCGGGCTCGCTTGCCGCCGGCGCCCGTTACACGACGCGCTACCCGGAGCCAGGCGGTGAAGGAATTGCGCTCTCTCTTTGACTGCGGGAAATCGGATCGACGCTGACCATGCTACTCGAGCACGGCAATCCCTATCGACCGCATCTTCCGGAGGTGCTTTCGCTTGGCTGGGAGGATTTTGACTTCCAGCTCTCCGCGGGGAACGAAGACGCTGTCGACCGACTGGGCGATTGGACGGTGCTGGCCTACCTGGCCGCCGATTGCGATCTTGCCGCGCCGATGTTCGACGATCTCCTGGAAATGAAGTCGGTCGGCTCCGATCGGTCGTTGCACTTGTGCGTCCTGTTCGACGGACCGCTGGTGACCGACGCATTCTTCGCCCGGCTCAACAAGGACACCACGCTTCGCGACGATGTGGTCTTCCGGTGGCCGGAACTCCCCACGAATGACGTCCGCACGTTCGTCATGGCGCAGCAGGTGGCGAAGGCCTTTCCAGCTACCCGGCGATTGCTGTTTCTCGGCGGTCACGGCAACGGCTGGAAAGGGCTGTTGCTCGACCAGAACATCGGGCGCACATACGAGAGCGCACCAGATCGCATTCAATGGCCGGGCCCACCAGAGCAGTGCTTCGCGCGGATGGCACGTTGCCGGGGCGCGGCGCAAGAACGCGTGAATCAGCGCATCGTTGAGGACGCGAACTCAACGCGCAAGGGCTACGACGTGCTGGCGCTCGATGCCTGTTACATGGGAAACATCGAAGCGATCGCCGGCCTTGCGGAGCACGCCGACATCCTCGTGGTCTCCGAAGACCTGATGCCCGGTGAAGGTTACCCCTACGACCGGGTGCTCCATGACCTGCGCGCCAATCCGGCACAGTCGCCTGCTGACTTTGCGCGACATCTTGTCGCGGCGGCGCAATCCTACTACGGGGGTGCTGGCAGGACCCACAGGCCCATCACGCAGGTGGCGCTCCACTCGGCGGAACTGCCAGCCTTTGCTGCAGCGTTAGTGCGCCTCACCCAGTCACTGGTGCTCGCGATGGATGACGATGAGGTGCTTCGCGCGATCAGGCATGCGATCAACATGGCCCATCGGTTCGGAAGCACCGGCAACATCGATCTCAAAGGCTTCGTGCAATTGCTCCTGGCACGTCAACTCCCGGGCAATATCGCGGGCGACTGCACGGCGGTGCTCGACGCCTGGAATCGCATGGTCTTCGCGTCTGCAGTGCCGGGCACGCCAGCGTCGCCCAACGGCCTGTCGATCTATGCGCCTGGGCCCAGGGAGTTTGACGTTGCATACATCGAGTGCTCCAACGGATTTGCCCACCACCTCGGCATATGGAGCTGGTTCCTCGCGAGTTACTACCTGCGCGTTCTCGGCGACGACGCGCAGGAACACCATTTGATCAAAGCCATCCGGAACGCGATGGCGGAACAGATGAAGCGTGGTGCGTATGTTCCGGGGCAGCAGGCGCCGTAGGGCCTCTATCCGTTGTCAGGGGACTCCCCCGAAGGCGTCGATCCGCGAGGTAGCCTCCTTCATCCATTTCGGTTCCCAACACGTACGGTGGCGCACCCCTGACCGACTTCGCCTCAGCGATGCCGCCGGACCGCGGCGGCCTCGTTGAACGAATTACGCTGCAACGCGACACGAACTGCAGCGAAAATCGTGCTGAAGCAGCCACCATGCTACGGCCCGCATCGGCTGTCGATCGCTGCCTTGGCCGTGGTCACTGTCGCCGCGCTCGCCATCACGCCGGACAGGCTGCTGACCCCATCCTGTTCGGTGCCGTAGGCGCAACCGGCCGCCACCTTTGCGGTGTAATGCGCAGCCACGTCCAGTCGATTGGCCACGACCGTCGCATCCGGCGGCGTAACCGCGCCGTTTAGCACGTCCAGCGTGATCGACTGCAACGTCCGCCGTCCCGCCTGCAGTTCGCCCACGTAGTAGTCGAGTCCGCCCTGATCGGGATCGCGTCCGAGCGTCTGCTGGTAGATCTTGGTCACGAGTGCGGAGTAGTTGAGGCCGCCATACCTTTGGTTGAACTCGTTGGAGCTTCCGAATTCTCCGATGATCGCATCGAGGGAGCCGCCCGCCGCATCCAGGCGCCCCGCCCAGTAGCCTTGACCTCCCGGGTCCGCCGGCCGGCCGTAGTAGGCGACGTAGGCCTTCTGAACGTAGTTGCGGGAGTACGCGCTTCCGACACCGATGTAGCCGAACGTGGCGATCGCGTTCTTTGCTGAAGTCATGCCGAGCGTGCAGGTCGGCAGCGAGCCAAAGCCGGAACAATCGCCGCCCCAACCGGCGAAGTAGTAGCTTCCGCCAGGCGCGTTCGGATCGGGCGAGGCCGTGATCGCCACGCTGGTTCCGCTCGGATAGTTTTCCGTGCAGTCGACGCCGCAGTTGATTCCGCTGCCTGCGACCTTGCCGAGGCCGGCGCCGGTCCTGCTGACCGCGAGGGCGAAGTTTGGCGACGGCACGACCGCGCCGTTGGACAACGTGAACTTGACATCGATGCCGGATGCGCTCGCCGTCACGTCGTAGCCGCCGGCGGTCGCGTTGGCGGTGAAGGAGGGAGCGGTGGCGATGCCGTTCGCGTCGGACGTCGCCTGTGCCACGATCGAGCCATTCGCGAAAGTGCCACCGGCGCCGAACGGCGGCGCGGCGAACGTCACCACGGCACCCGGCAGCGGATTGTTGCTGCCGTCGTTCACCAACACCGAAAGCGCGGTGCCGAACGGCTGGCCGGGCGGTGTCGACTGCGGCGTGCCCGCATTGGCCGTCACCACCGACGCCGGGTACACCCAGGTATCGTCGAATGACTCGGAGTAATTCAGACTGCCCCCGAACAGCACGGTTTGCGCGCGCACCGAATCGTAGGCGACGGCATGGCCGAACCGCGCGCTGGGACCCACGAGCGGCAGCTGCTGGGTCCAGTTCGCGCCGTCCCAGGTCCACGTCCCCGCGCCGAACTGCCCGAACATCACGACTCGCTGACGGCTTGCGTCGTACGCCATCTGTTGTCCCGACTGCGCTGGCGGACTGGTCGTCGGGGACTTCTGGGTCCAGGTCGTTCCGTCCCAGGCCCAGGTGTCGTTGAAGAGCATGCCGTTCAGCTCGCCGCCGAACAGGATCACCAGCTGCCGCGCGGCGTCGAAGGCCAACGCCGGATTGTTGCGGAATGGAGGGAACGTCGCCGAGGCGCGCTGCGTCCAGTTCACGCCATCCCAGGTGAACGTGTTGCCGATGGTATCGGTCGGTCTCAGTCCGTACAGGACGATCTGCTGCCGCGCTGCATCGTAGGCCATCGCGTGGACGTCTTGTGGCGGCGGACTGAACGCCGGGGTCTTCTGCGTCCACGTGGTCCCGTTCCACACCCATGTCCCGTCGTTGCAGGTCGAGAAGCACTCATCGTTCCCGACTCCGCCGTATCCGCCGAACATCACAGTCTGATTGCGCGCCGCATCGAATGCCATCGCGTGGTTGCGGCGCGCGAGCGGCGACGTCGCGGGCGCCTTCTTGGCCCACTTGCTGCCGTCCCAGACCCAGGTGTCCTTCTTGTCGTTACCTGAAAACAGGACGAGCTGGCCGGGCGTCGGTTCGGGCGCCATCGCGGCATACCTGCCGGCCGGTGGACTGATGCTCGACCCACCCTTCCCCGTCCAAGTCGTGCCGTCCCAGGTCCACGTGTCCGAAAGCACCGTGTTCCCGACAGCGCCGCCGTAGAGGACCACGACGCCGTGCGCCGGGTCGTAGGTCAATGCGTGATACGAGCGGTAAGGCGGCGACGTCGCCGGCGTCTTCTTCGCCCAGTTGGTCCCGTTCCACACCCACGTCTCGTCCTGGCCAAACATCACGACCTGTTGGCGGGGCGCGTCGTATGCGATCGCGTACGAGAACAGATTGGACGGATTCTGCGCCGGCGTCTTCTTGGTCCACGCAGTCCCGTTCCATACCCAGGTTTGCAGCGAGCCGAAAAGTTGGCTTGCACCGACCAGGACGACTTGCGCACGCGCTGCGTCGTAGGCCATCCGGGGCTCATAAAGCGCCGGTGGATTGAGCGCTGGCGACTTCTGCGTCCAGTTCGTGCCGTCCCAGGTCCACGTCTGGCCGCCGCCGAAAAGCACGGCGTGCTGGCGCGCCGCGTCGTACGCCATCGCGTGACCGACCTGAGCGGGCGGACTTTGTGCTGGGGCCCTCTTGGTCCAGCTGGCACCGTCCCATTCCCAGGTATCGCCGAACGGCGGGGTGGCGCTTTGGCCGCCAGGCATGAGATTCTGGCCTCCGAACAGCACGACTTTGCGGCGCGCGGCATCGTACGCCACCGCGTAGCCGAAGCGCGCGGGATTCGGCGCGGCGGTCGCAACAGTCCAGACACTGCCGTTCCAAAGCCATGTGCGGCCTTCGGCGGCGCCGCCGCCGAGGGCACCACCACCATCGGCGAGGACGACCTTTCCATTCGCGTCCGGGGCGAGGCCAATCTTGAACAGCCCGGCGGCGCTCGTCGCAGTGCGATTACCCCAACTCACCGCGCTCGCGGCGGCGCCGGTATTGGTCAGGGAGAAACCAACGTCAGCGAGACCGATCGACGACGCGACGACATTGAACTGCGACCCCGGCGACGTCTTCGCAGTGAAAAGCGTTGCCGTCGCAATGCCGTTGGCGGCCGTGACGGCGGTGGTGGTCGTGGTGCCGTTGGCGAACGTGCCCGTCGCGCCGGCCACCGGCGCGGTGAACGTGACCGTGATGCCCGCCGCGGTATTGTTGTTGATGTCGGCAACTGCCACGGCCAGCGGCACGGCGAACGCCTGGCCGATCGCGGCTGATTGCGGCGTCGAGCCGGCCGTCGCCGTCATCACTGTCGCCGGCCCCCTCTGGTTGGTGAGGGCGAAGGCGACTCCGGTCCATCCTGCGGCACTGGCAGTCACGCCGTAGGTGCCCGCGACCGCATTGGCAACGAACACCGGTGCCGTCGCAACGCCGTTCGCGTCCGACGTCACTTGCGCGACGGAGCTGCTGTTGGCGAACAAGCCGGAGGCACCCGCAGCGGGTGCCGCAAACGTCACGACGACGCCCGGCGCCGGATTGCCGAACGCATCCTTGACCAGGAGGGAGAGCGCGGTCACGAATGGCTGCTGCACCGACATCGACTGCGGTGACGTGTCGGCGAGCGGTGTCATGGATCCCGCAGCCGATGGCGCATTGGTCAGATTGAACGTCGCGCGCCCTCCGTCCGCGATGGTGGCGGCGACCACGTAGCCAGCGGCAACTGCCGTCGCCGTGGCGCTCACCTGGGCCTTGCCATCCGGCCCGGTGATTGCGGTCAACGACGAAAGGCTGACCAGCGACGGGTCCGCCATGAAGCTCACCACGTCGCCGTCGACGGGACTGCCCAGGATGTCGGTGACCGTCACCTCGAGTGGCGCGCCGAACAGCGACATCGGCGCGGCGCTCTGCGGCGTCCCGTTGGTCGCGACGATGCTGTTGGACGGGTAGACCCAGGTGTCGGCAAAGATCGTCGATCCGTTCAACGTCCGCCCGCCGAACAGCACCAACTGCGCGCGGATTGGGTCGTAGGCCATCGCGTGCCGATGCCTGGCGGCCGGACTGGTCTGCGGCGCGCTCTTGCTCCAACTGGCGCCGTCCCATACCCACGTGGCGTTGGAGTCGACGGCGAATCCCGTATTGATCCACCCGCCGAACATCACCACGCGCTGGCGCTGTTCGTCGAATGCCAACGCCGGATCAATCAGCGCCGGCGGCCCCGACACCTGGAAACGGCGCGACCACTGCGCGCCGTTCCAGATCCAGGTGAGCCCCCTCGAAAATGCGACGACCTGGCCGTTGGCTTTGTCGAAGGCCATCGCCGCGTTGGACGGATCAGGCGAATTGAACGCGTCGACCACCTGCGTCCAGTTGGTGCCGTCCCAGACCCAGGTTCCGCTGTCATTCACGAGCACGGCCTCCCCGTGCGCCGCGTCGAACGCGAGCGGGTTTCCGAAGCGGTAACCCGTCGACGTGGGGTTGGTCACCGGGAATTTCTGGGTCCAGTTGACGCCGTCCCAAACCCAAGTATCCAGCAGCCAATTCGGCGAACCAGACTCGAGGCCACCGAACAGCACGACCTGGTGCCGCACCGAATCGTAGGCCATCGCGTGGCGGCTTCGGTTCGACGGGCTCGTTGCCGGCGACTTATTGGTCCAGGTGCTGCCGTCCCAGACCCACGTCTCGCCGGCCCGGAACAGCACGGCTTGCCCGCGCACCGCGTCGAAGGCCATCGCGGAAGACGAACTCGGTGGCGGGTCATTCGGCGGCGATTTCTGACCCCAGTTGGGCGCGGCGTACACGCCGAGGCTGAGGCCAAGAAACAGCGCGGCCGCGGCGAGCATGCGGCCGGCCCGGAGGAAGAGATTCGGCGACGAGGCTGCGTTCACTTGGGATCCCCTTCTGAAAATCGGAGCAATCACTGCTTCGACGCTGATTGGACCAATAACCTTGATCCGGTGCATCTTGCGCTTGCATCCGGCTCGAGCGAACGCAATGATCGCCATTCCTCGCAGCGGCCGGTCGCGCAAGGCGCCGGCCGAGTGCGCAATCTACCGCAAGCCCTGGCTGAACGTGCGACGATCGTCGCGCGGCCGTTTCATGCCACGCCGGCGGCCCTGTACTCACAATCCGTTGACTACAACCTGCTGCGCGAGGTCCGTACGAACGACATGGCGATGCGTTGCAAGCGAGTCCGCATTTGCGCGCTTCATCGGTAACGTGCGCGAAGGGGACCGTTCAGCAACGCGCTTGCGGTAGGTGCAGATGCGGCCACCAGTCGATGCGCTGAGTCAATGCTCATGGAGGCTCGGGCCGAGCCCACGAAGCACATCCGATTCAGCGCGTGGAAAGTTGCGCCGTGGACGACCTGTCCGCGACCAGGCGCAGGTCGGTACGACGGATGAAGCTGCTTGTTTCCAAGCGCGCCAGACACCGATACAGGGCCTCGTGCGTGACGCCGATCTCCCTGGCGATCGACTTCAGTCCGCGCCGGGCGGATAGCCGATGCCCTGACCCTCGGATTCGAGCAGGTGAAGCAACCTCGCTTCGACGGTATTGAACGTCAGGCGCTCGCACGGCAGCCGCAGCCGTTTGACCTTGCGGCTCAGCATGCCGATCCACCGGATCGAGAATGCCGCGTCGGTCTCCATCGCGTCTTGCAGTTCGCGGACCGAAACCTTCGTGACTTGCGAATCGACAACCGCTATCGCGTCGCAGTGATAGCGCGACGATTGAAGGCTCGCTTCCCCCACGAAGCCGTGCCGGGTTCGGCGCAGCATGATGGGATTGCCATCGATGCTTGGGCGCACGCGCGGCCGTCTCGCGCCCTATCGCCGATGCACGCGCCCGATCATCGTCGCCAGCACGATCCCGAACAGCGACGCCGTGCCGGTGACCGTCCATGTCCACTGCCAGCCGCCGGACATGCCGGCCACCCACGCGACGACCGGCGGACCCACGAACTGGCCGAGCGCGGAGAACTGCAGCATCCAGCCGACGGTCGTCGACACCATGCGCGGGCCCGGCGCGAAGTGCACGGCCAGCGCGAACAGCGCGCCGGGGACGAGGCCGCCGACGGCGGAGAGCATCAGCACGGCCGAGTAGCGCAACAGGAACGGCGTCGAAGGCGGCAGCCCGAACGTCGCCACGCCACACACGAGCATCGTGGCAAAGCCCAGATACAGGACGCGCTCGGGGCGCATGCCGGCGTGCAGCAACCGGCCGGAACCGACGTTGCCGAAGGCGTTGACCGCGGCGACCAGCGCCGTCAGCGCGCCTGCCGCCGCCACCGACATTCCCGATTGCGCGTAGATCGACGGCAGGAAGCCGATGATCGCGAGCCACTGGCTGCTGTACATCGCGAACGTCAGCGCGACCAGCCACGGCCCCGCCGACGACAGCGTCACGCGCAACCGACGCACCCAGCCCGCGTTTGCCATGAAGGATCCGGCGCTCGCGTCCGCGTCGGTGATGTGTCGGCGTGCGTGATCCGGCGGCACGTCGAGCGCGGTCCAGATCGCCATCGCCGCGGTCAGTGCGGCCAATGTCCACCACCAACCCGGCCAGCCGATGGCCGCCATCACCCACGGACCGCACAGCAAGGCGAGTGCGGTGCCGGTCGGCATGAATGTTCCCCACAAGCCGAGCCGGAGGTTCAGGCGTTCCGGCGGAACCAGTTCGCGCAGCAGGCTGGGAACCGGCAGGATCGCGAGCAGGAAGCCGAAGCCTTCGAATGTGCGCAGCACCATGAGCTGCGACGCGTCGCGCGCAAATCCGCCCAGCGCGCTCGCGATGGTGAGGACGGCGAGTCCCGTGATCACGCTGCGCTTCAGGCCGAAGCCGTCCGCGGCCACGCCGACCAAGACGCCGGCGACCATGCCGGCGAACTGCACGAGCGACAGCAGGAACCCCGCCTGCAGCAGCGTGACGCCGAGCGCGTCGCGCAGCACGGGCAGCGCCGGCGGCAGCTTGCCCACGTGCATCGCAGCCGTGATGCCGGCGATGATGACGACGAGGTCGGCGGGGAGAAGGCGGGACTTCATTGCGATCGGGCAGCCCCGAGGGAGAACAGCGGCTGCGTACGACATGATACGAGACGTCGGCAACTCCTCCCCACGGCGGCATCACCGATCGGCGCATCCGGTAGCGTGCGAGTCGCATCGTGACCAGCAGCGAGCTTCGCCTGCGCCATGCCGCGCGACTCCATCGTCGTGATCGGCGCCGGCCTGATCGGTCAGCGTACGGATGATGGCGCCTCGGAAGGCTCGCTCCCCGCCAGGCACAAGCGCTCCCTGGTCCGATAGAGGACGCAACGTCGTTCCAGGCCGGCCACGCACCGATACAAGGCCTCGTGGGTGACTCCGATCTCACGGGCGATCGACTTCAGTCCGGCGCCGAGCGGATAGCCCTTTGCCTCGCCCTCCGTTTCGACGAGGTGAAGCAGCCTCGCCTCGACGGTGTTCAACGTCAGGCGCTCGCACTGCAGCCGCAGCCGCTTGACCTCCCGGTTCAACATGCCGATCCACCGGATCGAGAACGCCGGGTCGGTCTCCATTGCTTCGCACAATTCGCGGACCGGAACCTTCGTGACTTCGGAGTCGGCAACGGCCATCGCGTCGCAGTGGTAGCGCGCCGAGTGCAGACTCGCCTCGCCCACGAAACCGTGCCGGCTTCGCTGCAGGATGATGGGAATGCCATCGATGCCCAGCCGCTCGAGCGTCACTTCGCCCAGTTGGACGAAGAACATCGACACAGGCCGCCGGCCCGCCTCGAACAGCCGTGATCCTTTCGCGTAACTGACCGTTACGCACTTCCCGTGCAGCCCGGAAGGCAGCAGGTCCTGGAGTTCGGCGGGCAGCGGCGACGTCCGGGCATCCATATGATTTGAATCATATGGCGATCCACCGATGCGGAGCAATATCTCGTGCTCACCTCGGGAACCCGTGTCCAATGAGCAATCGATTGTTCCAGTTCGGCCAGGCGCTGCCCGGCTACTCCGTCCCTGTGCTGAACGAGCGGGCGGTCCGCGCGGGCGCGGGGATCCTGTTCTTCTTCGCGATCGTCTCCTTCATGAATGCCTGGCTGCTGGGCAACTTCCAGCCGACGCGGGTGTTCGTCGTCGCGTTCCTGATCGACTTCGTGCTGCGGATCTTCGTCAATCCGCGCTATGCGCCGAGTCTCATCGTCGGGCAATGGTTCGTGCGCAAGCAGCAACCCGAGTACGTCGGCGCGCCGCAGAAGCGTTTCGCGTGGGCGATCGGCTTCGTGCTGGCGTTGACGATGCTCTACCTCGTGGTGATCAAGGGCGTTGTAGGTCCCATCAACCTGATCGTCTGCTCGCTCTGCCTGCTGCTCCTGTTCTTCGAGTCGGCGTTCGGGATCTGCTTAGGCTGCATGGTCTACAACCTCTTCAACAGGAACCAGGCGGCGTTGTGCCCTGGCGGCGTCTGCGAGTACACGCCGGCGCAGCGAGCCGGCGGGACTTTGGCGCAAGGTCTGATCATCGTGGTCTTCCTGGCCGTCGTGGGCGTTGCCGCGAACGTGGTGATCAACCGGAACGCCGAATCGGGCACCACGGTGACGGAGGCGGCCCGACCGGCATCGTTCGACCCTGCCGAGGCCGAACGCTGCAAGGTGCCCGACTTTGCCAAGGCCATGGGCCACGAGGAAAAGTGGAAGCTGCACAACAACTGCAAGTGAGAACACTCGTCCGATAAGGGGCGGCATCCACAAGGACGCCCTGTCCTTCGGACAAGGGTACGCTGGCACGACCATTCACGTCGTCCGGCGAGCGCCCGAGCGAATGGGCAAGCCCTTCGCGCCCACGATGTCGTCGGTTTCGCGCGGTACAATTCCGCCCATGTCGATCCGCTGGAAACGCTGGACGGCTGCGGTCATGCTCCTGCTCGCAACGGCGACGGTGAGCGCCGCGGCGGGTGCGTGGCTATGCGCACTGGACTCCGGTTCCGCCGCCGCGTCGTCCGCCGCCTCGTTCCACGAACCCGATTCCGCGTCTGACGAGTGCCTGTTCGTGCCGCTGGCGAAAGTGGCGGTGACTCCGGCGGTGATTTCCGCGATGGCCGTGCCTCCTGTGGTCTCGCCTGCCTACGTTCGGGCGCTCGTGTCCGATCATTCCTACCGCATCGATCCGGAACCTCCGGTCAAGCCGCCTGCGGCCTGAATCGATGCCGTGCTGGTCACGGGGGCAACTCACCTGCGGTGATTGCCTCGACGCAGTGCTCGCATGATGCGGTGGCTGCCGATCGAAACCTGCGCGAGTCCGCGCAACCTCAAGGAAAGTCGCAATGAAGTCGATACGCAAGCACTCGGTGTTCGCCGGAATCCTGACCGTGGTTTTTGGATTCGGGCTGCATTCGTTCGAGCCGTCCATCGCGAACGCCCAGGGCACGGCGCCCGCCGAATATCTCGTCCGCTTCAGCTCCCCGAGCACGGGCCCGGCCGACGCCAAGGTCCACATCGTCGAGTTTCTCGACCCGGCCTGCGAGACCTGCGCGTCGTTCTATCCGCTGGTCAAGGCGCTTATTGCCGAGCACAAGGGCAAGGTTCGCCTCTCGGTGCGGCATCTCGCGTTTCACAGGAATTCGGACTTCGTCGTGCGCGCGCTCGAAGCATCGCGCAAGCAGGGCAAGTACTGGGAGACGTTGGGCGGGCTCTTCGCCGCGCAGTCGACGTGGGTCGTCAACCACGTGGTGCAGCCGCCGCAGGTGCTCGCGGTGCTGGGCAAGCTGGGACTGGACATGCCGCGCCTGCAGACGGACATGGCGGCGCCCGCGATCGGACAGTTGATCGCGCAGGACCTCGCCGACGCGAAGGCGCTCAAGGTCACGCAGACGCCGGAGTACTTCGTGAACGGCAAGCGTCTCGATCAGTTCGGAGAGGAGCAGCTGCGCAAGCTCGTCGCGGATCAGGTGAAGGCCGCGTATCGGTGACGCGGCCGGGCACTCGACGCCGTCGATGCCCGCC